>Ga0206958_1066_pt1 | contig 33139 bp, 29 predicted proteins | sample Alteio_BWOrgHeat_33_FD_152968 | JGI IMG/M metagenome (GOLD analysis project Ga0206958, IMG submission 152968) | Enriched cells from forest soil in Barre Woods Harvard Forest LTER site, Petersham, Massachusetts, United States -... | ecosystem: Environmental > Terrestrial > Soil > Temperate forest >... | reverse complement strand
GATTTTACTTCTTGAGATCGGCCAGGGCTTTTTTCGCAGCCTTTGCCTTTTCGCCGTCAGGATCAAGTTTGAGGTAGGCCTCATACTCGGTGATGGCTTCATCGTTTTTTTTCAGCTTCTGGGCGGTCTCGGCCAGCGCGAAGTGAGTCGCCGAATACTCTGGCTGAATCTTGACCGCATCTTTCGCGCGAAGGTAAGCGCCCTGGTAGTTCTCGTCACGCATGTAGAACCTGGCGATATTCAGGTCTTCGTCAACCCGTTCGTCGTCGCTCTGAACCCGGGCCGGCTTGGGAAGTTTGCGATGCACTGAAGTACCTTCAGGCGGGTTTCCTGTGCCAGTTGGATCGTCAAACTTGGTAGCGTCCGTATCATCGGCATCGCTGTTGCCGGAACTCGAACTACTGCTACTGCTGGAGTCACCGGGAAGTTTTGGCGGTTGAGTTGTCGGAAATGGATGCTGGGAGGCTGCGTCAGCAGGTGAGGTCTTAGGCGCGGCCCCGGGAGCGTCCGGGGCTGGGGTGGGAGCCGGTTTGGAAGCGCCGGGAAATGGGAAGCGTTCCGCCGTCGATTTCTTTTCCGCGGGGGTACAGGATTTACTTACTTGATCGGACGTCTGACTGGTGCTCGGGCAAGGTGCCGCGGGAGGGTCCTGCGCCGGCGTTTGCGCAATGCTCGCAGCCGAGAGCAGCGAGAACATAAACAGCGAACGGGTTAGGGTACAAATTGCCATCAAGTTCAGAACGCCTCGTTGAGGGTTTGACGCTTCGGCGCGACGGTTTGTTATAGTCAGCAGAATCTGACTTTTCGTTATCTCTATTTTATTGGATTGGAAGTTTTCCGAGTATGGGTGCTGGACTGATTATTCGCTCTTCATCGATTCACGCGGCTGGCTGTTACACAACGCAACCCATCCGAAAAGGCCAGCAAGTGGTTGAGTATGATGGACCGCGCTTTACAAAAAAAGAGGCGGATGAGCGATATGCAGACCGGGACATCACCTACTTGTTCAGCCCTGGTGAGGATGGAACGGTAATCGATGGGTTTGGCGTGGCCATGTTTATCAATCACTCCTGCAATCCGAATTGCGAGTCCAACAGTATCGATGGGCGGGTTTTTATCCAGGCGATCCGCGACATCGCTGCAGGAGAGGAATTGACTTATGAATACAACCTCTTCGATAGCGACGGTGACGATGCCGACTGCCACTGCGGTGCGGAAAAATGCCGCGGAACGATGTTCAGCGAGGATGAAGTAAAACGCCTGGCCAGAAAGGCAAAACGCGCCAAGGCAAAGCTCGCCCGATAGTTCCTGCTGCATCACTCCTGAAGTCCAACAATTAAGTACGATAGGGAGTAACGGATTTCGCTCCGTGCACGGAGCAGAGAGGAGACGAGTGCCTTGCCCCCCCCTACCCCCCACCTTCAACGATTTTCTCGGCAACTCTTCCGCGGTCGAGCATCTCCGCACTGCCATCGCTGCCGGACGTCTTCCTCACTCGCTCATCCTCGCCGGGCCCAGTGGCGCAGGAAAATACACGCTCGCCCTCATGCTGGCCATGGCCGTCGAGTGCGAGCGCCAGCCGCGCGATCTCTGGTCGAATGGCCAATCCCTCGCCAGCTTCTGCGGTGTCTGTCACAACTGCACGCGCATCGCCGCTGCCGCAAACCTCGACGAAGAGGTCGACAAAGCCGTGGCCGCGCGTGAAGAACTCAAGACTGAGGCTGATCGCAAAGACACGCGCGTTCTCATCCAACCCCACCCGGACGTCCTCATCATCCCGCCTGACCCTCCGCAGCTTCTTATCAAACTCGGTCAGGTGCGAAACCTCATCCAAAGCTCTCACTATTTACCGGCAGAAGCTCCAAAGAAAATCTTTATCATTACTGCTTCCAGCTTTATGAAGGAGGCTGCCAATTCGCTTCTCAAGGTCCTCGAAGAGCCGCCGACAACCGTTCACCTCATTCTTCTGGCCGAAAATCCCGGAGAACTTCTTGCCACCATTCGCTCCCGCTGCGCTATCGTGCGGCTGGGTGCTCTTCCGGTTGAAGAGATTGAGATGCTCCTGGCCGATCGTCGCCCCGACGTCCCTCCGCAGCAGCGAACCCTCATCGCCCGTCTCGCCCAAGGTGCGACGGGCAAGGCTCTCAGCTTCGATCTAGCCGCATACACTGCCGCCCGAGCCGACGCACTTCTCTTCCTCCGTAATGCCGCCTCCGACCCCGACCACACAGCGCTTTTTAAGATGACCGAAACCTACCGCGCCGGAGCCGAAGGCCAGCAGAAGACCTCAACCCTGCTTCGCACCCTCTCACTTCTCCTCGAAGACATCCTCCTGCTCGGCGCGGGCACGCCCGAGCTGGTCCGCAATACCGACCTCCGCCCCGAACTCGATCGCTTCAACCAGACCCTCACCTTTCAGTGGATCGAAAACGCCTCACGCAGCCTCGATCAGGTCCAGAGCGGAATGCGTCGCAACCTCCTTCGCGGCCTCTCCCTCGATGCCTTCGCTGAACAATTGTCGGCACGGTAGCCAGCATGAGTGATCACAAAAAATCCGCGGCACGCCTAACCGCGCGGCTCCAAAATACTCCCGCAGACATCGCTCGCGCTGCGGAAATTCTCCGGGCAGGAGGCACAGTAGCCTTTCCCACCGAAACTGTGTACGGCCTCGGAGCGAATGCGCTGGACACCGATGCAGTCGCCGGAATATTCGCCGCCAAGGAGCGTCCTGGTTGGGACCCCGTCATCGTTCACGTCAGCAACCGCGCTATGCTCGACCAGGTCGCAACAGTCTCTCCGCAAGCCGAGCGCCTTATCGAAGCCTTCTGGCCGGGACCGCTTACACTTCTCCTGCGTCGCACTTCCCACGTTCCGGACAACATCACTGCAGGCCGTCCGCTCGTCGGCGTCCGCATGCCCGGCCACCCAATCGCCCTTGCTCTCATTGAAGCTACAGGCGTTCCCATCGCCGCGCCCAGTGCCAATCGTTTCGGCCGCATCAGTCCTACCAATGCAATCCATGTCCTCGAAGACCTCGACCACCGGATCGACGCGATAATTGACGGAGGCTCCACCGACGTCGGCGTCGAATCCACCGTGCTCGACCCCACCCGATCCCCAATGCTCCTCTACCGCCCCGGAGCTATCACCGCCGCGATGCTCGAACCAATCGCAGGCCCGGTTACTGTCTACCAGTCCGATCAACAGTCCGCAGAACCCCAATCTCTCCCCTCACCCGGCGTAGGAATCCGCCACTACGCTCCACGAGCAACCGTCATCCTCGTCAATACGGAATCCGACCTCAACAATCGCCTCGCTCGGGTCATTGCAGACAAAGAGAAGGTCGGCGTAATGCTGCCCAAAGACTGGACCATTCACCATCGCCACGTGGAAATCTTTCACTGGAACGCCTTTGATAACAACCCCGCTCTTGCCCAAACGCTGTTCGCCGGCCTTCGCGACCTCGATCATCGCGGAGTCTCGGTAATCCTTTGTCCCCTTCCCCCGGAGAATGGCCTTGGACTTGCTATCCGGGACCGTCTCCAAAAAGCTGCGAAATCGAAGTAAATCCCTCGTTTTGCACTGCGCCATTTCCGTATACTTCCACCCATGCAGGCTGCCGAAATCGAGCTGAAGTTTCCGGTTGTCGATCCACAGACTCTCCAATCCCAACTGCCACGCCTCGGCTTTCAGCTCGTCACTCCTCGCACCTACGAGCACAATGCACTCTTCGATACAGCCGCGCGCGACCTCCGCGCCAAACGCCAGATCCTTCGTCTTCGCGAGTACGGCGGCATTCACACGCTGACCCATAAACGCATCGACGACAGCAGTCCCGAGTCTTCCCGTTACAAAATTCGCATCGAGACCGAAACCACGGTCTCTGATCCCGAGGCTCTCGCCGAAGTCTTCAAACAACTTGGCTACCTGCCCGCCTTCATCTATGAAAAGTACCGCACGGAATACTCCATCTACGACGCCACCACCAACACCACCCCGCACCTCGTCCTCGACGAGACCCCAATCGGCACCTACGTCGAACTCGAAGGTCCCACCCAGTGGATCGACCGCACGCTCTCCACTCTAGGCATCGATCCCGCCACGTGCCTGACCGACAGCTACGGCAAACTCTTCCTCGACTGGAAAGTCCGCACCGGCAGCCCCGCTGAAAATCTCACCTTTGCCGAGACAGCCTCACCCGCCCTCGCACGCTAAAGCCCACACCCCTGCAGCCGATACAACCTCTGTATCTGGAGGTTTCCTTGGCAAACTCGTCCCTCGTCGCTCGCCTTCTGCTTGCCGGAGGCCTGATCTCCTGCGCACACCCCGCTTTCGCTGCCTCAACTGTGCATCGAGCAGTCGTGAGCCGCATCCCCCCTGCGTATCCTGAGCTCGCTCGCCGCATGCACCTCACCGGCAAAGTAGTTCTTCTCGTCACCGTTCAACCCGACGGCAAAGTCTCGGCCACTAAGGTCGAGTCCGGTCATGCTCTGCTCGTGCCCGCCGCGCAGGATGCTGTCAGCCGCTGGCGTTTCTCTCCCAATCCTGAGGCATCCGAGCTTGAAGTCGAAGTCAACTTCTCCCCCGACAGCCAATAAACAAGCCTTCACGACGCAGCTAAGGACAACATGAAACTCGAATCTAAACTCGGCCTCAGCACCGGTTTTCTCATTGCCGCCATGTTTCTCAGCGCCTGGACCGCGCATCTTCGCATGGAAGAGGCCAACCGTCTCTCCGACATAGTCACCACGAATCGGCTTCCGCTTATCATGGGCAGCCGCGACCTGCGCTCACACTTCACCGACACAATTCGGGCGCTCGAGTCTTACATGCTCTTTGGTATCGACCCGAACTCCTCAGCCGCCTTCCGCAACTCGCGCCGCGAACAGTTTGCTCAAGCAGAGGTCTCTCTCGCCAAACTTCGCCAGGACAGCGCCCACTTCGACCTCGGACACGATGCCGATCGGCTTGCCACACTCGAATCCGGCCTCGCAGCTCTCAAGCCGCTCGAAGAAAAAGTAGAGATACTCAATGAATCAAAGACCTCGCAAGGCACCGCGCAGGCGTACGATACGCTGCAGAATCAGATCCTTCCTCTCGAAAAAACGCTCTTCACCAACGTCACAGATCTTGCCCAATCGCAGATGGCTCAAACCGATGCCGAGTTGTCACAACTTCGCCGCGCCAACCACTCCACCCTCCTCACCCTGTGGCTGGCGACCGTCCTCGGCGCTCTCGTCGGCGGAAGCGCTTCGTTCCTTATGGCTCGCCGCATTACCGGTGCAATCACCCTCGTTGCGCAGCGCGCCGACTCCATCGCCGCAGGCGATCTGACTGGCGATTCGCTCAATCTCCAAGGCAAAGATCAGATTGGTACCCTTGCCGCCGCCATGCAGCAGATGCAGACGAACCTTGCGGACATCATCGGGACGGTCGTCCAGACCTCCAGTTCCCTTACCGGAAGCGCAGCTTCTATGCAGACCGCAGGCGATCAGATTCATCGCCGCATGGATCAGCAAAATCAGCAGACCCAACAGGCCGCCACCGCCATGCAGGAGATGTCAGCCTCGATCGCTGAAGTCTCCCGCCACACCCAATCCGCCGCCGAAACCGCGCGAAACGCCGCCGAAACCGCCCGTGACGGCGGGACCATCGTCAAGCAGGTTCTCGGCAGCATGCACTCCATCGCAACTGCAGTTAGCGAGACCTCCGCCACCGTTGGCCTCCTTGGCGACGACTCGCGCCGCATCTCTCAAATCGTGACCACCATCGATGAGATTGCACGCAAGACTAACCTCCTCGCTCTGAATGCCGCCATTGAAGCCGCACGCGCCGGAGAGCAAGGCAGAGGCTTCGCCGTCGTCGCTGGTGAAGTCCGCCGGCTGGCCGAGTCCACCGCTCAGGCCACCGGTGAGATTGCCACTATGATCCAGGGCATTCAGGACCGTACGCGCACTGCCATCGCCAGCATGCAGAGCGGTACCGGCACAGTCGAGCAAGGCGTCGTCACGACCACTCAAGCCGGGGAGGCTCTCGAACGGATCATAGGTATGGCAGAACGCGTCGATCGCATGATCGCCCAGATCGCTATCGCGGCCTCACAACAGGCAGCCGCAGCCGATCAATCCAGCGCCAGTCTCGATGCTATCCACTCCCTCAGCCACGACAACCTCACCGAAATGGCCACCACCGCAGCAGGAATCGAATCCCTCCGCACCACAGCCATCGCTCTTGAACAACAGGTCGATCGTTTCAGCCTCAAGCCAACACCTGACCTCCGACTTGTTCTCTCCCCGACAGGACGGAAGCAAGCCACCCTGCAACACGCCTAAGAGCCGGCTAAAAATTAGACAACAGAAATCAGGCAAAAAAATAGAGGGGTCCCGATACGGGCCCCTCTATTTTCAGTCACTTCTTATTCCGTACGACCAGCGTTAGAAGATCTGGAAGTTAACCTCAACATTCAACTCCACCAGAACCGGCTTGCCGTTCTCCATCGCAGGTTTGAACTTGTACTGTTTCACTGCTTCAACGGCCTTCTCATCCAGACCCATGCCCACGCCGCGGACGACATGTACATGGCTCGGATTACCGCTCGTATCCACCCACAGATTCACCAGTACGTTCCCTGCGACCTTCGCCTTGCGGGCCTCTTCGGAGAACTCCGGCTCAACCGAATAAATCAACACGGGCGCCGAGACTCCTCCGCCGATTCTCCTCGGTCCGCCACCCGTATTTCCCCCCGAACCCGGTCCGAGGCCTGAGCCATTCCCCGAACCCAGACCCGTACCCGAACCATTTCCCATCGACATGCCCACCAGCGGCGAACTCGCAATTCCGATCTGCGGAAGACTGCTGGCCATCTTTACGTCCTGCTGAACTTCGATTGTCGGTTCGATGTGAATCTTCGGCTCGATCAGCGGTGGTTTATTCGGCGGAACAATCTGGGTATCCGCAAACTTCGGCGGTGTTCCCTTCGTCACTGGAGTAGGCCCACGCTGTCCACCACCCCCACCCATTGCCGCTGCTTTCGGGGGAGCCTGGGGCGGTACCTGCAACTCAGTAATTTGCATCGCCTTTACAGGTGCGCTGAACTGCACATGCTTATGGAGCAGGTATGCGATGAGCAGAATAATCAGCGCATAGATCGCAATTGCAGAACCCGTCGCCATTGGGTTCTGCTTCGTCTTCATCCGGTCAACAACCGGAATGGGTTTGGACTCAAGCACCAGGGGTGGCAGCTTTACTGGGAAGAACACATCACGGATGCTTGCCCACAGCGAAGCAAAGACCCCTTCTTCCTCAATAACAAAATCGCTGTCGATTGGCTTGGACTCAAGCTGCAGCGGCTCTTCCTTGCTCTTGCTGAACGCGTCGCGCAGATTCGAGATCAGCGACGACCACATCGACCCATCGGTCTCTTCGTTCAGGTGCGGTGCGTCCGCCGGACGCAGATTCGGTACTGCCTTATCCGGATTATTCTCGGGAGATGAAGGTAGAAATGAAATCGCCATAGGCTGCTTTTATCTCGATGGTGGCAGCCGTAACCCCCAACCACCACTTTTAAGAAAATCGTGTGCCGACTCTACTTCTGTCAATACGTTCCCGGTCTTTCGCCGGTTTTTCTTCCATTACCGCCAAGCGCCTTTGGCTCCACAAGACATTCTACAAACTTTCACCTGCTCGTGCCTTTTATCTTGGACGTAGGTACCAGGGGGAATGTCTCTGTCTACTGTCAGTTCCCCCACCCTCCCGGATACAATAAGTATTCGGCGTAAACCGCACTTATGCAAACAGGAACACGAGGAAAGAATGCCGGACGCACCCCAGGCAAACCCTGAAGATTCAAAATCCGCTCCCAAAGCGTTGAAATCCACGCTCAATCTGCCCCAAACGTCTTTTCCCATGAAGGCGAATCTGCCGGAGAATGAGCCCAAACGCCTTGCCTCCTGGCAACAGCAGCATTTGTATGCCCAAATCCGCGCTGCCCGCGCCGGAGCCCCCAAGTACATCTTGCATGATGGCCCTCCCTACGCCAACGGGGCGATTCACCTCGGCCACGCCCTCAACAAGTGCATCAAGGACTTCGTCGTCAAGACCAAAACCATGGCTGGCTTCGACTCTCCTTATGTCCCTGGCTGGGACTGCCACGGGCTCCCCATCGAGATCAAAGTCGACGAGCAACTTGGCCGCAAAAAACTCGAGATGGACCCGCTCGCCGTCCGCAAGGCATGCCGCGACTACGCGCAAAAGTACGTTGATCTCCAGCGCACACAATTCGAGCGCATCGGTGTCTTTGGCCGCTGGGACAATCCCTACCTCACGATGTCGAACGGTTACGAAGCCTCCATCGTCGAAACCTTCTACGACTTCTTCGAAAAAGGCTTCGTCTACAAAGGTCTCCGCCCTGTCTACTGGTGCATCCACGACAAGACCGCGCTTGCTGAAGCAGAAGTCGAGTACGAGCAGCACACCAGCCCCAGCGTTTACGTCCAATACAAACTCGCAAGCGACCCCGAAGCCATCCACGGCAGGCTAAAAGGAAATCAGATCTACACAATCATCTGGACGACGACGCCTTGGACACTCCCAGCCTCGCAAGCCGTCGCTTTCAATCCAGACCTCGAGTACGTCGCGCTCCAAACCCCGAATGCAACCTATATCGTCGCCGAAGCCCTGCTCGTCTCTATCGTCGCCAACTGCAATCTGACGAGCGGCAAGGATGCCAGCAAGCCCGCGACTGCGGAAGACGTCATCGCCCGCTTCCCTGGCAGCGCGCTCGAAGGAGCCATCTTCCGCCATCCATTCCTGGATCGCGACATCCTCGGAGTCACGGCTGGCTACGTCACCGCCGATCAGGGCACTGGAGCCGTCCACACCTCGCCCGCTCATGGCGTCGATGACTTCGACACCGGCAAGCGTTACAACTTACCTGAGGTCCAGTATGTCGACAACGCAGGTCGCCAGCGTCTCACCGGCCGTTTCGGCGGAGGCGACCATCCCCAACCCTACGAAGACCTCACCGTTTTCAAATCGAACCCCGTCATCATCGAGCTGCTGAAAGAAAAAGGAGCACTCCTCAGCGCGACAACCTACGAACATTCCTACCCACACTGCTGGCGCTGCCATAACCCGATCATCGTCCGTGCCACCGAGCAGTGGTTCATCGGCATGGAAACTCTCATGACCGCCAGCGACGGAAAAGAGACCACCTTCCGCCAGCGCGCATTAGACGAGATCAAACAAGTCGTCTGGGATCCCGCCTGGGGCGAAGAGCGTATCTCCAACATGATTGCCACTCGCCCGGACTGGTGCATCTCTCGCCAGCGTATCTGGGGCGTCCCCATCGCAGTCTTCCTTTGCGAAAACTGCGGCGAGCCGCTCAACAACGCGTCCATCAACCAGAGCATCGTTGATCTCTTCAAAAACGAGGGCGCCGATGCCTGGTACAAACACGAAGCCGCCGCTCTCCTGCCAAAACACACTGCTTGCCCCGGTTGCGGTCACAAAGAGTTCCGCAAAGAGACCGACATCGTTGACGTCTGGTTCGAATCCGGCGCCAGCTGGCATGCGGTTCTCGACCTGGAACCCGAACTTCACTCTCCCTCCGACCTCTACACCGAAGGCGGCGACCAGCATCGCGGCTGGTTCCACTCCTCCCTGCTGACCTCAGTAGCTGTCCGCAATCAAGCCCCCTACAAAATGGTAGCTACTAGCGGCTGGACTCTCGACGAACAAGGCCGTGCCTTCTCCAAATCGCTCGGCAACGGTGTCGATCCCGTCGACATCGCCAAGCGTCTCGGCGGCGAGATCATCCGTCTCTGGGTCGCGTCCGTCGACTTCCGCGAAGACGTAGCCGCCAGCGAAAACCTTATGCAGCGCGTCAGCGACAACTACCGCAAGCTGCGCAACACCCTGCGCTTCCTGCTCAGCAACCTCAACGACTTCGATCCCTCGACAAACTCCATCATCTTCTCGCAGATGGAGCCGCTCGATCAGTTCATCCTCGCCCGCACCGCCGAGCTCGATGCCACCATCCGCGAGGCCTACGAAGACTTCGAGTTCCACCGCGCTTATCACGCCCTTAACGAGTACGTGAACACCGATCTCAGCGCGCTCTACCTTGACGTCCTCAAAGATCGCCTCTACACCTTCGCCCCGGACCACCCCGGCCGCCGTAGCGCGCAGACCGCCCTCTGGCGTATCGCCGAAGCCCTCACTCGCCTCATCGCCCCTATCCTCAGCTTCACGGCCGACGAGGTCTGGCAGCTTCTCCCCAAAGTTCCGAGTCGTGAAGCCAGCGTGCACCTCGCGCTCTTTCCCCACATCGCCGATATCGTTCCTGGCAATGTCAGCCGGATCGAAGAAGACTTCGAGCAGCTTCTCACCCTGCGCGACGAGGTCCTCAAAGTCCTCGAAGAGGCCCGCACCAGCAAACAAATCAGCAACCGTTCCTCTGAGGTTGAGATCGTCGTCGGCTGGCTCAACCAAGATGCCAATCACACTAACCCACTCTTCGAGCGTTACCACAACATTCTTCCGGAACTCTTTGGTGTCGCGCAGGTTGAACTCGACGATGCGGTCGTTAGCAAGGGCGAAGTTGAAAAAGGTGCATTTTATGTTCGGGCTCGTCCCGCCAAAGGCTCCAAGTGCGAACGCTGCTGGCGCTTTACCGAAGACGTAGGCCAGCAGAAAAACTATCCCACCGTCTGCCTGCGCTGCGCCGACGCTCTCCATGCCGTCAACTTCCCACCCTACACCTCAATGGAGCCGCAAGTCTGATGTCCGCAGCCAACGAAACCGCAACTCCCGCAGTCGAAACCGAATTCAAAAACAGACGTGCGCTCGTGCTCGGCATCTCGGCCCTGGTCGTCATCCTCGATCGCATCACCAAACACATCGTCGCCCAGCAACTTCCCAACGGACAGGCCAGAACCATCATCCCCGGTTTCTTCCGCATCACCGACGTCCACAATACCGGCGCGGCCTTCAGCATGTTTGCGGAAAACGCCTCACCCGCGACGGTGCGCAACATCCTCATCGCGTTCTCAGTCATCGCGGTCATCATTCTCTTTGGGATGCTCTGGCGCGTGGGCCGCTACATCAGCGTGACCTCCGTCGCCCTCGCTCTCATCCTCGGCGGAGCCTTCGGCAACCTGTACGACCGCATCCGCCTCCATTACGTCATCGACTTCCTCGAAGTTCACATCGTCCACTACCACTGGCCGGATTTCAACGTAGCCGACTCGTGCATCGTCATCGGAGCATGCCTTCTCTTAGTCGAAATCTTCCGCCCCCAGCCTGAGACCTAGACTCACCTCGTATAAGAGAACGTCCCGCAAAGATCGGTCGAATTCGCAATCGAGTCCGGAGCAAACACCGGCGGCTTCTGGCCCGAAAAGAAGGCAATCTTCATCGCCCGGCCTGAGACATAGGTCACCATCCACTGAGTATCCTCAGAGCCACACAGGCTGTTCTTCTTCAAAAACTTCCTTGAAGCCGGAATACTCACCCGATACAGGCTCGCACTCGCTCCGGTCATATCGTCCGGATTGAAGACCGCCATAATCTCTTCGGGCTTGAGCGCCCGGATGTGCGCGATCGTAAAGGTTACAAGATTGATCGCTATCTTTTCATCCGAAAGCGCCACATCTCCCGTAATGGACTGAGCCGTCGAACTGCTCGCACGCCAATAACCTTTGTCCTGCGCTACGGCCATCATGCAGAAAATCAGCACCGATCCTGCAACTGCACGCACCAACGTCGCTCGTTTCATCTCTTGAGCATTGCATTGCAATCACAGTTTGGGCAACCCGGCAGAGCCGCCTGTCGGCTAAACTACCGAAATGTTTCAGATCCACCCAGTATTTTTCTTCATCGTAACGTTGGTGCTCTTCACGATCACATCTATAGTTGGTTTGCGGCTTCAGGCACGAAAGCACATCCTTCTGGAATGTGAGGAGCTCGATCAGGACGCTTCTCGGAGCCTCGTTGGGATTGTTCGGTGTGCTGCTGGGTTTTACCTTTTCCATGGCTAACTCGCGCTTTGAAGAACGCCGGCAGCTGGAAATCGCCGAAGCCACGGACCTTCAAATTCTGTGGTTCCGAACGACATTCTTGGCAGACTCGACTCGGAACGCAATCTGCTGCGCCAGTACCTTCCAGTGCGAATCCGGTTCTTCAATGCCGGGCCGAACGATCCAGCAAATGAAGAAGGCCTTCGGGCAAGTGCACTTATGCAGGGCCGAATGTGGCAGGTTGCGAACGATGAAACAGTGATCCCGCGTAGTGCTGGCATGATCCAATTCCTCGCCGCCCTGAGCGAAAGTATTCAGGCCTCGGAAAAAAGAACAGCTGCTTCTGAAAATAGACTCCCGGCCTTGTCGTGGGCGATCTTGCTCATGCTCGGAATGATGTGCAGTGTCCTGCTCGGTGTCGATCTGAAGTCACGTTCTTACATCCTCCGAGGAATGTTGCAGGTAGCGATGGCCGCGTCCCTCGCACTAACCTATGACATCGATACGCCGAGAATGGGCTTCGTTCAGGTTGGAGATAGCAGTATGTTACGAATACAACATCTAATGGACGCAGCACCCAACTAAACACGAGAAAAATGGACGGAGCGCTCAAGCAATTTGCAAGCGAGTCCAACCGTGCTTACAGCTCCACTACCTCACTGATCTGCGCCACACTTCGAATGTCGGTATAGTTGCGCTCATCCACGATGAGCTCGGAGGCCGTAGGGCTCAGCGCTCTTGCCAGCTCCTCCATTGTCCGGGTGCCGGTGTGCCCGCAGGAAAACCTGCAATGCTCTCGATCGATCTCCGTCGGCACCAACCCGAGTGGGTTAAGCAATCGGCGCGACATTTCAAGATGAGGGCCAAGGTTTCGAAAACGGGACCCGGGCGCCGGCGGGTAATTTACGCTCAGGCGAAGCATAAACGGAAAGTATCATCAGTACTTTAGACCTGTGCAACGAAACCCAAACCGTCCCTGTGAAACCGGACTCGCAATTCCCTTCCTCATGCCTGACAATAGAAGTTTGGCCATGAGAGAGCAAAAGTTCGAGCAGAACCTCGACAAGATCACCATCCGCGGAGCCCGCACCCATAACCTGAAGGGCATCGACGTCGATATACCGCACAACGCCCTCACCGTTGTCAGCGGAGTCAGCGGCTCTGGGAAATCCTCGCTTGCCTTCGACACTGTCTACGCCGAAGGCCAGCGCAGATACGTCGAATCTCTCTCCGCCTATGCCCGGCAGTTCCTCGAGCGCATCGAAAAGCCCGACGTCGACCACATGGACGGCCTCGCCCCCGCCATTGCCATCAAGCAGAAGAACCAGACCCGGAATCCACGCTCCACTGTCGCAACAGCCACCGAAATCTACGACTACCTCCGCCTCCTCTACGCCCGCTGTGGCACTGTAACCTGCCTCCACTGCGGTGGGATCGTCAAACATGACACCGTTGACGAGATCGTCACCGCCCTCTTCGCCCTTCCCGAAGGCACCCGTACCTACGCTTTGTTCCCCATCGAGCGCGCCGAAGTAAAAATCGAGCCGATGCAGATGCCGACAGTCGAAGAAGAGGCCGACACACCAAAACCACCAAAGCGATCACCAAAAAAATCGGCAAAGGCCTCAAAGACCACGGTCGCTGCCTCCAGCTTCAATCTCACCGACACTCTCAAAGAGCGCCTTACCGAACTCCGCCGCCGCGGTTACAACCGCCTCTTCCAGCAGACTCCAGGCGGCGAAAATAAAACTGTCGAATTCTCGACACCCGAATCCTTGCTCGAGCTCGACTTCTCCCAACCCATCTTCGTCCTTATTGACCGTCTCGCGCTCAACCCGGAAATTCGTTCGCGCATCGTCGACGCCATCGAGACCGGCTACCGCGAATCCGGCGAAGTCCAGTTCTTCACGATGCCGCGCGACGAGAATGAAAAGCCAGCGAAACTCCGCTTCTCTTTAGCCTTCGAGTGCACCACCTGCCACCGCGCCTACCGTGAGCCGGAACCACGCCTCTTCTCTTTCAACAATCCCTACGGCGCCTGCCCTCGCTGCCAGGGCTTCGGCAACACCATCGACTTCGACCCGAACCTCATCATCCCCGACAAATCGAAGTCCCTCGCTGACGGAGCCATCGCTCCCTGGTGCACCACAAAATACCGGCCCTACCACGGCGAAATGATCCGTGCCGCCAAAGCCGCTAACATCCCCACCAACGTTCCCTGGTACGATCTCGAACCCTACCAGCAGCGCTTCATCGAAGAAGGCGACGGCACCTATCCCGGCATTCAAGGCTTCTTCCGCGCCCTCGAACGCAAAAAATACAAGCTCCACGTGCGTGTCTTCCTCTCGAAATATCGTGGCTACGCGCTCTGCCCCGACTGCCGGGGCCAGCGTCTCCGCGCGGAAGCCCGCGCTGTGCTCATTAACAACCAAAACATCTGCGAAACCTCTGCCCTCACCATCGCCGAAGCCCAAACCTTCTTCGACAGTCTGCAACTCTCGCCGACACAGTTAGAAGTAGCCGGAAAGATCCTCGAAGAGGTTCGCCAGCGCATCCACTTCCTCCATCAGGTCGGCCTCGATTACCTCACGCTCGACCGCCTTAGTTCCACGCTGTCTGGCGGCGAATCCCAGCGCATTCAGCTTGCAACCTCGCTGGGCTCCCGCTTAGTCGGAGCGCTCTACGTTCTCGATGAGCCGAGCATCGGCCTCCACACCCGAGACACCGCCAAGCTCATCCGCATCATGAAAGACCTGCGCGACCTGGGCAACACCATTCTCGTCGTCGAACACGACCCCGACGTCATCCGCTCAGCCGACCATCTCCTCGATCTCGGCCCCGGCGCAGGGGAACTCGGCGGTCAACTCCTTGCCGAAGGCACAGTAGCCGAAGTCACCGCGAACCCTAACTCCATCACCGGGAAATATCTCTCCGGCCGCCTCACCATCCCGGTCCCTAAATACCGCCGCGAACCCGGCCGCGAACACCTCAAACTCACCGGCGCGCGCATCCACAACCTTCGCGGCGTCGACATCGACATTCCTCTCGGCCTCCTCGTCTGCGTCACCGGAGTCAGCGGCTCCGGCAAATCCACCCTTGTCCATCAAGTCCTATACCGAGCCCTCATGCAGGCTCTCGGCCAGACCGAAGGCAGCGATCCCTCGCCTCTCTTTCGTGAACTCACAGGCACACACCATCTCAACGACGTCATTCTTGTCGACCAGTCTCCAATCGGCCGCACCCCGCGCTCGAACCCCGTCACCTATATCAAGGCCTTCGACGATATCCGCGCTCTCTTCGCTGCCCAGCCAGACGCCAAACGCCGCGGCTTCGGCCCCGGACATTTCTCCTTCAACGTCCCGGGCGGCCGCTGCGATGTTTGCGAAGGCGACGGCACTGTGACCGTCGAGATGCAGTTCCTCGCCGATGTCGAACTCCCCTGCGAAGAATGTAACGGCACGCGATACAAATCTCAGATCCTCGACATCAAGTACAAAGGTAAGAGCATCTTCGACGTCCTCAACATGACCGTCAAAGAAGCTCTCGTTTACTTCGCCGGCCATCCCAAGATCGTCGATAAGCTCTACGTTCTCGACGAAGTTGGCCTGAGCTATGTCCGCCTCGGCCAATCCGCGACAACGCTCTCCGGCGGCGAAGCTCAGCGCGTCAAACTCGCCTCACATCTCGCCACGGCCCGCAGCATCACCGGCCGGAGCACTAACGAAACCGCAGCCAAAGCCCGCAGCCGCACCCTCTACATCCTCGACGAGCCCACCACCGGCCTTCACTTCGACGACGTAGCCAAACTCCTCGCCGCCTTCCGCAAACTCATTGACGGCGGCGGTTCCCTACTCGTCATCGAACACAATCTCGACGTCATCAAGTCTGCTGATTGGGTCATCGACATGGGTCCCGAGGGCGGCTCGGGTGGCGGTCAGGTCGTAGCCACCGGCACACCCGAAGAGATCGCCGTCAACCCACGCAGCCACACCGGCCACTGGCTCGCGCCTGTCCTGCATCTGCAGACACCTAAGCAAGAGTCAGAACTTCAGGTCACGGCTTAGCCAAAAAAACATACCTCGTACATACCACTCGCAACTCAGCGATCATTGCTGCATGCGCGACAATTGTAACGACGCAGTGACGAAACAATTGCAGAACGCGTACGAAAGCCTTACTTCCAGCTGACAACTAACGTTCTCTCACTCCGCTAGGATTCCGGCGCAGTCGAAAACCATCTTCTCAACGAGATGGTTTCCTCACGAAAGGAACGTTCAATGAAAACGATCTGCCGGAAGTCCTCCCCTGGCAGCGTGGCTTTTCTAACGCTCGCCCTGATGTTCCCTCACGCCAGTGCTTATTCGCAAACCAACGGTATCCAAGCCGACCTACGTAGCTCAGCAGCCGTCACCCCGTCTCCCATAGCAGGTGGCGTCCTGCCCACAGCTCCCGCAGGCGGAGTTATCGTCGACAATCAACCCTGGGTCTGCGATGCCTCAGCAGGTTTTGCTCCTGTTATCGTTACAGAGCCAGGCATCACGAATTCACCTCTCGCCACCGGCACGCCTGGCAACATCAAACTGCCGATCTCTACGACAACGGTGCCCGCGACATGTGGCCAGTCTTCATTCGCAAACGAAGGCTTCGCCTATGTCACTCAAGCTGTGGTTGATACCAAAAACACCCCCTCCTCCGCACGAGGCGTGCTTCGCGTTGCTCTCGATCCCAACACAGGAGCATTCATCGGAGCGTCAACCTACATCGCAATCTCGGCAGGTCTGGACGGCAATCAGCCAACTGCGGCAGCCCTTGGGCCAGACGGCAAACTCTATGTCGGCTTTCTGAAAAATGGCAACATCAAAAGAATCGTCGCTCCAGACACCGGTTCTACCCAAATCGTGGAAAGTCTCGGCAACACCCCGCAAGGACATCCCGCTCGAGCCTTAGCATTCGCCGGAAACGATCTGTACATCGCGTCGTCGGATTCGCTCTCCGTCATCCGTAACGCGACAAGCACTTCTTGTACGGGAGGCTGCAACGCTTCCGTCATCTCTGATGGGTTTTCAGGAGTCGTGCACACCGGCATTACAAGCGATGGGGTGAACGCGGTCTACTTTGCCATAGCCGGCTCACAACAGAGTCCCGGCACGAGCCAGATCTGGCGCTACGCACCCTCCAACGCATTCTTCACCTTCGTCTCCAGCGGAGGCGCCGGCAAAAATGGAGCTCACGCCTCAACGTTCTCCTTCAACGCAGCCAAAACCAACCTGCTCACACTCGATCCCGTCGGCAACCTCTGGGTCGGCGACGATCCCAGCAACACCGGCGCAGCAGGTGCAGGCCGTCTCTGGACGATCAACTCAGGCGCGCTCGCCGCTCTTCCTGCCGGATCGTTCATTGGTGGCACGAATCTTCAGGCCATCCTCAACGTGCTACGTGGTCCGTGGCTCATGGGATTCGTACAATCTGAGTTCGAACCCACCTTCAACCCCGATGGAACCTTCACCGCCACCATTGTGTCCGGCGTCGGTGCCGGAGTCACCACAGTCTCAGGCACATGGACGCTCGCACCGCCAATCGTCCCCCAACCCTTCGCGAACCCTCAGGGCCAGCTCACATTCACCGAGTCGAATGGTGCCATCCTTTTCTCAGCCAACTTCCTGCAGACTAATGCCGACACTCTCGTAGCTTTCCAGCCCTGGACCACCAGCCTCGGAACGCCGATCAGCGGAGTCCTCTCCAAAGGAACTCCATAACCTCCATACAAATTGAAACCGCGGCACGTCGTTTTCGGACTGCATCAACCTCACAGCCTACGATCAGCGCAATCGTCCGTCCAACTCCACATGGTAGCCTCAGGTCAGAACGTGGAGAGCAGAGCGCAATGAAGTTTCTCTCACGATCCTGCTGTGCGTTTTTCCTCTGCGGAGCGGTACTCGGAGTGCTTTACGCCCAGCGGCCCTTCCGCCAGTACCCGTCCGTCGAAGGCTACGACGTGATGCCGCTCCCCGCCGACTGGGAGCGCCCCGCCGAATGGACCTTCGCACGTCTCATGTACCCTCCCGGACCACTCGATGGCTACTATCCGCGCTTTCAGGGCGATTGGCGCAAAGGTCTCTCCCTCTGGACCCAGGACTACCCCAAGGCCGACCGCGCGCTCTCGGCAGCCGTCGGCCGTCTCACCCGCATCGACGCCCGTTCTGTCGAAGAACCCGTTAACCTCGACGATGGAGACGAAATCTATAACTGGCCGTGGCTCTACGCCGTTCAAGTGGGCGAGTGGGGACTCACCGAACCTCAATGCAAAAAACTCCGCGACTATCTCCTCCGCGGGGGCTTCTTCATGGCCGACGACTTTCACGGCAGCGAAGAGGTTGCCTACTTCGAGAAAACCATGAAGATGGTCTTCCCCGACCGCCCCATCGTTGACATTCCTGACGGCGATCCTATCTTTCACACCGTCTTCGATCTCGACAACCGTTACCAGATCCCCGGCGCCGAACATCTCACCACCGGCTTCAAAAAAGACGGCCGCGTTCCCCGCTGGCGTGGCATTTACGACGACAAAGGCCATCTTATGGTCGCCATCTCCCAGAACTCGGACATCGGCGACTCATGGGAATGGCTCAACGAGCCGCGCTATCCTCTCCGCTTTTCCGATCTTGGCATCCGCATCGGCGTCAACTACGTCGTCTACGCAATGACCCACTGATCCAGCGGGGATCAGAAAAACGACTCGAAATTATTCCTTCAGCAGGCCGCCCTCAAGCAAAGAATGCGGACCCTCGGAATCAAGATTTGCATCGTCAGCCACCACGCTGAACCTTGCGTCCGCGCAGGACAATGCGCCCGATCGATAAGATTCCTCCGAGCAGGAGAGCCGAGCGTCGTAGCGGGTTGTGGAACAGAGACTGTAGGGTCGAGCTTCATAAAAAAGGAATCTCAGCTCTTTCCGATGCATCGTGCGGAATATCAAATCCAAATTCTGTTACCAATCTTAGGTTTCATACATCGTAAGTGTGATTGTGTGTCGTTGCTTCACAGTGACACGCTGACGAGGAACTGGAGGTCTTGCATGAAAGACCGTCGGCATACGGGTTTCACCGCGGTTAGTTTACTTATGACCTCGATGGCCTTTGGAATATCCTCCCTCGCACAAAGCCCTGAGCTTACGCCCCGGGAAGCGTCGGTGAAAGTAGTGGAAGCCTCAAGTCGCAACGTAATCATCATCGGATTTGTCGGAGGCTTTGTCAGTCGTAGTGACACAAAGCACCCAGAAGTTCAATTCGCCGCCTACCTTCGCGACCGATACCCCAATATTCATGCTGAAGTCTTCGGCAATCATCATGGGCACAAGGCCCTCCATCAGGTCGTCACCTTCCTCGATACGGATCAGGATGGCTCCCTTTCGTCCGTTGAAAAAACGCAGGCGACAATCATTGTCTACGGCCATAGTTGGGGAGCCACCGAGACAGTAGCATTCGCCCGCCAGCTCGGACAGATGGGTATTCCCGTAGCGCTCACCATCCAGATCGACACAATCAGAAAACCCCTGCACAGGGCATCGCCAATCTCACCGAACGTTGTCAGCGCCATCAATTTCTACCAGACAGGCGGTCCACTTCATGGACAACCGGAGATTGCCGCAGTCGATCCCTCACGAACAAAGATCCTCGGAAACGTTCGGATGACGTACGAAGATCGTCGCATCAATTGCGACAACTACAGCTGGTACTCGCGAACCTTGAACAGACCTCATCACGAAATCGAAAACGACTTCCGAGTATGGGACGAAGTCGCCTCACTCATAGACTCGAATTTGCCTGGCTCTGCATCCGGACTTCACACGCCCTCTCCCTCTGGTTCGCCTTTCTTCAGGTACCTCAGGCGCGGCTTCCAGGCTCAGGAAACTGAAACCGCTCTCTCCAAAACTCCTGGCAGGCCAAACATAATGGAGTAGCGTCTGCGTCCAAGCTTCTGATCTACCTGTTATTCTTGATCGAGGAAAAGATAGTTAAGCCCGGCCATTCAAGGCCGGGCTTCGGCACTTAATGCCGCACGGTATTCCAGACCTAAGTCTCTTTTTGCGAAGACTTTGCATACTTTAAGGTAGGGAGGAGGTCTAACCATTGCCGATGAAACAAGACACCGCAGCCAACTCCCTTCACGAACCCCTGCGCTCCCTTGGCGCCTTTCTGATCCTGACGTTTTCCACAATCTTTTTCGTGTCTCTTCCCGCATACGCCCAACTTCCCCCCGGCACAACCGACGCCACTCAGCCTCAAGCCCCATCCGATCCACTCCAAACCCAGGCCAACGAAGCCCTGGCCAAACAGGACTACACCCACGCACTCAAGCTCCTCACCACCCTCGCCGAAAGGAACCCGAACAACGCGCCCATCCTCTATAACCTTGCCTTCACCCAGGACGCGCTCAACCAGACCACTACTGCCGAGGCCAACTACCGCCAGGCCATCACCGCCGATCCGAACTTCCTGGACCCCCACATTGCCCTCGGCCTCCTCCTCGCTCGCAATGACCGCCGTACCGAAGCTCACGCTGAACTACTCAAAGCCACGACACTCAAAACCGACAACGACGCTCTCAAAGCCCGTGCCTACCGCGCACTGGCTCGTCTCGACCAGACTTCCAATCCCTCCGCCGCAAGCGACGAGCTTCTGCAGGCCATCAAAATATCCCCCGAGACGCCCGACGACATCCTCCTATCAGGCGAGATGGCCGAAGCCTCTGGCGACAACGGCGCTGCTGAAGCCGCTTACCGCCGACTTCTCGCCGTCGATCCGCAGAACCACGACGCCACCGCCGCCCTCACCCATCTCCTTCTACATCAACAGAAGCCCGATCAGGCCGAATCCCTTCTTCTTGCGAGCCTCGCCAGGGATCCCGACAATCCCACACTCAACGCCCAGCTTGCGAGCCTCTATGAACGTCAGAACAAGCCGGAACAGGCACTCCCGATTGCCGAAAAACTGCACGCCGCTCATCCTGACGACATTCCAGTCACCAGACTCCTCGCTGGCCTCTACAGCCGCAACCAGCAGTACGATAAGGCCTTGCCGCTGTATGCCGCACTTGCAACCGCAAATCCGCACGATCCGACGCTCCTCGACAACAACGCCGATGCCCTCATCCACCTCAAGCGCTTTGCTGAAGCCGAGGCTCTTCTTCAGCGCGCCGTCGCCAATCCCGACGCCTTCTCCTCGAAAAATGATCTCGGCAACGCCGCCAGCCATCTCGCTTTTGCCGCCTCCTCCAACGATGACCCGAAAGTTACCTTGCAAGCGCTAACTTTGCGTGCTACAGTACTTCCCAACTCGCCGAGCTCGCTGTTTCTCGAAGCAACGGCTCACGACAAGCTGCATCACACGAAACAGGCGACCGACCTGTACAAGCAGTTTTTATCCGTGGCAAACGGCCAGTTTCCAAATGAAGAGTGGGAGGCCCGCCACCGCCTCATCGCTCTCGAACATACGAAGTAGCAGCGCTCCCTTCGAGGTGCGTTATGAAACGCAACATTCGTTTCACACTTCTCCTTCTTCCGTTGTCGCTGTCTCTGTGCTTCTGCCTCCCCGCCCAAGCCTCCAACATCGACGAAAATCTTCCCGATGCGCAGGCCCTAGCCCAGCTTGAGCTGCGCGCTCAGCAGGCAGGCCCCCGCGACCAGTGCTTCCTCTACACCGAGCTCGTTCACACAATGACCGAGATCGCTGGCAAGCAGATGGTCAACGGAGAAATCGATCAGGCGAGTGCCACTCTGAAGAAGGTCAACCAATACGCCCAGCTCATCCACATGGATCTGGCAAGCAACAGCAAGCGCATCAAGAACGCAGAGATGCTCCTGCACCACACAACCTACAAGCTCACGGAATATCTGCATCGCGCTTCCTTCGAAGATCGCCCAACCCTCCAGTCGACTCTCAAGCAGCTCGACCAGGTGCATGAGGAACTTCTTGCCGAAGTTATGAAACACTAGGACGCAATGCTCCGCCGGCTACCCTTTGTCATCGTGATCCTCGCTCTTGCCCTGCCCTTGTGCGCGCAGGCCAACGACTCCGCTCTCTCCGAACGTGAGATTGAGCAGCTCCGCGAGTCGGCTTACATCCCCAACGATCGCATCATTCTCTTCATCAAGCTTCTCGACACCCGCGACAAGGCCATCCAGGAGCTCTACGCTCATCCCCGCAAACCCGGGCGCGAACAGGATACTCACGACCTGATGGCGCAGTTCACCTCCATTGCCGATGAGCTCAACGACAACCTGGACGACTACGGCCCTCACCACCGCGATATTCGCAAATCTCTTCCCAAACTCCTGGACGCCACCGAGCGCTGGTCCTCCAACCTCAAACAGCCGCCGGAAAACTCTTCCTACGATCTGGCTCGCAAACTAGCGCTCGAAGCCATACGCGACATCAGAGAAGAAGCCTCGAAGCTCATCGACGATCAGAAGGCCTGGTTCGCCGCGCATCCTCCACCTAAAGAGCCCGACAATGTTCCCGCCCGCGAAGTTCCACGACAGCCACAGATGAACTGAGCCACGCGCTTATCCCAGGCAGGATTCGTCTCTTAGCAGTCCTTTCTGGCATAATTCATTCACCTCCCGGCCCCCAGTTACAACAACCCGAACTTTGTTCGAGCACGAACTTCCTGTGTCTCATTCAGCTGCACTGGAGCGCTATGAGTAATATCAACGGCAAAGTCTACGCAATGAACTGCGTCACCCCGATGAAGCCATGGAAGACGCCAATCCTTCGGCTCATCTTCTTTCTCCTCTGGCACATCAAGTCCAAGCAGCAGGATCTCATCAACCTTTCCTTCATCGAGTTCGCTCGCTGGGTCATCGTTCCCAAGACTCAGTTCCCTTACCTGGGAAATCGCCAGCACAAGGAACAACTCCAATACGACTACCTGCTCTTCTTCAGCAACTTCAACGGAACATGGAACCAATACATTGATGCCTTCTCGGCAGTCCTCAGCACTGGCCTGAACCTTATCTGGCGTTGGAGCGAGAAGTTTCCTGGCGCAGTTCCTATCACTCCCTTTAAGACCTACATCGCACAGGTCCAGTTCGACACTGACTACTACTACACCGCATACCCATATGCCACGGCGAACGATCTTAAAGCTGCGCACATCGTGCAGGCGTCCCTCGATCAACTCAGCCAGCGCGTCGACACCGACAACCCGGATCAGTTCGCAGAGCACTATCTGCAATTCGTTCTTCAGGTCCAGGCCCATCTCGGAGTCACCGGGGCTGCTCCCCTCTGCTAAGGAAACTTGATGCCCAATCAGAACGGCAAACTCTACGGACTCACCTTTCTCGCGCCGATCATCGACGATAAGAAGGCCACACCCTCACATGACCTGCAGATTCGCGCCTATCTCGCTACTCTGCCCACGGATCAGAACAGCCCCTTTGCCAAAGCACCCAGCACACACCTCTGCCGCCTGGTCGTCATGGATGACGTCGTCTTCGTTGGTCATCCTGCGCACGAAGAGCATCTCAAATCCAAATACCTCATCTTCGAAACCAACTGTGACAGCGATGCCACGGACTATCTCACTGGTCTTGCCAAAACCATTCCCCAACAGCTCGATGCCATCTGGAGCCATTGTGTCGGTTACCCCGGGGCCGCTAACCTGTCCGAATTCCTCAGTTACATGAAGGCTTGCCAACTCAAAACCACCTTCTTTTTCGCTGCCGTCAACGACAAGTCACTCCCTGAATCCCTCCGCGCTCTCGCAACCCAACGAGCCGTTGTTGACTTTATCGCAGACCATCAAGGTATGGACCCTGGGCGTCTGCAATCCGAATTCAAACAATTCCTCGCCGAACTTAAAGCCTGCCCGATACCCGAACCCGGCGCCATGGCGCCCCTTCGCAACATCAAGACTGGCGGTAGAAATGAGTAAGCTCAACGAGACGGACATTCAGGGCTTTGTCCTGCGCGGCTACAACCTGCCCTTTGCCCGCCATCTCTTCCTCCACTTTGAAGATTCCGCCCGCGCCCGTAAATTCATCTTCGAGCTTCTTGATCAAATCACCACGGGCCAGCGCTGGGACCATGGAAAACCCGAAAGCACGCTCAACATTGCCTTCACCCATCGCGGACTCGTCGCGCTCGATCTCCCGACCGCAACCCTTCTCAGCTTCCCCGTCGAGTTCCAGGAGGGGATGAAGAGGCGTGCAGAAATCCTTGGCGACACAGGAGCTAGCGATCCTACAAAGTGGGACGAGCTCTGGCAGAAAGACGGAATCCACTCGTGGCTGGGTATCAGCGCAGTTTCTCCCGAAGCCCTCGATGCGCGCTCCGCCCAACTGCAATCCCTCATGAGCGAGACCAACGGAGCGACCCTCCTAGGTTCTCAGGACGCGGCCTCCCTCTTCTTCGACGGCAAGCCATGCAACAAAGAACACTTTGGCTTCACCGACGGCTTCGGCAACCCCGACTATCTCGGTGTCGATCGCGACTCGCAACCCGGACAAGGCAAGCTGATGCCGGATGGTACGTGGCAGCGCCTCGCCACGGGTGAACTCCTCCTCGGGTACGCCGACGAAGCAGGCGAGCTTCCTCCCGCACCCGTGCCGCATCTCCTCGCCAGCAACGGCACCTTCATGGTCTACCGTAAGCTTCATCAAAATGTAGCGACCTTCCGCGCCTATCTCGACAGCCAGGCTGCTAACTACGGCGGAGGCAAAGAAAAACTAGCCGCTAAATTTATCGGCCGCTGGAGAGACGGCACGCCGCTCGAACTCTCCCCCGACCAGCCCGATCAATCCATCGTGATGGATCCCGCCCGCAGCACAAACTTCACGTACGCTAACGATCCCAGCGGCACGCGATGCCCCATCGGCGCACACGTTCGCCGCGTCCATCCGCGAGACGCCTTCGGCTTCAATGGAAAGCTCATCGACCGCCGCCGAATCACCCGCCGAGGCCTCCCTTACGGAAAAGCTGCACTCGAAAACGAACCAATCACTGATTCCGACGAGCGCGGCGTCATCTTCATCGCTCTCAACGCAAGCCTCGTGCGTCAGTTCGAGTTCATCCAGCAGCAGTGGATCAACTATGGCAACGACGCGCATCAGGGTAATGACAAAGACATCTTGATGGGAAATCACGGGGGCAAAGGTCGGTTCGTGGTTCAGGGAGACACCAATCTAGCCAACCCACCCCTTGTCTGCAGCCATCTGCCGAATTTCGTCGAACTGCGTGGCGGAGATTATTTCTTTCTCCCCAGTATCACGGCCTTAGGAATGATCGGCATGGATCTGGTCGACCCTCGTTAGCTTCGTCGACGACAAATTCTTCGTCACGTATCTCTCTGGATTCGCGCGCAGTCGCCGGATTTCCAATGCACCCTCTCTTATAAAATCGGAAGTGTAGTGAGATCTCCGCAGCCGAGATTCACTCCGACAAGGATTAGCCCTGACCACTCCGAAGCATCCCGGCCCCTCCGCTCTGCGCCAGTTCCTGCAGCTCTTTTCGCCGTCCCCTGCCCCATCCCCGACACTCTTCCACGATATTCCGGCCTCCACGCTTCAGTCCCCTGCTCAGGCAACGAAACCGAAGAGACCGCGCGGCAAAAAGATTCCCACCCCAACCTCTCTCGTTGCCATCTTCGAGCACGAATACCGCGAACTTCGCCCTCGCGCTCCCATCCCGACTCTCGACATTCGCTTCCGCCGCTTCACTTCAATCAACACAACGATCCGTCTTCGCGAGGGACGCCTCCACGTTCGTCTCTCTGATCTTCTCGAGCCAGCGCCCGAGTCAGTCCATCACGCCATCGCGCACATCCTGCTTGCCAAGCTTTACAAGAAGCCGCTCTCACGCCACCACGCCGATCGCTACCGTCGCCACGTCTCCTCCGAGACCGTCTCCAAACAAGCCGAACACGTTCGCCAGACCCGCGGCCGCAAACGCATCCTTACCCACGTGGGGCACCACTACAACCTCGACGAGATCTTCGACTCGCTCAACGCTCGTTTCTTCCACGGACTCCTCGGCCGTCCTACGCTGACATGGTCCGCGCATCACGCCCGCCGCATGCTTGGCCACTACGACGCTGCCCACAACACCATCGTTGTCAGTCGAGTCTTCGACCGGCCCGACACTCCACGCTGCGCCATCGAATACCTTCTCTATCACGAGATGCTTCACCTCAAGCATCCCGTCCGCGTCAAAGCTGGCCGCCGTTGCGTCCACTCTCGCGAGTTCCAGGCGGAAGAGCGCCTCTTCCCCGAACTTGCGGCCGCAAAACTCTATCTTAAGCAACTGTAAATTCTTCCAGTCACCCCACTCGTCGAAAATCTGATTTCACCCAACCGCGCTTTTACCGTGCTACGATTCCGCTACGTCATTACCGTTCACTCCCCAACGCGGGAAGTATTTTCAGTCGGTGGATAAGCTCTCTCAATTTCCGGGCCCGAGCAATCATTCGTCTCGCAGAAAGAATTAATCCCAAAGGAAAGAGCAGGTGACAGGATGAATCTCTCCAAACGTGCAATTGCTGAATTTTTCGGTACCTTCTGGCTTGTCTTCGGGGGTTGTGGAGCAGCGGTCTTCGCCGCCGACTTTCCGTCCTTCATCCCGGGCGTCAACTTCAACATTGGTTTTCTCGGTGTCGCGTTCGCCTTCGGACTCACCGTTCTCACGATGGCCTTTGCCATAGGGCACGTCTCCGGTTGCCACCTCAACCCCGCCGTCTCCATTGGCCTCGTCACCGCCAAACGATTTCCGATGTCCGAACTCCCCGCATACATCATGGCCCAGGTCCTCGGAGCCATCACCGCCTCCGCCGCTCTCTACTTCATCGCCAGCGGCAAGCCGGGCTGGGCTCCCGTTCACGGATTCGCCGCCAACGGATACGCCGATCACTCTCCTGGGGGCTATTCACTCGTCGCCTGTTTTCTCGCCGAAGTACTTCTTACTGCTTTCTTCCTTCTCGTCATCCTCGGCTCAACCGACGAGCGGGCCCCAAAAGGTTTTGCCCCTATCTCCATCGGGCTCTGCCTTACGCTGATCCATCTCATCGGCATTCCGATCACAAACACATCGGTTAATCCGGCCCGCAGCACTGGGCCCGCAATCTTTGTCGGTGGATGGGCGCTGCAGCAACTCTGGCTCTTCTGGGTCGCGCCGATCGTCGGAGCGATTATCGGCGGCCTCATCTCAACAACCTTCTTCGCAGCCCCGCAGGAACCGCTTAGCAAAGAGATGTCCAAGTAGACTCACAGCCTGGAATTGGTCCGCAGAGATTGACGTCTCTGCGGACTAACTTTCTTATTCCCACCCAAAAGCAGGACTAAAGTTCAAACAGCCGATTCCCTTCTTAGCTCCGGCGCCCACTGCACTTTCTTTGCCCGAGCCACGGCAATCAACACCGCTCCCACGACAACGGATCCGAGAGCCGCAACCTGCGCATTGCTCATCGTATGCCCAAAATAGAGACGCGGATTCACTCGCACAAATTCAACCAGAAACCGACCAATCCCACTCAGCACAAGATACTCACCCGTAAGCACGCTGACCGGAAGATTCTTCTTACCCCGCTGCCAGAGCCACCATCCCAGCGCCAGCGCAAACAGAAACTCATACACAGGAGTCGGCTGTACCAGCGCATCCGGCGGAGTAGGCGGCACCAAGGCATTTTTCGCCATATGCACACCCCATGGCAGGGTCGTATTGATCCCGTAATCGCCATCGCCTGAAGTCAAACATCCGATCCGCCCCACACCATAACCAATCGCGGCCGCAGGAGCGGCAAGATCCAGCATCCGAAACGCTCCCACCACCTTGCCCTGCGTCCCTTCGAGCGCGCCTTTGAATCGAGCGTGGTTTCCCTGCCACATCAACATCGCAATTCCAGCCAGCATTCCACCAAACCACGCAAACCCCGCCTGGAACCAGTGCAGAAACTCCATCGCCACATCCAGCGGATGCTTCCACCCCGGCGCGCCGATAGTCTTCAACGCATACTTCAGATCGTTGATGTTCTGGAGTTCATGCCAGGTCTTTGCACCGATCACCCCCGCAATGACAACAAACGCTACGACGCTCAAGGCGTCAGCGTCTACGCCGTTGCGAACAAAGTTCTTGTGTAGCACCACCGTCGCTGCCACCGCGGCCAGCCATAACAACAGCCCGAACGTACCCAGGTGCACCGGGCCAAAATCAATATAGGGAAACATAATCCTCGCCTTTACAAGTATAGCGGTCTTTCCCTAAGCTCCCCAATCGCGTTAAGCTATCCCTTATGCCAACAAGTACACCAGCCAGCACGCCCGTCTTTCCTGCCGCCTCCGGAATGCCCATCCTCTACTCAAAATCTCAAATAGCCGACCGTGTTCAGGCTCTCGGCCAGCAGATCTCGGCCGACTACGCCGGCCAGACCATCGTCCTCATCGGTGTCCTCAAAGGCGCAGCCATCTTCCTCTCCGATCTCGCACGCGCCATCACTGTCGATGCCACCTTCGACTTCGTTGCCGTCTCCAGCTACGGCCGTGCCCGTGTGTCCTCCGGCGCCGTCAAGCTCATCAAAGACATCGACAATCCCATCGAGCGTAAGCACGTCATCATCGTCGAAGACATCCTCGACACCGGCCTTACCCTAAGCTATCTCCGCGGTCTTATGCTCCAGCACAAGCCAGCGTCTCTCAAGATCGCAACCTGCCTCGACAAGCCTGACCGCCGTCTCGTCCCCATCGAGGCTGACTACGTTGGCTTCAAAATTCCGAACCAGTTCGTCATCGGCTACGGTATGGACTTTGCCGAGCACTACCGCAACGTCGACGACATCCGCCTTTTTCCCGAAGAAGCAGCCGGCCACTAAATCACAGCTCCGCGAACATCACGACGTCGCCTTTGCGGGCGCTTTATCCTTCGACGCCTCAGGCTGACTCTTTTCCTGCGGCTTGATCGTGCTGCGCACCACCATAATCTTGTTCAACATATCGAACCAGAACGGCGCTCCCAGTGAAATTGCACATGCGGTAATAAACCAACCCGCCAACAGCGGCAAAAGTATTCGCAACCCGGCCCCTAGATCCTTATCGAAGGCATCCCACCAATCTCGACTCCATCGGGGTGCCTTCGTGCTCTCAAAATCTGTCCAAACAATATTCCAGTTCATCACCGGATGCTTCCAGCCCACGGGCAGTAATGCCGTGCTCGTGGCTGTATTGAAAGCCTCCGCCGACTCCAGCAGTTTCTTCTGCAGATCCTGTCCGTTGCTCGCCTTGTCATCTTGGCCACCCGCCGCCCCCGAAGACGAAGTCGAAGTAGCACCGGCGTCTTTAGGGGCATTCGGGTGCGTCTTCATGTAAGCATCTGCAGCATTCGCCATCGCCGTACGAGCATCACGGTCGAACCACAACGTTCGTGCCACCATTACCGAGCTGACATTGAACGCCAACGCTAGCAGCAATCCAATGCAAAGCAGTACTCTTTGCGTATAGCGCTTGTACCATCCAGAGACCCGGTCCATCGCATCGTTGTACCAGTGCTCAAGATGCTTCTGAAAATCGTCAAGGTCTCCCTTGGACGCGACTGCCAGAGTATAGAGAGCCTCCCCCGCTTTGTTATCCATGAACTGCGTCTGATGTTTCTTCAGAGACTCTGTGATCGACTGCATCACTCCATCCCCGGTCGCGCGATCGCGATTCAATATGTCGATCATCGCGAGAGCAAATGTGCGGGACGGAATATACGCAGGAAGCAGCAGTTGATTCGTAACGCCGTTGACCTCCTTTTCCGGAGTGATTCCTATCACGTTACGGAGGAAACGCCGCATCGGATCAAGCGGCCGGGTATAGGGAAATCCACTCTGCTCCTTGGCAGCCTGATTCGGTGCGCCGGAGCCTGCAATCTGTGGCTTAACCTCGGCAGGAGTCGGGTTGGCCGCACCCGCCTTCGCTTCGCTCGATTTCAGGTCGCGATGCGGATCCGCATACAATCCACGAGTCAATCCATGCGTGTAAATACTGTCGACAAGATCCTTTCCCCATAACGAATCGCCAGAAAACAGGCTCACCAACCCGCGCAAAAGATTCGCTGGCCGCAGCTGCATAAAAGTCGCCAGCATCTCCTGAATCACCGAGGCGATCAGGCTCATCAACAGAAAAACAAACACCATCCCAATCGCGACATCAATAACGACGGAACCAAACATAACTCTCCTCCGCTTCGCTTTATCCGGTCTTTCGGGGGAAAACCACCTTGTAATCCCCGCCCCTTATCATGTCAAGCACGCGCCAACTGCACGTGGTATAAAACTCCCACACCCATCTCGTTGTCTCCCGGAAATTGAACGCACACTGTGACCGAAACCATTCTCAGAGAACTCCTCATCTCCGCCGACCACAGAAATCCCCTCATCGGTCTTGGTCTGATCGACGTAACTGAAGAAATCCTCAAGGAACTACTCGTCCCCGCCAATCGCGAGATTCTCTACTTCGTTCTTGGCTTCCTCATGATCGTAATCTTTTTCTTGATGGGGCTCGCCGTATATCTTGCCCGCAAAGGCACGCTCAACGCAGGACGCAAAATCGGCCCTGTCTATATTCAACTCAGCGCAGCCGCCAACTCTGATCAGCTCGCACGAAAAGCCGCAGGCTACCGCAAGCTGCTCTACATCAAAGTCACTTATCTCACCCAAAAAACCGCCACTGCCAGGTCCATCTACACCCGCACCCTCGACCGTCTCGAACCCACCGAGCGCGACGTCACAGTCTACGACGAGGCACTCTACTACACGCTCGAGCTCTTTCCTTCGCGGCGCGTCCTCGAGGCCCGCACTGACTCCTCCTCCGGCTCTGTCGACGCTCGCATCGTCATTCCCTGGCAGGACAACGTCCGTTTCCAGCAGGACACTACTGCGAAGATCGCCAAAATCGCTCAGATGGACATCAACGACGAAACGGACACCGTCCTCAGCATCTCTCACTTTCTCAATGGCCTTCAGGGCGATCATCAGGACTTCAAATCCCTCGTGGCGGAAGACTGCGAAGAGATTCGTCTCGCCGTCGACTTCTCCTCCATCCCCGGTGCAGAAAAATTTGTTACTCTCAAGAACGCTTTTCTCGATCGCAAAGCCGACAATAAATCACTCGCGATCGGCGGAGCCGCGATCAGCCCAACACTCTTCGTAACCTCGACTAAAGAAGGCAAAAAAGGCGATGTCCTTCGCCTCTCCATTAACATCGACTGGAACCGCGTCCCACAACCCACCACCTGAGCGACGACTACACACAACTTTCCCCAAAGAAAGCAACTCAGCCCCCGAGGTTTGCCTTCTCTTCCACTGTTACGAAATCTCCGGCAAGCCCAAACTCTTCTGCCAGCAATTCGTAACTCCGCAGCCGTTTCGCCTGCTCCCAAACAATCGTATTAACAATCAACTCCCCTATCCCCAGCTCCGAAGCCATCTGCTCCAACTGCTTGCCCACATAGGCAGAAGTTCCCACAAAATAACGCGGCCACTCCCCTTCCTCCATCGGCATATCCCCCATCAGTCGCAACTCACGCACTGCATCCTCGGGCGAGGCCACCGGTCGACGATCTCCCTGTCGAATCCTTCGCTGCAACAGTCGCACGCTCGAAGCCAGATAGTCCGCTTCCTCCTGAGTCTCTGCACAAATCACCCCTACCGCAACCGTAGCCTCGGCCTCACCCCGATAGACCCTCGCGGTAAACCCTCGCCGATAAGTCTCAATTGCCGCTCGAGTATGCACCGGCGAAAAGAAGTGAGCAAACGAGTACGGCAATCCAAACTCCACCGCCGCGGCCGCGCTCCACATACTCGACCCAAGCATCCACACATCCGGCCCGCCCGGCATCTCCGGCGAAACCCGAATCCCAGCAAACGGATGTGTCTCTGGAAACGAGTGTCCCAAAAACCCGAGCAGCTCGCTCACCTGTTCCGGAAAATCGTCCAACATCCGCGTCTTCCGTTCGCGCTTCAGAGCCAGTGCCTCAACCGGCCCTCCGCCGGGCGCACGCCCGATCCCCAAATCGACTCTCCCCGGGTAGAGCGCATGCAACATCCTGAAACACTCCGCCACCTTTAGCGGCGTGTAATGGGGCAACATAATCCCACCCGACCCAATTCGAATCCGTTTCGTCTCAACGCCGATCCGCGCCAGCATCACCTCAGGTGCGGTGCACGCCAGCGTATCCATCGCATGGTGCTCCGACATCCAGTACCGGGTGTACCCCAGCCCATCCACTAGCCGCGCCAGCTCAATCGAGTTCTGCAAAGCCTGCCCAGGCGAACACCCCGCAGGTACCGGCGACTGGTCCAGCACTGATAATTTCAAACCACTCTTGTTTTCGCTCATCAATCTATTGGATGTCGTGCGTAATGAATCGAATCGCATTCAAGACTCATCCGGAGCTATGCAACAAAATCGCACCGGCACGCTTGACCAACCAGCCTCTGCCAATGCCCTTCTTCTCATGCCTCTGGAAAACTCCAACTCGACCAAGCCCAGACTTAACCATTCATAAATGAATACTTTGCACGAATGAGGGAAGGAGGGGACACCCTCTTCAACCAGACCTGATAACGGTATGATAGAAAGTAACCCGGCGAATCTCTCCCCTTCGCCGAAGGAGCAAGTTTTGAACACGCTGTCCATCTCTGATCATCCTGCGAACGACCCGAGCACGTTCGATGCCGCAACCTTCGCAGCGCATACTCTCTCCTCTCCACAAAGCCTCGCTGCGGTCCTCGATCACACGCTCCTCAAGCCCGACGCTACCAGAAACCAGGTCCTTCAGCTGTGCCACGAAGCCGCCGAGCATCGCTTTGCCTGCGCTATGGTCAACCCAACATGGGTCGCCGTCGCCGCAGCCGCGCTCAAAGGCACAGGGGTGCCCGTCGGAGTTGTCATCGGCTTCCCCCTTGGTGCCACCCTCTCCGCCTCCAAACGTGACGAAACCACCCGAGTTCTCAAACTGGGCGCACACGACGTCGACATGGTCCTCAACGTAGGCCTTCTCAAATCTGGCCAGTCCGCCGACTACGAAGCAGTCCGTCAGGACATCCGCGGCGTAGTCGAACTCGCTCATGCTCAGGGAGCCATCGTCAAAGTCATC
>Ga0206958_1063_pt1 | contig 33976 bp, 30 predicted proteins | sample Alteio_BWOrgHeat_33_FD_152968 | JGI IMG/M metagenome (GOLD analysis project Ga0206958, IMG submission 152968) | Enriched cells from forest soil in Barre Woods Harvard Forest LTER site, Petersham, Massachusetts, United States -... | ecosystem: Environmental > Terrestrial > Soil > Temperate forest >... | reverse complement strand
ATTACTGTTCCCTGACGCTGCCATGTTGAGTCGGAAGCAAACGGAGCAAAGTAATAGAACCCGGATCCACAGGCAAGCAGACAGAGACATGCCACCGAGACAATCCCGTGGAATCGACGTCTGGCACTTGAAACTCCCACTTTTAGTGTCAATAATTGCGATTTTTCGATAAGTATTCCGCGCTAAAACTAAAGATTAGCACGTCGAGATCTCGACACGCGCCACTTTCGCAGCGTCAAATATGGCCTAAGTTATTGATTTTGATGGTGGACACAGCAGAATTCGAATCTACGACCGTGAACTCTGGAAATAATGCAGCTTCAACAACTTAGCTGTATCTTTCAATGCGTTATAGGGCGGGAGAAACACGACGCAACGCCTTAGACCCACGCTGGTGGACCGCGAACTGATGCGGCACGAACGGCAAGCAGCGCAGGTCTAGGGCGTTCGATACTGCACAGCTTGCCCTACACGAGGCGGACCTAGCGTCACGCCGACAGATTGACTCCACCATATAAGTCTCTTCCTCGCGAAATTCCCCGTGACGTCTGCGATGCCTGCCGCTTGACATGCTCCCCAGTTCCGCATGTTTGTGACTATGAGATTAGCTGAAGGTTGAGGTAGTGAGGGGCTGGGAAACGCCGTAGGCGTTTTCCAGCCCCTCACTGCACGGTTGTCGAGATGCCCTGGCGAATTCGCTGGGCGTTCTGTAATCAAGGCTGCTGTGAAGCCTAACCTCGTTGTACTCCGTCTTCCAGTCCGCGATCTTCACACGGGCGTCAAAGAGGTTTTTGAACCGAGTGCGCAGGCACTCCTCACGCAGCCTGCCATGGAAGCTCTCCACATGGCCGTTCTGCATCGGCCTGCGGGGCTGGATATGGCGCAGTTCGATCTTCCACTCCAACCCCCAGGCCAGGAAGTGGCGACTGGTCAGTTCGGGTCCGTTGTCGCAACGGATCGCCTGTGGGATGCCGCGTCTTGCGATCACTTCGTCCAGCACGCGTGTCACACGACGGCTGGCGAAGCCGGTGTCAACCTCCAACGCAAGACACTCGCGGGTGAAGGCATCCACGATGCTCAGCACCCGGATCGTGCGTCCTGCCGCTACCACATCGTGTGCGAAGTCCAAGGCCCACTCCTGGTTGGCAGCCGTGAGCCGCACCTGCGCAGAACCGCTGCCCCGTTTCGCGATATACCCGGTACAGTCGCTTGTGGTTCACTCGCACGTCCTCCCGTTCCAGCAGTACCTGAAGCCTGCGGTAGCCATAGCGCGGCTTCTCCCGCGACAGCCGGATAAGCCGCTCCTTCAACCCCTCATCGCCTCTTCTGGAGCGGTATCGATAGCTCGATACCGCAACCGACATCAGCCCGCATACCCGGCGCTCGCTGGCGGAAAACTGCTCCTGCAGCCAGCGAACATCCGTCCTTCGGTCTGCGAGCTCAGGCCGTTTTTTGCGATCACCGCCTTCAGCATCTCCCGGTCCAGACTCAGATCCGCCACCAGACGCTTCAACCGGCTGTTCTCGTCTTCCAGGGAACGCAGCTTCTGCGCTTCACTGGCATCCATCCCACCGAACTTCGCCTTCCAGGCGTAAATCGTGTGCTTCGACACTCCAATACTCCCGTGCCACGTCGTCCGCCGTCCGGCCTGCCTCTACCTCCTTCAATGCAGTGATGATCTGCGCTTCGCTGTGCTTGCTCCTCGACATCTTCCGCCTCTTTCCTCGATACGAAATCGTATCCGGTTGTGTGCGGATCCTGGGGGCAGGTCAATGTATGGTCGTAAAAAAGGGACGGGTTAAGGTTCCGTGGCAGGACATGGAGTAACGGATCCACTACCGACTATGGCGGGCGGCCTATTAGAGGAGCAACCGTCGAAGTTGCAACCCACTCCCACTGCCGAAGATGTCGGCATTTCTGTCGCACCTGGGGCATAAGGGCTGTTGTTTGAAGTAACGCACTCCGAATGAATCTGAGTTACCCTTCTAATCATTTTATTGTCGACAACATGAGATGAACCGCAATTTGGAATATACGAAATCACGATAGGGGCTTCGTCAGAGGCATCGGGAATGGTGTTGTTGTGAATAAAGTTATCGTTGGGATTGTTTGATACGCCGTTGATCACAATGTTGCGTTGATTATTCCAGAGAACATTTTGATCAACATTGAAACCGCTGCCACCAATATCGATGTATATACCGCTGGCTGGATTCCTATCGCCATCGCCATGGATCATGATCTGTGTATCGTGAATCCAATTGTGGTGGATTTCGGTTCCAGAGGCAACCTGCCAGCAGCAGGCATAAATCTCAGCCCCGTCGCGTGAGTAAATCATTGAATTGAAGAGGTTGTTGTAGCTAATATCTTGATTGATAGCGTTGCTGACGAGGATTGCCTGGCGACCTACGGTTTTGATTGTATTGTATTGTATTGTATTGCCATCGCCATCGAGGTTGATACCCGAGTCATAATCTCCAACGTAATCAATGTCATGAATGAGGTTATTGCGTAGAATGTTGTTGTTACCTTCAAGAGCAATGCCTGCCCCTGCACTGTAAGCAATTGTACTGTTTTGCAAGATGTTTCCACTTCCGTCTATGATGATTCCTGAATCGCTGTCGTGAACCGAGAGGATAGTGAAGTCATTCCCAGTCGGATCATTAGAAGCCTTGGGCAAGTCTGTGAAATGAGAGACGTATTGGGCGTTGATTCGATCCAGCGTATTATTCGAACTGGAAGCATCGGTAATGATAGTGCCGGCGAAGATAGCTATATTTTGGATCGTGACACCGGATTTGCCGCGTAGGTCAAAGGCGTATTGGCGTCGTTTGGCGCGAACGTCAAGTGTATTTGGATCGGCTCCGCCAGGGGCCATGAAATAAAGCACCCTCGCGTCAGAATCGTAGAACCATTCATGAGGGACATCTAGAGCGCCGAGAGTCCCAAATAGATAGTAAAAGCCCCCGACTGTGGGACAGATCGACGGACAAGTACCAGCTTGGCCGACGTCGATAGTGATTCGGCCAGAGCTAGCAGCGTTTACGTTTCCCGTTTCATGTCCAAATGGATCAGAGCCACTCCAGAGATGAACTTTCGCCCCGGTCCAGTTCACGGAGGGTAAGTTTGTATCCGAGATGTGATTAAGGTCGGTTCCCTTTTGCGCAATAGCCCAGTTTGCATTGAAGAGATCGTTGCTATTAGGCCATCGTGCCTCGGTCATCATCTCGTGCCCGACAAAGATCTGATTCGTATCGTCAGGGGCAAGAGCAACGCTGGTTTTGTAGATGGAACCCTGATATAAATTCCATCCGGTGACAGGATCGGAACCATCAACAACGACTGATTCCCCGTTATACGAGGCGATGGTAATGCCTGAATTGGGAGTAATCGCCTCACGATAAGTACCTGCGCGAACTGCGCAGACCCACCCCGGTGCGACAGTAGTAGCGCAGTGTTGAATGGTTAAATACGGCTGATCGATAGTACCTCCGTTCGAGTCGCTGCCATTGGGACCGACGAAGCGAATGTCGCTCGGGAACGCTGGACTAACACTGAGTGAAACAGGGATGCTGCTTAGGCTGCCGAAAATATTAGTTATATTGACGGAAAACGAGGAACCAGAGTCCTTTGAGGAGATCGACGGAATGAAGTAAGAAGATTTGGTAGCGTCAGGAATAGGAACTCCATCCTTAAGCCATTGATACGAGAGCGGCAAGGAACCTGCACTGGCTACAGTAAAGATGGCGGATTGACCGGCCATGAGGGTTTGCGCGGTAGGCTGGCCCGTTATAAACGGGGGAACATTACAATGATACGAAGCAACTCCGCAACCCATGATCTGGAACAATCCGAGGAATAACGTGAACGCAGGCATCGCGGGTAACCGACACATGAAGTGACCTCACTCTAAACTTCCAACCTCTTTCCCGAGAAGGCCCATTCATTCAATGACCCGCCCCGGATAACTAAGCCAAAATCGGCTGGAAATTTCGGCTTGCGTGGTTCGGTTTGTGCCGGATTGAACGGCAGATTTGCGGTGAGTGTAGCTCAAGTGACAAACATGACTAAACATTACCATTCAACAGACATCGACTTAAAACTTACATTATTCAGCAACTTATATAATCGTGCTTCGAATCCCTCACTCTCCGCCATTCCTTTTGGTAAGCCCCTGCAGACTCAATACCCCGCCCACATTGCAAATCGGACTGCGCTATGCCACGCCAATGCTTGCTGATCGCTTTGCCGGCGCGAATGGTTGTTCAACATCCGCGTCGGGCTCGGCCGTGACTAACTGATAAATCATCGACCAGCCTCCCGAGGCCTAGACCCCGTAGGTTCCTCGCTGTTACTCTGAAATAGAATGCTTACCATCTTGAAACGGCAACTTCGGAACGTCTTTGTCGACACATTCCTGTGGGATTTTCGCGAAAGTGGCAAAACAAATACCGAGATCGCTGCATGGCTGGCGGCAGGTAAGCCGGTACCACCTCCCAACGGCGTCAAGTACGCGACACTCGCCGACTACGGGGCAGCCTTCGGCTTAGAAACTTTGATCGAGACCGGGACCTTCCGCGGCGGTGCCATCTACGCATTAAAAAGCCGTTTCAAAAAGCTCTACTCCATCGAGTTAAGCCCCGAACTCGCAGCCAACGCTCAGCACCGATTTCGCGCCAGTCCACATATCCAAATTTTGCAGGGCAATAGCGGACAGGTGTTGCCCCAACTCCTGAGCGGGATTTCTCAACCGTGTCTTCTCTGGCTGGACGGCCACTACTCTGGAGGTATCACTGCGCAAGGCGATCTCGACACGCCGATCCTCAAAGAAATGCGAACCATTTTCAATCATCACTGCAAGGACCATGTCATCGTCATCGACGATGCCAGGCTCTTCGATGGGACGGACGATTATCCGACAATCGACGGCCTGCGCACGCTCTGCATGCAGGAGCGACCCAACTATGACTTCTCAGTCATCAACGACATGATACGGATTACCCCGGCCCGTTCAGTCAAGACAACCTACTGACGCCAGCTATGTGGGCGATGACGACGCTCTCTAGTTGGACACCACTGACCTTAAGCTCGTGAACAATTTTGCCCTGTGGGCTTTTTTCAATTTACGAAAGCCTCGATAGACCCGCACACCAACCCTATGTTTTAAATCCTGTCACGCTTTTCTGCGCAACAAGCTAGCTTTTCTGCGCAACAAGCTAATTGACCGCTATATACTCCGGTCGGTGCTGGGCCATAGCAATTGGCTGTTTTGGGACAAGATCACACGATTGGGATCGGGCTTGATCGTCGGTCCACATCAAGTCCAGGCACGGATTGACTGCTATAATCGGCGATAGTCCAAAACATCTTCTGGAGCTAGCCGCGAAGGCTTCAAGCGAGCAGTCAAAAGGTGAGATTTGAAACGCCTGAGCACCATCACGAGAGTCATCCTACATAGACAGATACCGCTCACAGGCTTTGATCCCCGGGTCTTGTTTAAGAGTTTGAGAGGAATACCAGCATATATTGCCGATTGGCTTCGGTATCGCAAACTCAATCCCCCGCCCACATTTCCAATCAGACTGCGCTACGCCACTCCAATACTCACGGATCGCTATGCCAGTGCAGGCTCCGCCAGCGGACACTACTTCCATCAGGATTTGTGGGCAGCAAGAAAAATTTATCACCGTCACCCGACAGAGCATCTAGACATTGGATCACGTGTTGATGGCTTCGTAGCGCACTTATTGACGTTCATGCCTGTAACTATCGTGGACATCAGGCCACTGGTAAGCAATATCCAAGGACTCACTTTTCTGCAGGACGACGCGACGAAGTTATCCAAGTTGCCGTCCAACAGTATCCAATCCCTATCCAGCCTGCACGTAGCAGAACACTTTGGTCTCGGACGGTATTCCGATCCGATTGATCCCGAAGCATGCTTTAGATTCATGGAATCGCTCGATAGAGTTCTCGCCCCCGGCGGACGCCTCTATTTTTCTGTGCCCGTCGGTAAAGAAAGAGTTGAATTCAACGCACACCGCGTTTTCAGTCCTAAGACGATTCTCGATAGGTTCTCCAACTTGTGCCTTGAGTCGTTTTCTTATGTGGGCGATGACGATGCACTCTATCTGGACACGACTCCTGACCTTATGCCCTCGAGCAATTTTGCCTGTGGACTTTTTGAATTTACGAAAGCTTAGTATGGCCATCTTTTCTTCTTTCACACGCACCAACGCCGGCGGCGGTGCCCAAATCTGTCGTTTGAGGTATATCCGGATTGCACAATGCTGATCCCCATGAAGGTTCGACAGAGCTAGAGGTGGCTGCGACATTAGGCCTAGAGACGGACCCTCGCACCAACTCTGCGTTTTTGAAGATCCTGCCGCGCTTTCTGCGCGATAAGCTAACTGGGAGCCTTACTCTCCAGTCGGTGCTGGGCAATAGCAATTGGCTGTTTTGGGACAAGATCATACGATTGGGATCAGGCTTGATCATCGGTCTCTGGATAGCCCGCTATCTAGGAGCGGGACAATTTGGTCTCCTCAATTTCACCATCGCGTTCACAGGCCTTTTCGGCGCGATTGCCACCCTTGGAATGGATGGCATCGTCGTCCGGGAATTGGTCAGTTTCCCTGAGAAGAGAGATGAGATTCTGGGGAGCGCCTTCGTCTTGAGGGTCTTGGCCGCGCTCATCAGCTTTGTCGTCGTGATGGGCACGATATTCATATTGCGGCGTGGCGAAACTTTTACCATATGGCTCGTAGCGATTACTGCGGGGCAATTTTTTTTTCAATCGCTGAATGTCATCGATCTTTACTTTCAATCCAAAGTTCAATCCAAGTATTCGGTTTATGCAACGAACGCCGCCTTTTTGGTGATGGCCGTGGTGAAGGCAGTATTACTGCTGACTGCAGCGCCACTGATTGCTTTTGTCTGGGCAGGATTGGGTGAATTTGTTCTTGCGTCCGTTTTTCTGCTCATCGTCTATCGGACCAGAAACCTTAGAGTGGTGGCATGGCGACCGAAACTCGGTGTAATGCGCGATCTGCTTCGAGATAGCTGGCCGCTGATTCTGAGCGGTATTTCTGTTATGATTTCCGTTCGAATCGACCAGGTACTGATCGGCCAGATGCTGAACGACAAGCAGGTAGGCATTTATTCGGCGGCCGCACGGATTTCGGAGGTATGGTATTTCATTCCCTTTGCTATCACAAGTTCCTTCTTGCCGCTGCTTGTAGAAAGCAAGAAAATAAGCGAAGCCCTTTACTACGATAGGCTGCAGAAGTTTTGCAACGTTCAAACGCTCATTGCGATTGCATTTGCCTTGTTCATTACAATTGCAGCTGGTCCCCTAATGAGATTGCTGTTCGGGCCCGCATACGCGGGTTCTGCAGGAATACTCAGGATCTTGATAGGGGGTGGCGTCCTGATGCCCATTGCCGGCGGCTGGACGAACTGGATGCTGCTGGAGAACCGCACAAAAACAATGTTCTACTTTCAAGTCTTTGGAGCAGCCGTGAACGTAATCCTGAACCTGGTGCTAATTCCCCACTTTGGCATTGCGGGTTCGGCCTATGCAACATTGATCTCATACAATGCCTGGTTTTTTGTGCTTTGCCCGTTTATGAAGTCACAGCGCAAAATACTGGCCATGATGTTGAAGTCTTTATCACTTTTTTGGGTATTCAGCTTGCGAAAGAAGTAGCGACCCATCGCATGCTGAGCAGGGTTATCGGGAGTGAAGTAATGCCAGATACATCTCTACGACGCCTAATCGTTGGTTGTCATGGCGGATTGGGCAACCAGATCTTTCAATACGCAGCAGGCTTGTACTTTGCTGAACGCGCTTCTGTGCCGATCGAGATCGTGCGTCCTCTGGGCCCTCCGGAGGCCCTGCGTTCCAAGGGATTTGCACGGCCATTTCAATTGGACGAATTTTCTCTCAAAGCAAAGAGCCACCCGGCCGGACGGGTCGACCGATTTTATCTATCGACGAAACCTCTTTTTCGATCTATGCAGAATACGTTTTGCGGCGTCACTAGGACACAATCCATTGAAGAGCCGTCGACCAACCGATTTTTGCCCACGCTGCTCGATCAAGTGCAAGCTCGCACCATCTATCTCACCGGATATTGGCAAGCTGCGGGGTATGCTGAAGCGATTGCTGATCGGCTCAGGGAATCTCTGAGGATACGGAACGAGCTTCACCAGCGGAACCGGCATTATGCCGAAGTAATCCGTGCGCTGAAGTGCCCGGTGTCTGTGCATGTGCGAGTCGGAGACTTCGCGCTACACTCCACTACCGAATCGAACAGCGGCAGGCAGGTGACCTGGGTTCTGCGCAAATCGTATTACCGCGAGGCAATCGCTCGCATACGAACTCTGCTTCCGGAAGCCGACCTGGTTGTCTTTTCCGATGATCCCGCAGGAGCTCAAGCAATGATGGACGGTGAGCCAGCAAGTCTTTGGGTAAAGGGAAACACCCCAGCCAGCGCCTTTGAGGAGCTGTGGCTGATGTCATGCTGCAAGCATCACGTGATTGCGAATAGTAGTTTCTCGTGGTGGGGAGGTTGGATGAATCCCGATCCAAACAAGATCATTCTAGCGCCCAAGTATTGGGTCAATACGCAGGACTCTTATTATCCCGAGCTCTTTCCTGCAAGCTGGAACGTCATCGACAACTTGGCCTAAGAGAGCAAGTACCGCGCTATGGGCAAACGAGGATCCAGGAGTACGTCTGAGTAAGCCTGACCGGAGCGCGGCCAGCACGCGGCATCCGATATTCTCGACCAGTCGCTTCTCCAGCCGGCGCGATGAGAACTGCGCGAACAGCAGCTTGCCAGCGTTCACCGCCGCCTCCCAGAGAGCATCTCTGGAATCAGCTCCGAGTCAATTCGACACGACACAAAAACGTCTGCAAATTGCCGCAGATCAGAAATTGCAAAACCTGAGCTGTCCGTTAACTGGACAGCGGCGATGCCGGTAACATTTCCGAATGAGGCACCACGGTCGGGAATTCTGGATTGTTTGGTAAATTCGCTTATACTACTGTCAACGGCAGACGCCACCGGTGTGCGAGAGTAATTCGAATAAGTGATTAGGTCTGCCTACGTATAATGGGGTTTAGCATGGCCCGACTTCCCCAGATAGCATGCGCGGTCTGCTAAACAGCAACGAAGGCTAAAGGAATGGCTGAGAGCGTAATAGATCAGGCGGAAACGGCTGAGCCTTACACAAGTGTATCGCCGGTGGCAGAAGACGAAGAAAGGCGCATCGACCTTTTCGAATTGCTTCGAACCCTTTACCGTGGAAGGCGGACGATTTTGGCGACGTCCGTGGTTATCTTGATAGTCGTCACGATCATCGCATTCCTTCTCCCTCTTCAATACACTTCAACCGTCTCTTTTATTCCTCCAAGTTCGAGTAGTGGAGGTTCCATGGCCGCCGCACTTGCCGGACAGCTTTCAGCATTCGGCGGCGATGCGTTCGGTATGGGGAAATCATCAGTCGAACAGTACGCCGGGATTCTTAAGAGTAGGTCGATCGCCAGTCAACTTGTGAAGCGATTCGATCTAATGCGCGTCTATGGGGTCAAAAAGGAGAGTCAGGCAGAGAAGCGCCTAACTTCCTCTACTACCGTTGCAACCGACCTGAAGTCTTCCATCATCAGCGTGAGCGTAGAGGCGAAGAGCCCGGCGTTTGCGCGAGATCTCGCGAACGCCTACATGGATGCTTTGCGAGAAACCAACGGGCGATTGGCTCTTAGTCAATCCTCACAGCGTCGGCTGTTTTTCGAGCAACAGCTCGCAAAGGAGAAGGATGATCTAGCAGACGCCGAGGTTCATTTGAAAGAGACCGAGGAACAGTCCGGCTTAATAGCTCCGATCGGACAAACACAAAGCCAGATCATGACTATCGCGGATATACGAGCCCAGATCGCTGCCCGCCAAGTTCAACTCGCTGCGCTCCGCCAATCTGCCACCGACGAGAACCCGGAACTCATCAGGCTAAAGACCGAAATAGAGAACCTTCAGGGTCAGCTTTCGCGTCTCTACAAAGGCGGCGGCAACGAGTCTACCGCAGCCATTCCGAATTCAAAGGTACCTGCTCTGCAGCTGGAGTTTGTCCGCAAAACACGCGAAGTAAAGTATCACGAAGCGCTATTCGAGATGCTCTCGAAGCAATATGAATCCGCCCGCTTGGATGAATCGCGGGACGCGCCCGTGTTGCAGGTGCTTGACCCTGCTTCATATCCGGATATGAAGTCTGCGCCGAAGCGAATGTATATCATGCTTGGCGGTTTGATTTTCGGACTCATCGCAGGATGTGTCTGGGTACTTGTACGCGATCCTCTCCAGAAACTTTGTTCTTCTCTCACTCAGGACGAGACCGACTGAAGGCCTCTGCGGCTCAGGCGTCCGTCGAAGCATAACGTACAATCACTGAAGTCTATTTGGTGGACAAAGAAGAAGCTGGTTCTTTGAAGAGAGCGATCATTACAGGGGTTACTGGTCAGGACGGAGCCTACCTTGCCCAATTCCTCCTTGCCAAAGGCTATGAAGTTCACGGATTAAGCGTCGCAGCTCCCTGTTTAATACTGCTCGCATTGACCACATCTACGAGGACCCTCGAACTTCGATCTCCAGGATTTTTTTGGCCGCTACCCTCGTCTTCGACAGTCTTCACATCGCGGAACTGAAGACGCATCGCTTCATCAGGGCGGAGTCCGGCATTAGCGGAAAACAGAACGTTGTCGTGAAGCTGCTCCGCTTCCCAGCGGAAACGCGCTTGCTTGGGATGCTGTGCCCGCTTTCGAGTAGCTTCGTAAAGCTGCTTGTAGTCTTCCGGCGAGAACCATGCTCTATGAGAAATCTTGGCCGACGCCTGATAGGAGGCTGACATATCCGGTAGATGATCAATCGATCCGTGCCGCAAAGCCGTCTTAAAAATCTGGCGCAACGTCACGATCTCCTGGTGCATGGTGTTATGCGCTGGAGGCGTGCCGCGTAGCGCCTTAGATTCCTCAAGGCGATGGATACGATATTTATTGATCTTGCCGGCAGAGATCTCAGGGAGAATCATGCTCCCGAAGAACGGCACGAGATGACCATTGGTGCGCGCGTGCTGTCCACGCGCGTAGGTTGCATTCCCTGTCCCTGAGTCATGATGTCGAATTCACGCAGATACAGTTTCGCGGCTTCGCGGAACGGCTTGCCGCTCTTCAACTCACCGTCGCGGAGTTTTCCGCGTAACTGCAAATACCAGTCTTCAGCGAAATCCTTCGTTTTCGAGAGACTGTCTTCTTTGGCGGTTGTGCGCCGATTCCTTCCAACCAGATAGGTTGCGCATTGCCAGCTTGAACTGTTCGGACACTTGTAAATGTGAACCTTGCCACCAAGGATGGTGTGGTTTTCGGACATGCGAAAGCACCTCCAGACTCTCCCTAGAGAATGCTAAAGTGTGGAAGAGTTGTGTAAGGATAGCGCTTGTCTTTAGGTTCAGTCCAACTATATTTATTTTCAGTAGTTTAGGTGATTTACTGGAGGAGTCCTAGACGATTTCGAGTCAACTCCGGATTCCAGGTGATCTGTAGCCAGCCACTGGTATTGTGGTGCGAGCCGGGCATGTAAGAAGGTATGAGGAACCGCTCGTACTGAGTAAAAAGCTGTGCCTGCCAGTGTCGATTGATGGCGTAGGAAGCATTGACGAAACCATCCGTGATCGTGCCTCCACCGGGAAGAAAGAGCGTACCCCCCTTATTTTGGCGATAGCCCGCTTCTACTCGCGTACGGGCTGAAAACCAGTAGCTGGTGCGGCCTTCGATAGCCCGAGAATCTCGGCCAATGGCGTTTCCGACCATAAAACCCTTGTTCGTATTTCCATCAAGGTATTGATTGTTGGTGAAATAGTGCTGACCGCCGAAGTCTACGGCAAGCCCTTGAGAACTGACTGCCTCAACACGTAGATCCATGTGAGGCAGAAATGGTAGGCGTGCAAAATAGATGCCTGGGTTCCAGACCGCCCGCCGGGGCGCGTCGATTGGGCTCGGATCATCATCTGAATAGGCGTCGGCGTAAAGAGTGACGAGCTTGTTCAGATATGGCAACCGCCAGGTGAAATCGAAGTTGCTCTTGCGATCTCCCGGATCATCCCGGTCTCCGTATCCCGTGCTTCCGCCGCCTCCTCCCGGGCCTCCCCCAGTCGAATTGAAGCTGAACACGTTGGCTTTGAAGCTATGGAATGTTATCGGATGGCCGACGCCCCAGAAGATCGACCAGCGGGTGAAGCTGAGTTCCAGCGCGTCCCAGAAGTTGAACGACATTTTCTGACCGTTGTACCACGGTCGCGCAGGGTAATTGTGCCCTGACAGCTTTCCGAGCACGATGTCGAAGCGATAGCTGCCAATCGATGGGATGAGCGGCAGAGGATGTGGACGGGTCGAGACGAAGCGGAAGTTGTAGGTTGGCTCTGCGTTGCTTGAGAAGGCGAGCGGACCCATGGTCGTTGGCCCCCAATAGATTTCCTGTTTGCCAAGTGAAAGGGCATTTCCGGCGAACGCCACGCCCGCGTAGAGTTCCATAGCTCCGATATGGTCGAATGCCGCTTTGGCGGGCACCGGCTCGATGTGCGGATCAGACTCAGGTTGGATTTGATCCAGCATATTAATGAGCTGATTTTGCTCGGCGGTCTCGGCACGATTCCCAGGGCTATGCTGAAACTCCGTGCGATCGTAGAAGAAGAAACGTCCATCGTGTGCGCGGAAGGAGAATCCGGCAATCGCGCTGCTGCCTCGTCCGAGCGGGCGCCCCAAGTCATTCCACCAGGTCTGGCCAAAGTGGAAGCTGTCCTGCAATGCCGGGCCTACAATGGTTCCGTATCGTGCGTAAGCAGACTCCAGGCTGATCGATTCGTAATACAGAGGCTCGGAATCCAACTCAGCGTGAAGATCGGTTGTTAGACGTTTGGCTTCGTTAAGCAGTGAGGCACTGTATCCATCTTTCTGGCCGGCAAAATTTTCCGCTTCCCGCAATTGTCGCCGGCATTCCTGACGCGTCCACGGGCGGATCGAAGAGTTCTGATCTGGAATGAAGCCCATCGCAGCCAGTCTCTCGAGTGCCGGATAGATCCAACTGTCCATAGGAACATTGGTCGAGCCTATGGTGTCTGGGTCTACGTCGTCACCTAGAGGACGTGACTGGACTGGATGAATCCCGACGGGATCAGGCGGAAAGTGCAGGCTTGATGGCTGTCGATTACGAGGTACGCCGAGGTCGCCCGGCATCGGGCGTGTGTCGAACGGGTTGAGACTGTAGTTGTGGTGGGCGCGGTAGACATAGTGGCCGATAAGCCATCCGGCCGTGCTGCCGATCAGGACATCCGAGGGAAAGTGCTGCTCAGCGAGGACGCGGCTGGCGCTCACTCCGGCAGCGAGCCCATAGACAGCGGTGCGGCTGAGCCAACCGGGGTACTCATCGCCGATAACCGAGGCAATGGCCCATGCTGCCGCGGCATGGTTCGAGGGGAAGGAGCCATCGAGCGGGGCAGAGCTGAAGAAGTTACCCTTCGCACTGCTAACAGTGGGACGGTCGCGGAGAGTAACAAGTTGAACCGCTTCGCTGAAAGCAAGGCTGTCGATCGCAGCTTCGAGGCTGAGCAGGCTGGTCTCGCGGGCTTGCGGAGCTTCGCGCTGAAGGCTCCAGAGATACATTCCAGCAGGTAGCGCGCCCAAGGCAGCAACTCCGGCATTCGAAAGATCCTTGAAGTGGTTCTGATCGTTGGCGTTGATGTGGACCAGCGCGTTCATCGTATGCTGATCGCTGCCAATCATCGTGCCCGTGATCGCGGATAGCGGAAGAAGCCAGGTTGCATCGATCGGCTTGATATGCAGCGGGCTCGTCCAGATCGCCTTCTGGTCAAGGAGAATTCTTTTCGGAGTGCCAAGCAGGGTGATTGGCTCAGGTTTTGTCGGGGGCGCAGGGGTGGCCGGGTTAGAAGCCTGACCGTTATGCGGTTCAGGCGCGTCAGGCAGTGAACTCTGCGTTTCGACGAGAGCGGGCGGCTGGGTTTGGACGCTTTGTGCGGAGCAAAACCGGGTCGCAAGTAGTACGAACGAAACGGTGAGGCATAAAGATCCGCTCAATTTAGGGTGAATCACGGGCATCGGCTGGTTCGGGCAACTGCAGACTGCAATCCTTAGTGGAGGCTACCATAGTTCGCCGTGAGAGCCTCTCCCTTAGAGACGCTAGTGCCGCGTGAAATCTCTTCGTGTTGCAAAAAACCAGAGAAGAATGGAAAGCACGAGCCTTAAGCGAGGGGTGGAGGAGCGAAGTTGCTCTCTTGCGATGTCGCTTGCTATGGCGGAAGAACAAGAGCCTCGCTAAACAAGAAGACCCACCCTTCGCATTGATACGGCAAAGGGTGGGTCACGGGTATTCGGGATTCTTACAGGTGGTAGAAGTGGTTTGCAGTAAGTACAAGTGCGAGAGTAATCGCCGCAATGGCGATCTCCCCAAGCGCTCCGACGACGAATGGCCGAGCCCCTTGCTTGAAGAGATCCTTGAGATTCGTGCGAAGACCGACTCCCGCGAAGGTCAGCAGGAAGGCCCAGCGGCTCAGGTTGCCCAAAGCTACAAGCTGCGGTTTGCTGAATCCCAGAGCGGCGATAGTTAGATTCGAAGAAGCTCCAAGCGTAGCCAGCAGAGAAACGGCTAGAAACCCTAAAACGAACTTCGGAAATTTCTTCCAAAGAAACGCGCCTTTGTTGTCGATCTGCTTTGTCGCGGCACGGCTCGCGAGGCCTTTGCGCACCCACTGAATCGCATAGCCAAGCACGACGAAACCGATCAGCGCGTTGCGGCAGGTCTTGGCCAGCACGGCAAACTTGCCAGCGGCATCGGAGTAGAGTGCTCCCGCGGCGGTTGCCTCGGCTGTGTTATCAACCGCAAGCCCAGCCCAGAGACCATACGCGCGGTCGCTCATATGCAGCGCATGGCCGATCAGTGGGAACGTAAACAACGAAAGCGCCCCAAGAGCAAGAATCGCCGCGATAGCGGTCGACGAATCCTCTTCGTCGGCATCGATCGCGCCCTGCGTGGCGATGATGGCGGACACTCCGCAGACAGAAGAACCAACTGCGAGCAGCGTTGTCAGTTGTGGACCTAGGTTGAATGTCCGGCCCAGCCACGTCATGAACGTCAGCGAAAACGCAAACGCAATGAAGACGAGAATGAGCGAGATGCCACCAAGCTTCAGGATGTCGCCGAGAATAAAACGCGCACCCAGCAAAATAATTCCCGCTTTGAGCCAGAACTCATACGTAGCGACACCAGCGCGGAAGATGCGCGGCACGCCGACGGTATTCGCGATAATAATGCCGAAGAGAATCGCCCACAGAACGTATTCGATGTTCGGAAAAGTAATGTGATGTGCCTTGGTCCAGGTGTTCAGGAAGCGCTCAACGAACTTGCCGGCGAGGCCGACAACGGCCAGAAGTGCAATTCCCGGAAGTAGGCCAAGTAGGGAGGCACGTTCCGCGGGAGCAAGGCCAGGAGCGTGTGGCGGGTATTCAGTACGGAGGTCGGGCAGATTGACTGACGCGGCCATGAAGGTCTCCTTCGTGCAGGATCTTTGCTGGCAAAGCCGGCGGCTTACCAGGCGATGGATTTGAGCAAGCCGAATCGGATAACAAGGCCAAGAGCAGTGGCGAGAAGGATGGCCCAGGCATCGGTGGAGAGGCGAAAGGTACGGGTCTGAGGGGTCGACATTGTTGGAGTCTCCTTGGGAGAGAGCAGAAAGCGCACACGAGAAAGACGTGAGGGCGAAATCTGCTGTGAATTTTTAAAGAAGGACTACGGCGCAGGAGGGGTTAACAACAACAGCGGGTGCACATGAGGTGCAAGGACGCGGATTGGCGGAGGACCATCATGTGGAGGTTAGTGTACACCAGATCGGTACGGAATAGAGCAGATTGTGACGAGAAGATGCTTTGCCGCGGAATTAGCCTCCTGGCGGAGTGTAACGGCCCTCTGCTGAATCTGCTCGATAGCCGGGCTTTGTGCCGGGAGAACCGCCCGGGCCTCCTCAAGCAGTAGCAGATGATCGTGCCAGGCGCCAAGAGTCTCCTGTGCTCGTTCGAACCGTGATGCGAGCGCCGCAGTAACTTTTGAAGTCTCAACGCCGGACTCGGCGATGTAGCGAGCGGTCTTTCCCGCTTTCCGGATGGAGTGGAGTTGATCATCTTCCTGCGGATCCAAATCACATGCTTTCTTCGCAAACCAACTTCTTGTGAGTCGAACTAGATCCTTGCCACTTACCTCAAGACCGAAGGTCGGTTTCAATGCTGTTTCGAGGTCGCGCAGCAATTCACCAATTTTCTTCTCACTTTTTTTGAGGTGATCGCCAAGGACCTTGGCTGCCTTTTCTCTTTGGCTGGCAAGATCGTGGTCAAGGCGGACAATGTCCGCCCCTTTCTTGAAAGATTTGAGGAGATAGCGGTGTACATCGAGATCCCGTACACTTCCGGCTGCACGGCGAATCTTGCGGAGCGCTTTACGCAATGGCCTCGATTTACGACGGACAGCTAGGTCCGTGGAGAAATTGAGAAGCTCCAGCGTCGCTTCGAGCCTGCGAGTTGAGGAGCGAAGTTTGTGAACAGGCTTCTGCGCGGGTTCCTTAAGACAGGAGGCAATTGCGGTTTTGAGCGCCAGCGATTGGCGAAGAAAAACTGTAACCGGCTGCGGCATAAGCAAGTACTTCCCGTAAGTGATGCATTCTACCGGTTTTGCACCGTTCAGGGACCGAAGGACACAAGTGTGCGGAAATAGTTGCGCGCAACCGGCGTGTCGAAGGGGTGTTTTCTGAAGTGTAAGCAGGAGGTTGTTATGACATTCTCAAACATAAAGTCAATGTTGATGAAGGGCTCAATCGTTGGTCTTCTTGCAGGTGCAGTCGCCATGGCTGCCCCGAAAGCAAATGCAGAGGTTGTCGTAGGTATTGGAGTTCGCGCTCCTTACCACAACCGCGCCGGATATTATGAGCGCCTGCGCATCGAAGAGGCCCGGCGCCACGAAGCCTGGGTCCGCGCCCATGAGCGCTTCAACTATGGCTATCGCAGAGGCTGGTAATAGCCGCCTCGTTCGAACGGGTTGAACGTCAGCAATGTTCGCAGGCCGGTTGCGGGGAAGATCCCTCGCCGGCCTTGCCGTTTGCATCGGCAAGCTCCTTTGCAGAAAGAGACTTGTAGTAGCGCGTCTTCGGCGAAGCGCAGGCTTCACAAAATATCTTTCCATCGCGCAGAACCTGCCGGTCGTAATTAATTCCTTCGCCGCAGATCTCGCAACTGATGCGTCCTGACTTGTAGCCCGGCATCTCGCGCGGATGAATTGGCACAGCGACCCATTCCTCGCTGAAGAGCTCTGCGTCAGGCATCTCGCGGTAGGCGAGCATCTGCTGCTGGTTCTTGTTCTCGATATCCGGGTAAAGCGCTCTCGCCCGTTGTTTTGAGGATTCCAGCGCAGCGATCCTCACCCCTTTGTAGACGGGTGTCTCACCTTCCGGCGCAAGCGGCGCACTCAGGTCAACGAAAGTCGCCGCCATCTTGCCCCAGTCTCGAAACTTGATGGCACGCTTGCCCAGGCGGCATCCTGTTACCACACCTATCGCATCTGTAGCGCAGCGGTCGATCTCGATAAAAGTGACCAGGCGCTTCCGGTCGGCCCCTTTGGGCTCGCTGATTCCAAGGCGTTCGCAACCCAGCATGGCAAGGCGTACACCGAGAATCTGACCTGCACAGAGGTGGCCATGGGCGATCTCGGCTTCTCGGAGCAGGGCGTCGAAGGTCTGCATAGATTGATGATACTGCTGGGATAGGTGTGGGCGTACCGGTTTCGATTGCGCGTTCTTGCGCCGGAGGGGTACTATTGCGACTTTCGAGGTGCGCGATGACTGATTTTGCGACGACGGTCGGCATACTTTTGAAGCAAAAGAACGGCACAATCGCATCCATAAAACCCGATGCTTCGGTCTATCAGGCGATTGAGCTGATGGCCGAAAAGCGAGTAGGCGCCCTGCTCGTCATCGAGGAAGACGTTCTACTCGGCATAATCTCTGAGCGCGACTACGCCCGCAAGGTGATACTCCAGGGCCGGTCGTCCAAAGAGACGCAGGTCGCCCAGATCATGAGCAGTCCTGTTATTGCCGTAACCCGTCAGCATTCGGTGGGGGAATGCATGCGCATCATCACGAACAACCGAATCCGCCATCTTCCTGTCGTCGAGAACGGAGTTGTCCTCGGAATGGTTTCAATCGGCGATTTGGTGAACTGGGTCATCTCGGAGCAGGAGATGACAATTCGCCACCTCGAGGCGTACATCTCCGGCTCAGCCACAACATAAATCGCCGATATTTACCGGATGTGATTCTTGTTCTTCAGCTCATCCTGATGCGGGTCAACCAGCGGTGATCTCCGAGTGCCTCGCGCAGGCAGGAAAGCCTCAAAAGCATCGTGAAGGCGATTGAAGATCCACGAAGAGCCTATACATTCTGTGAGATGGTGTCGGTCAAAGTCTCCGCGGGTACTCCACGGAAGACGAGCGAAGCCGAAGGAGACCCCAGCTTCTGCGAGATTTTTTTTAACCTCTTCAATCATTCGGGCAGCACTATAATCCACATTCGTAATGGCCTCCGCGTCAACAATCAGCCACTGGACCGGACTTGGCGAAGGCCCAACGATTGCGCGAATCTCATCTGCAAATCGACTGGCGTTCGCATAGTAGAGAGCGGCACCGAAACGGTACATGGCGAGGCCCGGCAATGTCATGGTGCCCGCGACGGGTGCGGCTAACTTCCACGTATCGTCGCTTTCGTCGATGAGCACGCCGCTTCGCGGATGGTAACTGTGGTGCACAATGCGCAGCAGCGACATAACCATCGCGAGCACAATGCCCTCTTCAACCCCGACAAGAATAACGAAGGCTGCTGTAATCAGAGCCAGAGCGAATTCCTGGGGGCTCTCCTTTCGAATGGTGTACAGCGTCCGAAGTTTGATCATGTGGACGGCGACCAGAAACACCAGGGCGCCGAGTACGCAGTGGGGAAGATACTCAATCGGTTTGGTAAAAAAAAGCAGAACAAGCGCGGCGACCGCCGCAGTAGTGACCTGTGCAATCTGGCTTCTGCTGCCCGCACCGTCGATCATCGCCGTCTGGGTAGGGCTCCCGTTGACGACGAAGGTTCCACTTACCCCCGCAGCCGCATTCGCTGCCGCCAGGCCGACGAGATCCTGGTTCGAGTCAAGCCGCTCATGGTGACGCGCAGCATAGATGCGGCTGGTGGCCGCACTCTGCGTGAGAATCATGATTGCGCACGAAGCGGCTACTTGTAGCACAGGCACGATGTCTTTCCAATGAACGTCGGGAAGGCCGAAATGCGGCATACCCCCTGCGACCGGGCCGATCGTGGAGATTCCGTGTCCTGCAAAGTTGAAGACCGCGCTGGCCGCGGTTGCTCCGACGACGGCCAGCAGAGCTCCGGGCACCCTTGGTGCGAAACGCCGTAAGACAAAAACAGTGACGAGCACTGCGACGGTTACGAATAAAGTCGGCAGATTCACTGCGCCAAGATTGCGGCAGACCTGGTAAAACTGGACGACTGTTTTATGAGAATCGACCGGGATGTCGAGCATCTGCCCGAGAACTCCGATTCCCACCTGAAAGCCAACCCCGGTCAGAAAGCCATCGAGTACCGTCCGGGAGAGGAAATCGGCGATAAAGCCGAGTTTTAGTAAACGCGCGCCTAGCAGAAATCCAGCGGTGAGGAGCGCGACTAGGCTTGCAAGAGCCACATAACGCACACTCGCAGTCGGAGCCATTTCTCCAAGTCCGCTGCTGAGAATGGCGGCTGTGGCAGAATCCGCCGCGACAACGAGGTATCGCGACGAGCCGAAGGTGGCGAAGGCAAGCAGCGGTAACAGGAGTGAATAGAGTCCGGTTTCGACCGGCATCCCCGCGATTCGCGTATAGCCAAGCGCTTGCGGGATGTCCTGTGCCGCGAAGACAACCCCGGCCAATGAATCGCGGACAGCCTGGGCGCGCTTCACCGGTTTGATCCCTTGGAACAGATTCAACAAATTCGGGACTCCTGCGCTACAGACGGCGGCGCAGCGCTTCAAAGCCCGCAGCGCTTTTCGTAATGCGAATCGAGCTTGATGCTAAATCAAAATTTCGCAAATTTTCAGAGAATGCGACGTGACGGATCAGTTGTCGTCCGGGCCTTCGCTCTCGTCCAAAATCGAGGCGTAACCCACAACGTCGTTAGTTGCCGCTTCTCCTCCCGTTGGCTTCACTGTGAGCCGCGTTGGCAGGCGTTGCCACTGCGCGTGTCGGCAGACCGGATAAGGTGGTTCTCCTCGGGCCACGCGCCAATCTGTTTCTGAACCACCGGCTTACACGCTCCGAGTTGAGCCACAATTGCAAATAGCCCATTCGGAGTAGCGGCTGACAGCGAGCGACGAGAAGAACACCGCTCAACGCTAAGAAAAATAAGGTGGAGATGCGGCTAACAACAGCCAAAATCGGGCGAAACTAGCGCGGCGTCAAACTCAAGAGATAGGGCTCGCATTTTGAAAAAAAACAGTTGCAGCCATGCCAATGGATAAGATGAGTTTTTTGAGCAGAGAACTTATCAAGCCGTAACACATTCGAGGGAGGAATAAAGGGTGCAATCGATGGAAGAATTTTCGAATAGGAAGGAAAGATGTACGGGGTATTGAGAAAGGTACGAAAAGTCGCAAATAGATTGTGGATATAAGGTAATTTCAATGCTCGCCCAGAGTAGTATCTTGGAAAGAATACGTGCTGCCGTCGTGGTGGCGCGTTGTACGCGGACCGCGGCGGGACCATTTGGCAGTACGAAAGGATAGGAACAAGATATGTGGAAACCGAATCAGACTGGAAGCAACACTCCCTCAACTCCTGAACCGGTACGTCCGGCGACGCCTGCGACTAGCTTTGAAGCTGCCCCCACGCGTCCGGCAACGGTTGGAGGTGGTGCCGCAGCCGGCGCCGTCCCCACAGGAGAGCAGGCGACCATCGGCAAATCTCTGATCGTCAAAGGAGAGTTGACCGGTTCCGAATCGCTTTACATCGACGGCAAGGTCGAAGGTGCCATCAACCTCCCCGGCAATCGCGTCACCGTTGGCCGCAATGGCCAAGTCGCTGCCAACATCGTCGCGCGCGAGATCGTCGTCCTCGGCAAAGTTCGTGGCAACTGCCAGGCCAGCGACCGGGTAGACATTCGCAGTGAAGGCTCGCTGACCGGCGACGTCATCGCTGCGCGCATCTCCATTGAAGATGGTGCGTTCTTCAAGGGCGGTATCGACATCCGCAAGCCCGGCGGCACCGACCTCAAGGGAGGCCCTGCAACTCCGGCAGCCGAACCAGTCGCCGTCGAAGCATAAGCCTGGACCGCGAAGATTGTTGCGAAGTGAGAACGGCCCCGGTCAATACCGGGGCTGTTTGCGCTTGTCAGAAGAGAGAATGCGGTAGATTGCGAATAACGACAAAGATCGTGACAACTGCAAGCGTCGTATAAACTCCGGCCGGCGGCAGCTGAGGCCAGCTCAAAGGCTGTCGGACGACGATTCTGTAATAGCAAACGGCTCCATAGACTCCAGCAAACGGCATCAACAACACGGTCAACATGTTCAAGCGGAGTGCCTCCGAAAGCTGCCCGTGAAGAAGCGCTGCCAGCGCCCGGGTAGCTCCACAGCCCGGGCATAGGAGATGAAAGATCTCACGAAACGGGCACTGCGGATAAAACCCATACTTCGCTGGCGGAAAGAGAAGCAGGATAGAAACGGCAAACGCAATGGCTGCCGGAGGACCAGAGATGCGCAGCATCCAACCGGTTCGGTTGCGTCCATCACTCATCGCGGATAGGCTCCGTACCGAATCCCCTGTTTAATCCGATTAATTTCGTTCAGTTTGTACTGAAAATAAATTCCGCCGAAGAAGAAAGTCATAACAGGATTGAGGCGAAGCCCCAGCGGCTCAGCTCCGTTGAAGTGCTGCTCCAGCGTGTCGCGAAGAGTAAATCGTGCAATCAGTCGAACAATCCAGCTCGCAATCCAAAGGAGATCTTTCAGAGATTTGTGGTGGGCCGGGCTGTACGGATGATGATGAAGCAACGAGACGTAAATGCCCCACGATCCGCCGAAGTGGAGCACGATCAACACCGTTGCCGCAATATAAAAGATCAGCGCTTTGCTCATCGGCTGCACCCGGTTCGCCCACGCCGCAATCACGAGATTCCACACAATGACAAAAATTCCGCACGTGCAGAAGCCCAGCAGAAGTTCGAGTCCCCAGTTCAGGTTCGGTGGATCCGGGAAAGCATTCGCCGCAGAATGCCCGTAACCGCCAGGCACCGGGTAAGGAGGAGCAGAGGCAGGAGCCGCAGTGCCGAGAATCTGCGACACAGGCACCCAATCGGAGGCGCCTTCCGCACGTGCAAGGTCGGTCAACGTTACATTGCCCGAGGCAACGTAACGTTGCAAATCCTCAAAAGTATAGGGGCCATATAGTTGGCCATTGCGTGAAACTTGATAAGTCATTCGAGGCTCCGATGGGTAGTTACGAAATACACAGTCTTCTCGTTCCGTATAGCCCCGATGAGACCACGGACCGTCGTTTCACACAATACTTGAAATGAAACCCGTAAAACAGCGAAGTCAGGCGCTATCATCCAGCAACCACAAGAAGGAGTCAAAGTTAGAGAATTTTGCTCTCGACGTTCTCCAGTTGCGTATCTTTGGCAGCGCGGCTTAGCAGTATCCGCAGGTCGGTGACCTTGTTCAGTGAAAAAGCGGGCGGCGTAGTGGGTGCGGTGACCGCGATGAAGTCGGCACGGTTGACGCTCTCGACGTAGAAACTTGGCCGTTGGTCTGGTGTCGCGGGTTGAACCTCGACGTGGCTCATCTCGATCCGATCGACGTGGCGAAGGAAGAACCCTTGCGAAGGTGTCGTCGGGCCGAACATGCCAGGATCAGGATAGCGTTCGATATTTTCCGGCATAAAGATCTTAGCGTCGTCGGCTGAACCCCCGCCTTTATGCTGAATATAAACATTCGATATCTTCACGTCCTGAATGATGTGATCAGGAATCCCGCTGAGAATCGATGAGATGTGCGAGCCCGTGTTGTAGCTCACAAGATTATCCACGACAACGCGCTGCAACGTGCCGACCCTTGTGGTTTCTTTCGGCCCGCGCAGGCGAGCGCCAAGCCGCCAGAACAACGGTGCGCTCACAACATCGCGCATCGTGATATTTGAGATGACAATGTCTTCACAGAGTGCACCATCTTCGCTCTCAAGCGCAAGACCCATGCAACCGTCGAAGACGCAGTTGGAGATAGCAATATTCTTAAACCCGCCGTTGGATTCGGTGCCGCACTTGATGCGTCCGTTGCGCGCAAGGCGTGGAACGTCGGGAGCGAACTTCTTGTAGGTGCCGTCAAGCATCGTACCAAGTTCGTATGATCCCGCGACGTAACAGTTGGTGATGGTTACATTTTCTGTCGCGCGATTGTAGCCAAGCGCATAGCTGGATTTAGGACAGATAGCATCGTCCCACGGAGAGTTGACGAAACAATTGGACACGCGCACATTGCGGCAGCAGTCAATGTCGATGCCATCGCGGTCGGTATCAATGGTGATGTTGTCGATTGTCAGGTTGTCGACGCCTGTTAGCAGAAAGCCGAAGTGGCCGCCCTTCAGAATCGAGAAATCACGGAAGAGAACGTTGCGGCAGTTCTTCAGCGCGATAGCTTTGTTGCCGACTCCCGGCTGCTCTGCCTGGAATATGGTGTAGTTGCCGCGAGGCGGACGGACGGGAGCGGCTGCGTTTGGGTTTGGTGCAGGTTGTGGGTTGCCAAAACCTTCGCGCGGAGGTCCCACCCGTCCCGGCCCGGCCCCATAACTGAGACCTTTGCCAAAGATAAGCCCGGGTCCGGTAATTGAGACATCGTTAATGCCTTCGCCCCAGATCAGAGAGTTGTGCCAGTGATTGTGTCCATAATCCTGGTACGGATCCCACTCGCCGTTAGGCTCGGCTGCATCATAGGTCCCGCCGTTGTACCCGGAGGTTTGGCCAGGCAGTGGCGAATCCGCGGCAAGAATCGTCGCGCCTTGTGCGAGAAAGAGTGCAACATGACTCTTCAGTCGAATCGAAAAGGACAGCCATGTTCCGGCAGGGAAGAGCACGGTCCCTCCTCCTGCGGCTGCCGCAGCTTCAATCGCTCTATTAATCGCCGGTGAGTCGACAGCCTTGCCGTCGCCAACTGCACCATAGGTGCGAATGTCGAAAAAGCCAAGCGTCGCGCTAGGCGCTGGCGTCTTTGCAGCGGCGTAGGCAACGGCAGGGGCGGAGGTGATGGCGGCAGCGGCGAATCCCATGCCGCTAAAACGGAGAAGTTCACGACGCGCGGAGTTAAAAGAGTCCATAGGCACGCCATGCTAGCAGAATTGGTTCTACCAATGAAAACGGGTTCATATATTGAAACATTCACGCCGGAGCGGCCTCAAAAGTTGTCATTCCCGCTCGGACGAAACCGATAGCCGATCCAAGGCTCGGTCACGATATAAGTGGGCTCCTCCGAGAGTTCGATCTTCTTTCGCAGCTGGCCAATCGTCACGCGTAGATATTCCGGCTGATCGGCATTCGTGCCCCATACCGCATGCAGCAGCGCGCGATGCGTAAAGACCTGTCCGGGCCGCTGCGCCATCGCAACCAATAGATCGAACTGCTTCGGTGTCAGATGAACATCCTGCCCGCGAACAACGACGCGATGCTGTGGAATATCGATTATGAAATCGCCTGCCGAGATGATCTGCGGTGACTCTCCGCCCGCTGCGTGATTGCGCCGCAATTGAGCACGAACGCGGGCCTGCAACTCCTGAATGCTGAAAGGCTTCGTAACATAGTCATCCGCGCCAGCATCCAGTGCCTCCACCTTCATTAGTTCCTGATTCCGCACTGAAAGAACAATAATCGGTACCTGCGAGACTGCCCGAATTTCACGGCACAACTCGACACCTCCCATCTCCGGCATCGCAAGATCCGTAATTACTAGATCAGGCTTCCAGTTATGCACAGCTTCAATCCCTTCCACGCCGTTAGCGGCAATCTGCAACGAGTAGCCTTGTGTGGAAAGCGCTGTGCGCAGAACGCGCGTAATTTGGGGCTCGTCATCTACGATAAGAATCTTTGCGGGTTGATCGTGTTGCTTCATTCGCGCTCCGAGTGCTGCGTAACGATGTGAACGTCTACGTTAGGCGACTCCGTCAGGAAGTGTTGAATCGCCCAGTAGTACAGATACTTTCGAAATCCGTGAACTGCGCTTCGCCCAAATACGATATGCGTAATACGTTTCTCGCGAACGAAGCTCGCCGCTGCATGGGCAATGCTCTTGCCTTTGAGAACGGAAACTTCAGCATTCAGATTTCGCGCGAACTGCATATTCGCCGCAAGCGTACTTTTTTCTTCACTCGAAAGATCCTCGCCCGTATCGATATGCAGCACAAAAAGCTCTCCGCCCACTCCCTCGGCAACACGGGCACCACGAGCGATTAACATCTGTGAGGCACTATTGGCGCTGATGCACACGGCAATCCGCTCGCGAACCGCCCACTGCTCCTCGATCCGTTTCGCATCCATGTACGCCGTCAGCGTGCGATCCACGGCCTTCGTTACATGCTGCAGTGCAAGCTCACGCAGCGCAATTAGATTTCCGCGGCGGAAAAAATTGGCCAGAGCCTTTTCCGCTCGATCAACGCCGTAGATATCCCCGCGCTTCATGCGGGTCTGCAGAGCCTCTGGTGTCAGATCGGCCATGACAATCTCGTCGGCTCGCTGCACCACCCAGTCAGGAACGGTCTCGCGAATCGGTACACCCGTAATACTCTGCACTGTAGGCGCGACGCTCTCAATGTGCTGCACGTTCATCGTCGCTAGCACATCAATGTTCGCTGCGAGCACATCGAGCACATCTTCATAGCGCTTTCGATGCTTGCTTCCCTCAATGTTGGTGTGAGCAAGCTCATCGATCAGAACAATCTGCGGTTTCCGCGCCAGAATCGCGTCGACGTCCATCTCTTCAAAATGAACGCCCTTATAATCGATCTCTCTGCGTGGAATTTTTTCCAGTTGCTCCGCCAGTTCCGCCGTCCGCGGTCGGCCGTGCGTCTCGACCACGCCGATCACGATATCTTCGCCGCGCTGGTGCCGGCGGATCGCCTCGCTCAGCATGTTGTACGTCTTGCCGACGCCCGGAGCGTACCCAAGAAAAAGTTTGAAAGTGCCCTGCGTCTTCTCTGGCGCAACCTTCTCCAGCCACTCTTCCGGGCTCTTTGCAACTGCGTTCGAGTTTTCGCGAGCGGGCATCAGGATAAGATAGTTTCGTGCAGCGCAAGGTCATCCGCAGTATTGTTCGCTACAGCATCTCAACGGCGACCGCCGCTGTTATTGTAGCTGTCTACTTCCGTTGGCTGCATGTTAACGAGACCACCGTCGCCATGACCTTCATGGTTGGCATCCTTCTGGTCGCGGCAAACTGGGGTCTCCGCCATTCCATCTACCTCTCGTTACTCTCGGCGGCTGCATTTAACTTCTTCTTCCTGCCGCCTGTGATGACCTTCACCATCGGCGACAGCCGGAACTGGATCGCGCTCCTTGCATTCCTCGTCACCGGTATCGTTGCCAGTCAGCTTGCCGAACGGGCACGTCGTGAAGCCAAGATCTCTCGCCGCCGCCAGCGCGAAGCCGAGCGCCTTTATGAGTTCAGCCAACAGATGCTCGTCACCGGCAACGTTATTGACCTGCTCAACGTCCTGCCACAGATGATCGCTGCCACCTTCAATCTCGCCGGAGCTGCCGTCTATCTTCGCGAAAAGGACCGTATCTACCGTTCCAGCCCCAACTATATGGACGTAACTGCCTCCGAGCTTCGCGATGCCGCCTACACACGCGATCATCGCCGTGACGAAGAACGAGGGGTAACCCTAGTGCCTATCCTGCTTGGCACACGCCCTATTGGAGCCGTCGGGATCACCGGCGAAGGAACCTCCCCCGAAGCACTCGATGCTGTCTGCGGTCTCGCAGCCATCGCCATCGAGCGAGCCGGCGCAGTCGAATCCCTTGCCCGCGTCCAGGCCTCCCGCGAAAGCGAGCGTCTCCGCAACGCGCTCCTCGACTCCGTAGCCCACGAGCTGCGAACTCCGCTGACCTCAATCACCGCCGCCATCACCACGCTGCAGACCGATCCTCTCCTCGACAAGGAACAGACGGCAGAGTTGATGCAGGTCATCGAAGAAGAGGCAGCACGTCTCGACCGGCTCGTAGGTCAAGCGATGGAGATGGCCGAGCTCGACGCGAACGACATCAAGCTCGATCTTCGCCTGCACCCCATGCGCGAGGCAGTCGACATCGCACTCGAAGCAGTCCAGTTACAGCTCAAGACACACCCGGTTGAGCTGCGCCTGCCGGAGACCCTGCCGCTCGTGCAGATGGACCTTGAGCGCATCGCTAAGGTTCTCCAGCATCTCTTCGAAAACGCGGCAAAGTACTCTGCAGAAGGCAGCCCAATCTTTGTTAGCGCCGAAGTCTCTAAGGGGCAGCTTGTCACTAGCGTGGCCGATCGAGGCGCAGGTGTCGACGACTTCGAGCGCATGATGATCTTCGACAAGTTCTACCGCGGCCAGGGCCAGCGTTATCGAGTGCAGGGAACAGGTATGGGACTTGCCATCGCCAAAGCCATCGTCGAAGCGCACGGTGGCACCATCGACGTCACCAGCCAGCCATCGCAGGGCTCAGTTTTTTCGTTCTATCTCCCGCTGCCAATGTCAGGTTCGTAGGCTAGAGCTTCGGCAGATCGGTAACATTCCATCCGCCGCCAAGAGCCTTGATCAGCAGCACACTGGCATCCATCTGCCGCCGCATGATGTCGATATCGTTCCGTTCGTTCGTCAGTGCTGTGGTCTGCGCCGTAACGACCTGCAAGTACGTATCCAGTCCGCCGACGTACCGGTTGTTGAAGATCTGTTCTGCTGATTGGGCAGCAAGTGTAGCCTGATGCTGGTTTTCCGCTTCCTGTTGCAGCACTCGCAAAGCGACAAGATTGTCTTCCACCTGCTGAAACGCTGTCAGTGTCGTCTGCCGGTAGCTCGCAACCGTCTCATCGTAGCTGGCGTTAGCCTGTTCCGAGACGGCAGCTCTCCGTCCCGCATCGAAGACCGTCTGCGACAGCGTTGGCCCGATCGACCACAACAAACTTGCTGGATTGAAGAGACTCGCAAAAGAAGTGCCTTCAATCCCCACGGTTCCATTCAGCGAAATCGTCGGATAAAAAGCGGCTCGCGCAATCCCGATCCGGTCGTTCGCCTCGGCGACACGCCGTTCTGCGGCGGCAATATCCGGCCTCCGTTCTAGAAGCTCCGAGGGCAACCCCGGCGGAATCAAAGGAGGCCGCGCATTCAGCGGAGTATTCGGCAGTGTGAACGACGCTGGTGGCTCACCAAGCAGAATCGCGATCGCATGTTCAAACTGCGCGCGCTGCAACGTAATTTCGCGGGCCTGCACGCGAGCCGCTTCAAGCTGTGTCTGCGCCTGATCCACGTCGGACTTTGGCGCAACCCCACCTTCAAAACGATTATTTGTGATCCGGTAAGCCTCTTCGTAGTACTTTACCGTATCGTTCAGAAGCTTTTCCTGGGCATCAGCGCTCCGAGCCTCGAAGTAATCCACCGCAAGCTCAGCCTGCAGACTCAGCAGCACAGTCTGCCGATCGCCCGCACTAGCTTGCGCCTCTTCCCGCGCAGCACTCACGGTCCGGCGCACACGTCCCCAAGTGTCGATCTCATAGGTCATATCCACCGGAATCAGAATGTCGCCCACTCCATTGCCGCGTGCAGAGGAGGCACTGAAGTAAGGACGATTCGTCGACTCGCGAAGGCCTCCAGCAAACGGCGCAACCCCTACAGCCGGATACATCGAAGCACGATTGAACCGGATCAGCGCACGCGCCTCGCGAAACCGCGCATCCGCAACCTTCAGGTTCTGATTGTTCATGGCCACCTGTGGCTCAAGCATATTCAGCCCATCGTCGCCGAATACCTTCCACCACTCTCCACGCTGCGCTGTGTCAGCAGGCTTGGCCACCTGCCAGTTGGAACTCTCTTTATATGCATCGGGTTCGGCTTCCTTGAACGCAGGGGCCATCGGAACCGAAGGCTTCACATACTTGGGCCCAACCATGCAGCCGCTCAACATCGCCGCGGAGGCAGTTGCGAAGATTGCGAGCCTTAACCTCACTGAGCCCCTGCCTTTTGGGTGGCGGGCGTATTGGTCTGGTTCGCAATCTGGACCTCCTGCCCGCTTGCCAGAGAATCCGACGGATCCAGAATCACAGCATCATGCGATGTCAGCCCGGAAGAGATCTCCACGCTTGCACCCGCATCCCTCCCAATCTTCACTGGAACAAGCTGCACCCGGCCGTTGCGAACCACGCCAACGCGCAACCCCTCCGCGCGGAACAGCAGCGTGTTCGACGGAATCATCAGGTTCGCCGCATGCTCCGGGACTTTGAAGTGCACAAAGACATAAGCGCCGGGAAGAAGTTCGCCCTTCGGATTGTCAATATCGACTTCGACATTTAGCGTGCGCGACGCCTGATCGATCGCATTGGAGTTACGCGCAATCGTACCCTCAAAAACTCTGCCCGGATACTCATCGAGTGTCAACGTCGCCTTGCCTCCAACTTTAATCGCAGAGCTGTATGCCTCGGGAACCGCAACATAAACACGAAGCTGGCCGATCGCCGCAAGATGAAACAATTCCTGCGCCGTCGTATTCTGGCCGGCTTGAATCAGCCTGCCCACATCGGTATTGCGAGCGGTAACGATGCCATCGAAAGGGGCATACACGTTCTCGAACGACTGTAGCTGCTCGAGCCGCCGCACATTTGCCATCGAAGCATCTACCGCAGCCTTTTTTGCGGCAGCGTCGCTCACAGCAACATCGGTCTCCTGTTTTGAAACCGAGTTGGTCTTCAATAGATTTTGATAGCGGGTCGAAGTTGTATTCGCCAGATCGAGATTCGCCTGCGCACTCTTCAGGTCCGCCTGCGCAACCTGCAACTGCTGGTCCACCTCCGGCGTCTCAATCTGAGCCATTAACTGCCCCTTGCGAACGTGCGTGCCAATATCGAAATACCAGCTCTTCAGATAACCATTCGTGCGCGAGTAGATCGGCGTATCCATAAACGCCTGCGTGTTACCCGGCAGAGCGATCTCCGAAGAAAGCGTCGAAGATGTGGGATAGACAACATTCACCGAAGGAATAGCTGACGCAATCGTCTCTTTCTGCAGTGCGCGCTCGCTGCCACGACGAATTGAAATGCCGAAGTAGACAACCGCTGCAACAATTACCGCCACAACGGCCAAGCCAATCCATGATCCCCGAGTCAGCCGTGGTTCTTCATCCGGAATCAGCGGCTCGGGAGTGTACTCGCCGGACGGATGGGTCTCCGTGGGCTTGGTCTCGGTAGCGCTCGTCATGCCTGCTCCTTGAATACTCATAAAGATCTCTACGCTCCTGCGGTCATGTGTCGATCGGCTGGCTCAGTCACGGTCCGCTTCTCATTGTGCCGTCCATGCAGAAGAGCAAAAACCGCCGGAACAAAGATCAGCGTCGCCACTGTGGCAAGCAGAAGGCCGCCGATTACCGCGCGTCCCAGCGGCGCATTCTGCTCCCCGCCTTCGCCTGCGCCTAACGCCATCGGAATCATGCCGATGATCATCGCAAGCGCCGTCATGCACACTGGCCGGAACCGCGTAGCGCCTGCTTCAACTGCCGACAGAACCGCATTTCCATGGTGCAGCAGCCGTTCTTTGGCGAACGACACCACCAGAATACTGTTTGCCGTGGCTACGCCCATACACATAATCGCACCCATCAGCGCAGGCACGCTGAGCGTAGTCCGCGTGGCGAAAAGGAACAGCACAATCCCCGCGAGCGCCGCAGGCAGAGCCGTAATAATGATGAAAGGATCAAGCCAAGACTGGAAGTTCACCACAATCAGGAGATAGACCAGCACAATAGCAAACGCCAGGCCGAATAACAGCCCAAGGTAGGAGCTCTGCATCGTCTCCACCTGGCCGCGAACATGCACAAAGGTCCCACGTGGCAACGATTTTTCATTGTCCGCTACAATTCTGGCAACATCCTTGCTCACAGCACCCAGATCGCGTCCCTGGACCGCGCCGTAAATATCCAGCGTGCGTCGGATGTTGTAGTGATTGATCACCTGCATCTCGGTTGTACGGCTGATGTTGGCGACATCCGCAAGAATCTCCGGCTGTTTCGCATTGGGCGACGACAGCGGCACATTTTGCAGGTCATTCAAGGACTGGATGTCATATTGTGGCGCCTGCGCCACGATGCTGTAGTTCACGCCGTTCTTGTAGTTTAGAAAAAACATCGGCGAAAGCTGCGTGCTTCCGCTCAGAAGGTTCTGCAGACTACCCCCAACATCACGCAGCGAGTATCCTCCCTGCACGGCCTTCGTCCGATCCACATCGACTGAGAGCACGGGATAATCGTCCGGTTGCTGAATCCGCAGATCCACCAGCCCAGGTACACGTCGCAGCTGATCGATCACAGTATTTGCAACCTTACGCGTATCGGCAATGTCCGATCCCTCAAACTGCACGTCGATCGGCGCGGGCAGGCCAAAATTCAGAATCTGGGTCACGATATCCGACGGGAGAAAATAAAAAGTCACCCCCGGAAAATCCCGTGGCAAACTCTGGCGCAGCGCGGCTACATACTCTGCCGTAGGCCGATGATCCTCTTTCAGCGAGACAAGAATATCTGCATCCCCTGCCCCAATCAGGCCCGAAGTAGCATGCTGCGTATTCAATACGCTGTAAGGCAGTCCAATATTGTCGAGGATGTTGTCGACTTGATCAGGCGGAACTGTCTTGCGAATATTTTGCTCCACCAGATCGCAGAGTCTCGCTGTCTCCTCAATACGCGTGCCACTCTTTGCGCGCAAATGGAGAATGAACGAACCAGTATCGCTGCTCGGAAAGAAGTTTCTGCCGAGAAAAGGCACTAGTAGAAATGCGCAGGTACATGCCAGAAGGAAGACGGGGACGAAGACCATTCGCGCCGCTACAAGCCGGCCCAATAGACTCTCATAGCTGCTCCGCACTCGTTCGAATCCGCGTTCAAACCAACGCTGAAACCGTGCCAGCACATTTCGTGAAGGCACGGCAAAGTGGTCGTGTGCCTTCAGCAGATACATCGCCAGCGTCGGCACCAGGGTTCGCGACAGCACATACGACGCAAGCATCGCAAACACGACCGCCTCAGCCAACGGTACAAAGAGGAACCGCGAAACGCCGCTCAAAAAGAACATCGGCAGAAACACGATGCAGATACATAGCGTTGAAACCAGTGCCGGGACAGCAATCTGCGCTGCCCCCTCGAGAATCGCATTGTGCAGGTCGTGTCCTTCTTCGAGATAGCGCTCGATATTCTCAATCGTTACGGTCGCATCGTCGACAAGAATGCCAACCGCCAGCGCCAATCCACCCAACGTCATGATGTTGATTGTTTGTCCGATCAGCCCGAGCACAATAATCGAAGTCAGAATCGACAGCGGGATCGAGATCGCAATAATGATCGTGCTTCGCCAGCTTCCCAGAAACAGCAGAATCATCAACCCGGTCAGTACTGCTGCAATCACGGCCTCGCGCACCACTCCCGTGATCGAGGCCCGCACAAAGATCGACTGGTCCCCGATCGGCTTGATCTGCAACTCTGGCGGTACCGTCTGCTTGATCCGCGGCAGCGCCACATTGCGAATTCCGCTCACAACCGAAAGCGTTGAAGCATTGCCTGACTTCAGAACCACCAGCAGCACACCGCGGCGCCCATCCTGCCGAACAACATTTGTCTGCGGAATACTTCCATCGCTGACCGTCGCAACATCGTGCAGATAAATCGTGGTTCCATTTACCTGCCGCAGCGGCAGGTTGCTGATCCCCGCCAGCGTTACCGGAGATGAATTGATACGAATGTCGTACTCATCGGGTCCAATCTTTGCTGTACCGCCCGGCAGCACAACGTTCTGCGCGCCCATTGCGTTCAGCACATCGATCGGCGAAAGCCCCTTCGCCTGCAGGAGCTTCGGATCCAGATTCAGCATGATGGAACGCTGTTTGCCGCCATAGACATTGGGTACGACTGCACCCTGAACCGTTACCAACTGTGGCCGAATAAAGTTCAGACCCAGATCATTGAGCTGCTGTTCCGACAGTCCACGCCCCGAAAGTCCAAGTTGGATAATCGGCACCGTCGATGCGCTGAAATTAATAATCTGTGGCGGCAGAATTCCCGGCGGCAGTTGTCGCAAGATAAACTGCGAAGCCGCCGACACCTGCGCATTCGCTGTATCGATGCTCGCACCCGGTTGCAGGTAAAGCTTCACGATCACCTGTCCGGCAATCGTCATCGACTCCGTATGCTCAATATTGTCGACCAGCGTCGTCAGCGCCTTCTCATACGGCGTCGTCAATCGGCCTTCAAGCTCTTCCGGATTCAGCCCCGTGTACTGCCACGCAATCGAGATCACCGGAATATCGATATTCGGGAAGATGTCCGTCGGCGTACGCACGATCATCACTGGTGCGGCGATCAGAATTAGGATCGCCAGAACGATAAACGTGTACGGCCGATTCAGAGCAACTTTTACGATCCACATGGGGAACGAGGCCTTTTTCCTGCGTGAAAGACTATCTTCTTATAGACATTTTACGCGGGTCGTTGGTTTCACAGTTATTTCCGGCACTAGCCATCGGTTTTACCGATATTCTCAGAGCGGGATCAAAGTTATGGAGTTGCGTCACCTCCGTTATTT
>Ga0206958_1048_pt2 | contig 34048 bp, 16 predicted proteins | sample Alteio_BWOrgHeat_33_FD_152968 | JGI IMG/M metagenome (GOLD analysis project Ga0206958, IMG submission 152968) | Enriched cells from forest soil in Barre Woods Harvard Forest LTER site, Petersham, Massachusetts, United States -... | ecosystem: Environmental > Terrestrial > Soil > Temperate forest >... | reverse complement strand
CGTTGCTGAGTCCCCGGTGCTTCGCACAAGCTACCACCGCAGAGTTGTCCGGAACCGTCGAAGACGCCTCTGGCGCCGTCATAGCTGGTGCACAGGTCGTCGTCAATAATGTTGCGACGAACGTCGCGCATAGCACCGTCAGTGAGAAAAATGGACACTACGTCGTTGGACAGCTCCCGCCGGGTGACTACACCATCACGGTGGAGGCGAAAGGCTTCAGTAAACTTGTTCAGACCGGCCTGAGTCTTCAGGTAAACCAACAGGCACAATTGGATCTGACTCTGAAGGTCGGCGCACAGACTGAAACCGTTGAAGTAGTTAGCCAGGCGCCTCTGCTCGAGGCAGAGTCTTCTTCGGTCGGTACCGTGGTCGGCCAGCAGATGGTTAATCAGCTGCCTTTGAACGGTCGCAATTTTACACAATTGGCCACCCTAAGTCCTGGTGTCACGGGCGTCGGACAGTCTGCGACAGGTACGATCGAGAGCGGAACACGGCCTGACAACAGGAGGCCAGCTTCGGAAATCTTCTCCAATGGCAACCGGGAAGGTGATAACAACTTTCTGATCGACGGTGTGGATGACAATGAACGGCTTACTTTGTCGATCGTGGTTCGCCCGCCTGTAGCTTCGGTGCGCGAGTTCAAGATCCAGACCAATCTTTACAGCGCCGACATCGGACGTAACTCAGGCGCCGTTATCGACGTGATTACAAAGTCCGGCACCAATCAACTGCACGGCAATGTGTTTGAATACATACGAAATTCAGCGGTAGACGCTCGAAGCTATTTCAACCGGCCACCATCTCCGTTCCCTTCATTCCGCCTCAACCAATTTGGATTTTCCCTCGGTGGCCCGGTGGTCATACCCAAGGTCTACAACGGCAGGAATAGAACCTTCTTCTTCGCAGATTATGAGGGTTTTCGCAATACGACCCAGTCGTTCATTCTCGGCAACGTCCCAACTCTAAAGGAGCGCACAGGAGACTTCAGCGAAGTCGAGACGACTGCCGGGGTGGCAAACATATTTGACCCGTTGAGCACGCGCCCGAATCCGGCAGTTCCCGGAGCTTTTCTACGAGATCCATTCCCAAATAATTTCATCCCGTTGAATCGCCGCGACCCGATCGCGGTCAAGATGCTGAACGCCTATCCTCAACCCACAAGCTCGGCTCGTTTCAATAACTATTCGTCCAATCTGCTTCAGAGCCAGAACGCCAACTCTTTTGATGTCCGGATGGACGAACAGTTGACGCAGAGAGATCTCTTCTTCGGCCGCTATTCCTACCAAAGCACGACGAACATTGCGCCAAGCACCTACCCGGTCACAACGATTCCTGGAATCTCTACTCCTGTCCATCTGAGCGATGAGGCGTCGTTTGCCGGCACGTCAGCCACGCCAACATCCCAGACGGCGCTCGGTTACACCAGGGTCTTTACTCCAACGATCGTCAATGACTTCCGCTTCGGCTTTAGTCGCTACAAGCTGGACTATGTGCCGGTGGACTTCGTTGCCAACGGGGGGCTGGCAAACCAGCTTGGTATCCCGAATGCCAACGTTACTCCCCGCGAACAGAACATTACGATTTTCTCGCCATCAACCTATCTTGGTGTTGGTCAGACACGGTCTCTTCCTCTTTATAGGCGTGAAAACACGTTCCAGGTATTCGACAATCTGGTATGGACCAAAGGGTCTCACACGTTGAAGTTCGGTATCGATTTCCGTCGCAGACAGTTGACGATCTACCAAACCAATATGGGTAACGGGAGGTTTAACTTCTCGCCGGCGTTGACGGACTCAAGAAACCCCGCTGGTAGTGGTGGAGACAGTGCCGCCAGCATGATGCTCGGTTTCGCTACTTCAATCGGTCACGACTATACGTTTCCGTTCCCGGGAATCCGCATGAACGAGTACGGCACCTACGTCGCAGATGACTGGCGGATGACAAGGAAGTTGACGCTGAACTACGGCTTGCGTTGGGACTACTTCAGCCCACCGAGCGAGGAACTGGACCGGTGGTCGAATTTCAACCCAGCTACGGGAAAGATGGATATCGCCGGGCGAAACGGAGTGGGTCTGACCGCAGATGTTCTGCCGTTCCGCAAGAACTGGGGGCCACGCGTAGGTTTTGCCTACCAGGTGTTCCCGAATACCGTGCTTCGCGGGGGTTTCGGCCTCTTCTACAACGCATCGGGCAGCGAAGCACTCAACATGCGACTTGCCCGGAATATTCCTTTCGGTCTGACAAGCAGCATTTCGCCGGGTGATATCAACCCTGGAACGACTGTTAGCCAGGGATTCCAGCCATTACCAACGGTCAACTTCGCGTTGGCAGACAACCCAACCGGATCGCAGTCCTCGATCTCTCCTAACTTCAGGCCGTCCTACGCTGAGCAGTTCAACCTGGGCACTGAGTACGAACTTACCCACCTCAACATGGTTTTGAAGCTGTATGGAGTCGGTAATTTAGGCCGTCGAATCTACAACACATACAACATCAACCAGGCGATACCGGGTGCCACAGCATTGAATACGCGGCGTCCTCTGTTTGCCATCAATCCGAATGTCAGTGATGTGAACTATGCTGCGTCGGATGGACTGGGCGATTATTACGCACTGCAATTTGTCGCAGACAAACGGATGAGCCACGGGGTCAGCGCGCAGATAGGTTATGCATGGGGCCACTCCATCGACGACACGCCACTTGACTTCAGCGGCGGCCTGGCTGGAGCAACTCCTCAGGATCCGCGGTTCCTGAGGGCGGAACGCAGTAACTCGATCTTCGATCAACGCACCAGACTTACTTTTACTTACCTGTGGCAACTGCCGTTCGGCAAAGGGCAGCATTTCCTCGACAGGAGCGGCCCCATAGATTGGTTCCTCGGAGGGTGGCAGACCAACGGGCTTCTATTCACCCAGTCAGGACTTTACTTCTCGCCGCAATTGGGTACATCAACGACCAACACGGGGACCGGAAGCCGCCCGAATATCACCGGAACGGTTACTTACCCGAAGACGCTCACCAACTGGTTTAGCGCCTCCGCGTTTTCCACGCCGGCGCAATACACCTATGGGAATGCTGGTCGCAACTCTCTGATTGGCCCCGGCAGAACCAATGTCGACATGTCTATCTTCAAGTCGTTTCCGATTCACGAGCAGATGTTTTTTCAGTTCCGATTTGAAGCGTTCAACGTCTTCAATCATCCACAATTCGGCTACCCGAACCCCACCGTTGGCACGGCGCAAGTCGGTTCGATCACCTCTGTCGTCGGCAACCCGCGAAACTTGCAGGCATCCCTTCAGTTCCAGTTCTGAATTGGCGGGCTGAGATGGAATTTATCTCAGCCCACTATTGCTGTTAAGTTTTTCGCTGAATAAATTCGAATTACGATTACATGGGTGCGGAATGAAAATACAGAGATTTCGATGGCTCCTTCTCATAGTTGGTTACGCTTTTTTGCTTACCTTCGCGATTGGTACGGTACAGGCCTGGGGAGCTAAAAATGACCTTCAGGTTTACTTTGTCGACGTCGAAGGCGGCCAATCCACCCTCTTCGTGACGCCGACAGGACAATCTTTGTTGATCGATACCGGATGGCCTAACAATGCTGGTCGCGATGGAGATCGAATACTGGCGGCGGCGAAGCTCGCAGGCATTAAGAAGATCGACTATGTGTTACTCACTCATTACCACAACGATCATTCGGGTGGCGTTCCCCAGCTAGTCGACCGTATCCCGGTTGGAACTTTCATCGATCACGGAGCAAATATCGACACCAAACCGGGCGGAGCGACACTTGAAGTGTGGGATGCCTATCAAAAGGTTCTGGCAACCGGAAAATATAATCACATTGTTGCCAAGCCCGGTGATGTAATTCCGATAACCGGGATGAAGGTTACAGTCATCAGCAGCGACGGCAACGTCATCGATCATTCGCTATCCGGAGGGGGAGCAGAAAACGAATACTGCAAAATCCCGGATAACAAACCGATGGATCGCAGCGAAAACTCGCACTCACTAGGTGTCCTTATCAATTTTGGAAAACTCAAAATTCTTGATCTGGGAGATCTCACTTGGGATAAGGAGATGCTCTTCATGTGTCCGAAGAACTTGCTGGGAAACGTCGACATCCTCGTGGTCTCGCATCACGGCTTTCGTCCAAGTTCAAGTCACGCTCTGGTGGATGGCATTCATCCCAGGGTGGCGATTATGAACAATGCATCGACAAAGGGCGGAAATATTCCCGTGTTGGATACCGTACGTCAGGCTCCGGGACTCGAGACTCTATGGCAACTCCACTACTCGGATGAAGGAGGTCCGGAACACAATACAGCCGCTGAATATATCGCAAATCCACAAGGCACAGAACAAGGCAACTATATTCTGCTTACCGCAACTCCCAAGGGAGGTTTCACGGTATTCAATTCAGGAAATAAACAAAGCAAAAATTACCCGGCAAGATAGTTCTCCTCGTCGATCGTCATCACTAAGTCGATACAAAGGAGAATCGTGCATATGATCCCGAAGTTCAGATCGCAAGTTGCAGGTAGAAGCGATGGGGCGGCGATTTTCGCAACGGTCGAAAATTTAGCACTTATCGCCCGCGAGCGAGCAGTCAAATTACTATATGACGAATTCAGGCGCGATCGGCATTCCATCCTCCTGGCAGCATGCTGCGTTGGCATCAGTGGGACAGCAAAGTTGTGGAGGATATCCTTTTGATCGCGATTGATTGGGGAACCAGTAACTTCCGCGCTTTTCGCCTCAACGGATCTGGAGAGATTCTCGAAAGACGCTTGTTTCCGATTGGAGTTCTCCGCGTCGAAGAGGGGCGCTTTGCCGAGACTTTACTTGTACACGTCGGCGATTGGTTGACAGCGGGCGAGAGGCACATTCTTCTCTGCGGTATGGTAGGTAGTCGCCAGGGCTGGGCCGAGGCAAAGTATCTTTCCTGTCCAGTTGGAATAAAGGACCTTGCGGATTCAGTTGTCCGGCTGCCGTTCGATGGCGCGGAAGTGCTTTTGGTCCCGGGCGTTCAAGGAGAAGACTCCTATGGAGTGCCTGAGGTGATGCGAGGCGAGGAAACCGAAGCGATGGGCATGTCGGATGCCCACGAAGGCACAGCCGTCGTTTGCATGCCAGGAACTCATTCGAAGTGGATCAAGCTCCACGACCGCACCATAGTCAGTTTCATCACGTGTATGACAGGAGAAGTCTTCGCCGCATTGAGAAGGTGCACCATCCTCGCTCGTATCATGACTTCGGACGGCATGGTCGACAACGATGCATTTCTCCGCGGAGTCGCTCGCTCCGCAGACACTGGTGGCTTGCTCCATCACCTTTTCAGTGTCAGGACGCTAGCATTAGTGGATCAATTGAAAGAACAAGCATCGGCCTCCTATCTTTCTGGTCTCCTGATCGGCCACGAAGTGCGAGCCGCGATGCCTAAGGGAACGCATGTTCATCTGATTGGTGCAACAGAGTTGTGTTCGCTTTACGCGAAAGCGATTGAAGCTTGTGGCGGATCCTCAACGTTGGAAGATCAGGATGCTGCGGCTCGAGGTCTGGCAGCGATCGCAAGGAGGTTGTCGTGGACTTGAAAGCCTGGCTCCAACGATGTCCTATCATAGCGATCCTGCGAGGAATCAAACCAGAAGAGGCGCAGCCAATTTGCGATGCCTTGGAAAAAACAGGCGTCTGCATTGTTGAGGTCCCGCTCAACTCGGCGAACGCCCTTTCTAGCATCTCGATTCTATCGAGTTCTTTTGGCGACCGCATGCTTATTGGAGCAGGCACGCTGACCGATCCAAGCCACGTCGCTGAGGTCGCCGCTGCAGGTGGCAAATTGATTGTCACTCCTCATGCCGACACCGCAATCGTTCGCGCAGCGAAGTCGGCCGGTTTGATCGCCGTTCCTGGGTTTTTCACCCCCGCGGAGGCCTTTGCTCTTCTACACGCCGGCGCAGATGCCCTCAAACTCTTTCCTTCCGAGGTGTTAGGCATTCCGATGCTAAAAGCACTGCAAGCTGTGCTTCCCCCAAACACAATTGTTATCCCCGTAGGTGGAGTCGACGCTGAAAGAATTCAACCGTGGATGAAGGCGGGAGCTGGGGGAGTTGGAGTTGGCTCGTCGATCTATAAACCAGGGGATAGTCCTGCAGCTGTTGATGCGAAAGCAAAAACTCTGGTGCAAACGACGAGATCTATCTAGCCGTCCTTCGATAATTCCGCTCGTCGTTTGCATTTGCAAGGCGAAGGGAACAACCGAGGATTCGTGACGGTTTATTGGCCAATCTCGATGTCAAATACTACTAAGCTTGTCTGGGCGAAAGCATGAACCTTTTCAGTTGATCTCGATCAACTGAATTCGAAGGTCTCGGCCAATTGCAATTGCGTTCGAAGAATGGTGAACGGGTGAGAGCAGACATGTCGATGCCGATCCAAAGTGGCGCTTCAAAAAGTTTGGCCTTGGCTTGAATGGAGAAAAGGTTGGCACTACTTTTGGCAACTCGTTGCGCGGTAACTGAAACGATTCATGAGAGTAATAACTGCTTAAGATGTTAATTCTCGGGAACTAGTTCATCTTGAGATAGTTTGTCATTCAGTTCGGAGCAAGCCGTTATTGACTACATAGTTTTGGGCAGATTTGTCCTGTTTGGAAGTTTAGTAGTTATTTTCTATCAAGGTTATCTTTTAGTTAGGAAACTAGTTGATTTCTTGTCCTCCCGGAGTGATTTGGATCGTAAGAGGACGGTGTGTGGACAAAAGCGCTGACCTGTTCGAACAAAGGAATCTTCTTCTATGTGCCGAGAAGACGAGCCATCAGGAAAGATCCCGAATTGCGCCAGATGGTATATAGGGTCGGTTCCCGATCTTACTTTGCGGTATCAATAAATGGATGCGCATCTGCGGCGATCCAACGTGAATTGCGGTGTGGACTGATACGTATCTCATAGTCCCCTATTTCTGCAACTTTAATCATGTCATAGAGGATGTATCTTGCTAACGGAAGTCGATCGAGGTCATCTTTGCTCGTCTGCCAAAATTCCACCATTTTTGTGTTGTACACAACACACGCTCGAGGCTCCATCTTCACAACCTTAAGTACTTTGTCCTGCTGCGCAAGATTGAATCCTTTCATCCAGGCCGTCATGTTTAATCCGTTGGGCGCCGGGACGCCAGACCAAAGATTGAAACTCCCCATGCCAGGAAGAGTAAAGAGAACATCGCAATTAGCACTGATATCTTCTGAAAGAACCTCATAGAGGTTCATCTCACTCTCGGGAAGGCGCAACGAGGATAATCCACGCAAGGAAGAAGCGGTGTAGTGCGGGTGGGACCTTCCATACCCAAGTAAAGGAATCATGGTGCAGATGATCACGACCACGGCAAAGAACGATTCTCCGGGAAAGGACATTAGGGTCCATTTCATCGTTCTGGACACCAATCGGCCTAACCCATCTAGTCCATCGTGAAGGCAGAAAAATGCCCAGAGGAGCAGGGGAGCTTCGGCAATATTCAACTGACTAACGGCGACCGGATAAGGTTGCAACAGCTGCGTAACCGCAACGCTTGTTACGAACAGGCGCGGAAAATAATCAGAGAATTGCCAAGTCCCTTTGTTCGTTGGGAGAAGTCCTAAAGGAAGCAATGTCCCGAGAAACGGCAGGGACAGGAGAGGAATTGACTCCACTCGATGAGATATTAGCCGCAGAATGACGCACAAACCGATAGTGGCACGTATAGCGTCGATCCAATCCGCGGATTTAGATTGATTGAGGCGTAACCAATACACACTGCCGAGGCATGCCAACACCAATAAGCCGCAGAGGACTGACTTTATTGAGACATTCAACGGGATTTCAAAAAGGCCGGGGTGTTTGAGAGGACCCCATACTACTCCATCAAGCAATGTGCTTGGAGACATACCCTGCAATCGGGTCGTTAGTACGATGAGCGTCGTTGCAATCACAACTCCGCTTCCTGTAAACAAAACGCTGCGCCACGGTTTCGGTGAGGATGGTGTCGTGATCAAGCCGGCTAGACAAGTAGAAATGCCGCTGAGGGTCGCCAGCAAGCAATAACCGAGAGCCCACGTGTGAATGTCCTTCTTCATGAGTAAGGTGGGTATGCTCCCCATGTAGACCAGCATGCAAACTGCCCCGACGGTTCTGACTGGACCGGCTGAAAAACGGCACAGCAGAGTGAGTCCAACTGCCGCAAGAAAGAACGCACCTACGTTGATCTTCGTAAAGATCAAGGCGACGCCGAGAGCTCCAATCAAGACGAAGCTCGCAGGGCCGTTGTAAATAGAGACACAACAGGCAAGCATGAGGATCGGCAGAATGATTTGTTGAGGGTGTCCGGGTTCGCTGGCGAGCACTCTATCAAGGAGGACACTAGCTAGACCTGCTGCCGACGCCAGAATAGTATTTCGGGATATTCGGTAAACGAAATATCCGGCCAATGTCGCAGATAGCAGCCAGCAAATAACCGTTACCGTACGACCCGCATCGTGATTGACAGGGAGCGATAGCAAACGGAAAAGTGTCGCTTGGGCGAAGAGGTAGAAAGGGCCGTACTGGCTGGCAACCTCCGTATAGAGATGTTCACCGGCTAAATAGTGTTTGAGCGAGAGCAGCATGTACCCCTCGTCGTCGTAGGGGTGAAACGTGGTGGCAAGATAGTCTCGCGCGAACACCAGTCCCACCCCAAAAGCGACAAATACGATACCGACCCGAAGAAGACGATTCCAAAAAGCTGCGCCATTACCGAAGGTCGGAATCGCAAAGCTATTTCGCTTTTCCTCTTCACCAACCCAGGGTCTTCGGACGGCGGCTATCGTTTGCGGAGAGTCCTCCAGCGTTTTCACCGGCTTAGATTCTGAGGGAAATATCTTGCGTCGGGGCATTCAGCCAATTATGTACCAACCGAAAATTTCCGGAGAATGATTTTTGGCAAGTGATCTAATAGTCATTGGGGTTAATGAAGAAAAGATAGCCACCCGCTGCGTTTTCCGTTATAGTGCCGCGCGAAGATCTGATTAAAGCAGATAACCCTTCATCGGCGCTCTTCCGGTTGCAAGAACGGACCTCCAAGAAGGATTCAGCACCCCACCAACCATCCGAGAATGCCGTTTTATATCGTTCGAGTTCCTAATAACCTCTTTTGACCGATTCTTCGAGGAAGGTCTCTTCGGCGCGACAATACAGACTTCGAAATTGCCGAAGACATGCGTTCGCGAGTACTTGTTCAAATATCTCAAAGGCCTCGGGTTTAGAGAGGCCTTTGAGAATATTGAGGTTGTGGTTAGTCACCAGAGGAATTTGAAACCGAATTGGGTATCTCTGGCTGGGAACGCGTTGCCGATTGTGCCGAATGCTGTTCCTGCTCCTGAGTATTGATTGGGAGCGTAGAAGTTGGCGCGGTTGAAAGCGTTGTACATCTCAGCGCGGAATTGAAGCCGAGCTACGTCTCCGAAGTGCCAGTACTTCTGGAGCGAGAGGTCCCAGTTCTGATAGCCCGGCGCGCGGAGGGTTGAGATGTAACGAGGAGCGTTTCCGAAATCAAACGGATTCGTTGGATCCTGGAATGCCGCTGTATTGAACCACTGATGGATGGTCGGATGCGATACGTGGACATCGCCCACGATGTTAGGTCGACGATTTCCTCCGTATTGACCGAGTGTATTGTTCGCCGGTGCAATTCCGAGCGGGAATCCCTGCTTGAACGTGGAGATGCCGGTGAATTGCCATCCGCCTACGACGGCATCGGCTGTCTTGCCCATGTGAGAGCCGACTGCCCTGCCCCTGCCGATGGGCAGTTCGTAGATATAGCTGACGACAAGACTGTGAGGGATATCTGCTCCGTCAACCGACTTCTCAGCAGCGAGATTGTAGTAGTTGCGAATGCTAGTGGGACCGGAGTTGGCCCAACCATTGTTGCCTTCTACATCGTCAATAAACTTCGAGAAGGTGTATGAAGCCAGCACGCTGAAGCCGGCGTGGAAGCGATGCGTGTAAGTGAGTTGAAGGGCGTCGTAGTACGAGTCTCCTACCGGAGCTGCCTGGTCCTGAACGCTGCAGAACTCGGGGAAGGGGCGGAGAAGTTGTTGTCTCGGAACCAGGGCGTTCTGCAACTGGCAACCGCTGGAGCTTAGCTTGCCAGCAAGAGGATTTGGAACAAGTGTATTGAGGGCCGCGGATCCGAGCGAGAAATATTGCGGGTTGAGCTGGTCTCTTTCATAGCCACCTGCGGAGAGCTTGATGCCGCGGTTGCCGACATAAGCGATATCCAGCAGGTCGTTGGTACGAAGCGAATATTGGACACCCAACATCCATTGCTGCAGGTAGGTTGAGGCGCGAGCGCTTCGGACGGCTGGAACGCCCTGACCTACATCCTGCAGGGCACCGAGAGCGCTGCCCTGAGGTTGAAGAATTCCGCCCGGTACAGGATTGCTAAGAGTGTTGAACGGAATAAAGTTTTGAGTTCCGCGAATTGGCGTCGTTTGCGTGTAGCCGTCCGCAGGTCCGTTGCCCGTGTAGGAAGGGATGAAGAAGATTCCGTAGCCGCTGCGAACTACTGCTTTCTCGGTAACCCGGTAGCTTACCCCGATGCGGGGCCCGAAGTTGCTGTAGGAGGTGTTGTAAAGACCTCTGCGGTTGCCTCCTCCGTTGAATACAAGTTCGCCGGGTGTAGCGAGCCCGGTTCCGGTACCAATGGGATTCAATGCAGTGAAGTCGAAGTACTGTTGTTTATCGTGCCGCTCGGTCAACGGAGTCTGGATCTCATAACGGATACCCGCATTGACGGTAAGGCGGGGTGTTGCCTTCCAGTCATCCTGAACATACCAGCCGATGTAGTTCTTCTCGGTTGCAAGTTGTGCATTGACGCCTGTCGATCCGCCGTTGTCGGGAACGCCAAGAAGGAACGAGGCGAAGCCCTGGCCTGTTCCCTGCGTTTCATTCGCCGGATCAGGGCCGGCGGTGGAGTCGATGGGGAAGTTGAACTTGCTTCCATAGACGTGGCCGCCGAGAATCTGATTGACGACGCCCATGTATCCAAAGGCTACTGTGTGTTTGTTGAGAGTCTTCGTCAAGTCGACGGAGTAGGTGAAGTAGTTGCGAGGAACGGCGTAGGAGTCCTGGCCGTTGATGGCGCCGGGGCCAAGGCCGGAGTAACCGTCAATTTTGATTTGTGGGAACTGCCCGGCGATTGTATCAAGGCTGCTTGGAAGACCAAGCGTTGAGGGTTTGAAGCCGTCTCCCTGCGTGGCGGACTGTTCGATCCAGCGATTGAGACCGGCATTCGCGCTGAGAATCAACGACTGGCTGAAGATGTGGCTATAACCGACGTCGAGGCTCCAGCGATTGTTGGGATTGTAGACTCCGGGACCGCCGGGATCGGAATCGCCGAAGAAGTTTGGCGAGTTAGTCTTCTGTTCTGATTTATGCGCATACCGGACGTAGGCGCGCGAGACGTCGGTGAAGTTGTGGTCGACGCGAATCATGTACTCATCGGACTGCGCACTGGCCGGAACCGAAGCAAAGTAATTATTGGCGAGTGCGCTGTTGGTAGGTGTAGGCCAGTACTTCCCTGCGGCGATCTTCGCGGCGGCGGGATCAATTCCTTTGATGGAATTGCTGAGTTTATTACCGGGAATTGCGTCGCGGATGTATCCGGTCGATGTCGCAACGAGTCCGGTCTTCGGGTCGACTTGTCCCTGAGTGATCTGGCGGGTGGAGTATGGATCGTAGATCGCTCCCTGATAGATGGGCCGGCCGAGCGCATCGTGGCCGATGATGCTCGTTGTCAGAAGACCGCTGAAATCGCCGCCTATGAAGGTTGAAGTCGGGACGGTTGCGGTTAGAGAGGCTGGGGTTGACTGGCGGAGTCTTTCATAGACGCCGAAGATGAAAGTTTTGCTCGTCTGCTTGTAGATTCCGGGAATGTAGAACGGACCGCCGGCAGAGGCTCCGTACTGATTGCGGCTGAAGTCAGGCTTTTTGACGTTGTTGAGATTGTTAAAGTAGTTGTTCGCATCGAGAGCGCTGTTGCGATAGAACTCAAAGAGATCGCCGTGGAAGCGGTTTGTGCCGGATTTGGTGACCACATTGACAACGTTGCCGCTGCTCCAACCGTATTGCGCGGTAAAGGCGTTGGTTTGGATCTTAAACTCCTGAACGCTTTCGACCGAGGGGACGTAGACTACCCCACCCCAGTCCTGCGCTGTGTTCCAGGTTCCGTCGAGGAGATAAGCGGCGGTGCCGAAGTGTGTGCCGCCGAAGTTAAGGAAGGAGATATCCTGATCGGCGCTGCCAGAGATACCGTTGGAGTTGACCATTTGCGCCTGGGTTGAGTTGTTCACCGAGGAGTTGAGAGAGGCGAGGCCAAAGACGTTGCGAAGATTCAGTGGAAGTTCCACTACTTGTTTCTGGGAGATATCGGCGGAGATGTTGGCGTTTTCGGTATTCAGGAGCGGAGCCGAATCGGAAACAACTACTTCCTGGGTGACGGCGCCGACCGACATGATGATGTCCTGCGTGGCACTGGCACCGGCAGAAAGGGAGATTCCACGTTGCTCATATGTCTGGAATCCTGACTGCTCCACTTTGAGGTTGTAATCGGCGGGGGGGAGAAGCGTGATGGTGTAGGTCCCTGACTCCCTCGTCACAAACGATCTGGTAATACCACGTTCGGCGCTAGCGAGCGTCACCTTCGCGCCGGATACCACGCTTCCTGAGCTGTCTGTCACTGTGCCGCTGATTGTTGCCGTAAACGCCTGTGACTGGGCTGCCAGACGGGTTGTAAACCCAAAAAATAACCCCCAGGCGAACAGCACTATCGTCATCGTCGCAACGATATGCGATTGTGTAGCTCGTTTGAATTGCATCGGATGTGCCTCTCTCAAAGTGATCTGTCTCTTGCAAATAGGTTTGCCCACAAGGCTGATGTAAATGTCATGTCCTTGAAAGCGACCACCACGCTAACGAGGGAGAAACGTGACTGTCGTGGAGAAAGAGAGATTGTTTACTGATGTTTTAGAGACCGGAGTTCCGAGGATTTTCCGATTAAATAATCGGTTTATTTTCAGAAGGATAGGGCTCTTACTCCAGGAGAAGACCGCATGTAGAGGGTGTTTTTGGTGGTGGAAATATCCACCGAAAGATGGGTCCGAGCCTGATTTGTGTTGCTGAAGCAAGTTTCCACCAAGCGGCCTACCAGAAATAAGTTGCTTCAATCTTCGGGGATCCAGGTTCACCGTCGATGATTTGGGTGCTCAAAACAACTTCCATGTTTTTCTTATTTCCTGAGGCGCGAGCAGCACTCGAAAGTTGAGCGAGATAGATGGGATTGCTGACGAGTTCTCCAGCCGCGATAGTCCCACCTCGGCCGACCCCAGCAATGATGACAGCGAGTTTGCCAGTATTGCTGTCGGTGAAACGAGCGACGATCGCATAATCGCGGTAATTATTTTTTGCCATTTGTTCAAGCCGATCGATCCCCCAGCTGGTTTGAGCGGGAGCTTCGGAGTCGACGATGCGAAACTGAGTCATCTCGGAGTTATTGGCAAAGTGAAATCGGAGTGGGTTGGTCAGGCGCAGAGTCCAAGCATTATCGAAGGCCCCGACAAAGACTGTGGGGCCATTCCGGAGATCCGTAAGGTTGGTGGCCCCTTCTCCTTTTAAACTGTATTGCTTATCGTTCGATTTGAGCAGCCCGGTTACTTGAATGACCGCGTTGAGATCGTCGATGACAACCGCCGTGAGGTTGTCTTTGAGGAGAATCTGGCGAGTTGGATCGGCTGCATCGCGAAGGGCGACCGCGCCATATTGGTTTTGATCGGCAATACAGATCAGCACCGACTCATTTCCATTGAAGACCGGTCCCCAGAAAAAATCGAGCGCTGACCGGTGCGAGGCTCGCCATGCATAAGTCGCAGCTAAACAGCCGAGCAAAATTACCAGGCAAGAGCCGGCAACGACCGACCAAAAGTGTCGATTGGAACGGTCGTTGTCTTTGGAGAGAACGGGAGTTGATGTTCGGAGCGGTTCCGCGACCGTGGGGGAGGGTGAGGCATGGTGCTCCTCGAGCGAATTTGTCGACCAACTGTTCGCCTGATTCAGTGGTGGCTCGGCCACCGCGACGTGAGATTCGTCTTTCTGATCAGGCTCGAGATTGTAGCGGAGTACACTTTCCGGCTTTATAGCAGCTTTCGCGGGCTCGAGGTCCGCTGGGTTCTCTGTTATGACGGTTGCGATAAGACGGTAGCCGCCTTTGGGGATGGTTTGGATTACACGGGAAGATTTTGGATCGTCTCCGAAGACATATCGAATCTCAGAGATGCAGCGGACGAGAACATCGTCGCCAACGAATGTGTTGTGCCAGACTGCCTCAAGCAAACGATCTTTGGACAGAACCTCATTCGGATGAGAAGCAAGGTGCAGTAAAACCTGCATCACTTTGGGCTCAAGGTGCCACGTTTTGCCATTTTTCTCAACAGAGTTGATCTGAGGCTGGATCAACCAATCATTGATGCGAAAATCCCCTTGCACCGGTTTCTACCTCACGGGAGTGAACGAACAACTGCAGCGCGGCGCCACAGAACAATGACCCCATGGGTCAAGCGCTCTATTCAACTCCTGGATAGCCGGCTACCAATCGGAGTCGATTATACCGTCCTTAACATTATTAATGACAAGTCCGTAGTTGGGCTCGAATTACCGCCAAGTCGGGAGATATAGCGACTTACCGGTCTACATCGGATGTTCCTAGACGAATCTTCGGTAAAACATCGGCCTTCGAAAAAGCTTTTCTTGAACCTGCACTGTTACGATTCTGGTCGCTCAACCTACCTTGTTTGTTGAATACGGCTTGAACTAGGAATTAGCGCTCAAGATGAAGCAATATCGGATAACCTCAATAGTTTTTTTCGCGTTTTTTTACTCCTGTTGTTCGATATTCGCCGAGCAGGTGACCCGTCCTGGAGAATCGGGGACGTCGACTGCCTCTGCTAACCGATTGACGGTATTGCAATCTGTCACAGGCAGCAAGTCTCTGGAAAACGGCATTGAGGTTCGGAGCGGAGATGCCATTATGCAGATTACGGCTCTCCGAGAGAACGTTCTCCGGGTGCGTGTTGGGCCTCAGGGAACTTTGCCGGAAGACGCTTCTTGGGCGGTGCTACCCGATGCACGGTCGAGCAAGGCACCCGTTTCAGCGGAGGAAGGTGCCGAGTTTGTCGGATTTCGTACGACGGCGCTGCGAGTACGGATCGAGCGCGCGACTCTGCGCTTGCGCATAAGTGATCTGGGGGGAGCTGTTATTCAGGACGACGCAGAGAATCGCCCGATCGAGTTTCATGGTCCGGCCTTTCGGGTGTACAAAACTATGCGCCCTGAGGAACATTATTTCGGGTTAGGCGATAAACCAGGACCGCTGGACCGAAGGGACCACGCCTATCACTTATGGAACACCGATAGTTATGGATTTCAGGAGTCGACTGATCCCATCTACAAAGCAATCCCGTTCTTTCTTACATCGTTTCGAGGCATTACGACAGGCGTGTTGCTGGACAATACGTGGCGAACAAGTTTCGATTTCGGAAAGGAGTCGCCAGACGCCTATTCCTTTGGCTCGGAGAATGGTCCGCTGGATTACTACATTCTCTATGGACCTGATGCCGGTCATGTGCTTTCCACCTATGTGTGGCTCTCGGGCCCAGCCCCCATTCCACCCTTGTGGTCCTTCGGGTTCCAGCAATCCCGTTTTTCTTACCATCCGGAGTCTGCGGTGATGGCGATTGCAGATCGTCTTCGCAAGGACAAGATCCCGGCAGACGCGATCTATCTGGATATCGACTTCCAAGACCACCATCGTCCGTTCACTGTGGACCGAATTCAATTTCCTCATTTCACCCAGATGATCGCGGATTTGAAGAAGGAAGATTTTCATGTAGTGGCTATCACTGATCTGCATATTGCTGACCTTCCTAATGCGCACTATGCCCCCTACGATAGCGGCATTGCAGGAAACCACTTCGTGAAGAATCCTGATGGCTCGGCCTACGTGGGAAAGGTTTGGCCTGGCGACTCGGTATTTCCTGACTTCACGCGGAAAAGCACGCGGAAGTGGTGGGGTTCGCTCTATGCCGAGTTTGTTCACGACGGTATATCCGGCTTCTGGAATGATATGAACGAGCCATCGGTCTTCAACGGACCGCAGCTGACAATGCCGGGCGATGTAAATCATCGAATCGAAGAACCGGGTTTTCAAACACGAACGGCGACGCATCTGGAAATTCACAATGTGTATGGAATGGAGAACTCACGCGCGACCTACGACGGATTGTTGAAATTGTCGCCGAATGAGCGACCCTTTGTTTTAACACGTGCCAGCTACGCCGGAGGTCAGCGCTTTGCCGTTACATGGACTGGGGACAATAGCAGTACATGGAACCATCTTCGGCTTACAACACCGATGCTTCTGAATCTGGGGCTTAGCGGTTTTGGCATGAGCGGAGCCGACGTTGGTGGCTTTATCGGCAGTCCAGGACCCGAACTGTTGACGAAGTGGTTTGAACTTGGTGCGTTTCAACCGATCGATCGCGACCATGCCTGCGACATCTCGGCGGAGCAGGAGATATGGGTTCACGGCCCTGAGCAGGAGGCGATTCGCAGGCACTACATCGAGGAGCGCTACCGGTTGATGCCCTATCTCTATACAGCGGCAGAGGAGATGTCGCGAACTGGAATGCCAATCGTTCGGCCTCTGTTTCTCGAGTTTCCGGACGCTACCAAGGATCGACATCCGATGGATCTGGATGTCAGTAATGAATTCTTATTCGGCGGTAATTTGCTGGTCGCTCCGGCGATTTATCCCGAAAAACCGGACGCTTACCCTGTCGAGCTTCCTCTTGTGGATTGGTACAACTATTGGACGGGGGAGAAAGTTGACGGGGGAACCTGGTCGGATGGCGCCCCGGCTCTGAATGATCCAGGCTTTATCGGTCGAAAGATCATGATCAAGCCGCAACTCGATGTTTTGCCGGTCTTTATCCGCGCCGGTTCGATCCTCCCGATGCAGCCTCTTGTACAAAGCACATCCGAGATACCAAAGGGCCCTCTGACTCTGCGGATTTATCCGGGGAAGGAATGCAAAGGGGCTATCTATATGGATGACGGACATTCCTTCGCATACAAGCATGGCGAGTTCCTTCGTATGGAGTTCAGCTGCCAGGAGACGCAAAGTGGTATCGCCGTTCACGTTGGTTCCCACCAAGGGAGTTATGTCCCTTGGTGGAAAGATCTTCAAGTGGAGGTTTATGGGAGCCCGGCATCTCCGGTGAGAGCGTCTATCGATGGGAGCGGAAAGGTGACGCCATCTTTCGATGCACAACGTCACGTGATAACGGTTGACGTGCCAGATAATGGTAAGGGTGCGGATCTGCAGATGGAGTGGGCTCCTTCGAATCGTCATGAAGCGCAATAGGCAGTTGCGTTTGGGTTCGGCTTTAAGAATCGATCATCGCGGTGCTCGGCGAAGAGTAGCTCGCCTGTTCGTCGTTATCTTGTTTTTGTCACCGCTGAAGTACGGGTTCGGACAAGATGATTTCGACTCGCGCCTGGCCGAGGCAGTGAGAGCGCAGTCTGCAGGCGATGTTCCTGCCGCCATCCTTGCCTATCAAAGCGCATTGACCATTCGCCGCGATATACCAGAGGTCTGGGCGAATCTTGGCTTGATGCAACACCAGATCGGGGATCATGCCGGAGCGTTGCAGAGTTTCAAGGTTGCTCATCAGTTACAACCAAAATTATTTGTGCCAGTTCTCTTTTTGGGAATTGAGAACCTTCAACTTGGAAACAGGACAGAGGCGATTCGCTATCTGACGCTTGCCAAGCAGCTCCGACCTATCGACCGGGAGACGTACCTTAATTTGGGAAGTGCCTATTTTGGTCTGAAGCAGTTTGAAAACGCTTCTCTGGCTTATCGGCGCGCAACGGAGTTAGATCCGAGCGGCGGAGAAGGCTGGTACCGGCTCGGCATTACTTATCTTGAGATGTCGGAGGCTGATGCTGGAGAGTTCGCCCGACTGAATCGAGGGTCGCCCTTTTTTCAAAGGTTAAATGCGGAGGCGCAAAGCGATCAGGAGAAGCTGGCCCAGGCTATAGAGGTGTTTCATAGACTCCTTTCCGGGCCTACTTCTCCTCCATGCAGTCGTTCTTCGCTGGGGATGGTGTTGATCCGGGCAGGCAAGCCCGCCGAAGCGAAAACAGAATTTATGCAGGATGTGAATTCCGGTGGGTGCTCGTTAGCGAAGTTGGGAATGGTCCGCCTTGAACTCGCAGATGGGGAAGACGAAGTTGCGCTACGATCTCTGGGATCCCTCTGGTCGATTGATTCCGGATTTGTGAAAGCCTTTGCCTTCGAATTAGTGCGTGGAATGACCGCTGATCAAAACAAAGCATTTGATGGGCTGTTGACGAAATCTGCGTCCGACATTCCTAAAGACGCGGTCTCTGTGTTGAGGACCTCGCTTCGCGGGGAAAGGACTTCGTCGGTGCAGAGTGATTTACCCGTAGATCAAGCTCCGGTAAAAGTTGTGGCGGACTCTTCGCAGAGTCTTTATCAACAAGGGGAGTATTCCAAGTGCTCGAAAAGTCTTCTTCACTTGACCGCCCCTACGAATCGCGAGCTCTCGCTGCTTGCAACGTGTGCCTTTTATGCCGGTGATTTCAAGACAGCCGTTTCCGCTGCAAAGAAGCTTCGAGCATCTCCTAAAACAACTGAGGAAGGTCTTTACTGGTCAATCCTCGCGGAACAGCGCATGGCCCTAATGGCGCTGGCTTATGCGGGAGAGGTTGAACCGAATTCGATTCGGCTGCATGAGTTATTAGCTGAAAGCTACCGCGATCGAGAGAAATATGCAGAGGCCGAGGCTGAATATAAGGTGGCTCTGAATCTTAACCCGAAGGAATTTGCGGCGTTGGTGGGTGCAGCGACGAATTATTTGCAGGAGATGCGGATCGATCCTGCTCGCGAGGTTATTCAGGAGGCTCTTGTTCAAAGACCTTCGGATCCTGAGGCCAATTACATTATGGGCGAGGTATTGATTGCGGAACACATGTATGCTGAGGCCGAGCCGTACCTGCGAGCGGGTCTTGCAGCAAGAGCAGAGCTCGTGCCGCGGATCCATGCGTTACTGGGGCAGGTCTATGCGGACCAAGGCGAGACAACGCAGGCTATTGATGAGTACATAGCAGGATTGCCAAGTGATGATGACGGATCGGTGCACTTCCAGCTAGGTAGGCTTTATCAAAAAGTTGGAGAGAAAGATCTTGCGGCTAAGGCCTTTGCGGAATCGAAAGTTTTGAATGAACGAAGGAGATCGAATACGATCGAAAACTTCGGAGTTCGACAAAGAAACTCTTCCCCTCAACCCTGACGAAGGCAAATTACCGATTGCGGTCTCGCATTGAACTATTAGTTTTGTTGCGAACTTTCACTGAGAAGTGCGTCCGCTATGTCAACTGCGGCGAGTTGGAACAGACTCAGTTCCTTCTCGGCCTCGCCTGGGTTCTAACGGCGGAACGATACCTGAGGGTGTAAGCAGACCTTGGAGAAGCCGGTGAATAACCGATAAAGAGGCCGCCAATACAACGGCCTGCAATCCGGCGAAGACCAAACGAACCTGATCCGCACGAAACTCCACCCGTTGGCTGTCGAGACGCTAGTCGGAATAATGGTATCCCAACCACGCTCCAGCGGCAGCGGCGAGTAATACCACCAGCCCTGCGAGCGCAATGAGCCATACGTCGTACGTGCTCCAGCGAATTCGGCCAAGTCGCTTTCTGTTGCTTCGGAATCTCCCTGTGAACAACCCGTTGCTCATGATCTTCTACCCCAGATAAAAGCATGTGATTCGGCCACAATTGACGCGCTTTGGGACACACTCATGAGCATCTCTTGCAGTTTTTGCAAAACGTATGATTCACGTGATGAGCGAAGATCATGCAGCAGCTGCCCGCGAGCGTGACACAGCTACTTCACTGGCATGTGAAGGGAGTAAATCTCCCAAGTGAGCTCCGGAACAGATCATCGCTAGTCCAAGAGATGCTGCCCGGGCACACGTTTCCGTTGATGTCTCCGGTATCCAAAGCCAATTGCTGCCACTCCGACGACAGTCACGAAGACCGCGAGCAGTCGGCGGGTGTGTTCTTCCGAGGGAATGAAATGGGAAGAGACGGCCGAGAAAGAAAGGACCACTGGAGCTGCGACGCAATAAATAAAACAAAGCGCCCAGGTGATCATCACTATTCGATCGATGTGTTCCGCCCATAGCTCTTGAATTTGAGCCATAACCAGGACTCCACGATGCGTCGAGCAACGGATGAGGATGTATTGTGATTGTCCGAGACGTTAATGGCGTGATGAAGCGCGTCAAACATGCAACGGGAGTCATGTTTGACGCGCTTCCCCCAGATTCTATTGCTAGAAATGGAAGCCCAGCTCAGCATTCAATGCTCGCGGTGTGACGTAGTGCGTGCCGCTGAAGGTTGAGAGGAAGTTGTATAGCGCGTATTTGTTGGTTATGTTGACGGCTGTTAGACGAAGGCTCCATTTACGGTTGTCGCCGTTGAAGAGATTATCTTCCCCGAGCGACACATCGAAGAGGTTGCGAGGTGCAATTCGGGGCGGAGTGTGATCGTCGTTCTCGGTGCCGGGTGCGGGTATCGAGGCCAGCTTGGAGGTCAATTGGGAAGCGAGGCACTGATTTCCAGGTACCCCGACGAAGGGAGTCGCTTTCATGCCGTTGCAGGTCAAACCAGCCTGGAACTGCTGATCTGGCGTCAATCCGCTCAGGTCGATTCCAGGTTGACCGTTAATCGTGATCGACGGGCCCCCGTTGATTTGATTACACACGCTGTTCGGGTCAGTCACGTTGTAGCAGGGCACCGAACCAGCAACCAGACCGCTGTCGTAGCGCCAGTTGAATCCGACCCATGGACTGCCCTTCACAGGAATCTGATACTGAAGGTGAGTCGTTTGGTTGTAGCGCTCGTCGTGGTCGATGCGAAAGGGGAACCCCCCATTTCCCGGAGCTGCGCCTGCACCCGCGACCTGTGGCGGGAAGAATCGTGCCGCCACCGACGACATGACCACGAAAACCGAGAAGTGGTGGAAGTTGGGCACGTCCGCACGTAAGGCAAAGCCCGGAATCTTCGAGTTGTGCCAGTTGATGGGGAAGGTGATCGGGGTATTGCCGAGTACGCTGAAGTCGAAGGCGCATGGGGACTAAATCCCGTTCCGACGACGGCCAGGATACGATCGACTCACTATTGGCTCTGCCCTCCATGGGAAAGAAAGAGCCATTGGCCGCCTGCTTATCGACTTTGAGATACGTGGCTTCAATATAACTATCCCTGTATTGAATCCATGGTCTTTCGGGAACCTTAATTGCCGAGGCGCCCCTTTCATTTGCTTCATCATTTCAAGCAGTCGCTGATAGGTTCGATTAAGTTGAGCGTCTGCCCAACTTCGCGCCGCGATCGCACTTGATAGGAATTTCTCACTCTAAACCAACTTATCGATTTCGTTTTTTATGTTTGCCGCGATCTCACGATACTTGCGCTGCAACTCGCGAAGTCTCAGAAGTTCACCCGATGTATCGGGAGGGTTGCTGAAGATGTAACTGTTAATCGTCTCAATGTCTTCTTCCACATCTTTAAGCTGCCGTCTCAGAAAAATCCGCAAAGATTCGTTGGTGTCTCTGCTCATGCCTCAGCTTTCATTACATAACTCACAGATTATCCTCTGCTTGACCATTAGTGCCGTAAAGCGTTGAGCAGAGCCGAGCGCATTGATGACGGTCGACTTCTGCCGAGTTCATAGTCGAAAATATCCCAAACGGCCCCAAATCAATAAGGCTAATCGTTTCAATTATATGCAGCGATTCCAAGCCGGTTATGTTGATCATTAGGAGGGCTTTGAAAAGGCCAGCGTCGACGAACAGAGCCCCGTCTCTGGCTACCACATTCTAAGTAACTTACGGGAGCCTCTTCCATCCCAGTTTCCTCATCTCAATTAGTCCCCATACTCACAGCAGCCTGTGTTGTTTGGCGTGAGATTCGTGAAGGCCGAAGCCTCCTCGCAAGAATGTATACCGAGTCGATGTCAATAACGCTCCGATTCAATAGTCTTTAGCAATTCGGCGGAAAGGCGTGTTTTCCCACGCACTTTGAGTTCAACTGCTACATGTGTGATATGCTTTCACAACCAGAGATGAAGAGCCTAGATCACAACTCGCTGACGCATACGCAATTGCTGCGTTGTTGTCGCCTCTTCTCTGTTCCTTCCTGCAGATAGACACAGTCCATCCATATCAATTAGGTACGACTCAATTCGGGATTTCGTTCGCGTTCATGCGATCTCTCGATAGTGGTTTTTACGCCACCACCTGAGCGGTACATCGGAAATCTACGAGGATGTAATGAAGACACTTGTCGCAGCATTGTTTGCGTTGATGACCACGCTGACCGTCGTCGGGCAAAAGCACGTCACTTCACCAGAAGAAGCGTTTGGATTCAAACTCGGCGCGGACCGTAGGCTCGCGGATTGGAATCAACTTACCGCCTACTACAAAAAGTTGTCTACCGAAAGCAGCCGCATTCTCTATGAAGAATTAGGTAAGACCACGGAAGGCCGGCCGTTTGTTGCAATCACCATCTCCGCACCCGAAAACCTCGCGCACCTTGATCATTATCTCGACATTCAGCGAAGGCTAGCTGACCCGCGCGTCACTTCGGCGGAAGAGGCTAAGAAGCTCATTGGAGAGGGCAAAACTATTATTGCCGTAACCGCGAATATTCACTCCACGGAGATCGCCAGTTCGCAGAGCATCGCACAGTTCGCCTATGACCTTGCGACGCAAGATACGCCGCGCAATCAAGCCATTCTGCACAACGTCATCATCGTGATCGTGCCCTCGCAGAACCCAGATGGACAGCAGCTAGTCGTTGATTGGTATAAAAAGTATCTCGGCACGCCGTATGAAGGGACACAACCCACCGTCATCTGGCACCACTACACGGGCCATGACGACAACCGCGACTGGGCTACGTTTACACAGATCGAAACGCGCCTCACTACGGAAAAAGTTCTCAACCGCTGGCACCCGGAAATTCTCTACGATATGCATCAACAGGGAGCTAATGCGGCGCGCATCTATCTGCCACCCTTTGTCGATCCATTCGATCCCAACATCGATCCGCTGCTCATCTCCTCCATTAACTCACTAGGCTCAAACACGGCGCTGGAGATCTCGCAAACAGGCAAGACTGGCGTGCTTTCCTATGGCGTCTACGATTTCTGGTCACCGCTTCGCGATTACATCTCTCTTCACAATGGCCTGCGCATCTTGACCGAATCGGCTAGCGTCAATATTGCTACGCCAATCAATATTCCGTTCGACAGATTAGGACGTGGCATTGGTTATGACTCGAAGGTCGCCGCCTGGAACTTTCCGAATCCCTGGAAGGGTGGCTGGTGGCATCTCAGCGACATCGTTGACTACCAGCATGACGCTTTCTTCTCCATTGCTTATAACGCTGCGATCTTCCGTGAGCGCTATCTTGCAAACTTCTACACAATAGGCCAGCACGCGGTAACACGAGCATTCGGGCAGCCCTATGCATGGGTCATTCCCGCCGAGCAAACAGATCCCGTTGTCGCAGCGCGCCTCGTCAATACGCTGCGCATTGCAGATGTCGAGGTCCAGCGTGCTACCGCGCCTTTTACCGCAAATGGACGGCAGTTCGCGAGAGATAGCTATATTGTGCCTCTCGGCCAGCCCTTTGGCGCCTTCGCAAAGTCAGTCCTTGAGATCCAGCACTACCCAAACATCGCCGAATATCCCGGTGGACCACTGCAACGGCCTTACGACGTCACAGCGCAGACCCTTCCTCTGCTCTTCGGAGTCAACGCTGTTGAGATCAAGGACAAGTTCGAGGCGTCCACGACACCTGTTTCCAAGGCTACCCCCGGTCCAGGACACTTGGAAGCGGGGTCATCTACAGGCTATTTGATTGCGGACAATACTAACTCCAGCCTTTACGGTCTCTTCTCTCTTCTCGGACAGCACGTTAAGGCCTACCGCCTTACCTCCGGTGAAGAACCCGGCACAATCTACATTCCAGCGCAAGACGGCGTTGATGCAAAGCTCAAGAAACTTGCTGCCGATTTTTCTATCGACATCAAGCCCGCTCCTTCTGTGCCGATGGGGGCTGCACTTGCAGTTCATCTGCCGCGCATCGGTCTTTACCAGAGCTGGGTGGCATCGATGGATGAGGGCTGGACACGTTATATCCTCGACCAGAACCAGATTCCCTATACTCGCCTCGTCGATACTGATATCCGCAAAGGCGATCTCAACCAACGCTTCGATGTCATCGTTCTTCCCGACAATTCGGCCCGCGCGATCACCGCTGGTGCGCGTGGATTCGGCGAAGTGGAATCACCTGCCGCTACCGCGCCTAGCAACGCAGCGCAAACATCGAGCGAGCGAGGTGGCGAGGGACGCAGTGGACGACAGAGCAGCAGCGGTGTGGCCTCAGTCAATGATTACGGGACGCCCCCTCCGCAAACACCCCCCGAGTTTACTGGAGGTCTTGGCCCCACCGGTGTTTCCGCACTCGAAGCCTTCACCAACAATGGAGGCACCATCGTCGCTTTCAACCGCGCCTCTGAGATCTACACGAAGAAGGGTGGCGCAGTCGAAAACGGGCTGGACACCATAGATCGCAGCAAGTTTTATATTCCGGGCTCCATTCTTCAGGTCTCGGTCGATCCGAAGAATCCCATCGCTTTTGGTTCCACGCCGAGTGTACCCATCTTTTATGAGAACGGACCGGTTTTTCATGTAAGCTCCCCTGCACAATCTATTGCCTCTTTCGATATAGACAGTCCACTCCTCAGCGGGTGGATCCAAGGCGGCAACTTTCTTAAGGGAACTTCCGTAATCGCGCAGCAAAACGTCGGCAAGGGGCACCTCGTACTCTTCGGCTTCCGCCCTCAGTATCGTGCGATCTCTGAGGTCACCTACAAGTTTTTCTTCAACGCACTGCTCTACTCGACTTCGGAACCAGCAACAATCAACAACAATGCAAGCAGTTTGCGACCTTCCATTCATGAACGCACTGCAGACAAAGGAGGCGAACAATGAATCTGTCCAACAATCATAGGATTCTCCGCACCCTTTACCTGAGCTCTCTGCAGCTCAAGGCTCACCTTCCTCTTTGTCGTTGTTGTTGCCACATCTAAAAATTCGCTCCATTTTGAGAGCTCACGTTACGGCGTGCTCATCGCGCCGCAAGGCTACTTCCCGTAGCTTCATGCTCCCTCGTGCGTTTTCACTGCCCAACCTAAGTAGCTTTTCAGGAGAACTTTCCATGCATCGCAACTACGAGAACAAAACTCCGCAGCATATACGTCGATGGGCGCTAACATCCTTACTTGTATTGATCGGCTTGGTTACCCACAGCGCGCCCGGGCAGACCACGGCTGATGGCACGATCCATGGTCAGATTACGGATGCAAGTGGCGCAGCGGTCCGGAAAGTGATCGTCATCGCACACAGTCCGGCAGTAGGCGGCACCTTCACTGCAACCACTGACGCGGAGGGCAACTATCGTCTTATTGATCTGCCTCAGGGAGAAAATTACACTGTCGAAGCTGCCGTCAGCGGCTTCGCTAAGTTTGAACGTGCAGGTCTTATCGTTCGATCGGGTCTCAATATAACGGTCGACATTCAACTGAAAGTTGGCTCCGAGGCTCAGACCATCGAAGTTGCTGGAGACGCTCCACTCATTGATACACAGTCTGCAGAGCAGGCTACCAATCTTTCCGGCGAACTTCTTCGAAATATCCCAGTGACAGGCCGCCATGATTGGAGCGACGCGCTCCAAGTCACGCCAGGTATCATCTCCGCATCCAGCGATGCCGAGGGTGGGCAGACTTACTTCCTGCGGGGTTCCGAGAATGAAAACCATGCAACTCTCCTTGACGGAATGGACATCGGCAGTTTCGAACAAAACTGGCCATCCAACACCATCTCGATCGCCAATGAGTCGCTTGGAGATCTTCAAATCAAAACCGGAGCCAACGACGCGTCCTCTCCGGCTGCCATGGGTATGGTCATCAACATTGGCAGCCCAGTGGGCGCCGACCAATACCATGGGTCGTTGTACTACCTGGCTGGGCCCGCCTCTCTCAATGGGAATAATGTGCCGAATGGCAACGCCGCTGCCTCTGCAAGCCAGCAGCCTGACTTCTCCATCGGAGGTCCCATCGTCAAGCAACGCGCCTGGTTCTTCTTTTCCGGACGTTACATACATCGCGACGATGGCATCAGTCAAACATCCGTACAGAATACCTATCTGAAACAGATCGACCCCGCATTCAATACATTCGCCAACGAGTCGCGCGGCTTCGTCTTCCTTGGCAATGCCTCGGTACAACTCGGCGAGCGGCACCGTCTCATGGCAATCGCCCAATACGACAGTCGAAAACAAGACGCCAACTATCAGTGGTATACGCAGGACATAGCCAAGAATCAATATGGCGGTGGCGCCTACGGTCTTCGTCTGATCTCACAGTGGACGCCGCGACTCACCACGCGTTTCCTAATTTCCTACAACAACAAAGGAGTCAACACCAGCCTGTCTTCTATCGGCGGTGTTGGCAACAAACCTGAAGAGGATATTTATCTGACCTTCGCAACATCGGCAGGCTCCTATGTCGGTCAAGGCTCGTCACTTGCAACTCTCAATAATCTCTCCTCAGTCACAATAAATCCCGCACAGAAGGAGTCCTTTACCGGCGACGCCACCTACTACATTCCTAAAGTCTGGGGAACCCATGAGGTCGGCATTGGCTTCTATCTCCAGCCGCAGGAACTAAGCAAAGTCACCACCTACTACGCTAATGGCGGAGGTATCGTTCAGCAGGATGCCGCTCTCAATAACGTGAACGATCCAACCCAGGGATTCACGATCTTCCATACGCGCTCTGCGAACAACACAAGCAGTTATTTGTCCAGCTACATCGGGGCAAACGACTATGCATGGTACGTTCAGGATCGCTGGCACCCTTTCCCGCGGCTGTCGATTACTGCTGGACTTCGCCCGGATTGGATTTCCGGGTTCGATAAACAATTCAAGGTGACGACACAGCACTCCTGGAACTGGGCGCCACGTGTGGGTGGAGCGTTTGTGCTAACTAAAGACCAGAAGAACGTTGTGCGCGCAAGCTGGACAAAAATCACTGACATCACCAATGCCAGCTATCTTGGGACCGCAGCAACTAGCACTGTTACGACCACGGATACTTACTACAACAAGAACGGAACTGTGTTTAACACGATCACAACTCCAGGTAGCACTTCGAGCTTTTTGGGCAAGACCTTCGATCCCAATCGACACCAGGGCTATGTCCGTGAATGGCTCGTGGGCTACCGTACGCAACTCAAAGGCGGAGTCGTTATCGATGCCAGCTATATCAACCGCGAGTACCGCGATCGTCCTGCACAGATCGACACTAATCAGATATACACCACAACCGCAACCGGTACGGTTTGGAGCGGCCTTGTCAATCCGGCTCTCAACAATACGTACTACATCACAAATAACGTCTGGAACTGGTTTGTCTATCAAGGGTACGAACTTTCCGTAAGCAAACAGACCAGCAAAGTGCAGCTCTTCAGCACCTACACATACTCGCCAGACCACCTCGCTGGTGGGTTTCAACCGAACGACCCCACCGCGATCCTCGAACCTACCAAATTCGCAAATAATGCGGGCCTAGGTTCCGTCCGCGGCAATGTGACGAATGACTGGACCGGTGACACGCGCAATCGCATGTGGCAGCGTAACCAGTCCCGTACTGGAATTACCTATCGTGCTCCATGGGGAATTCGGCTTTCCAGCACCATCACCGCACAGTCCGGTACACCGGGTGGCCCTGTTATCACAACATTGACAGCACTCGGCACACCCTATGCCGGTCAATATGGACCGGCGACGCTGACCATCTCAGGACGGACGGTGTCGAATCCATTGGCCACAACCTACCGATTCGCCTACAAGGATCGCGGCACCGGTCAAATCTGGTGCCCATGGCTTATCCAATGGAACACGTTGGTCGGACGCGAGTTTAAAATCACCGACAACCAACGCGTCGAAGCGGACCTAAACATTTACAACATCACGAACAATGGAGCTGCCCAACAATTTGTGAACGGCAACAATATTTCGTCAGCAACCTTTGGCTCCTTGCAGAATGTCCAGCAACCGCGCTCCGCACAAATTAGTCTGCGATATCATTTCTAGCGATTTATCTACTATGACACCTCACTCTTAGGAAGATTCTAATGTATAGACTTAATCGAATTTGCGTTGCAGCGATTGCCGCCATCTCCTGGGCGGGTGTAGTCACTCCTCTATTTGCACAAGAAAACGCGCACCTAACCTTACAGGATTTAGTTTCTGGTGAACCCATTGGCGAAACAGTCCTGTCTCCTGATGGAGCCACCTTCGCTATCTCTCGAAATGGCCAGATCGCCCTGATGCCCTCCACCGGCGGTTGGCCAGAGCCAATCACCAGCACGATTGGAAGCAAAAGTGGTATTGCCTGGTCACCCGATGGGAAACGCCTGGCTTTCGCCAGTCAGGGTGGCATATGGGTAGTCTCCGCGAATGGCGGAGTGCCTAAGCGCCTAACCACTGCGTCACCGGGTCCAGGCGATCCTCGCACTTCGACGGACCGCGCTCCGCGTTGGTCCCCTAACGGCCGTTGGATACTATTCGAGAGTGGCCGGCGCGGCGGAAGCTCCGTGTTAGTCGTCAGTGCGGATGGCAATGTCACCAGCTTTCTAACCGAACCACGTGTTGAATCTGGTAATGCACGGTGGTCGCCGGACGGAAACTCCGTCGTCTACGTGGAGCGGAATGAGGAGCATTTCAGTGGGAGTATCCGTATCCTCGATTTCGATACAGGGTCAGGTCAGCCAAGGTCTGCACCGCGGACGCTCTACACCTCGCCCGTGGATCGAGGCGGCGGCTGGTCGATCCGCGATGTCGAGTGGTCGCCGGACGGTAAACAACTTGCTACCGTTTTGCAGAATTCCGGGTGGGACCACATTTATCTGCTGCCTGTCGCAAACGGAACACCCAAACAACTAACGGATGGTGCCTTCGTCGATGAAACGCCACGATTCTCTCCCGATGGCAAGAGCATTGCTTTCATCTCTAATCGCGGAGGGGTTCTTGAGACAACCAATCTTTGGGTAGTTCCCATCTCGGGGGGAGAAGCACATCAGGTGGCGAAATTCGATGTGCAGGGTGTGACAGTTGCGCCCGAGTGGACGCCCGACAGTAAGCGCCTCTTCTTCCATCATGCCAACCCCCGCCAGAGTAATGATCTCTTTGTGGCGAACGTGGACGGAACAGGTACTCCAGGACAACTCACTAACACTACACTCAAGGTCTTCACTCACTCCGTGATTCCGGAGCGCGTCACGTGGAAGAGCACAGATGGTAAAGAGATCGATGGGTTGCTCTACCTTCCACCCGGGGAGCATCCTAAGGCACTTCCTCTTGTCGAGTGGGTACACGGCGGACCGGAAGGCCAGGATACATTCCGAGGTGACACGTGGGCACAGTATCTCGCCAGTGCAGGCTATGTCGTGCTTGAACCCAACTATCGCGGCAGCAGCGGTTACGGCGAAGTGTTTCGCAATCTTAACGTTGAAGATCCAGGCGGCGGCGAGGTCGAAGACGTTGCGACGGGAGCAAAATACCTTGTGGCGCGTGGCCTTGTCGATCCGAAGCGTATGGCTATAGGAGGCATCAGTCATGGCGCTACCATGACGCTCTACATGCTTGTGCGTTATCCGGATCTCTACGCGGCAGCCATCGAGTTCGCCGGTGTCGCCGATCGCGCTCTCTTCAATGAGCGCACGAACCCAAACTCTGCGATCCGCTGGCAAATGAAGATGGGCGGTCCCGCTGCACAAAAACCTGAAATCTATGCCCGAGCAAATATCATCGCGCAGGTGGACAAGATCCACACTCCTCTGCTCGTGCTGCACGGCGAGGACGATCCCCAAGTACCGCCCGGTAATGCCGCTTTGCTCGTAAAAGCCATGCAGGAACATCACAAAACGGTCTACTACTTCACATACCCCAACGAACTTCATTGGGTTAGTACAGCACCACACAAGCTCGACTCCTGGGAAAAGGAGCTCGCCTTCCTTGAACACTATATCAATCCGAAGATCGGCATGACCTCGACCGCGACTGGCGAAGTTGCCTTTCCTAAATCCACCGTCACAACTGGGCCGAGCGCCACGAAGTGACAGGGACTTCATGCTGGAGAATTGGAGGGCGCTGAGTGGTGTTGTAAGTTGGCGAAAGTGATCGACAGCGACTTAAGACGGTTGTCTAATGGCTTCCCCTCAACGCCAGCCTCTGCTAGCGCCTTCACTCTCCGTTTCGGGCATCTTCACCGCTCGGTCTTGATGTCCAGCCTCATTCCTGTTATCCCCGTGTACTCAACATCAACGGCATCCCTCGCATTCTCCACGGTGAAATTCTTGTTGTCGGAGGAAATAATAATCTTCAGCCCAGGTAACTCCCAGCCATTCGCCGTGACCTTCGTATGGTCCATATCCTTCGCATGGATCCGCCAGCGCACATTTCCAGTCGTAGAAATCGCCAACCCATGGGTGTCCGCAGTCGCATCAACCGCCGGGCATTGCACTAACTGAACCCAGCCAATCTCACCTGAAGGCGTTCGCCACTGCACTGTCGCTGGATGGAACTGTGTCGTCGCCCCTGCGTCCTTCGTCTTGTTTGTCGCCTCTCCACCAAACATCACATCGCGACCGATCCATGCGGTCGCAACGCGATCTTCGGTAATCTGCTTATGCACCAGATGTTCGCCGTCAAACTCCTTCATCTTCACTAGAGCGTCTGCAGGAATCTGCGTGCCCAAAATCGCGATATGCGGCGCGAACCAGACATCTGCAACATGGTCGGTCGATGCAGCAATCTTCGGCAACGGGGCATGCTCGGCGTCCAGTACCGTCCGCATCCAAACGCCGACAACGCTTACATAACTCTCCATGTCCATGCCATAAGCGCGGTCGTAAGGACCCGACAGATTGCGCAACTCAGGCTGATAGTAGGAAGCGAGGTCCCTCCACAACCCGGCCTCCATCTTACTTCCAATCTCCTGTATGCGTTTCGTCGATCCGTAGGCACGCCATAGTGCCAACCCATACAGATCAACGCCACAGTAAGTGGGCGAATTGTACTCAAAGAACGTCTCATTTTTTTTGTAGAGACTATAGACGCTCTCCGTCCACTCCACAGACTGTTTCTGCCAGTCGGCCCGCTTGTCGTGCAGAGCGGCAAAATCCCACAAAGCCCCATACATCACCGCGATATTGGTGTACGAAGGCACGAGCCTCTTCTCGGCGATCTCTCCTTCAATCGAGCGGTCGATCGCCGCATACATACGTTGCGAAAGTTCCGCCGAGATGCGATCCGGAAATTCGATCAGCATCATCGCGAATGTCGTGCCAATGAACACTCGCCAGTTCGGATCGTAGGTCCGCCAAATCACAGCGTCGCCAGTAGGATCAGGCTCCTCAGGCGTTCTCTTATATGTTCCGTACCATTTCACTCCTGGAGTCAGGTATTGCTCTTTCAACACGGCATCGATAATGTCCGCCGCCCTCTGACGGTCACCGGCAGCATCGCGAAACAGAAGGCCTAAGGCATACCAGCTCGACTCACGCACCATGTGTCCAATGCGCGGCCCGCTACTCAACTCATACACCGGCCAATGCACGAGCTTTGCTCCTGGGTCATATAACTGCGCATCCAGTTCCATCGACTCGTTAAACAACTCACGTGAATTTTTGTCGAGCGATGCAACGCTGACATGACGCGGCATAACGTATGCCTCGCAACGGAGAACAAACACCAACACAAATGCCAACGCGATCGCATAGCTTCTCTTCATCTGCCCTCCATTGCCGTTTGCAGATACATTGTCTGCGGCTTTTACACATGTTAGTTGAGTTCGTCTTGTTATCGCTTCGGCTCTGCGCAGACGAATCCTCTGGAAGTGCGGTCCCCACATCATGTTGTATCCCGACGTCCCGCACGTCGCATGGGCCGTCGGCGCTGTTGGGCTGTAGATCGTGGCGCACGGTCCGGTTGCAGCCGAGTTATAGCACGGAGGAGCCGTGAACGCAGCCGGATTGAACCATTGAGCTTTCGTTTTGTTCGATGGATAAAGAGCAACTCCCGGCGCCTGGTTCGCGCGGCCGCTTACTCCATGTGCCGCCCTTAGCGCGAAGCTTTTCGCACCTGCGTAGCGGAGTGCTGCATGTAGACGTTTGACATCTCATGGCCCATCACGCCCGCCAACTGAGCTTCATTTGCAGCCGCAGTAATGGTGCCAATGTTGACGAACATTCACCACCAGGCAGTGCGAATGCATTGATCTCTTTTGTGCCACGACCTGGAATTCAAACGGCCATGTGTGCTCTGGCGGAATGGTTGCTACCAGCCGCTTGCCTAGCTGGCGGATGTATTGTGTTTCCGGGATATTATCTGGGAGCACCGGCATCTGCTTATACACTTGCGCCGCAGATTGCAACCCAAGCTGAACCTGCTGGTCACGACTCATTCCAGGATGCCCTGGGGCCGGAAACACTGGTCCATCCGCCTGTGCGAAGCACGGATAACTTGGTGAGTGCAAAGAGAAGATCACAACGGAAACAAACGTGACTTGCCGGAGAAGACACTCAGGGCAGTAATCATACGAAACCTCCAACCCGTGGCCCGTACGCTTCCTGTCTTATACACCTCTTAATCGACTTTCGTCATTCCCGAGCTTAGCTCGGAGTCACGATGCTCTCTTATAAGGACTTAAGAGAAAACTGAAGAGGATTTCGCTCAGGATTTCAGTATCGTAAGAAAAGAGGCAGTTTATCCGAATACGTCCCGCTGATGACCCTCGCGCGGGTTAGCAGCCGAGACGAAATTGAAATGAGGCTAAAGAGTCACTCAAATAGGGTGGATTCCCTGCCCTCATTCGATAAGCGACAGTGTGTACCATGGGAGACATCAGTAGTGTCAGCGGGGCGACGGAATGGACAAAACAAATATCCGTCAAATCGGCCGTTACGAATTACTTGACGTCATTGGTCAAGGTGGGATGGGGATTGTGTATCGAGCGGTCGATGCAAGCATCGGTCGAACAGTCGCCATCAAGATGTTGCATGGAGCCTACGCAGAGGACAAAGATCTTCTTGCCCGCTTTCACCGGGAAGTTCGTTTTACCGCGAATCTTCAACACAAAAATATCGTGACCGTTTATGCCCTCGATGACTTCGAGGGCTTTCCATACATGGTGATGGAGCATCTGGAGGGTCAGAGCATCGGAGAGATGATTACCTCTCACCGGCCCCTCCATCTTGTCGAAAAAATGGGATTGATTTGCCAGGTTTGTGAGGGCCTGCACTATGCTCACGAGCGTAGCGTCATTCATCGCGATATCAAGCCTGCAAACATTCTGGTCTTGAAAGATGGAACGGCAAAGATTGTCGATTTTGGGATAGCTCGTGTCGGCATGAGCGAATCCATTACCCGTACCGGCCAGGTGATCGGAAGCGTTTTCTACATGTCGCCTGAACAGATAAGCGGAGCGGCGGTCGATGGCCGCACCGATATTTATTCCGCAGCAGTGACACTGTATCAGTTTCTTGCTGGCGAATTACCTTTCAAGGGAACAGATGGCGACCCTCATTCCACTCTTGTGAAAATCTTGAATGATCCTGTCCCGTCCCTTGGCAGATATCTAACCGATTTCCCGATTGCCCTCGACGAAATCCTCAGCAAGGCAATGGCAAAGAACCCCGAGGAGAGATATCAGAGCGCGGAAGACTTCGGGTATGACCTTTCACGTTTACAGGAGAACCTCA
>Ga0206958_1061_pt1 | contig 34265 bp, 20 predicted proteins | sample Alteio_BWOrgHeat_33_FD_152968 | JGI IMG/M metagenome (GOLD analysis project Ga0206958, IMG submission 152968) | Enriched cells from forest soil in Barre Woods Harvard Forest LTER site, Petersham, Massachusetts, United States -... | ecosystem: Environmental > Terrestrial > Soil > Temperate forest >... | reverse complement strand
TTCCGAGAGCAAGGCAGAGAATGCCTGCAGCAGCGAGGACGCCGTGGCTGGCGAATTTCAGCTCCAGAATGAGGAGCGTGGCTGCGGCCAGCAGCAGAAGCAGCGCTGTGTGGCGGATGGGGAGCAGGTCCAGCGCAAAGGCCGCGACCAGCACCATGACCGTGCCAAGCGCGCCGGGAATGATGGTGCCGGGAATGTTGAATTCGAGATAGATGAGCAGCGCGCCGCCGAGCAGCAGCATGACGGCAAGGTTTGGATTGGCCAAGCGCCCTAGAACCTGCTCGCGGACGGTGGGCTCGATGGTTACGATGTTCGCGTTGCGCAAATGGAGCGTTACAGGTCCGCTGGCTCGCTGAATGGTGCGGCCATCCAGCGAACCGCTGAGTTGCGCGTCGGTTGGAGAGATGAGATCGGTAAGATGCTGGGCGATGGCTTCGTCGGCTGAAAAAGACTTTGAGGAGCGAACGGCAGTTTCTGCGACTTCAGCGTTGCGGCCGCGCGTTGTGGTGTAGGAGCGCAGGAAGGCGGCTGCATCGTTTTCCATCTTCTGCTTCATGGTGTCGTCCGGTGCGCCGGAGGCTAGGACGGGATGGGATGCTCCGGCGTTGGTGCCGGGGGCCATGGCGGCGACATCTGAAGCCTCAAGCAGAAAGAAGCCGGCTGATCCGGCGCGCGCGCCAGACGGGGCGATGTAGACGATGACAGGAACCCTGGAGTTGAGGATGGCGCCGACCATGTGGCGGGTGGAATCAAGCAGGCCACCGGGCGTGTCGAGATCTACGAGCAGGGCTGCTGCGCGATCGCGTTCGGCGAGTTCGATAGCGCGGTCGAGACGGCCCGCGGTGATCGGCTGGATGGTGTCACGGATAGCGATGCGATAGATAAGCGGCGGCTGCGGAGGAGCCGGAGTCAGCCCGCCGGCAACAGTAACCGGAGCGAAGCAAAAGAGCGCCGAGAGAACGAGGCGGAAGCTGAAAGGGAGTCGCATTCGATCCTCCTGTCGCCTTTGTATTATGGCCTTATTTTATGGCTTGGTCTCGTTCGCACCGGATTGAGGATTGCCGATGCGGGTTTCAATGGCGTGGCGGGAGATCACGGGCGGCGTGGCTGTTTGCATCGAGCTGCACTGCTGACGAGGCTTCATCATGGGCCTGGGTCAGGTTGTTCGCTGCAAGATCGAGACGGGCCAGGACGAGGTAAGCGTCGACGTTGGCCTGACGAGTGAGCGATGCGGTGGCCTCTTTGCGGGCCCCATCTGCGTCGCCGGAGCGCTCACGCACCTGGGCCAGACCGGCGTGGGCTTGGGCGCTATGATCATCGGCGGCAAGAGCGGCCTGGTATCCGCGCTCAGCCTCGAGAAGCAGGCCACGGTCGAGCTTTTCGTGGGCTGAGTTGCTGAGACGAGCGGCGCGCTCGGCATCGGGAAGGGCTGCGAGACGGGCCTCTTCAACCTCATCAAGCATGAGAGCGGCCTGGCGGAAAGCAGCGCCGTTGTAAGAGCGCTTGATCCGCTCAAGAGGTCCCCCGGTGGGGTCGCCGACTGTGGCGGAGTGCCAGCTTTGCTGGGCAGCTTTTGCCTCGCTGTCATTGGGGTGCAGCTTGAGGCTTGCGGTAATTTCAGAAATGGCACCCGCGTAGTCGCCATGTGCGTGCATGCTGACGGCGAGGTTGAAGTGGTAATCGGCGTCGGTAGGGTCGGCGGTGGATGCCTGGCGAAAGAGCGGCGTAGCGTCCCGGCCGCGGCGGCTGATGGCGACGGCCTGGTTGTTGACGACTTCTGGGAGCGGCAGAACGCGGGCTACGGCTGCGAAAGCTTCTTCAGCGTGCGCGTAGTTGCCGGAAAAGATGAGTGAAAGGCCGCGATAGAAGGCGGCTTCGAGGCCCGCTGTATCTCCGCTGGGGACTTTGCCGAAGCTGACAGCGGCCTGCTCGTACTGCTGGCCGGCGAACTGGAGCTTGCCGGTGGCGAGCCACGCAGCGGTGAAGTCAGGGCTGAGGTCGGTTGCTCGCTTGAGGTGGCGCAGGCGTTCGGCTGCGTCGTGCTCCGTGAGGCCGCGAATGTATTGCTCGAAGGCGTCGAGACGAAGGCCGGAGCCGGCGGCGCGAAAGGTTTCCTCGGCGACGCTGAAGCCGGGGTCGAGCTTGCGAGTGAGCTGCCAGGCGAGCGAGTTCAGCAGGGGAATCAGCTGGGCGATTGGACCGCTTTGCGTCACCTCCTGCGAGAGGCTCAGCTTTGCGACATCGATGATGCGCGCCTTGAGAGTAAGCGAGCCGCCGATGACGCTGTAGCTGCCGATGAGAATGTAGTCGGCGTCGAGGGTCTCTGCGATGCGCAGAGCCGTGGCGCGGCTGGGCTGGAAGGTTTCGGGCAGGCCGAGGTGGTCGAGGGCATAGAGGCGGTCTTCACGCGTGAGTGGGAAAAATCCGGCGGAGGCGAAGCGGCTGTTGAGGATCTCCGGAGCGGCTTCGCGAAGCCAGTCCAAACTGGATTGCTCTGTACCGGGAGTGCTTTGAGCGGTAACGGGCTGGGCCGGGGTGAGGTTGTCAAATGGCAGCACCAGAAGGATGTGCCCGTGGCCTGCGGCAGAGATGTCAGTAGCAAAGGCAGCGGAGCTTTCCGCAAACGCAGGGATCATCAAGGTCAAGGCGAAGAGCAGGATCGCAGCGAGCCGAATGCGGGATGAAATCGTTGAAAGCACTTTAGGTCGATTATAGGTGTTGCGAAAAGGCGTCATTCGAGTGTTAGACGGCTTAACCGAGCATTTCTCACAATCCGAGTTTGGCTTTCGGTGGGCTAGTTTCCCGTGGGAATGATGCCGGCGTTCTCGACCATGAGGATTACGGTTCGCTGCGGGGCACGAGTGCGGTGCACTGTGCCTTTGGGAACGACGAAGCCCTGACGGGGATTGAGTGCGACGGTGCGTTCGGCTGCCTGGTCAGGTTCAGTGTCTCGGAGATCGATGAGCAGCTGGCCTTCGACTACGTAGAAGAATTCATCATCGTCATCGTGCTTGTGCCAGTGATATTCCCCTTCGATGATGGCGACGCGAACGACGGAGCCGTTGACCTGGCAGAGGGTCTGGTTGAACCACTTGTATTCGCAGGCGTCGGAGAGAGCCTTCTCGTCGATGATTTCGAGAGGTTGATGGAGGATGTTGAGGCGAGTTTCGTAGGGATAATCGGCTACGGAATCGGGCATTGGGAGCCTCCGCTGTGCATACAAGTTAGCAGGTTAGCGGGCTGTCTGGAGTCTCGCTTCTACCGGATTGTTGAAACGCAGGATAGCAGCCCAGGCCAGGCCGTCGATGCGTTGCCAGACGATTTCACCGTGGAGAATCGGCGCAATTTCCGCAGGAGAGAGGTCATGGTGAAGACCGAAGTATTCCGCTTCCACGGCGGCACTGTTGATGTGGAAGGGGGATGAGGCCGGCTCTTCCTTGGTGGAGAAGACAAAGGCTGTTGAGTAGCTGCCTGAGTCCTGCGCGGCGCGGGCGATCTGAGGCGCGGTGAAATCTTCAAGACGGGCGACGTTGAAGGGGGTTTTCACATAGCCGAGCTCAGGCCGGGTCAATTCATCTGTTGCGGGCCATGCGGTGAGGACGATGGAGCCCTGGTAATGCGAGGTGAGCTGGCCGATGGCCTGCTGATGCAAACGGATGGTATGGGCGTAAGTGAGGTTATCTTCAGGCGCGAAGCCGTAGGGCGGATTAATAAAGATAGCCGCAAGGAAAGCTGCCGCAGAGAAAGCGCTGAGCAGCGACCAGTAGCGCGTTCGCCGATGAAAGGTAGAAACCGCGACGAGCAGAATGAGCGGATACATTGGCAGTAAATAGCGCGTGAGCAATGCTCCGCCGAGGACTGAAAAGGCGAGCGCATTGATGAGCTGAAGGAAATAAATACGGGCCTGCGCGGGGAAGCTGACTCGGTTTGGCGTTTGCCCCTGCTCGTCCACGATTGGAGTGAGCATCATGGCGGCGAGCGTGCAGAGCACAGGAACGAACATGTTCATGTGCGCAAAGAGATGCAGCAGGCGATGGCCAAATGCGGCGAGAATGCGCAGTGGTTCAAGCGTGGAGGTAGCGTTGTAGCGGAGGAATTCGGGATTGCCAAAGAGGAATCCAGTGCGCGCGTAGTGATAGCCGTACCACGCGGCCAGTGGCAGCACGCATACGCTGTAACACGCAGCGAGCACATAGCTCCGGCGGCGGATGGCGCGCGGTTTGCGCAAAGCTACGCCGAGTTCGAAAGCAGCTAATGAGAGTGGGATGATGATAGCCGTTTCCTTGCAGAGAACGGCGAGGGAGAACCAGATTGCGGCGGGCCAGATCCGTGCAGTGCCACTGGCGTTGCGTGGCTGACGGGACTGATCGGGCAGGGCATAGACGAGCGCCCAGAGCGTGGCCGCGGCCGCGAAGATGTCGGCATGTGCGAGGGTGCTCTGAGCAAACCAGATGGGATAGAGGCCGGTGAGCAGGACGGTCCAGAAGGCAACCAGCGGGGAGCCATTGAGCCGAATCGCGAGACGCCAGACTGCGAGCAGGCCAAGCGAGGCAACAATGAGAACCGCTTCCCTGGTTACGGCGGGATGGAATCCGCTGACTTTCCACCAGAGCGCCAGGTAAATAGACGGCAGCGGCGGGTGCGCGTTGCTGATTGTCGTAATGGGAATTAGCGAGCCGGTACGAAAGAGGTCCCAGGCAGCGGGAATGTAATAGCCCGCCTCGTCCCAGTAGTAGGGCAGGCGTAGCAGACTGATGTGAGTCAGATAGAGTGCTGCGAAGATGACGGGAAAGATCATCCACAGAGGCAGCGGAGCGTTTACCTCTGTGACATCAGGAAGAGCCAGGCGCGGCTTGAAAAGACGGCGCAGGCGAGGGGTTGTTGGCACGATCTCTCCCGTCGCTAGGCGCAGCTAGTTGACGACACCCTGGGGGAAGTTGGGATTCTGGGGCTCGAGATTGAGCTCACCGAAGGCCTGTTCATACTGGGCAAGATTCTGGCCGAGAACATTCCAAAGCGCCTTGGCCTGCTGCGGACTGAGGTAGATGCCCTGATGATTCTGAATGCTGAGCTGGTCAGGGCTCTCTGAGTTGGCCTGACCGAAGACCAAGTGGAAGTCCCATACACTGACACGAATCTGTACGCTGTTGGCGTAGGTATCGCGATATCCGGGGGCTTGCACGAGGTTCACTTGGGGAGGTTGTTGTTTCTGGCTCATAGTTCATCAGATTACTCTGTCAGGCTGTGAGAAGGCGACCGGCAGGGCGATCTAAAGTGGACACAAGGCGTTGCGAAAGGAGAATGAGCAATGAAGGCGATGCAACTGGTTTTCATTGATGGCAAGCCGGTGGTGAAAGCTGGCGAGATTCCGCAGCCGAGGCCCGGAGCGGGTGAGGTGCTGGTGCGTGTACGGGCATCCGGAGTGATGATTACGGAGCTGCAGTGGTATCCGACGAATCACACAGAGGCCGGCGGACCTCGCGAGCAGCCTGTTCCAGGGCATGAGTTTTCAGGCGAGGTAGCGGAGCTCGGCGATGGCGTCTCGGGCATAGCTGTGGGCGACGAGGTCTATGGATTCAACGACTGGTTTGTGAACGGCGCAATGGCTGAGTTCTGCGTGGTGAAGGCTGAGGTGATCGCTGCGAAGCCGGCGCGGCTGACACACGCAGAAGCCGCGGTGGTGCCGATTGGCGCCCTGACGGCGTGGCAGGGCCTGTTCACGCGAGCGAAGCTGCAGGCAGGTGAGCGGGTTCTGATTCACGGTGGGTCGGGCTCGGTAGGGAGCTTCGCGGTACAGTTGGCGAAAGTGCATGGTGCACATGTGATTTCGACCGCGTCGGCACGCAATGCCGCGCTGGTGAAAGAACTGGGCGCGGAGACGGTGATCGACTACAAGGCAGCGCCTTTCGAAGAGCAGGTGCGTGACCTGGATGTGGTTTTCGATACGGTGGGAGGCGATACGCTCAATCGCTCATGGGGTGTGCTGAAAGCGGGCGGGCGGGTGGTCACGATCAGTTCAGATGTGGAGAACTCGACCGAGTCAAGGATCAAGGCGGCGTTCTTTATCGTTGAGCCAAGCCGCGAACAGCTAACGGAAGTTGGCAGACTGATCGACGCAGGCGAGCTGCGCGTGCTGGTGAATGCGGTAGTGCCTTTCGAGCAGGCTCCGGCCGCGTATGCCGACACGATCTCCGGGAAACTGGGGTATGGGAAGGTCGCAGTTACGGTGGCGTAAGCTCAGGGCTCTTGAAGGGATCAAATCGAGCCGGTAGAGTTGGATCGCGGCGCAATCAGGCTGCGGCCAGAGGAGATTGAATTGCAGCGACGGGATATTTTGAAGCTTACAGTGTTGGGAGCAGCCGAGTCCGTGCTGCCGAAAAAGGTGTTTGGCGAGGCGCCTGCTCCGATCATCGATACGCATATTCATCTCTTTGACCCGACGCGGCCGGAGGGAGTGCCGTGGCCGCCGAAGGATGATGCGGCGCTGTACAAGCAGGCGCTGCCGGGGCGATATACGAGTCTTACGGCAAAGCATCATGTTGTTGGCGCCATCGCGGTTGAAGCCAGCCCGCTGCTCACCGACAATGACTGGCTGCTGAGGGTGGTGGGAAACCATCCGGTCATGGTGGGCATGATCGGCGACCTGATCCCCGGCTCGCAGAATTACATGGCTGATCTGGAGCGCCTGCATCGCGATCCGCTTTTTCTGGGGATCAGGTATGGCAATCTGTGGGACCGCGATCTCTCTACCGATCTTGAAAAGCCGGGATTTGTGGACGGGCTGAAGGCGCTGGCTCAAGCAGGGCTTGTTCTTGACAGCGCCAATCCGGATGCGAAGCTTATCCGGGCTATTCGCACGGTGGGAGAGCGCGTGCCTGAGCTCCGGATCGTGATTGACCATCTGCCCAACGCCAAGCTGCCGACGCAAAAGGCTGAGCTTGATCAGTACTGGGCTGATTTGAAGTACCTCGGTCAGCGTCCCAATGTCTTTGTCAAACTGTCGGAGATTCCGACGCGCAGGGATGGACGGCTGGTGACTGACGCGGGAGCTTATCGCGGCAGACTCGACCGGCTCTGGTTCCTGTTCGGTGAGGATCGTGTGCTTTTCGGAAGCGACTGGCCTAACAGCGATCATGTTGCGACCTATGATGAGACGCTGTCGATTGTGCGGGCGTACGCCGCCACCAAAGACCCGGGCGCACAGGCGAAATATTTCTGGAAGAACTCGATTGCCGCTTATAAGTGGAAACCGCGGCGGCAAGACCAGCATTTGGACTAAGTGGAAGCGCCTGACGCGGAGATTGCGGTAACTGCAAACGCTTGCCTATGAGCAAGTTAAAAGCAGTGACAATTTGTTACGAATTCAAATAGAAAATACTTTGCCTTTGGAATTTTCAGCATGCTATTATCCGGCACGCTACCAATCTCACTTACTTTCTGATGTTGGATTGTGTGGCCGGAATCCTATCGACACATCCGGAGCTATTCACCCATGAGCTTGAAAAAGAACGAGGCAAGGGGCTTGCGAGCCACCAAATTCATAGTGTGCGGCCTGGCGCTTCTGCTGGGCGCCAGCGCTACCGTGGCACAGAACAACGAGGAGCGCGTGAAGGCCGGATTTGTGAATCCGCCCCAGGGAGCGCGGCCGCGCGTGTGGTGGCACTGGATGAACGGCAACATCAGCAAGGAAGGCATCAAGCTCGATGAGGAGTGGATGCACCGGGTAGGTCTGGGGGGGTTCCAGAACTTCGATGCTGCGCTAATGACGCCGCAGGTGGTGAAGCAGCGGCTGGCGTACATGACTCCGGAGTGGAAGGACGCCTTCAAGTATGCAACAACCACGGCAGACGGTCTCGGCCTTGAGATGGCCATCGCCGGTTCGCCAGGTTGGAGCGAGACGGGCGGCCCATGGGTGCCTCCGTCTGAGGGCATGAAGAAGTACGTCTGGTCAGAGACAGTTGTTGAAGGTGGCAAGCCATTCACCGGAAAACTGGCGCATCCGCCGACGGTGACCGGAGCATTCCAGAATGTGGGCATCCGCGATGTATTGGGCTCCGGGGACGCGAAGCCGCCGCAGTTTTATGCCGATGGGCCAGTGGTGGCGTACAAGCGTCCGGCGTCTGATAAACCTTTGGACCTGACGAAGGCGAAGGTGACGGCGAGCGGCGGTTCGCCGGATTTTGCGGTGCTGACGGATGGCGACCTCGAGAAGGCGACGACGATGGAAGCGCCGAAGCAGGTAGGTGAGAAGTCGTGGATCCAGTGGGAGTTTCCCGAGGCGGTGACGGTGCGGTCGGTGACGATCGGCATGCAGGAGCTGGGGATGTTTGCCGCGATGACGGGGCTGAGCGCGCCAGAGAAGGCTCTGGAGGTCTCAGACGATGGCTCCAGCTTCCACGAGGTGGCAAAGCTTGAGGGCGCGGCGGCGGGTCCGACTGCCAGCAACGCGGCGCAGCACACGATCGGGTTTCCGGCGGTGACGGCGAAGTACTTTCGTGTGACGTTCAAGAAGACGACGCCTCCGCCACCTCCGGCGTGGGCGGAGGGACTGGATTTTAGCTCGCTCGGGTTGCCGAATATTCCCAAGGCGACCGGATATGGCGTCTCGGAGATCAGGCTGAGCAGCGCGGCGAAGGTAAGCTTCTTCGAGGACAAGGCTGCGTTTGTGCCGGTGGCGGATCTTTACGGCGAGGCGTCTATGCACGTCGACGCTGCCGACGCTGTTGCCAAGAGCGACGTGGTGAACCTGACGGGCAACATGAAGCCGGATGGCACGCTCGATTGGACGCCGCCGGCGGGCGACTGGGTGGTGGTGCGCTTTGGCTATTCGCTGCTGGGAATTACGAATCACCCGGCGACGAAGGAGGCTACAGGCCTCGAGGTTGACAAGCTCAATGCCGGCTTTGTGAAGCACTACATGAACGGCTATCTCGACAGCTACAAGGAAACAGTCGGTCCGGAGCTGATGGGGAAGAAGGGAATCCGGTATGTAATCACGGACAGTTGGGAGGCCGGTTCGCAGAACTGGACCGACAAGATGCCCGAGGAGTTCAAGACGCGGCGCGGCTATGACATGACGCCGTGGCTGCCGGTGCTTACCGGCGTGGTGGTGGAGAGTGCCGAGGCGAGCGACAAGTTCCTGTGGGACTTCCGCAAGACGATTGCCGACCTGATCGCAGATGAGCACTATGGGCAGGTGCAGGCTTCGCTGAAGGAGCGAGGCCTGGGCCACTACGGCGAGTCGCATGAGAGCGGACGCGCCTTTGTTGCCGATGGCATGGAAGTGAAGAAGCTCAATGACATTCCGATGTCAGCGATGTGGACGCAGGTGCCGGGCGTAAACCATGAGCAGTTCGGCTATAACGCGGACGATCGCGAATCGGCCTCGGTGGCGCATATCTACGGGCAGAACATCGCGGCTGCGGAATCGATGACGGCTGCTGCGGCTCCGTGGGCCTGGTCGCCTTCCACGCTGAAGCCAACGGCTGATCAGGAGCTGCTGAACGGCATCAACCGCTTCGTGATTCATGAGTCGGCGCATCAGCCGCTGGTTGGGCCGCATACTGCTCCAGGGCTGACGCTTGGGCCGTTTGGGCAGTGGTTTAACCGCAACGAGACGTGGGCTGAAGAAGCCGGGCCGTGGATCAACTACCTGGCGCGCAGCAGCTATCTGCTGCAGCAGGGGAACTTTGGCGCGGACCTGCTTTATTTCTACGGTGAAGATTCCAACCTGACGGCGATCTTTGGCGACAAGGCTCCGGATATTCCGGCGGGCTATGGCTTTGACTACGTCAATGCAGACGCTTTGAAGCATGAGTTCAAAGTTGTAGGCGGGCACATTGCAACCAACAGCGGCATGAACTACCGCTTGCTTGCGCTCGATCCGTATGCGAAGCACATGTCGCTGCCGGTGCTCAAGGCGATTCGCAGCCTGGTTGCCGACGGAGCGACGGTTGCCGGCGCAAAGCCGGTGGACGATCCGAGCCTGGCTGATAATGCCGATGAGTTCAAGAAGCTGAACGATGAGCTCTTTGGCGATGGCTCCGGTGTTCACACAGTGGGCAAGGGCAAGGTGTACGCGGGGCAGAGCCTGACCGATGTATTTGCAGCGATGAAGCTGGCTCCGGACTTCGATTACAGCAAGCCTGAGTCGGATTCGCGGCTGTTGTTTGTGCATCGCAAGCTGGCCAATGCGGACATCTACTTTGTGGACAACCGCGGCGACCATGACGCAACTGTGGACGCGACATTCCGCGTCACGGGCCTGGAACCGGAACTGTGGCATCCCGAGACCGGAACGACAGAGCCCGCTTCATACAAGATCGCTGACGGTAAGACCACGGTGCCGATGCATCTGGAGCCGTGGGGAACGGTCTTTGTGGTCTTCGCCAAGCCGGCGAAGGGAACCGGGCACACGCTGCCCAAGGTCACTGAAACCGAGCTGACTACGGTGGATGGCGACTGGAAGGTAAGCTTCCAGCCGGATATGGGAGCGCCCGCATCGGTAACGCTGGATAAGCTGATCTCGTGGAGCGACAGCAGCGATGCCGGAGTGAAGTACTACTCGGGCACCGGAACATACACAAAGACAGTCCAGGCCGGAGCGGACTGGATGAAGAAGGGTTCAGAGGTGTGGCTCGACCTGGGCGACGTCAAGAACCTTGCCGAGGTTACGGTGAATGGCAAGTCGCTGGGCGTGGTGTGGCATGCGCCGTATCGCGTGAATGTGACTTCGGCTCTGAAGCCGGGTGCGAACGAGGTGACGATCAAGGTCATCAATGCCTGGGTCAATCGCATGATCGGCGATCAGCAGCCGGGCGCGACAACCAAGTACACGATGGCTGATGTGAAGCCTTACAAGGCGACGTCGCCGCTGTTGCCTTCCGGACTGATTGGCCCGGTCAAGGTGATTTCGGAGACTAAGGCCGAGTAACAACAAATGCAGCAAGGCCCGCATCTCGAATTCGAGATGCGGGCCTTGTTTTTGTGCTCTTAATCTTGTTTCGAGCCGAAGGGCGAAGATAACGAAAGGTGTCCATGGCTAACCTAGCTAGCTTCCGATTCAGTTCAATGCTGTGAGAGGATCATTGGCGTGGACGGATTATTGATCCCGATCATCGGCATTGTCGTCAGCTTTGTGCTCGGATTCGTCTGCCTTGTTGTTCCTCGACTCCGACGCTTCCTTCTGGCGGCACTTGCATCGCCCTTCCTGACGAGCATGGTCTTCCTCTCAAGCGCTTTTGTCCTAGCAGACATGAACCCTGCCCGCGAATATGGAGCCGCTTACATCCCTACTGGGCAAGAACACGACCCGACGAAGCTAGATTATGGTTTGTGGGTGCTCGCCGCGATGGCGACCTTTGCGTTGAGTTCGGCCTTAGCGTATGGCGCTCAGCGGTTAAGCATCACGATGCTTCAGAGTGCATTAGCTGGCCGGCCATTCGGAGATTGGCTTTCAAAGCGCAGCTGGTTTGGTTTAGCGAAGTAAGTTATTACTTTTGTGGTTAAGGGAGGCGGCCCGGGGAATACTAGAAAACGACTAGCCCTGCCTCCAAGGAATGATGGACGTTGTATGAACCGGGTCCTTCACTTCGTTCAGGATGACAACGAGAACGGAAGAAGCAGATTCCCTTCGGGAATGACAACAAGAAAGACAAGGGCAACAACAAACGCCGTTTCTTCTTGTCCGCTTTCGAGCGGTAATTGCCTGCAATTCAAATATCAGGGTGGCTCAGGTGGAATCCCACATCTCAGAAGCGAGATGTGGGGCACCCTGTTTGTGCGGTGGTGATGTTCTAGGCTACGCCGAGTTTGCGCATGTAGTCGGCGTCGATCTTGAGCGACTCCATCGGCGGGACGGTGAAAGCTTCCTGCTCGACGAAGATGTGCTGGATGTGGCCGCTGCGTCCTGCTTCAGCAAAGATGGGCTTGTAGTCGATGGTGCCCCGACCAAGCTCGATAGGCTTGGGCTCTTCGCCTGTGGCGCGATCGAAGGGCTTGAAGTCCTTGACGTGGAGCTTGGTGATGCGGCCGGCGTATTTGCGCAGGTAGGAGACAGGATCGCCGCCGCCGACGAAGACCCATCCGCAGTCCATCTCCATGGTGACCTTGGTGGGGTCGGTGAGACGCATGAGCTCGTCGTAAGGCACCACTCCATCGGTGACACGGAACTCGGTGTAGTGGTTGTGATAGCCGAAGTTCACGCCGCCGGCATGCACCTTGTCTGCAATCGAGTTGAGCTGCTCGGCGTTCCAGTGCCAGTCTTCGATCGCGAAAGCGTGATGCCGCTGCTCGGGAGTCATGCTCTTGAGCTTGGATGGATCTTTGAGTTCGGGTGAGGAACAGACGATCGTCGCAACACCCAGATCTTTGCTGAAGGAGATGATGTCATCGAGCTTCGTGCGCAGCATAGGCATGGGATAGTGTGCGCTGACGAGATGAAGGCCTGCTGCAGAGATAGCGGCTTTGACGTCGGCTGCGCTGTGGTTGAAGTAGCCAGCGGACTCGACATCACGATAGCCAAGCTCGCCGACCTGCTTGAGGGTGCCGTTGTAGTCCTTGGGGAGCAGGTCGCGGACGGAATAAAGCTGCAGGCCGAGCGGCAGGTGAAGAGCTGCGGCATGAGCGAGCGCGCTATTGAAGAGCGCAGAACCGGCAGCGGCTGAAACGGCCCCGGCTTTGATGAAGTCTCTACGCGATGTGTGCACTGTGAAACCTCTGATTTGAATTTTCGTGCGGTCTACTTCTTTTCAACGAAGGCAATCATACGTTGCCTTTGCGCATCTCGTCGCCCAGATGATCGGCGGCGCGCATGGCGAGGGCAAGAATCGTCATGGTGGGGTTTTGCCAGCCGCCGCTGACGAAGCTGGCTCCGTCGACGACGAGGAGATTTTTGATGTCGTGGCTCTGGTTCCACTTATTGAGCACGCTGGTTTTGGGGTCGTCACCCATGCGGCAGGTGCCGAGCTCGTGAATGCTGTAGCCGGGCGGGTTGGGATCGTAGTTCTTTGCGAGGATCTCGAAGCCCGCGCCTTCGGCGAGCGCGATGCTCGTTTCAACGGCGTCGCGGGCCATGTCGTATTCGTTGTCAGTGTATTTGGTTTCGATGTGCAGGGCTGGGATATCCCAGGCATCGACAACGTTAGGATCGATGCGCACGTGATTTTCATAGCGCGCGAGAACCTCTCCCATCATGCCGGTAGAAAAGCCGCTGCCGTGGTAGCTGTCGAGTTTCTTTTGAAGATCCTCGCCATACGTCGCAAAGTTGCGTGGGTCCATGCCGCCGGTGTTGCTGAATACATTGAGCGCGTAGCCGCGCAGGAATTTCGGGTGCTTCGTCTCGATATTGCGGAAGCGGGGAACGAGCCCGCTGCCTCCGACCAGCCCCGGCGTGGCTTTGCCGTCGCGGGCTTCTGGAATGGAGCAGGAGATGCCGGGGCCGTAGACCTGGTCAATGAGGTAATGGCCGAGGACGCCGCTGGAGTTGGCGATCTTTGAGTTGAGCAGCAGCCGCGTGCTTTCAAGCGTGCCTGCGGCGAGAATGACGACGCGTGCTTTGACGGACATTTCGCGACGCGAAAGGCGGTCGACGAAGTGGACTTCGTTGACCAAGCCGGTGCTTTTATCGAGGCTTAGCTCACGCACGACGACGTTGGGGACGGCGCGGAGCTTGCCGGTGGCGAAGGCGTCAGGCAGCAGCAGGTTGACTGAGCTGGCGAGGCCATCGACGCCCATGGCGCTGCGGGCTTTGCAGACAGGCACGCCGAGTTTTTTGCCTGCATCGCGGAAGCGCGCCATGCAGCCGGACCAGGGCGAGTCGTCAACGACAAAGTTACCGTCGGGATATTGCGGAAGGCCGTCGGCGTGGCCCGATACGCGGAAGATGGCTTCGACGCGGGCGTAGTAGGGGCCGAGGTCGGCTAGGCTGATAGGCCAGTCGTCGCCGTAGCCGTCATGCGATTTGGCTTTGAATTCGTAATCGCTCAGGCGAAAGGACTGGCGCGACCAGAAGAGCGAACGGCCGCCGAAGAGGCGCACGCGCACCCAGTTATAGGGCTTCTGCTGGTCGTAGGTGTAGGGGACTTCCTGCTCGTCTACCCAGGTGTTGGCGTTGAACTCGTCGGACTGAAAGACGTGAGCGAGCTGGCCGGGCTTTTTGAAGTTGCGGTAGGGAAGCGTGTAGGCGGCCTTGACCTCGGTGTCTTTGTGTACGTCGGCGATGGGGCCGGCGTTGAGCATGAGGCAGGAGATGCCTTTTTCCGTGAGAACCTTTGCGGCCATGCCGCCTGAGTGGCCGGAGCCAATGATGATTACGTCTACTTTTTCTTCGGCCATAGTTCCTCGAGCAGTCAATATTTCAGGAGCGCCGCGGGTTAGCGGAGGGAGATCCTTCTCTGCGCAGATCCGGATCGACCGGATACCAATAGAGGTCGATGTCGGGTGCCTGCTCTCCACGAGCCCGCGCAGCGTCTGCCCACGCCTGCGAGTTGATGGTCGCGGTACGGAAATCGCTGTGAGCGATGTTGATGAATAGCGTGTATTCCTCGGTGGGCGGATGTTCACTCATCCAGGCGCGAAGCCAGGGCCGGATGAGCTGATCGGCCTGCGCGGCGGATGCAGCGGAGAAGGAGACGCTGAATTTCTGCCTGGCTTCTGCTTCGAGGCGATCGAGGCCGGATAGATACATGTGTTGGCGGTCGGCGGGCGAAGCGCCGATCAGGAAGTCGAGAAACTCCGGCGCTCCGGCTTCGGCGGCGCCCGGACGGCCTTTCGAGGGCGGCATGAAGATCTCGCCGAGACGCCGCAGCGTCGCCATCTGCACGCCGCTGAAGAAGTGCGCATCGGTCTGCGCGACAGCGTCGGGGGTGAGCGGCGTCATGGGCAGAGGCTTCACCTCCATGAGGCCGCGGGACCACGGAACCGGGCCGGGAGCCTTGGGCGCGGCGGGCGGCAGCTTTTGTTTCACGGGTGGCGCGGTCTGCTGGCCCATCGCGGCCTTCGTGGCCACGGTGGCAGCCATCATCGCTTTGACAAAGTCACGCCGTTGCATGTGGATAGGCTCCTTATCAGGTATTGCCCGGGCAGGTATTTTTGAGCGCGATTCGATTTGAGATCGCAGCGGAGTCACGTTGCTTTGAGGGCAACAGCTTATGAGTCCTGATACTGCTTTGTAAACAGCCGGAGGCCGGTTCGGACGGGCCCTATCGCATAGCGGGACCAGCAGATGCAGGCAGTTAGCGGCTGAGCAATGACGACAGCGCGTGTGTGCATTTATGATGGTTGGCTTAAGCGATATTTGCTTAAGGATCAGATCGCTTTCGCACGGCCATAGCGCGTGTTCCAGGAGCGGTTTCTTGAGGGTCATTCGTCGATATGAAGCTTTGGAAAAGTGGATGTGCTGTTGCCGCGGTTGCGCTGGCGTGGATAGGTTTCTCTCAATCACTTGTGGCGCAGAATGTCGATGCCGCCATGCTGTTGAAGCCGCCGGCTGACAGCTGGCCCGGTTTTCACGGGGATTACAGCGGTCGGCGCCACAGCAATCTGACCCAGATCACGCCGAAGAATGTCGGCGACCTGACTCTGGCCTGGGCCTTTCAGACAAACATGACGGCGGGGATCAAGTCCACACCGATTCTGGTGGATGGCATCTTGTACTTCACGGTGCCTGACAATATCTGGGCGGTGGATGCGCGGTCTGGACACCAGCTTTGGCACTACACCTATCCGCCGAACAAGGGCGACCACATCGGGCATCGCGGAGTGGCGATCTACAAGGATGCGATCTACTTCACCTCGCCTGACGCGCACTTGATCTGCCTGAATGCCAAAGATGGCAAGGTACGGTGGATTCACGAGCTTGCGGATGTGAACAAGGGGTACTGGGCCACTGAGGCTCCGCTGATTGTAGGCAATCATGTGATTGTCGGCGTGGGTGGCGATCTGGATAATTTGCAGATGTTTCTCCGGTCGGTTGATCCCGATACCGGCAAGACGCAGTGGCAATGGGATGTGACTCCGCCGGCAGGCACGCCGAACCAGCCGACGGGCGGCACGACGTGGATGGCGGGGACGTATGATCCGGATCTCAATTTGATCTATTGGGGAACGGGAAATCCGACGCCGGTGCTTACAGGTTCTTCGCGGCCCGGGGATGATCTGTATACGTGCAGCATCGTGGCGCTGAATCCGGATACGGGCAAGCTAGCCTGGGCTTTTCAGCCGTCACCGCACGATACGCACGATTGGGATGCAGTCGAAATTCCCGTGCTGGTGGATGCGGATTTTCATGGCAAGCCGCGCAAGATGCTGATGCAAGCCTCGCGTAATGGCTATTTCTTTGTGCTGGACCGGACCAATGGAGAGAGCCTGCTGACCGTGCCGTTTGGACCGGTGAACTGGGCCTCGGGCCTTGACAAGAAAGGGCAGCCGACGCCTGATCCCAAGAAAGAGCCTTCTCCCGATGGTGTGCTGATCGCTCCTGACGAAGGCGGGCTGACCAACTACCGGTCTCCCAGCTTTGACCCGAAGACGGGATTGTTTATCGTGAGTGCTCATCCAGCATGGAGCATTTACTTTTCCAAGCCCGCAGACGGCACCTATGGCTGGGCGGGCGGCGATTACGGACTTTGGGGCAAAGGCGTGATCGAGGCGATCGATTACCAGACGGGAAAGATTCGCTGGAGCCACGAGCTTGGGCCGGGCGGCTCAGGCGCGGGCGTGATGACGACCGACTCTGGGCTGACGTTTACCGGCGATGCGCATGGGAACTTCCTTGCGCTCGACACGGCCACTGGAGCGACGCTGTGGCACGCGGGCTCGGGCTCCTATATTGCGAGTTCACCGATCACCTATGAACTGGATGGAAAGCAGTTTCTGTTGGTGAGCGGAGGTGGAGTGCTGTTTGCATGGAAGTTGCCGGAGACCAGACATCAGGCTGCCGCGTCAGGCCGGTGAGAGGGTATGAACAATTAGGAATTGAACCTATCCTCGAATCACCTCGTTGCCGTGAAATAGATGGGCACATGCGAGTCAATGTTGCTATCGGTCAGCATTGAAAATCGGATCGTATCACCTTCAACTGTGCCTTTGTATTGATGCGTATCCTGGTAAGTCTTGTCATCCAGCGCCGTCAGAGATTTGGTGATGAAGCGGACCTGATTTCCATCGATTTTGCCATCTAATATTCCGTGGCCTGCTTTGAGCAGCGAGGCGGTGCCAGACAAGTCTGTGCCGGTGACCTCGAAGGTGAACGTTTCCTCGTAAATCGCTCCCGGCCAATCGTACTTAACTGTTGCTTTCCACTTGCCGTTAATATTCGCGGGGCTCTTCTGAGGACTCTTTGGCTTATCAACCTCGATTGGGTTGACGGCTTGAGCAGGCGAAGCGGTTGCATTAGCAGGCGCGCTCAGCTTCTGGGCAGCCGAATCTGGATTTGGGTGAGGGGCCGGCTTGAGTAGCCAATAGGCTAGAACGCCGACCACAATTACTGCAACTGCCACGGCGGAAGATATCGCCAGAGCGAATCGATTTGATTTCACCTTTCGCGGCTGACTTGTGATGCTGGGAACGGTCGTTTTAAGCACATCCATTAGCAGCTCTGCATCCGCATGAAAATGTGCGTCGCGAAGATCCATCGCCTGGTGGACATGCAATGAGCGCAAATCGTCGGGCAAATCTTGCAGGTGCGGCATCGTTGCCCCGCTCACGAGAACGGGGATCACTCTGACTCCGCGTTGGAGCGCCTTGGCAATCTCCAGGCGCACCCAGTCGCCCTCCATATCAAGCCGGCGGCTTCCATTTGCTGTAGTGGTTGTCAGCCACCTTTCGCCGATTACAGCAAGGAGAGCATCGCACTGACTGACCTTGTTCTCGATCACGGTGACGAAATTGTCGCCTCCCTTGATCGTGTCGAGGTCCATGTATATGTTTTCTTTACCAAAGTGGATGCTGAGGATGTCGAACAGCCGACCAGCATATCCGCTGCTGTCTTCCCGGCGATAGCTGATGAATACTCCAGGCATACCTGACCCCAGCGTTGACATTTGCCCACAGACTCTTAATTGCGGCTTAACAGCTTCGCCACCTCTGCAGCTCTTTCACTATCGTAGGCACTTGAGAAAGAGTCAACAACAGCTCGAGATCCCGGTCAAATTCAGAATTGAGCGGGCCTTCCACCGGTCAGGTAGGACAATCGGCTTTGCCGGCACATACATAAGGGGCAAGCAGGCTCAGTTTTTGGTGGGAGCCTAATTTCAGGCACGGGGCGCAGGTGCCGATTTCAGAAATGTCGGTAAGTTGTTGGTGCGGAAGAGGGGACTTGAACCCCTATGGGTTACCCCGCCAGATCCTAAGTCTGGTGCGTCTGCCAATTTCGCCACTTCCGCACGTCTTTAATTGTAACTATTTACGCCTTATCTGCTCTTTGGTTTCTGCCCAATAGCTGATTTAGTTACCAGTTCCTTTGGAAATATAAGCCTATCCACGCCGACTGAGTGTGCTCTGGGGCAAGGTGCGCGTATCCATCGTCATTTGAATTGTACTGTGGCGCAAGAGTGAGCGATAGTCCGAATGTCCACTCAGGGGTTCACGAAGAGCGACGAACACGAAACGGCCGCTATCCTGACCTCGATGGCTAATGCTGTTTAGTTTTGGCGTCTAGCATCTACAACGTTCGCCAATTCCTTCAAGACGACTCACCGATAGCAAGATTGCATTCCATGCTTTGCCTTGCACTCGCTGCGGGACCTCTTTAGACTTGTGCAGATAGGTGACCTAACTCTGGAACTCCTAAGGCCCTTATGAAGAGTTTCGCCGCTGTCTTGATTTCTTGTTCGACTGCTTACTGCCTAGCGGCCTACGGGCAAGATGTCACTTCGCCGACACATGGAACAATCAACGTGCTCTTGGCCAACAAAAACGGTGCTGTGCTGATCACAGACAGTAAGATTTCTGACTCCAACTACAAGCAGATAAGCGACCACGCGAGAAAGCTGTTCAAGCTCGACGATAAGACCGTCTGCTCCATTGCAAATTTTTACTCGGATTCAGGACCAGTTCTCCAACAGACGAGGCCCAATGGGTTTGCTGCTTTGTTTCAATCGGTAGATGCTCTGGTGACTTCGTTCTCACAAGGTCTTCAGAACCAGCCACAAAATATCCGTAATAACCTTACAGTTGAACAGAAGGCCGACGCTCTAGCTCAATATGAAGGCATTGCCCTGGTGATGCTTGAGACTGAAAAGCGAGCAAGCTCGAAGTACTCGGGACTTACAGCCTTTCAGCAATTAATAGTACTCGGGTATGAAGCAGATGGAACTCTGACGGCGACAAAGCGAGTCATAAGTGTCGAGCCGGACGATCCCAATGAGCCGGCTCTTGGTCCGGTTCACTCCCACATTCAGCCAGAAAAGACCTGCCACATCATGGATGACTTTTGCTCCATCACTGCGGGCATAGAATTCTTCGCTCAAAAACGTCTAAACATGCCAGAAAACTTCGCTAAAGAGAAGGAAATGAGTGCCTACCTTTTAGCTCATCGGCAGCATACTGAGTCCAAACTAACCGTAAAAGATTTGGAGGCATTTGCGTATCATCTCAAAGAAGTGTCAGAGGGGGCGGTCGCAGCATTGGGAAAGCCCGTAATCGGCGGAGACATTCAAGAAGCAACTCTTGTCGGCGGCAAGGTACGGTTGTCTAGCCCAAAAGAACCATTTATACGTTTACCCAAGTATCAATCCCCGACCTTTCTCATCGGCTTGACTACGTCGAATGTAGCGATCCTAAACGGCTTCGGAGCCGACAAGACAACAGTTTTGATAAATACGGTTTGCAGCGAAGGTAGCGGAATCATGTTGGACGGAACGGTCATACTTGGAGGCAAGTATGACCGCTGCAATCTCTTTTTCGATGGTCGAGCCTTCTACCTTGACCCTAGAAACGTGAGTATGAAATTAGCGACACTGGTTGTCGGTCCGCACTCGAATGATCAAGTCGTGGATTCTGCTGTAGCATCCTTGCCACCAGACATAAAAATAGCTTGCTGGAGAGACGTGCCAATCCCTCTGGATCTCCAACGCGCCACCATTTGGAGGGTGGGCTACAGTCCTGACGAGGAAATAGAGTCAATCCCATCGCCGAATAATGTATGGACACCTCAGGTTCAGCGGCCAGCACAAGTTGAGGCTATTCGCAATGCTCTCATTCACTGTGGAAACTGATTCCATGGATTGCGGGACACGGAAAACATTTTTAAATCCCCGACGATTGATCGACACCGCTACCGGTAAGTAACAGTGCTGAGCGTTTTTCTTTCCTGCTCCGCCTTTGAAGGTAATCATCCCCCGGTTCTTTCCGCCAGCACCTTTCAAGTTGCACAGCATTGGGCGACCGAAACTGCATTCGGCGGAAACGTGCAAAATATAAAAGAGAGGTCGATGATTTTCATAAACTACTTCGTGTGAAATCAGAATGAAACCATTCGGACCAGCGCAAGTTGAATATGCTCCGCATGTATATACATATCGAAATTCAGAGATGAAATACGTCAATCCCGCTGAAAAAATTTCTGCATTATTACAAAGCCCATGGTTCCTGATTAAAAGGATATGTAGTTGTGAAGTTGACTAAGATACCTTAAATGAGCGCGGTGCCTTGTTTTCAGGCCCCTGAGGAGGTGCACTAATCGGCATTCCTCAGGAGCGCTCGTCACATATAACCCTGTTGCTGCCGATGGTCTCTATTTAAAAAATGCCACTAGTTATGACAAAACTATGACAATTTTCTGTTTCCGAAGTTGTTATGATTGCGTTCTGCAGGATAAAGGGACGAAAATAATTCGAATCCCCAAACACATTGTTCTGATCTATCTAGGGATCAAGGAAACAAGGTTGGTTTCCGGGCTTTCCCATGTGTAATTCGACCAGTCTTCGCGCGTAACGCATTCGAAGCGACTTACACAATCCACTCGGAGGAAACAAACGATGGGATCAGTGGTTACCGCGCCCACATGCTCGACCGAATGCACCAATGATAGGGTAGCGGACTTCTTGTTCAGCTCCTTCTATTCGGAGTTGCACCGCCTGGCCAAACGTGAACTATCACGAAGATGGTCTTCCGCCGCCATGGGTGTTACAACGCTGTTACACGAAGCCTATGTGGATATGGCCGCACAGGCTGGTGCGTCTTTCCCCGACCATGCGAGCTTTATGGGCTACGCGACACGCGTTATGCGCGGACTGATCATTGATCACGCCCGCAGCCATCATGCGATTAAACGAGGCGGCAAGTTCGAAATTACTTCACTCGAAATGGATCAGCTGGGAGAGGTTCCTGATCCAAAGGAACTCTCCTCGATCAGTGACGCTCTCGACCAACTGGCGAAGGTCGATCCGGGTCTTGCTCAAGTGGTTGACTTGAAGTTCTTCTGCGGATTCTCATTTGAGGAAATTGCTGCCATGCAGAATCTGTCGGAACGAACCGTCCAAAGGAAGTGGGACAAAGCCCGCATTTATCTGCGTCGCAGTATTCACACCGATTTGTGACTCTGAGAAAGTTATGGCTGCTGTAACCCCCGAACAATGGAACAAGTTAAGTCCCTACTTGGACGAAGCGCTGGCGCTGACTGATCCGGAGCGCTCAATCTGGCTATCGTCTCTTCGCTCCACCGATCCGGCGATAGCGGATCAATTGGAGATGTTGCTCGACGCGCACTGCGAGCTGAAAGAGGATGGGTTTCTTGAGCGGTTTTCGGTCGAGTGTCCGGGTCCTGCCACTATCGCCGGGCAGACTCTTGGTGTCTACAGGGTTATATCTCAAATAGGTCAAGGCGGCATGAGTACGGTCTGGCTCGCCGAACGGAACGATGGCAGATTCGAGCGCCAGGTAGCGATAAAATTTCTCAACATCGCGTTAATCGGTACTGGTGCCGAGGAGCGATTCAAACGCGAAGGGAAAATTCTCGGACATCTTGTCCATCCATACATTGCAGAATTGCTCGACGCTGGAGTATCGCGAGCTGGACAGCCCTATCTCGTTCTTGACTATGTTGAAGGCGATCACATCGACCGGCATTGCGATGAGCGTGGCTTGGATGTGCAGACACGTATTCGGTTATTTCTGGACGTCCTCGAAGCAGTAGCACTGGCGCACGCAAATCTGATAGTGCACCGAGACCTCAAACCATCCAACGTACTGGTGCGAAACGACGGGCGAGTGAAATTGCTTGATTTCGGCATCTCCAAGCTCCTGCAGGGCGATAATTCGCCGGAAGGTCTTGCGGGCTTCACGCATTCCAATGCGCAGGCAATGACGCTCCTGTATGCGGCGCCTGAACAATTAAAGGCTGACCCAGTAACGACGGCTACAGATATTTACGCCCTGGGAGTGTTGTTGTATGTGTTGCTGACGGGACATCATCCAACGAGTATTGGCCAGCATTCTGCCGCGGACCTCATCAAGGCGCTCGTGGATACAGAGCCTCTCCGGCCTTCGGAGGCAGTGGCGTCCGCGCGGGCGAGTTCTGAACTCATTGTCTCTAACGCTGCTCATCGCTCAACAACACCAGAAAAACTTCGCCGTCTGCTGACAGGGGATCTGGATACGATTCTCGCCAAAGCATTGAAGAAAGAAGCGAGGGAGCGATATGCCTCCGTTACCGCCTTTGCCGAAGATCTACGCCGCTACCTCAGGAACGATCCGATTCGTGCTCGATCTGACACTTTCCGTTATCGGGCGGGAAAGTTTGTACGCCGGAATCGCACGGTTGTAGCTCTCACTGCGCTCGCGATAATTGTCGCAGTGAGCGGCGCCGTGGGCATATTACTGCAGACCAGGACTGCGCGAGCTCAGCGAGATCTGGCAGTACGACAACTCGCCCGCGCCGAACGCATCGCTGACCTTAACGAGCTTTTGCTTACTGACGCAGCCCCAATGGGCAAGCCCATCACAGTGAATCAGCTTCTTGAGTTGGAAGAGCGTATTGTCAGGCGTGACCACTACGACGATGCGGCCAACCATGTGGAGCTTCTGCTATCGATCGGTAAGCAGTATTCCGGAGAAGATGAAAATACAAAGGCGCTTGTTATCCTTGAGGAAGCTTATCAACTTTCGCGTGGACTGAAGGAACGGCGCATTCGCGCAAAAGCTTCCTGTGTGTTGGCTTCGGCTCTTGCGCCTGTCGGCCAGCTGAAACGCGCTGAGTCGTTCTTTCAGGAAGGGATAGGGGAACTTCCTGACCAAACGCAATTTTCTTCCGACCGGGCTTTCTGTTTCATGCTCGGGAGCGAGATTGCCTACCACAATGGCGATTCCCAAAAAGGCGTCGATCGGGCTGAAGCTGCCGAGCGCGAGTTGAGCCGCTCACCTATCCATTCTGCGCTTCAGGAATCGAATATATTGATTGATCTTGCCGGGGCGCACGGAGCTGCCGGCCGGTATCGTGAAGCAAATTCTGAATTTGAGAAAGCTTCTGTTTTAATAGCGAGTCTCGGTTATGACGAAACGTTGAAGGCGGTCAAACTCTTCAATGACTGGGCTCTGGCGCTGACTTACGCCGGACAGCAGCTTGAAGCGGAGAAGGCCTATCACAAGGCGATCGAAATTAGCCGGACAAATCAAACAGACAACACAGTCTTACCGGTGCTGCTGTACAACTATTCTGGTGTGTTGCGCGAACTGGGGCGTCTTCAGGAAGCAGCCAACTACGCGGACCTCGCGCGCGAGAAAGCTGTGCGAGCCAGCGATCAGATTCTCATCGATCAAGTGGATTTGCAGAGAGCGCGAATTTTTCGCGACCAACGCGATTTCGCTCACGCAAACGAATTATTTGCAGAGTTGGAGCCGAGGCTACAACGTAAACTGCCGCCGGGGCACTTTGCATTTGCGGCTTTGACGTCCGACGAATCACTGCTGGCGGATGCTGAAGGAGATCTCCCCAAGGCACTAAGTCTCGCAGACCAGTCGGTGGCTATTGATGAAAAATCCATCCAGGCCGGTGGACAAGGCTCTGTCTATCTTCCCTTATTGCTTATCCGGCGATCTGCTGTTGAGCTTGAACTGCGACAAGCGGATCGAGCTGCATCTGACGCGAGCCGCGCCTTAAACTTGCTGCGGACCACGACAGAATCAGGATCCGTCTCCAGCACCATGGGCCGCGCGTATCTCGCTATGGGGGATGTTCTGCAGGCGCAAGGCAAAACTGAAGAGGCTCGCAGGGCCTTTCACTCAGCAGAGGAGAATCTTCGCAAGACATTGGGCGAGGATCACCCGTATACCCGCAGTGCCCATCTATTGGCAACTTCCGGGGCATAACACTGCTCATCTGAAATGCCCGTCTCTTCAACCCAATGCAAAGATCACTGGCGCACGAGGCCCGTTGAGTTAGATATCCGAGAATTCTCGCAGTATTTGGGAAGCCCCAGATTTGATTCTCGAGCTTCCGCTGTTTCACGCTTGCACGGCGGGAGGCGCTGTTGCCGGCGCGGGAATCAGGTTGATGGTATCGACTACGGCGGAAGCCCACTTCTGGATCTCCTCCGTTGGCCAGTTGATATTGTTCGTCTGCGCCCAGGCTTGTGCCTGAGGAAGTAGCGTAGCCAACAGCTGTGACAATTTCTGCGGCCCAGTCCCGGCCAATGTCGGAGAGAGAGCTTCGGCGCCTGCGGCGAGGCCAAGTGTGGATTGATAGAGCGGTATAACTTCCGGAAACGCAAGCGCGACTATCGGTTCCGCAACGACAGCGGCTTCCACGCCGATGTGGAGAACCGTCTTGAGAGTACTACCCAGATGTTGAAGGAAGGTCATGTTATTCCCCTTTGCGCTTTCAATTGTTTGTTGGTGGAGCGATAGCCGCCATCGGTTCAGGCAAGTCAGCTTTCATGACTGGCGTTGATGATTGCAGAGCGCTATCTCCTCACTGGCAATATCGGAAATCGCAGTCAAGATACGACAACCAGCTATTCAAAATGCCGTGCATTCGATGATCGGCAGTTATCCATATTTATCTGCAGACGGATTGTCGTCTTCTATTTTCGTTTTTCGATATCTCCTGTGACGGCAAATACGAGCGAACCTGAAAACGATCCCCTCGATTTCCAGCCAGAACAGATGTAGAAAGCGAGACAAAAGCGTGCCCGCAAAACTTCTGGAACGCCTCAACTTTTATTACGACGAAACTCCAGCCACCGACACCATCATGCCGGCCGAAACTGCCGCGGCTGGCGCTGCGACACATTGGCCTGGGGGTAACTTTGGACGCGCAATCGCAACCGTCAACAGCGTCATCATCCATGAAACGACCGGCCGCCCCACTTATGCGTATGTAAACACGATGAAAGCGGCATACACGAATCCCGGCGGGGATGGCGTGGGTCCGCAGTTATATGTGAGTGGAAGCGGTTCGGTTTACCGCTTTATGAATCTGGATCCTCCGCGTCTCACTGGTCACGCAGGCTACATGAATGGCGTTTCTGTCGGTATCGAAAACGGGGACCTGGGAGACGATCCAGATCTCGGACCAAATGCAGTAAAAAGCGGGAATCCCGATAATGTTGAGCGAGCGCGATGGCGAACTCTGAACCCCGACGCTACCGTGACGGAAGATTTGACGGGCATGAAGGCCTATATGTTGCTCCATCCCCTCAATAGTGAGGAGGGTGTTCTCATCTGGCTCGGTACCCGGAATTACACGGGTTCGCAAAACGCCTCGCAAGCGGCGAGCGCAAGGTTTGACCGCATGATCTTCACCGAGGCGAACTATCGCAGCCTGGTTCTTCTGTGCCGCTATCTCGCGGAGTTGTTTCAGATCCCCCGCAACTTCCCAGTCTTGCCCTATGTGACGATGGACCAGCAGTCCGGAACTTCTACCGATGCGGCGACTGTGGGGCCCCAGGTAACTCGATTTCGGCAATTCATACTTTGCGATGAGCGTTCCGACGATCTGGCCACAGCCTCTGGCTCTTCCTCCGCACTTGTAAGTGCCAATGACGCGTCTCTGCAAACCTGGTATCCCCGGCAGAATGTCAGGCTAACGGTGCCTTTGCCCGGCGGCAAGACCGCCATTTTTGACCACAACACTGCGTGGACAAAGATGATGTCGAACGTGAGTCAAGGGTACCGCGGGTTTGCCGGACATGGTTTCGTGGGCGACGTGGCAGCGCGAGACTCGCACAGCATGTGCCCGGGGCCATTTTTTGATTGGCATCGTTTTGCACGCGAGGTCTGGGACTGGTGGTGGTACTGTTTCGATTTTGTCCAGAATGCTCCGCCAACAACTGCCGTCAACGTATCTACGAATCAGAGGGCCTATCGACAGGCCGGCGGGAGTACGCCATTGCGCGAATACTTTTTCGATGCCGATGGAACGGAAAGCGACTACACGTCTGCCAGAATCACCAATGACAGCACGCTATCGGGAGCGAACGTCTTCTCGCTTGCAAACACTGCGACGGTCTTCGCCATGACGAATGGGGTGATAGTTGCAGCTCGCCTCTCGCATCCCGCTGCGGGCAGCACCGCTCCTTCCAACGGATTTATCCTGATCCGCCATGAAGTCTTCCACCTCACAACTGCGGGAAAGATCGACTACGATTCCGATCCAACGTATGTCTATTCGCTCACTTACTACATCGATCAACCGGGTGTAGTGTTTGCCAATATCTCCGACCATAATCCTGATTGGTACAACCGGTTCCTCGTTCGCCTCACGGAAACGGAACTCGCCGTAAAGTTCACCGAAGATCATCCGACAGACGCCGCCCTGAACCGAGCGTGGGCTCGCCGCCCGGATGGCGGTCACGGCCTAAGAAGCATGTTTGGCAGTCAGCTCGTGGTGGACGCCCAGGCGTATCGACCAATTGCCGATGCCCTGGCGCGTGGGGACGTGGCGTACTTCCCGACGGAAGAGAGCCGGACAGGCGCAACGCCTGTGCGCGCAATTATGGGAGATTTTCTTGGCGTTCCCGGAAACCTTCCTCCGGCTCTTGCAACACCGGCACACACGGGCGTACTTGTCGATATCTTTACCGCGAATCCATTGCCGCAGAACTTTACGTTGACGCCGAATCTTCCAGCAACGCGGCAGGGGCGAGTACTGGCATCGGCAGAGCCATGGTGGCCGGACATGTGTGGTTATTTAGGCCTGGAGAACGATCCAGCCAAAGCTCTGCCGGTTACCGATCCCGTGTGGCATTACGACATGGTCGATTTTCTTACATGGATCAACGGAATCACGTGGACCTCGGAATGGAAAAAGTATGGACTTGTTGATCTCTTCCATCCGGATGGACCTCCTCGTCCGAAGACCCGCAAGACAGTCTTTTGAGAATCCTCCTTTGCATCAGAACTTCACATTGAAATCGGGACGGTACACGATATGACAAAGAGCCTGACCCAGAGCCTGCTGGCACTTCTTCGCGACTATCTATCTCCCCTGGCGCTCGCCGCGAAGAACGATCAAGCGCGTGCTGCCTTTCTGGGCTCTCTGGGACATACCGCGACTCTATCTTCCAACGCCGCTCTTCTTAAGGTGTTGACCAGTGCCGGAAATCTCAGCAGTCAGATTTCATCTCTGGATGCGTCACAAGTCGATTCATTTGCCGGCCTCCAACAACTGCTGAGTATCGGAAAACAGACAGATGCACTCATCGAGGGTTTACAGCAGCTTACTGCTGAGCCGGGCCTCGCCGATGTAGCCGCAAATCTAGCCGAAGAAGTTGCCCAGCTTTTACTCGCTTCCTGGTTGCGGCTGCACCAGCATAAGTTGTTTGCACTACTTGGATTCTTCACCATCATCAAGTTGCGCGAATTCGCAGAGCTGAAGCCTGGCCTAGTGAAGAACGGCGTGACTTTGCGCAATGAATACCTGGTGGATGAATTTCAATTCAGCCGTTTATCCGATCTGTTATCGGATCCAGGCAATGTTCTGCTTCAGTGGTATCTGCCAAATGGCATGGTAACTGGAGCTGATGCTCAACTTTCAGCCGATCGGTTATTTCCGTATCTGGAGTTCCTGGCAGATGCTATCGGTATTCCCCGCGAAAGGCGGCAGACTGGAATGCCGCAGCCACCGCTTGCGGGTCCAATTCCAGACGATGACGGAACATTGGACAACAGGGTTGATTTGGATGTATTTCCTCCGGATCCCGACGTTCCTACTCCGCCTCCCGCCGTTGTGCCGGATAGCTACTTTTCCAGCTATTTCCCGACCCTTAGTTTGGTCCCCTTTGCCAACGATTCAACCCAGTTGAAAGTGGATGTGCGAAGCTCGTCCGTCTTGCACGCGGGTAAGTTGGCAGGGCTTCTGGTTGGATTCACAGGCGACTTTAATCAAACCGCCACCCTCAATAACTGGAAGCTGACCTTCAGCTCAAAAGGTGCAATTCCTGCGCTGCTTTTCTCGCCTTCGGGAATCGAGTTGCAGCCCGGTCAGGGTTCACTCGCAAACGGCGCAGCCAAGTTAATCCTGAACTACGCACCGCCTTCCACTAGCGGTCCGGTATTCGTTCTCGGCAGCACCACCGGCACAAGGCTGGAACTGGGCGCGGTCGAAGTGCAAGCAGGCATAGAGTGGACGGGGTCTTCCGAGGTGAGCGCGGTTGTGGCCGCGAGCGCCACTTCCAGCTCATTAGTCCTCTCGCCAGGCGATGGCGACGGATTCCTCAGCAGCATCCTGCCTCAAGGCGGAGTGGCCGCTAAATTTGATTTTGGCATTTCGTGGTCCAGCGGTTCAGGGTTCTCATTCAATGGCGGCGCCGGCCTGAACGCAACCTTGCCCGTGGGCCTTTCGCTTGGTGGCGTTCTAAATATCCCGAGTGTTTACCTGGGACTGAATGCCGGTACAGCCGGGTTGCAATCTGAACTTTCGACTACTATTTCGCTGTCCATAGGTCCCATCCAGGCAGTGGTGGAGCGCGTCGGTATCGTCAGTACGATCGCCTTGCCGGCCGACAGTGGGGCTCCGCATATCGGTGACTCCTCCTTTTCGTTCAAACCTCCATCGGGTGTGGGACTGACAATCGATTCGGCAGGTGTGAGTGGCGGCGGTTTCCTGAGCTTCGATACCGCCGCGGATCAGTACAGCGGCGTTCTGCAGTTGAAGTTCAATGACGTGGCGATGCAGGCGTTCGGCCTGATTACCACGAAGGTGGCCGGAGGCAGCGGCTATTCATTGCTGGCGCTAATCGATGCGGATTTTCCGCCCGTGCAGCTTGGCTGGGGTTTCACTCTGAATGGCGTGGGCGGACTCATGGCTGTGAATCGCACCGCAGATGTGGATGCGTTGCGGGCCGGATTGAAAGCCGACAAGCTTTCCACGCTACTCTTCCCGACAAATGCCATTACCAACGCGCCGCAACTGTTGGCGCAACTGGATGCATTCTTCCCCACTGCGCAGGGACGATTCCTGTTCGGTCCCATGGCGTTGATTGGCTGGGGTACTCCGACAATTCTCACGGTAGCCCTGGCCGTGATTGTGGAGCTGCCAGAGCCTGTCCGGATCATTCTTCTCGCCCGCCTGGCTGCGTGCCTCCCGTCGCAGTCGAACGCGCTAGTCCGCATCAACATGGATGCACTGGGCGTTCTCGATTTGAGCCAGGATTCGTTGTCTCTGGATGCAACGTTATTCGATTCGAAGATTGTGGGATTCACTGTGAGTGGCGATATGGCGCTCAGGGCAAATTGGTCAACCAATCGCGAATTTCTGCTCGCCATCGGTGGATTTCACCCGCAATTCACGCCCCCTCCGGGATTCCCGCTGCTGCAGCGAGTCGTGATCGATATGCCGTCCGGGGCGATATCAAAAATGCGGCTCGCGGCGTATCTGGCGATTACCTCGAACTCACTTCAGTTTGGCGCGAATCTGGATGTCTTCATTGGCGTTTCAGGATTTGGGCTTTCGGGTCATCTCGGATTCGATGCGCTGCTGCAGATCGATCCATTCCACTTTGACGCGGACATCTCGGGCCGCGTGGCGTTGACTGCCGGCGGCGATGATCTTTTGTCGGTGGGCCTGGATGCAACCCTTTCCGGCCCGGCGCCGTGGCACATTGCCGGAAAGTTCAAAGTGCACATCATCTTCTTCGATGTGCACAAGTCGTTCTCATTTACGTGGGGTCAGAACACACCTGCACTGCAGATTCCACCGGTCAATGTGCTTTCGCTCCTGTCCACTGCGCTTGCTGATCCGCGCAATTGGGGAACGCAACTTCCCGCAGGAACACCAACACTTGTGTCGCTGCGATCTCAGGATGGATCGACGTTGGTTGTGCATCCGCTCGCGCAGATTGAAGTGCATGAGAGCGTCGTGCCATTAGGACTGCAGATTACGCGCTTCGGCTCAGCCGCCATCAGCGGCGTGTCAGTTTTCTCTATCACAGACTTCACTATCAGCGGGACCAGCGTTCAGCGTCAGGCCATACCGGTGATGGATGATTTTGCACCGGCGCAGTTCTTCGATTTGAGCGACACGGACAAGCTTTCGGGGTCTTCGTTCGAGCAGCATAACGCGGGAGTTCGATTCGCGCCAGGGGCGCCGACATGCGGCCCCGCTGCGCCGCCCAAGGTAGTCTCCTACGAAACGTCCTTCATTGACGCGCCGGGCGCAGATCTACGGTTCGATTCCAGCACAACTCAGAACCCTCTCACCGTAACTGATCTCACCCACACCTTGAGTTTCGGCGCGTCTGCGCAAGCTGATATCCGGAGTGCCGGTAAGCTGCGATTCCAGGCGCCTGGCAAACCGGTTTCCATCACTCCGCAAAAATTTGTCATTGCCAATACGGCTACCCTCGCGTTTGCAGGAATCGGTTCTGCTTCAGGCCTGACCTATACCGGCACGAAAGCATATCTGACCGCGGCGATCGCCAAGACGCCGAGCCTCAGCTCACAACTGCAGATCGTTGCATTACACGAAATGGCGGCTTCCTGATATGGCTACTTCCGCACCCACACCACCACCGTCGGCATACTCGATCGTCTCCTGGGTTCGCAGGGGACTGGGGTCTTTTGTCACCGGACAATCTGCGACAAACTACGCTTCCTTGCCGGTATCGCTTGCCATCAATGGAACGGCGGTCAACGCTCCGCCCGTTCGGCTCCTTGGCCCCGGCGATATTACCGGGCTGGATGCACGTGCCGTGATCCGAACCGATCCGCGAGATGCGACCGACGCGTTCGAGCCCAATTATCTTGCCATGGCGGAGCTGGCCCTTCCGGACCTGCCCTGGATGTTTACACCTTCAGGAGACGTCAATGGACGCCTGCAGCCATGGATATGTCTTATCGTGGTTCCCGATGGCCCTGGAGCGGCAATTCAGGTTCAGGCGAGCGGCACCAGCATATTGCGACTGGATGCGCCGCTCGATCCAAAATCCGAACTCCCTGACCTGAAGACAATTGACCTGTGGGCTCACGCGCAGGTGACCGGGCAGGCTCTCTCTGGCGCGGCACTGAATACAGCGTTCAGCGGCAATCCCTCAACCACGCTTTCAAGACTGGTTGCAGCCCGCCAGCTCCAGCCTGATCAGAATTACATCGCGTGCATCGTTCCGACGTATCACGCAGGTGTAAACGCAGCTCTGGGCCTGCCTGTCGACCCTCATGACCTTGCGCCCGCCTGGGACGCCACGATCACCGCTCCCTTTGTTCTCCCCGTCTATTACCACTTCCGGTTCCGCACAGGCGACGGCGGTGACTTCGCCTCGCTCGCACAGAAGATCCAACCGCCAACTACTCCTGTGGTTGCCGGTACGCGCCCCATGGACGTAAGCCAGCCTGGATTCGGCATGGCGCCGGTACATACAGGAACCACCGCGGCGCCTGTACCCGTAACCACGATGGATCTCGGAGGCGCGCTTCGCACCGTCATGCCCGCGGGTGGGACACCGCCGCCGCCGTCCGACGCGCAGGTCGCTTTTGGAAAAGCGCTCCGGACGTCACTGACGCCGCCTGCTCCTTCTTCAACAACAGACCCGGTCCTTGGCCCTCCCGTCTACGGCAGCGCCTCATCGGGCGTCTCGCTGCCGCCTGACGCTACTCCGCCATTCTGGTTAAGCGAACTCAATCTCAATCCCGGAACCCGTATTGCGGCTTCCGCCGGAACGCAGGTAGTGCAGAAGAATCAGGAAGCACTCGTGGCTGCATCCTGGGACCAGATAGGCGACTTGCCCAAGGCGAATCGAATTCTCCGGCAAGGGCAGCTGGCCCGGCACGTTTCGGCTTCGCTCAGCAATCGTCATCTGCAGGCTGTCAATGGGGATGGAGTCTTTTTGCAGATGACGGATCCATTACACAGCCGTGTAAAGCTCGCTGCAGCGAACGCAACATTGGGCGGCAACATTGACTCCAGCCGGCTGCCCAACGGCGCAGTCACGGCTGCAATGCGTCAAGTGACGCGCCCGCGAGGGCCGCTTGGACGGCAGGTCGCGGGGGGTACTACGCAGTTACTCGATCGCCTGAACCAACCGGCCAGCGCCGGACCGAACGCCCTGCAGGTAGCAAGCCCAGTCGCGCCGCCACGAGGAATGGTTTCGCTCGATGCGGTAGGTCAAGCCATTCCCGGCTCAGATCCCGGAGTGGGCGGAATGAAACCGCCGCCGAAAAACTCGGGTTGGTTGCCTTCGCCTTCTGCCCCCGCAGTGAAACTGAATGCGTCGGACGCCCCCGCGCCACTCGTCAATTGGGGCACAAATCCCGATCTGCCTCCGATCCTCCAGGGGCCTCGCCCGAGTCTGCCGGCCCCGTTTGTCTTTCCATCGACCCAGGCGGACCTGTCAGCGTTGGTACAGGAGTTTCAAACAGCGTCTACAGCCATCAACCAGTACATGCAGCTGGCGCCTGCACCGCTGGCCGACCTGCCGCCGCTCGGCGGAGGCGGAAGCTCTCCTCTAGCCTCCGTCAGGACGCAACTGCTGACACGCATCGATCCGAACAAGACAATCATGGCTCGCGTTGGAGCGCGCGTTCAGCTCGGAACTGGCCCCGATCCACTGCAACCAACACGCACCGGTCCCCAGTTTCCGTCGCCACCCATGTACACCGCGCTGGCCGATCTGTCTCCGGAGTGGATTTTGCCAGGCATTTCATCGGTTCCAACGGACTGCGCCACGCTGCTCGAACCCAATACTCCGTTTATTGAGTCGTACATGGTGGGCTTGAATGAAGAACTCTCCCGAGAACTTCTGTGGCGGCAGTATCCCGTGAACCCTAAGTCCACTTACTTCCAAAACTTCTGGGGTGCGAGTACCACTGATATTCCGCTGATTCAGTCGTTCGATCCAAATGGCCACCTTGGCTCTCATGTAACTGCACGAACAGGCGGGAGCAACATTGTTCTGCTCATCCGCGCGAATCTCTTTCAGCGTTATCCCAATGCCGTTGTCTCAGCCGTCAAAGCGCAATGGAGCGATGATGGGCACGGCGGCAAGGTTCGCACCTTGACGGCCACTCGCGCCTATCCGGCATTTCGCGGAGAAATCGGATCTGACGTAACGTTCTTCGGCTTCGCAATCAGCGATCCACTGGGATTGCCGGATCCCACCAAAGGCCGGCCCGGCTGGTACTTCGTCATCGAAGAGCATCTCACCGAGCCACGCTTCGGGCTCGAGCCGAGTCACGTCCTGAAGCCACAGGCGCCGCCGATTTGGAACGACCTCAGTTGGGTAGATATGCCTTCAGGAAACTTTCCTAATCCAGCCCTGGTTCTCCCCCAACGTGAGGGTGTGACCTGGGGTGCCAATGCGGCATCCATGGCTTTCATTCTTCTTCGCGAACCAGTACGGGTAGCGCTGCACGCGCTTGCACTGCTTGGGCCGCCAAACACTGGAACGGTAAAACCATGACGACCCCTGTGACAACGCCGCCCACGAGTCCTCCCCCAAGCCCTTTCATCCGTGGGACCACCAATACTACTGCGATCTACTATCTCTCGAGTGGAACGCGTCGCCTGATACCGGATGCGCAGACTCTGTCCTTCATGCAGGGCGGCCAGACGGTTCGCGTTTTGAGCGATGCTGATCTTGCGGCCATCCCACTGGGAACCCCCTTGCCCTCTCGCAAGGATGGCCAGGTGATCACCGAGAAGCTTGCCACTGCTCCGGCGTCGCCCGTGGTGTATTTCCTTGCCGCCGGCCAACGCCGCAAGGTTCCGGACACCGATACGCAGTCGGCCCTGGTGAAAGCCGGTGCGACCATCATCCCGGTTGTGACAGCCGATCTGAATGCGATTCCGTTAGGCGCTGCGCTGCCTACACGCAAAGATGGCACCTTGTACCAGG
>Ga0206958_1060_pt1 | contig 34269 bp, 29 predicted proteins | sample Alteio_BWOrgHeat_33_FD_152968 | JGI IMG/M metagenome (GOLD analysis project Ga0206958, IMG submission 152968) | Enriched cells from forest soil in Barre Woods Harvard Forest LTER site, Petersham, Massachusetts, United States -... | ecosystem: Environmental > Terrestrial > Soil > Temperate forest >... | reverse complement strand
AACGGTGGAGACGGTGGCGCGAAGCGGAGGTACACCACTTGTCGTTGCCGAGAATCGACAGGCACTCGGGGTAATTCACCTGAAGGACATTGTGAAGGGTGGAATGAAAGAGCGGTTTTCGCAACTGCGGTCGATGGGAATTCGCACGATCATGATTACCGGTGATAATCCGCTGACGGCGGCTGCGATTGCGCGTGAGGCGGGTGTCGACGACTTTCTGGCGGAGGCGAAGCCCAAGGACAAGATGGATCTGATTCGACGCGAACAGGGCGAGGGCAAGCTGGTCGCAATGACCGGCGACGGAACCAACGATGCCCCGGCGCTGGCTTAGGCGGATGTGGGTGTTGCGATGAATACTGGTACGCAGGCCGCGAAGGAAGCGGGCAACATGGTTGATCTCGATTCGAATCCGACAAAGCTGATCGAGATTGTTGAGATCGGCAAGCAACTACTGATGACTCGCGGCGCGCTGACTACGTTCTCAATTGCGAACGATGTAGCGAAGTACTTTGCGATCATTCCGGCGATGTTTGCAGCGACGTTTCCGGTGCTGAATGCGCTGAACATCATGCATCTGAAAACGCCCCAGTCGGCGATTCTTTCAGCCGTTATCTTCAATGCGCTGATCATTATCGGCCTGATTCCACTCGCGTTGCGCGGGGTAGGCTATAAGGCCATGTCCGCGGAGGCTTTGCTGCGACGCAACCTGATTCTCTACGGAGTCGGTGGGATTGTTGCGCCGTTTCTTGGTATCAAGCTCATCGACATGATTATTGTCGCCATTCATTTAGCCTGAGGTCTCTATGCGTCGCAATCTGATTACCGCCGTGCTTTATACCGTCGTGACTACTGTCCTATTCGGGTTAATCTATCCCCTCGTAGTTACCGGGCTTGCGCAGTTGCTGTTTCATGACAAGGCGAATGGCCAACTCCTCTACAAGAATGGGGAACTGGTTGGTTCGCGCATTATCGGGCAGCCGTTTTCGGCTCCGCAATACTTTCATTCGCGACCGTCTGCTGCAGGGAATGGTTACGATGCGGCTAATTCCAGTCCTTCTAACTATGGTCCGACAAATAAGAAACTGATCGATCGGGTAGCGGGGGACGTAACTTCGCTGCAGGCAGACCACCAGAGTTCGGATGTGCCGGTTGATCTCGTGACGGCATCGGGATCGGGCCTCGATCCTGATATAACTCCGGCGGCTGCTGAGTTTCAAGTGGCCCGAGTTGCGCGGGAACGGCGCTTGCCGGAGGATGCAGTGCGCAGACTGGTTTCGGCGCATACGCAAAAAAGACAGTTAGGGTTTCTTGGGGAGCCCAGAGTCAACGTGCTACTGCTGAATATGGATCTCGACCAGATGGGTTCGAATTAGCTCGTACCTGTCTACCAACCATACTGTTCCACCTGCTGGAGCAGTTCGAGTTTGCGTTCCGGCGGAAGGAAGCTGGCTTCGACCGAGTTCGCTGCGAGTTCGCGCATCTGTTCGAGAGAAAATTCAAAGCGGTCGTGCACCAGCACGTATTCCTCGAGCAGATTACTGCCGAACATGGGCGGGTCGTCGGAGTTGATCGTAATCATCAATCCGGACTCGAAATAGCGTTTGACGGGGTGTTCGGCGAGATCCTTGCAGCAACCCGTGCGGATGTTGCTGGTCACGTTGAGCTCGAGCGGTATCTGTTTCTCGGCGAGTATATCGAGGAGCTCGGAGTCGTGTTGAGCTGAGAGCGCGTGCCCCACGCGCTCCGCTCCGATGTTGATTGCTGCCCAGATGCTTTCCGGGCCCATCGACTCGCCTGCGTGTGCTGTGAGGCGCAGACCGGCGATCTTTGCCTCGGCGTAGGATTCTCTGAAAAGATCAGCGCTGCCTCTTGCTTCGTCGCCGCCGATTCCAATGCCTATGATGCTGGGATATTGGGCGCGCAATTCCGCGGCCTTGCGGAAGACTTTTATGGCTTCATCTGCGCCGAAGTGGCGCACTGCATCGATGAGCCAGTAGACCGTAGTGCCGAAGTCTTTTTCACCACGGATGCGACCGCGCTCGATCGCCTCGGCGTAGGGCTCGACCTCGGTCTGCTTCCAGTAATAGATGATGCCGAAGGAGACATACACCTCAGCGTGCACGATTCCCTGAGCGGCCAGGTCGCGAATCATGTTGTAGGTTATGAGCTCATAGTCGTCCGGGCCTTTGAGGCGAGCAGAGACTGCTTTGAAAGAGTCGAGAAAACCCACGAAATTTTCGTAGATGTAGAGCTTCCTCGCGGCTTCAGGGGTAAGGGGCTCCGGGTCGTGCCTTCGACTCAGTTCGAGGAGCGTCTCGGGTTTGATGGTCCCTTCGAGATGGAGGTGCAGCTCGCACTTGGGGAGGCCACGCAGCCAATCGACTGCATCGATCTCCGTGTCGCCGGTTGGAGATTTTCGCGCCATCCAGTTAGTTTAGATGGATTGCCCGTTTAATCCTATCGCAATGCGTTTGCCTCCTCGGACCTCGATGTTCGATCCTTCTGCGAGCAGAATGTTTTGAGGTTGCTGGTCCGAAAGATCGGCGAATTGGTTGCCGTAAAGCGTTCCGAAGTCGACTTTGATTTTATGCTCGTGAACTGGGTAGATCATCCATCGCGGATGGATAACCTCGTATTCGGACGTGCATTTCTTCAGTTTGGTATAGCCCCAGTAGTGCTCGGTGAAGAACTCTTCGGGACTATGTCTATCAATCGGCTTCGGATGCAAATCCGCCTTCACTTGAAGGCTGTTCCAGCGCTCGTTGTATTTCCACTCGTATCGCACGAGCCGGTGCGTTTCTTGTTGCTCCCAGTGGTGGCGCAAAGGAACAGTAACATAATTTTCTCCGTAGACTGCGTTGGCTACTAAAGTCAATGCGTGTCGAGGTACAAGTTCCCGGATGAACACCACTCCACGCCGGCGTTCTCCTTCGGGTGTTGTGTGCTGTACATAGAATCGGAGATTGATTTCTTCGAAAGTGCGGTGGAACGGGATCGGAATAGACTTCAGCCGAGTGTTCTGGAAGAGAAATCCGACCAGGCTTACATAGCAGCATCCATCGTATCGCTCGATCTCCGTCCCCTGAGGAAGATAGGTCTGCAGAGATCCTTCGGCAACAACATAGTTTGCCAGAATTAACTTACGCCACTCGGCTGTGAGAAAAGTACTCGCCAATGGGAGGGCGCTCGCTAGTTCGAATAAAACTCACTTCGTTTGCGGCTGTAGAAGAAGTAAACGAATAGGCCGATGATGAGCCATACGAAGAAGCGCACCCAGGTGATTGCCGGAAGGCCGGCCATAAGCAACACGCAAAAGATGACGGAGAGAATCGGGATGACCGGACCGAAGGGTACGCGGAAGCCGCGATGGCGCTCCGGTTCTTTGTAGCGGAGCACGATGACTCCGAGCGAGACCAGAACGAATGCAAAGAGCGTGCCGATGTTCGACATGGTTGCGAATGTTCCTACGTCGAAGAGGCCTGCGGGAATTGCGACAAGAATGCCGGCGACCCAGGTGGCGAAGGCCGGGGTACGGAAGCGCGGGTGGATTCTACTGAAGATGTTGGGCAGCAATCTGTCGCGCGACATGGCGAACCAGACTCGCGCCTGACCAAGTTGGAAGACGAGGATCGACGAGATCATTCCGACGATTGCGCCGATGAGGACCGCAAGTTGTACCCAGTGCAGTCTTCCCCCGCCCGGTTCGAGAGCGACGCGCTTGAGTGCGTTCACAACAGGAGCTGCGTCGTTGGCTACGGATTGCCAGGGTACGAGACCTGTGAGCACCGCAGCCACACCAATGTAAAGGATTGTGCAGATCAATAGAGTTGCGAGAATGCCGATAGGCACGTCGCGTTTCGGCCGCTCGCACTCCTCGCTTGCGGTGGAGACGGAGTCGAAGCCTATGTAGGTGAAGAAGATGATGGAGCCGCCGGCAAGAACGCCAGACCAGCCGTTGGGCGAGAAGGGTGTGTAGTTGGCGGGATGAATGAAGCTGAGCCCGAAGAAGACGAACAGCAGGATCGCCGCGATTTTGACCAGCACCATGATGTTATTGGTCCGGGCCGACTCGCGTATGCCACGAACGAGCACGACGGTGAGGAGCAAGACGATGAGGAAGGCTGGAATGTTGAATCCGGCGTGCCAGCCGATAGGGTAGATGTCTTTGCCCTGCAGGTCCTGGAGGCCTTGCGGCAGATACGCAGGCGAGAGCCACTTCGGCGATAGAGGGAGACCCATCCAGTCCAACAATGCAACGACGTGGGCGGCGAATCCGACGCTGACGCTCATATTGCTAAAGGCGTATTCGAGGATAAGGTCCCAGCCGATAATCCACGCGATGAGTTCGCCGAGCGTCGCGTAGGTGTAGGTATAGGCCGAACCTGCGATTGGAATCATCGAGGCGAGCTCTGCGTAACAAAGACCTGTTAGCGCACAGACGATGGCCACAAGAACCAGCGAGAGGGCCAGTGCGGGGCCGGCTCCGGGACGCCCTGCCACGGCTCCGTGATGAAGGATGAGGTCGATGACAGGCGAATCGCCGAACGAGGCGAGCGCCGCCGGGCTGCCTCCGATTGCGACACCGATAACAGTGAAAATTCCGGAACCAATGACGGCGCCGATACCGAGAGCGGTTAGGGAGACCGGACCAAGCGTCTTCTTCAACGCGTGTTCCGGTTGCTCGGATTCCGAGATTAGCTTGTCGATCGATTTCGTGCGAAAGATTTGCCTGGCCAGCGAGCTCGCTCCTGCTTACGGAAGAATTGGTGCATGCAGCTTAACCGCACGCAACTTCAATACGATGTCAATTCCGCTGCGCTACGCTGAGCGGAAGGGTCGCTGTGCTGCGGCCCTTCCGCCCGAGTAGAGTGCCTACCGCTTGCTCTGGCCGCGTGAGGCTTTCTTGATCTTGGCTTTCTTTTCGCCGCGAGCATGGGCCCGGGGACCCTTCGGCGCTGCCTTCTTGCGCGCTGTGCGTTTTACTTTCTTGCGTTCCTGTTTGTCGGTAATGCTCTTGGTATTTGCCATGTATGCAATCTTTCTATAAGTACGAATTTCGAAACTTAGAGGCGTTCCAACTGGGCGAATTTTTCCACCAGCTTCTTTACGCCGTGCTGTTGAAATTGTACTGTAATCTTCGCGTCATCCCCATCACCTTCACGACGAAAGACGGTCCCTTCGCCATACTTTGGGTGACGGACGCGCGTTCCCTGCCGTAGCCCGGTGTTCCCTTTGGGGGCATCGACTTCGAGCTTTGGCCGTGAGATGTTCTGTCCGCGTGTGGCGAAGAAGTTTGCAATGTTGTCGATTGATTGCCCTGGTGTTGCGGTTTTTCTTGAGTAATCCGGGCGATTGTTGACTCGTGACGATCCTGACGGCCGAAATGCAGTCGACTCACCGCTCTGATCCTCATCTTCGTAGCGATAGTGCCGCTCGCCTTCGTCGACGTTTGGGCGGCCAGATCGGTTTGCCTTCGGATAAGGCGTTGCGTATACGCCACGGTAACCTGAGCTGTACTCCGAACCCGAGAACTGTGGTCTCGCCGGAGGACTGCCGAGGTCTTCGACCAGTCGGGACGGAACCTCTTCGAGAAAGCGGGACGGAATGCTGGCCTCCGGCATGTCGCTTCCATAGCGGCGGCGGTATCTCGCACGAGTCATGACAAGGGTGTCCATTGCGCGAGTCATCCCGACGTAACAAAGACGTCTCTCTTCTTCGAGGCCGATTGGGTCAGTGAACGTGCGCGAGTGAGGGAAAAGGCCCTCTTCCATGCCAGCCAGAAAGACCAGCGGAAACTCAAGGCCTTTGGCGGCGTGGAGCGTCATGAGCGTTACTTTGGCCTCTTCACTGTATCCATCGGCATCGCTGATGAGGGCTGCGTGATCGAGGAACTCGTGCAGCGTCTCGCCGCGTTCCTGCGCGTCCTGTGCGGCGTTGGCGAGTTCCTTCAGATTTTCAATGCGTGAGTATGACTCGGGCGTAGCCTCTTCTTCGAGTGCGCGGATGTAGCCACTGCGATCGTTGAGAAACTTGATCAGCTCGGGGAGCGTGGCGGGATCGCCGGGGTTGCGGAAAGCAGGTTTCTCGTCTTCCATCTTGATCTCGGCGGCACGCTCCATTGTGGTTCCTGCGGACTTTTTCAATACGACAGGGGCAAATGGATTCAAGTGCGCCGGGTCGATTCTGTGAGCTTCGTCGGAATCAGCAGAGTTCTCCGGCGCAATGGTTGAAAACTCTTCACTGGGCCCGAAGTCGAAGCCAAAGTTGAAGCTCGTATCGAATGAAGTGTTCGCGCCTGTATCTTCGACCTCCGGAGTACTCGGCGTGAATTCTTCCTCGGCTCCAAAGCCGAAGGAGACGTCTTCGTCGGGGTCGACGGACAGGGAAGAGTCTTCTGCCAGATCAGCGGATAGCTTCTCTGCGAAGCCGGGTCCGAGCATCGCTCTCGCATCGGCGATCAATCTTCGAAATGAACCCAGCGCTATCAGCGCCCGTTGTGGAAGCAACTTATCTTCGATGGCTCGTCCGATCGCATCCCAGGTGCTCATGCCGGTGGTGAGAGCAATTCGTTCAAGGGTCTCCATCGTGGTTTTACCGATTCCGCGCGGCGGCGAGTTCACGATTCGGTTCAGCGCGATGGAGTCATGTACATTCTGGACGAGTTTGAGGTAGCTGAGGATGTCTTTGACTTCGGCGCGATCGTAGAAGGAGAAGCCGCCGACCATGTGGTACTGGATTTGATAGCGTCGCAATGCTTCTTCCACAAGCCGTGACTGCGAGTTGGTGCGGTAAAGGACCGCGCAGCGTGGTGCATCCTCCTGGGCCCCGGCTTCACGGAGATAGCGTTGCACTCGATCTGCAATAAACAACGCCTCATTTTCTCCGTCGGGGGCTTCGTAGTAGCCAATCAACGAACCGCCTTCGCGCGCGGTCCACAGATTTTTCCCCTTTCTCTGCGTGTTTTGCGCGACGACCGCACTGGCACCCTCGAGAATCATCTGCGTGGAGCGATAGTTCTGCTCCAGGCGGATTGTCTTTGATCCGGGGAAATCCTTTTCGAATTCGAGAATGTTTTTAATGTCGGCTCCCCGCCAGCTATAGATAGACTGGTCTTCATCGCCGACGACACAGACATTTTTATCTGTCCCTGCGAGTAGCTTCATCAGTTCGTACTGGGGACGGTTCGTGTCCTGATACTCATCGATCAAGATGTATTTGTAACGTTTGTTGTATCTTTCTCGAACCTCGGCGGAAGATTTCAGAAGACGAACGGTTTCGAGCAGAATGTCGTCGAAATCGAGAGCATTGGCTTTGAAGAGTTCTTTTTTGTAGATCTCGAAGACGTGAGCGATCTTCTCTTCCATCGGGTTCGTGCTGGCGAGAAAGTACTCTTGCGGGTCGATCATGTGGTTCTTGGCCCAAGAGATCCTTCCCAGCGCCACACGAGGTTTGAGTGTTTTGTCGTCGATTGCAAGGCGTTTGAGAGCCTGCTTTACTACAGCCTGTTGATCTGTTTCATCGTAGATGGCGAAGGTTCGCGTCAGGCCGATGCCGTTGGTTCGCATCGCTTCGATATCGCGGCGAAGGACTCGCACGCAAAAACTGTGAAAGGTGGCGAGCAGCGGCTTTGCCAGCGAAGTATGACCGAGAATTTTATCGACACGTTCAGCCATCTCCTTCGCCGCTTTGTTAGTGAAGGTGACTGCGAGAATTGAATCCGCGGAAACGCCTCGCTCCTCGATCAGATAAGCGATGCGGTGAGTGATGACACGTGTCTTGCCCGAACCTGCGCCCGCAAGCAAAAGGACAGGTCCATCCACGGATTGGATTCCCTGCTGTTGCTGGGGATTCATGTTTTCTAAAAGCCGACTCAACTTACATATGCTCCCACATCTATTTTAAGCTGAGCGCTCCGTCTACGCTTGCACAGCCTTGTATGTGGCGAAAATGCCTGTATTTATTGTCCATTTGCGAACATTCTGTTCGTTCATGGCAAGTATCCGCAGATCGTCACAGATATGGCGGTTTCGATCACAGTTTGTCTTTTTTGCGGAACTATCCGACTTCGACTCGCGTACCTGTTTGCACGACGAGCTTTTCTGAACCATGGCAGAAAACTCCCGTCGAACTTAGAACTACCGGGAGCTAACGATGAAAGTTTTTAATCGTCTTACGATCGCAGTTGTCGCCACTTCTCTTTTTGCAGCCCCTGCAGTCTATGCAGCTCCTGCAAGCGTCTCCCCTCCTGTTCATGCGATGTTCGGGAAGACAAAGATAACCACAGTCAAGCTCAACCTGCGCAATGATTCTGGTTCACCGATGGAGGTCAAGGTCGGCGAGAAGGTTATGACACTGGATCCGGGGAAACCTGTCACGTTGAATCTGGAAGTCGGTACGCGCATCGTCGCCAATAGCGCGACGCCGAATCATGAAGTGGGTTCCCTGATCGAAGAGGTGATCAAGGATCACAACAACGCGACGATCGTTATCCACTAGCATCGTTCGAAGGAAACTTATACCTCCCTGAACTTCAGGCCGATCGTTTTCGCACAGTTTCCCGTTCGGCCTGACCCCACTCTTCTGCTGCCCTGGCCTTCGCGACACTTGATATTCTTGTTTCTATGATTCGAAGTATCGCTGTCTTTTGCGCGTCCGCCTGTGGAACAGATCCTGTTTATTGTGCGGCTGCTGAGCAACTGGGCCGAGAGCTCGCAGCCCGCGAAATTCAACTGATCTATGGTGGTTCCAACGTCGGTTTGATGCGAGCCGTCGCGGAGGCGAGTCTCGCAGCCGACGGCAAGGTGATCGGCGTTATTCCTGAGGTACTGGTCGATCTTGAGGTGGCACATCACGGCGTCACTGAACTTCACATCACAAGCACGATGCACACCCGCAAAGCTCTAATTGGAGAGAAGGCCGACGCCTTCATTGCGTTGCCCGGAGGCTTCGGCACCTTTGAGGAGTTGTTCGAGGTGCTTGCGTGGCACAGTCTTAAGCTGCATACAAAGCCGATCCTTCTTCTGAACATCAAGGGCTTCTACGATAAGCTGCTAGCTTTTCTCGATCACTGCGTTGCTGAGGGAATGCTGAAGCCGAAGAACCGCGAGGTTTTGCGTATCGCGAACACAGTAGAACAAGCGCTCGAGTTACTGCAGATCGCGGCACCCCTTACGTCTTAGGGTGACACTGGTTGCACCGGCAGGTGCGCCGCAGGTACTCCCACGAATAGATGCCGCTCTCGTGGCCGTCGCTCCAATTGAACTTCAGGGCGTATTTGCCTACGGGGGAAACTTCGAGTGGCTTTACGGGGGCCTCATACATGACCAATAGAGTTTGCTCTTTAGGTTTTGTGGCGCCGAGCGCCCTGCCGGTCTTTTCGCGTTCTTCGTGACAGGTTGCACAAGGACATGCGTTACGCAGCCATGCGAACGTCCATGCGCTCTGGTGTCCGTCCTTCCAGTCGATCTCGACGCCGGTGCCTTCCGTTTTTTTCACGCGAATTTTCTTTGGCGTTACGGCGTCCGCCGGCAACGGGGTGTGCTCTGCGTCTTCGCGCCGGGCCTGTTCCTCATTCACAATACGAATTCCTTCGTGACTCATAACTTCTCTCTCAGGGGCTTTCGATCATAGCGCATCTTCAGGCACAAGATGCTGAGCGATAAACCCAATGTTGCTGCATTCGATGCAATTACCGGTTTCGATCCGCTATAGATACCGTAAAGCAGCCAAAGAAATACGCCTGCCGAGAACAATAGAAAGGTTCCCAGGGAGATGTCGCGGGCCGATCGGAGCTTGATGACACGCAGTAACTGCGGGACAAAGGCAACCGTAGTGCAGAAGGCGGCTACGAACCCGATGTTATCGATGGCCTGCTCGGTCATTATCAATTTCTGCTCCTTAAGAATAGAAGATGGCCTGGCTTTTATGGTTGTTTCCAGAAGAAGTAGGCGGCCATCGCGACTCCGGTGATTACAACGATTGTTCGCAGCACTTCAGCATTCATTCGCCGCGCATACTGTGCTCCGACGTAGCCACCTGCGCCGGCGAATAGCATCGAGATGAGGCAATAATGCCAGATGACGGCTCCACCAAAGATGAATGTAAGCACGGCACAGAGGTTCGACAGGCAGGCGGCGAGAACCTTGAGCGAGTTGAGCGCGTTCATCTCTTCGACGCCGAACAAGGCCAATGCGCTCATGATCAGGAAGCCCGCGCCCGCGCCGAAGTAGCCAATATAAAAACACACGGGCAGCAAGATAAAAAACAACGGAACAACCGCGGGAGGTTTCTGGATATGAGGATGGGCAGAACGTGCACGCAGCCATCGTGAGACCGGGCCGCTGATCCCAAAGAGAATGGAGGCCACCAGGAGCAGCCATGGCACGATACGCAGAAAGGTAATCTGCCGTGTATTGAGCAGGACGATCGCACCGGTTACTCCGCCGATGATCGAGGCGGTGCAGACTACCGGCAGAAGATCGCGCCGCAGATCGTTTCGTAGTGCTGCCACGGAGGTCAGTTGGCCAGGCCACAGAGCGACTGTGTTAGTTGCGTTGGCCTGGATAGGGGCGACACCGATGGACAACATTGCTGGGAATGAGATGAAAGAGCCGCCACCAGCCATAGCGTTCATCACCCCCGCTATGAATGAGGCAACGACCAGCCAGACGTAGTGCCAGTGAGTGCTAAAGCTCGAGATCATCCAGTTTCTATTGTAGCGAGTGATTTAATGCTTTAAAGGGTTGACTGCTTCGGGCATCTCGGGAGTCGCGTCAATCAATCGGCGTGTGTACTCCTCCTGTGGCGCATCGCAGACCTGCTTCGAGTCACCCAACTCTACAAGCTTGCCTCGTTGCATGACAGCGACCCGATCACACAAATATCGCACGAGTGGCATCGAATGCGAGATGAACAAGTAGGTTAGACCGTGCTTCCGCTGCAGCTCACGCAGAAGGTTGATTACCTGTGCGCCGACGGAGACATCGAGTGCGCTGACCGGCTCGTCGAGCACCAGGAATTCCGGCTTCAACGCCAGAGCGCGGGCGATGTTAATTCTCTGTCGCTGGCCGCCGCTAAATTCGTGCGGAAAACGGTTTAGCGCCGTCTCATCCATCCCTACTGTCCGGAGCATCTCAGCAAGCCTGCGGGGTAGTCCCTCTGGCGGTTTTTCCTGATGAATCACGAATGGTTCGGCCAGAATATCCTGAACGCGCATTCGTGGATTCAACGCGGCGAAGGGATCCTGAAAGACGATCTGCATACGCCGACGCAACTCGCGCATCTGCTGTGCGTCGGCATTGAGAAGGTCGCGGCCGGTAAACGTCACTTCTCCTGCGGTGGGTTCAATGAGGCGAAGAAGCATTCTTGCGACGGTGCTCTTGCCTGAGCCTGATTCACCGACTAGTCCCAGGGTCTCGCCGCGGCGGATCGCAAATGAAACATTGTCCACTACGTGCCGACCTGCATACTCCTTGACCAAACCTCGCACTTCGACCAATGCTTCCATTGCGCTGCTCACGATTCTCCTGGTCAATCCAATTTTGGATGCTGCAGATGGAAGCTCGTTGCATCCTGATAGGCCTTGGCGAATGCTGCGAGTCGGGCATCGGAATACAACGCTCCGAGGAAGGTGAGACTGACCGGAGTTCCGGGGCCGCCCGCGTTGTTCAGTGCACCATCTTCTTCGGCTTCACTCTTAGGGGCGCCGTCTCCGCGAATTCCGTTCGGGACAATAACCGCGGGGTGCCCGGTCAAGTTTGTGGCCTGAAGTTGATTACCTTGTGATGGTGTGACGATTACATCAACCTGCGCGAAGAGTTTCTCCATCGAGGCGACTGCAAGAGTTCGCGCACGCATTGCCTGGATGTAATCCACTGCCGAGTAGAAGCGGGCGATGCGGAACTGATTCGGCCAGTCGAATGGGAGTTGGCCGGTAAGTAATTTGTCCCGACCGCTACGTGTAAGGTCGTCGAACGCGGCCGCAGCCTCTGCTTCAAGAACCGGCACGATTGCGCCGAAGGGAAAGTCGGGAATTTCGACCGGAATCAGCTTGACTCCCATGTTGCGAAGCTCGTCGAGCGCGCTGGTTGCGTACTTCGCGTCGTAGACTCTACGTTCGAAGTTTCTCTTTTGTCCGTCGGATGCATTGGCCGGAAGCGTCGGTACGTCGAACGCGGTTTTGATATAGCCCACGCGCAACGTCTTCCAGTTGAAATTGGCGTCCCAGTTAAACGCAGCAGGCTGCACCGAGAGGTCGTGCCCGTCCTGCCCATAAATCGCTGACATCACGAGGGCGCAGTCTTCAACGGCGCGGCAGATAGGTCCGATCTTGTCCATCGTCCAGCTCAGCGCCATTGCACCCGTTCTCGGGACGAAGCCAAATGTGGGCCGGAGGCCTGTGCATCCGCAGCGTGTTGAGGGGGATGAGATTGATCCGAGAGTCTCAGTGCCGATCCCGAATCCGACACAACCGGCTGCTACTGCGCTTGCGCTTCCTGCTGACGAGCCGCTCGAGCCTTGATGTTTATTCCAGGGATTTCGAGTGCGCGCGCCGAACCAGAGATCGCCCTGGGCCAGCGCGCCCATTGAGAGCTTCGCGACAAGAACTGCTCCCGCGTCATCAAGTCGTTTCACGACCGTCGCGTCATAGTCGAACTTCTGGTCTTCAAATCCGCCTGCGCCCCATGTCGTCCTGTAACCCTTTACGGCGAGGAGGTCTTTGCCGCCCCATGGAATTCCATGCAGCGATCCGCGGTATTTGCCTGCCGCGGTCTCTTTATCTGCTGCTGCGGCTTGATCCATCGCACGATCTTCGGTCAGCGTGATGACGAAGTGGAGTTGGGGGTCGTATTTCTTCAATCGAGCGAGGTACATTTTGGTCAACTCAACTGAAGATACTTTGCGTGTCTTGACCAACTCAGCCAGTTCGCGTACAGAGGCGAACGCCAAGGCATCCGAGGTGCCCGCGACTCCGGCAGATGCCGATGAGGCCAGCGCCTTCACATCGGGAGATGTGCTGATTTTCAAAGGCTTTTTTATAGTGTCGATCGTCATGTCTCCAGGGACGGGATCGAAGACAAATGCCGGAGCGACGCTGTTCGGAATCTTCAAGTCACGGATCGCGGTGTATGACCTTCGCAGTTGGTCGATGCCTTCAAGCATCATCTTCTTCTGCTCATCGGTCACACTGATTCCGGAGATGACAGCTGCGGCATCGATCATCTCGGGCGTGATCTTGGGCATCGAATCCGTATTGGCGTTGACCTGACCGCCGCCGACGAGCGGCGAGGTTTGTGCCTTTGCCTGAGCCGCCAGGGTGAATAATGCGCCCGGCAACAACGTCTGTCCCAGCCCCACCATGGAGCACACGCCAAGAAAACCCCGCCTGTCCAACCCAGAAGATTGTTCACTCATGTTCGAATTATTGCATTCCCTTACCAGTCAACAGCAAGGACAAAGGAAGCTTTAACTTAAACAAAAAAGAAGTAGCTACGGGGAGTCTTTCCGTTTACGGTTGCAGGGCTATTTCTGCTGCCCTCCACCTTTGGATGGATTGAGATTCCGTTGTTCCGGGGACTAGGATGCGGAGCGTGACCAGCGAACGTCGACTTCTGGGTCTTTCCTCGGCTCTCGCCATAGTTACTGGCGAATCGATCGCGCTTGGTATATTCCTGACCCCTGCCGCGATGGCGAAGTCGCTCGGTTCCCCGCTGCTCCTGGCTGCAGCGTGGTGTGGCATCGCCTTGATGGCGGTCTGTGGAGCCTTGTGTTATTCGGAGCTTGCCGTTCGGATTCCACAGACGGGTGGAGAGTATGTCTATCTTCGCGAAGGCTATGGCGAACGGGTCGCATTTCTTTACGGGTGGATGAGTGCTGCGGTGATGGATCCAGGATTGGGCGCAGCTCTGTCTTTCGGCGCGGGTGCGTATATCAGTGCTCTGATTCCGCTTTCCCATCGGCTCGCAGAGTTGATGCCCGCGTTAATCCTCATCGTTCTTGCGGCTGGCAGGGGGAGTACTTCGGCGTTTCTTCTTTTCACCGGGGAAGGGAGTTCGCCTTGAAAACGCGGATTTAACGATCTTCTAAAGTCATTTCTTGACCGAGGAGTACTTATGGCATCTATGCCTTTTCCTGAGGAATCACCAGGCATTCGAGGCTTGCACGGTTGGCTACATCGAAATAACAAACCGCACTTGTCAGTTGCAACTCGCATTGACGCGGAACGAACCGAAAAATAAGGAGAGAATATGGCGCACATTGAACTTCCCGAAGGTCTTCCCGGCATCACCGCGGGGTTCGCTTTCCGGCCTGAGACGGCAAAGCCGATGCGTGAGCTTGCCCACATCCTGTTGCATGGCCCGGGAAGCCTGACTCCCGGCGAACGCGAGTTGATCGCGACTTATGTCTCGTCGAGGAATGATTGCTATTTTTGCCAGACAAGCCACGGAGCCGCTGCTGCGGCTCATCTCGACGGAGATTTTGGGATCGTGGATCAGATCAAGCGTGATTTCCAGATCGCTCCTGTTTCGGACAAGCTGAAGGCGTTGCTGGTCATTGCCGGGAAGGTGCAACAAGACGGCAAAAAGGTTTCAAGCGAAGATATTGAACGAGCACGTGAGGCAGGAGCGAACGACCAGGAGATTCACGATACCGTTCTGATCGCTGCGGCGTTCTGCATGTACAACCGTTATGTGGATGGGCTTGGTACCTGGCAGCCTCGCGACGAATCCATGTATGTGGAGATGGGGAAGCAACTGGCAAGCGAAGGCTATTTGAGACCTTCTCGGGAAGACATCCCTTAGAACCCTTTTCGAGAGAGATTCATTCTCTGACCAACCTCTTATCACTAATGCCCGTTGGTGATGTGTCGAACACTACCTGATCGTGCCACCAGAGCCGTTCGAAAAAGGCGTGCGCCATGTCATCGTGGGCTGGAGTCAGTGATGCCTGCGTCCGATTAATAATTTCGCCGATTGTGCGAGTTCCATTCACCGCATCGAAGAGACACTTTTCTATTGAATTAATTGGCATAAAAATGTCCTTGTAACTATGGTTGCGGTTTATCAGGACCGCGGCGGCGTCGGGAGGCAACCGTTCCTGAATGCAGACGGTGTCTGGCATGCGGATGGGTACATAATTCTGCCATTCCTCGTTTGTGAACCTGACTGCAGGAGTGCCTGCCGATTTGTCGTTGCGATAGACAATCACGCTGTGGCGCACCATCGTACCGCGAAAGAGCTCTACCGCGGCGAACTGTTCTTCGGAAGGAAGATTTGTCATACGCGAGGCCTGGGGAATTGTCGCCATTACGCCACACCTCGGGCTGTAGGGTGCCTGTTTTAACCAGCGTCCAAAGACAAGTTGCCCTCGTTCAATGAAGTCGAGCAATTGGGGTACCGAATATGCACGATCCTGCGGATTCAAGAGCGCGTCAGCGAGTGCCGCCTCCTGCCGGAAATCGGGGGCTTCTCGCAAGAGACGCTCTAGCGGATGTCCCGGTGGCAACATGTGGAGTGCCGTGATGAGATCGCGTATGTTTTGGTCGCTGGCACGGATGCCAAGCCGCCCCGCGAACTCCTGCAGCATATAGATGCCGGTTCGTCCGTAGGGGGCGTACACCATCAGATGCATGGCGCCATCCTGTTTGAGGACGCTTCGCAGAGCTGCGAGCCCGGCATCGGGATCCGGGAGATGATGGAGGACTCCGGTGCAAACGATCTGATCAAAAGTTGTCCGCAGCTCATGGAGGTCATCGAGGGAGAGCTGGTGAACCTGAAGGTTGGTCAGGTTGTATTTGCGCCGGAGCTCTTCTGTAGCGCGCACGCTTGTCGCGCTGAAGTCGATGCCGGTGACCTGAGCTTTGGGCCAGCGCATGGCATGCTTTGCAGCCTGAGACGTGCCACAACCCGCGACGAGGATAGAGAAGTTCTCGCGATAGGGTTGGTTTGGCCAAAAGAGATGGTGCTCCGCAAGCCGTTTGCTCTGGCTGTCCCAAAGATGACGGTAGTGTTCGAGGTCGTCGACGGGCCTAGGGTAGGGATAGCGTTCGTAGAAGTCTTTGACTTCATCTGCGGTATCAGACGACCGGAGTTCGGTTTCTTGGTTCATCAGAAGGTGCCATATTCCTCGGATTCCGAGAAAGCCGATCGTCTACTGGGACCTGTCCCGTCAAACTATGCTGCAAGTTTACCCGGCTTCTATTGTTCATCGAAAGGTAGGTCTTGTCGAACTCCCATTCCGCCGAGTCTTGGCGGTTAGTTCCAGCAGGTTCTGGTGTTTAGCATCTCTGTTGCCTTCCGGATCTCAAGTATTCGACGAAGTTCCCGACCTGGACTCCTTCATTAGTTGGAGTAGTCGACCTAATACATTTGACAGTTACGGGGGACATCGGATGCTTGAACAATGGAGGAGCCTGCATGGGTATTTCATTGTTCACAAAAACGATGCAAATTAGGAAAAGGTAATCCATGAGAATCCGAGCTGCGCGATCAACGCTTATGCTTTGTTTTCTGGTGGCCGGCACACTCCTTCATTCCCAAGAACCTCCTAAGCAGGATGAAACTCATAAGCGCCCAAAACTTGGCCTTGTTCTCGAAGGGGGTGGTGCGCTCGGACTTGCGCATATCGGGGTAATAACCTGGATGGAAGAGCACCGAATTCCTGTCAATTATGTCGCAGGAACCAGCATGGGCGGGCTAGTCGGCGGCATGTATGCGACCGGTCTCTCGCCGGCTGAGGTGAGGCAGCTCATCGATGGCATCGATTGGGATCAAGTGCTGAGCGGAGTGACGCCATTTCAGGATCTTTCCTTTCGCCGCAAGCAAGATGCTCATGAGGTCCCGGGCGGGCTTGAATTTGGCCTGCGTGGCGGGTTGCAGTTCCCTTCAGGGTTCAACACAGGCCAGGCAGTGAATCTTGTTCTCGATCGTGTTGCGCTCCCCTATTCGGAGATTGCGAGCTTTAACGATCTTCCAATACCGTTTGCCTGCGTCGCCACCGATCTTGTCACCGGCAAGCAACGAGTATTCCGTGATGGACCTCTCTCCCTGGCCATGAGATCCACAATGTCATTACCCGGCATCTTCGCGCCGGTCCGATCTGGATCGCACCTCTATGCGGATGGCTTTCTTCTCAACAATCTTCCGATAGACGTAGGCAAAGAGATGGGAGCGGATGTGACCCTGGGAATTCATCTGGAGACTGCACCGCTGGATCCAAAGGCGACCCTCTCAAGTTTCGGCGTGCTCGGTCAATCCATCTCGGTGATGTCCGCTGTGAACGAAATACGTTCGATGGAGCAGGCGGACATACTTGTAACGGTTCCGCTACAGAAATACACCTCTCTTGATTACAACAAAGCTGATGCGATTATTAAGGCGGGATACGATGCGGCTGCCGCCAAAGGCTCTGTCCTATCTGCGTTTTCGGTCAGTGAGGCGGAGTGGGAAGCATATGTCTCCGATAGGAATTCCCGACGACGGACCACACCTATACCCAAATTTGTCCAGGTTGTAGGCGCTACGTCTCCTGAGATGGCAAAGGCTATGGAGAAGCAGATGTCCTCGGTGGTTGGAGAGCCGGTGGACACAAAGAAAATCGACCAGGGCATGATGAGTATCGTTGGCATGGGTCGGTTCGCCACTGCGACCTACTCCATGGTGGAAAAGAATGGGGAACAGGGTCTGCAAGTTTTGGCTGAGCCAAAATCCTACGCGCCACCGATCGTCCGCCCTCTGATTGTGATTGATGGTTCCCAGTACAACAATGTCCTGTTCAGCATTGGAGCCCGAATAACATTTCTGGATATAGGTGGCTATCGATCAGAGTGGCGCAACAACATAGTTCTCGGGTCCGTGTACCGATTGGACACCGAATACTATCATCCATTCACAACTACCAGTAGTTGGTTTATTGCTCCCAGACTGGGTGTCAACAGTCAGCAGTTGGATGTTTACACCGGCAATACATTGATCGCGAGTTATCGCTTGCGCCAGGCGCTTGGCGGCCTCGACACCGGATATTCATTTGGAAGAATTGCCGAATTTCGACTGGGATATGAAGGCGGCTATGAAAAGATATCTCCCGAGATCGGGAACATACCAACACTTCCGGTAACATCTGGAACCACTGGCGACGCGAGGATCCAGTTCGAATTGAACACACTGGATGACCCGGTTATTCCGCGCTCCGGGACTAGTCTCCTGATGTACACAAAGGGATACACCGTAAATCCAGCCGCCCCGGGCGCCTTTCCGGTCTCTGAGATTCAAGCTGAAAGATTTTTCCGCCTGGATGCTCCTGGTTCTTTGTTTGCCTCTGCCTCCGGAGGCAGTAGCTACGGATTCAGGACGGGAGTCCCATCATTTTCTCTTGGTGGCTCGCAACGGTTAGTTGCCTGGAGCACGAATGAATTGCTTACAAACCAATATTTCCTGGGACAACTCGGCTATATTCGTGAATTGGTGAAATTGCCGCCCTTTCTGGGAAGTTCCGTGAACGCCATCGGAGTGTTCGAGGCGGGAAAGACGTATCAGCTTCGAGGCGGGCCAAAGCCGCCGAATATTCCAATAGATTTTGCGGGCGGCCTCGTCGTGAACACAATATTCGGTCCTGTCGAAGTCGCAGGAGCGGTTGGCGACTATGGCCATGCCCGGTTCTTTTTCAGGATTGGTCGGATTTTCTAAGCTCGTGCTTTCTCTCGTCGATAACACCAGTGCAAATGGCAGCAATCTGTGAGATTCACCCGCGAATCAATAACTCGCTCGAGTCTGATTGCGATATGCGCATTTGAGGAAATGGAGAGAAACCAAGGAACGGTGAAAAGGCGCTTCTCGCGGGCTATTGGACGGTGTGATCGGTTGTGATGCTCAACGGTTAAGTTGAGAGCGCGCTTGGACGGATCATGGTGTAAAGCCTGGGCTTGGGGTATCGGCCTAGTTCTTGCTCTTGGCTTGCTTCTTTGGTTCTTTTTGTCCATTGACTTTTCGGAGGGGCGCCCGATTGGCATCGGTTCGAAAGACTCAACCTCAGAACCCCGCACGAGAATCTTCCCCCCAATCTTGAAACTCTGAAGCCGCCCTCTGACAATCAAATTTTTGATCGCTTGTTGGGAGACGCCCCTTATCCGTGCCGCCTCAGCCTGAGAGATCCAGTCCTCAGGTTTTTCGCTCGCGCTCTTTTATAGTTGAATTATTCAACTAATTAGTTTTACCATTCATCAGATTTGAATCCCGGTTCCATCATACCGATCCGGGACTCCGCTATAGCTAGCGGGACACGATGCCAAACGCGAGGAACCATCTCCAGTTTATTGATCATCTCTGGTGTGACCTGAACTACTACGGCATCGCTTTTCCAAGACGTTTCCAGAGGCCTTCAGTGAAGGCGTCGATCGTCTGGGCACCGAGGAGCACCCCGAGCGCATCACAATAATCGCGGCCAGAAAGACCGCCATGGTGGAACACGGCAGCGGATATGACAATTGCAACGAGGCATCGAGCAATGGCCATCGATAAAACTTCGAAACCTTGGTTCGCTGACAAAAAGCTCTCTGAAGAACGCGCCCGACCCATGGGACCCTCCGGAGCTGGCCGAAAGATTCGAGGATGATTTGGTCGACGACAGCACTCCGTTTGACGCCCGAGAACGGACTGACGAGGAGATCGAGAACTATGACCTCGGCGTCGAAGCCGGTCTCGTCGGAAAACCCAACGACCGTACCAAGAGCGCTGCCTGGCGGCGCGGCTGGGCGGATGCGAGGGAGTAATCGCATACGTTTTCACGCCCGCAGGCGGGCACTCCGCGAGCTCATACTCGCCAATTCCTTTTTCGATAACTTAGAGCACCTGAGGGTGCAAGACAGTTTCGAGCCAAATGATTTCTCGTCATCCTGGTTTGAGTTAGAGGTTGTTCTGAATTGACAATGAGCTCTGTACCTGCCTAACGCGTTGGCGGGCGTCCATTCCCCTCAACAAGATCAAGGAAGTGATCGAGCTTCGATGGGGGGTTAAAGAGCTCCACGTTGCCGTTGGGCCAGCGCACATGAATAGCTTTTAGCTGTGTCTCTGTTCCGAGGCCGAAGTGCAGGCGCAGGTCACTGGAAGAGTTATAACTGGATCCGCTGCGCACCTCATCGACCCATACCCGCTTTGTTCCCTGAAGTGTCACGCGTGCACCGATCGCGTCGTGGTTAGAGGATGTCCCAATGAGGCGGAGACCTAGCCAGTGGTTCTGATTCCTGACGAGATTCACAAGGAGCATGGGGCGGTCGCTGAGGTTGTTGATGACTGCCTCGACGCGACCATCGTTGAACAAATCAGCTATGGCGAGGCCTCGGCTGGAGCGTGGTTCGACGAGGGCCGGGCCGGAGCTTCCGCTGATGTCTTTGAACTTGCCGTTGCCAAGGTTGTAGTAGAGGAAGCGTGGTTCGCGATAGAAGGAGCCCAGCTTCGCGGAGTCGACTTCGGGGTATACATGACCATTCGCGACGAGCAGGTCAGGCCAGCCGTCGTTGTCGACGTCGACGAACATGACGCCCCAACCGAGAGCATTGGTGTTGATGCCCAGACCGGCGGGAAAGGTCACATCGGAGAACGTACCGTCGCCGTTATTGTGGTAGAGGGTAGAGGTGTCGTCGGAGAAGTTTGTCTTGAAAATATCGAGTTTGCCGTCGCCATCGTAATCGGCCGAGGTGGATCCCATGCCGGCTTGTTCGCGACCGTCTTCGTTGTAAGCAACGCCCACCTCCACGGCGGTATCGGTGAAGGTGCCGTCGTGGTTGTTGCGATAGAGAATCGACGGCGTGGAGTCGCAAGCGAAATATAGATCGGGCCAACCATCATAATTGTAGTCGAGCGTCGTGATCGAGAAGCAGTAGTGGCCGTTCGTTTTCTCGAAGCCGCTGACTTTGCTGACGTCCTCGAATCTCCCTCCGCCGAGATTGTGGAAGAGAATGTTGGGAGCGCTTTCAAGTCCGCGGGGGCCGCACATGACGGGAACGCTCTTCCATATGCAGCTGGCGCCCTGGCCTGGGACGGGGGTATGGGCCAGATCGAAATGGACGTAGTTCGCGACGGCGAGATCGAGTTTGCCATCGCGATCGTAATCGATGAAGGCGCAGCCGGTACCCCATTCCTTGCCGGTGCCAGCTACTCCGGCCTGCTCGGCAACCTCTTTGAATGTGCCGTTTCCTTGGTTATGAAAGAGGCGATTTTTGCCATAACCGGTGACGTAGAGGTCGTCAAAGCCGTCGTTATCGTAGTCGCCGACGCAGACTCCCTGTCCCCAACCGGTGGAGATGAGGCCGGCCTTCGCGGTTACGTCGGTGAACGTGCCGTCGTGATTGTTGTGGAAGAGATGATTACTGGGATTTTCTTCACGCCTGGCATTGGGTAGATTGGTTCCGTTGACAAGGAAGATGTCGGGCCAGCCGTCGCGATCGTAGTCGAGGATGGCGACTCCGGAGCCGGTGGCCTCGATGATGTAGCGCTTGGAATCGACACTTCCGTTGACGTTGCGGACGGTGATGCCAGCCTTCGAGGAGACGTCAACGAACCATGCCGGAGCAGCGTGATCGGTGGTGGGTGGATAAGGCTGTTGCGCGGAGACAGAAGGAAGAAGCAGGTTGAGTGTGCACCGCAAGAGCAACCAGAAGATTGTGCGGGACATGGCTACTCTTTGCCAGTTGCGGGCGGGGTACCCATGGCTAATGCCTTGAGGATCTTCCCGCCTTCTTGAATGACATATAGATGGTTGGCTGGAAGGTCCGTCAACTTGTCGGTAGCGCCGGAAGGCCAGCGGATCTCAACGGAGTCTGCCTTCGCGGCGCGGTCGAGGCCGAAGTGGATTCGGAGGTCGTTCTGAGAGTAGTAACTCCCGCCGCTGCGAACCTCTTCGATCTGAACAAAGGGCTTGGCGGCAGGTGAACTATGCGTTGTGATGATGATTCGAGCGCCGATGCCCGTGCGGTTCGATTGGGTGCCTACCGTGCGAACTTTGATCCAGTTGCGGCCAGTGGTGGAGTCGCAGCGGAGGAGCTGCGGAAGGCTGTTGACGCAGTTGACAACCACGTCGATGTCGCCATCGTTGTCGAAGTCTCCAAAGGCGGTGCCGCGGGCGGGAACCGAATCGTTAATGCCTGGGCCCGCCTGCGCGGTGACCTCTTCGAACTGGCCGTTGCGTAAGTTGCGATAGAGATACTTGTGCTGTGAGTAGGGTGCGTCAATGTCGGTGCCGTCGACTTCCGGGTAGACATGACCATTGGACATGAGGAGGTCGAGCCAGCCGTCGTTGTCCATGTCGAAGAAGCCGACGCCCCACCCGAGAAAGCGGGTGTTGATGCCTAGACCCGACCGATAAGTGTGGTCGTCGAAGTTGCCATCGCCGAGGTTGAGGTAGACGGAGTCGGTGTCACCGGCGAAGTTCGTTTTGACGATATCCAGCAGGCCGTCGCGGTTGTAGTCGCCGATGGTGACGCCCATGCCTGCCTGGGGCTTTCCGTCGGGGGAGTAGGCCACGCCCGATTCGGTAGCTACATCCTTGAAGGTGCCGTCCTTCTGGTTCTGATAGAGGGTGGCCGCAGTGGAGTCATTGGCCACGTAAATATCGGGCCAGCCGTCGTTGTCCAGATCAGCCACGGCCGCCGAGAGACTGTAGGTGCCGATGGTATCCCACATCCCACTTTTTTCGGAGACGTCGGTGAAGGTCCCGTCGCCGTTATTGTGGTAGAGGATGTTCTTTCCGCCCTGGAGTCCCGGAGGGCCACAAGCCACGTGAATGCCTTTATAGGTGCAGCCAGCAGCTTCAGGAAGAGGGGCGGTTTTGATATCGAAGTCGATGTAATTGGCGACGAAGAGGTCGAGGTTGCCATCCCGGTCGTAATCAAGGAAGGCGCAGCCGGAGTTCCAGCGAATTTTGGATTGGAGAAGGCCCGCCTTTTCGGTGACATCAGTAAAGGTTCCATTGCCATTGTTGCGGTAGAGGACATTCTGGCCGTAGTAGCTGACAAAGAGGTCGTCCCAGCCGTCGTTGTTGTAGTCGCCGATGCAGCAACCCTGACCCCATCCACTGCGACCCAGGCCGGACTTGAGAGTGACATCGGTGAAGGTGCCATCGCGATTATTTTTAAATAGATGTGAGATCGGTTCCTGGCCTTTGGAGAAACCGTCGAGACGTGTGCCGTTGATAAGGAAGATGTCGAGCCAGTCGTCGTGATCGTAGTCGTAGAAGGCGACGCCGCAGCCGGTGGTCTCAAGGAGATATTTGTTCTTGTGCTCACCACCGTAGATGGTCTTGGCATTGAGGCCGGACTGGCGAGCTACATCGAGGAAGCTGACGCCGATAGGAGTGCCGGAGACAGGTGAGGGCGGGCCCTTCGGCGCCGGGCGCGGCCTGTTGTCATAGGTGGGACGTGAACCGATTTGTGGTCCGGTTAAAGAGGGGGAAGGCGCCTGCGAAGCAGCGAGAGCGAGCACATCGTCGAGGCAAAGGACCAGCGCCGCGCTGGAGAGGGAGGTGATGAAGTTGCGACGAGACCCGCTCAAAAAACTGCCTCACTTGAATTGCCTATTCCATACTTCGTTGCTCTGAGTTTCGCATTGAGTTTCGGATGGTGATGGATCACAGTATCAACTACCTCGCCGCGAGTTGAGACAATCCCAACCGCGGTGGACCGAGTATAGAGAAGGTGGTGGGCCTAGGCAAGGAGTGACTACGGCCGGGGTGCGAGTGGTTCGCTGTCAGATTTTCAGGGATGGTTCGCAGGTGTGGATGAAGTCTGGGCTAGCTTTTGGGCCTTCTGGCGCTCTATGGCTGCGTCAGCGTTGTTTCCCTGTTGGGCGAGAGCATCGGCGAGCACGGCGTGGGGTTCCGCGTAGTTGGGATCTGCAGCGATTGCTGTTTGAAGCTGGCCTATCGCTTCAGAGAGCTGACCGCGTTTGAGGAGGAGGCGGCCGCTATCGAGAGCAAAGTTGGAGCGCTGCCTGCTGATCGCGACACGGCTGAGATCGGCAGCTTTTTTGCGCTCAGCAGCTGCACCTGAAGTGTCCCCCTGCTGACTGAGGATTGCCGCCAGGGTGATATGGGGACTTGGTTGGTCGGGAAGAAGCTCGATAGCGTGGTGCAGAGCCACGATAGCTTTCGCGGGATCTTCATTCTGTTTGCACACGTTGCCGAGCAGTGCCCATGCATCGCCATGCTCGGGCCGGAGAGCGACGGCTCTCTCCAGTTCGGCTTGTGATTCGTTGAAACGGCCGCTCTGCATGTAGAGCACCCCCAGGGTGTAATGAGGATCGGGAAGCTGAGGGTCGAGCTTGGCCGCCTGCTCTAACTCTGCAATGGCAGGCGGGAGGTTGTCCTTGAGTTTGAACGCGAGACCGAGATCGTAATGAAGTTGGGGATTGTCGGGTTCATCGGCGAGTCCCGCACGAAACTGCTCAATCGCATGATCAAGGTCGTTCTGTTGAAGGTACGCAACGCCCATGTCTTCGCGAAGGGTGGCATTGTTGGAGTCGAACTTGAGGGCTCGCAGGTAGAGCGGGATTGCGCCTTTAGCGTCTCCTTGTTGCACATGGGCAAGACCAAGATTGATGAGTACACCGGCGTCTTGCGGGCGTGCTGTGGCAATCTCCTGAAAGAGGGGCAGGGCCTCGCGCACGTTTCCGCTCGCTTGCAGGGTCAGGGCGAGTTCGTACTTTACGTCGAGGGAAGAGGGGGCCAGTACAAGTGTATGGCGCAGAAGAATGATAGCGGCTTCGTCCTGATGAGACGCGCGTAATGCACGGCCCAGTTGGAGCGCATATTCCACGTTCTGTTTGGCTAGGGTATTGGCTTCGGTGAGTTCTAACACAGCTGGGGCAAGCTCATGCCGATTCAGAAAGACGGAGCCGAGATGAAAGTGAGCGGACGCGAGCGACGGATCGAGCGCGATCGCCTGCTGAAATTGCGTTACAGCCTGATCGTACTGCTCATGCTGGGCGAGCAACGCACCGAGGGCATCGTGGAGAGCAGTATCATCAGGGGAGGCGGTCAGAGCGAACTCCAGCTGTTTCCGTGCAGCATCGATTTCCGCGATTGCGGCGAGAGAGGTGGCATACGCGATTGCGATTTCGGGGGCCAGGGGCTGCGGGGACTTTGTATCCGAGCCGCTGAGGAGTTGAAATAGCTTGACGGCTTTTGCGTAGTCCCGGAGTTGGGTGTACGCGAGACCGAGGTTGGATATGGCAGTTGCATCCCAGCTATCGAGTTTGTGAGCCAACTCGAGCTCCGTAACTGCCGAGCGGAGGTCGCCTTCCGCGAGGAGAACTGTGCCGTATGCAGTGTGACCGGCAGCTACTGTGGGTGCCAGCTTCACGAGTTTTGCAAACTCGACGTGGGCGGTATGTAGGTCGTTTCGTTGATAGGCGGCCGAGCCTGCGCGAAATGCTGCGTCAGCGGCCTTGAGATTGGACTTGGCAGTCGAGGCACTCTGATCTTTAGTGTTAGGCGTGCTGATTTGTGCGTAGGCGGGAGCAAGTGACGCGACCAGGAAAGCGTGTAAAAACAGCAAACGTAGAGAAAAGGTTGCGACAATCATCTAAAGCTGCCTACCCATGAAACATATGGGGGAAGTGTGATGGCGGAGAGATCAGACTGTTGCTGGAGCGAGGGCGCGTCCGTAAGCAGGGTACGCACAGTCTTGGCTGACACTCCAGCGGCTTGTGGGTGGAGGGAGACCGTTTGCGTGGTCGCGGTGCAGTTGACTGCGACGATGATAGCGGGTTGACCAGCTACGCCTTCGCGGACGTACGACAAAACGGAAGGATTGGTCTCATCGAGCATGATCATCTTGCCGTCTCGCAAGGTAGGATCTTTCTTGCGCATCGCAATCAGCTGCTTATACCAGTTGAGGATTGAGTCGGGGTCGTTTTCTTCAGCCTTGACGTTTTTGGTTGAGCTGTCGGCGGCGACCGGCAGCCATGTTGAGCCAGCCGTACTGAATCCGGCGTTCTTCGAATCCTCCCATTGCATCGGCGTACGCTCGCCGTCGCGACCTTTTTCCTTCGGCCAACCGGTGACTCCGATCGGGTCCTTCACGTCTTCCACTCGGGTAGGTGGCGAAGTCTTCATGCCCAACTCCTCGCCGTAGTACATCAATGCTGCCGAGCGTGTTGTCAATAGAAGTGTTGCCAGCAGTTTTGCGATAGACACATTGTGGATGCCATCGCCGTAACGCTCCCAGCTGCGAATGTTGTCGTGATTATCGAAGACGAAGAGGGGCTGATTGTTGCCAATCATTGTTTCGGCATCGTTGATCCTGCTACGCAGCACCGATGCATCGAGCTTATTGGTGAAGCCAACCTGCAGATCCATGGGCAAGTGCAGTTCATCGCCCTTCGTGCCGCCGTACCACTTGTACAGTTCCTGAACGCTGGGTAGGTAGGTCTCGCCGATCAACACGCGATTTCCCGGGTATTTGTCCACCATAGTGCGCAAACGTCTCATGACATCATGGACTTCGGGCAGGTTGTTTGTTTGCGAGTCGTCGAGATTATTGTCACCATAGGCATTCACTCCGCCGATCTCTTTTTCGTCGGTCAGTTTTGGATCCTCGAATAAGGTTGGAATGGCGTCCAGGCGATATCCGGCAACACCGCGGTCCAGCCAGAAACGAACCGCGCCAAACATGGCATTTTCAACCGCGGGATTTCTCCAGTTCAGGTCCGGTTGCTGGATGTAAAACTTGTGATAGTAGAATTGGTTCGTTTTTGGGTCGTACTGCCACGCGGAGTGACCGAAGAGGCTCTCCCAGTTGTTCGGTGGCAACGGTTTGTTAGCTGGTCCAACACCTCTGCCATCACGCCACACGTACCAATCGCGCTTCGGATTTGTCTTTGAGCTTTCGGATTCGATGAACCATTTGTGTTTGTCGGAGGTGTGGTTCATCACCATGTCCATGATGACGCGAATGTTCCGCTTCTTCGCTTCAGCTACGAGTTTGTCAAAATCGGCGAGCGTACCATATTGCGGGTCGACATTTTCGTAGTCAGAGATGTCGTAACCGAAGTCGACCTGCGGTGAAGGATAGATGGGTGTGAGCCAAATAGCATCAACACCGAGCGACTGGAGGTAGTCGAGGCGCTGGGTAATGCCATTGAGGTCGCCAATGCCGTCGCCGTTCGAATCCTGAAAACTGCGCGGATAGATCTCGTAGATGACGGCATGCTTCCACCACGGGCCATCGTTTTGTATCGCGCCGATTTTCGGGCTTGTGATGGCAGGAGCGGTTGGGAGCGCCTGAGCCCGAGTGAAATTTGCGAGAACCGTCGCGCCGAGAATTGCGAGGACGGCAGTGGTCATCCACGATGTCTGGCCCGAGGTGTCAGATCGTCCTGTTATGGTCATTGCCAGCCTCCGGAGATTCCGAACAATATATAGCATTACTCATCACAAGTTTTCAGTATTGATATGACGATCAAGGCCGTTGATACGCATCAATTGATGCGAGCTTGTTCCAGAGCTGCTCAAGGGTGATCCCTTTGTCTCCGGATAGATGAATAGATCGACGAAGCTAGGCGTGATCGATGCCAACGACCCCAGTCCTGAGGCCCACTCACTCCGCCGCTTGTCAGACTCCCGTCACTCGGGGCTGCGATGAAATCCTTCGCGCAGACGGTTGCTTCCGGTCTGCACTCCCTTCGCGAATTCATCTTTCCTCAGGTCTTCCCGTTTGCCCCGTCGAAAACTTTTCTCATTCGTGAACAAATGTGTTCACGATCTCAGCCAGATCAATCCCTGAAGCCCATTTCTTCACAGAGAATTGGTCAACCTTTTGGAGGAGATTTTTCTAATTACTCAGTCGTAGAGGAATAAAAAATATACCTTTTGGTGGGAGTATTCAGGATACAGACCTCCTCCATTCGAAACTTTTGGGCGAAATGCTATGTCGGTCCGACCACATTCCACTGGATCTCGTAATCGGCCAAATGACATATGATTTCTCGAGAATTTCGCCCCAAACAACGGGCGAAGCCTATTGACATCACGTACGACGTGCGCGTACTTTTCCTGTCCTCTCGCGAAAGAGGTACTCCCCTGCTTTGTGCAGATTCCTCGTTTCGTGCAGAATAAGCCTCACTTTAGACCACCCTGTCTCGGGCCTGTGAGCTGGTGATAGACGCGACTTTTCGCAATCGCAAACATCGCCGACGGACGAGAGCCAGGGGCGCAGCACCTTTAGGAGCGTACGCGATGAGACTGATGACGCAAATTAGGTTGCTATTCACGGCTGTCTTTCTGCTGGCACTATCTCAATCTTCAATGGCCTTCGGGCAGTCGGTCTATGGTTCGGTCTACGGGACGGTCACAGACGCTACGGGTGCGGCTGTTCCAGGCGCAACCGTTACAGTGACGGATGTGACAAAGGGCACTACGGTCACGGTGCAATCCAATGGCAGCGGTGACTTCACGGTAGAGCACCTTATCCCGGACATCTACGACGTGAAGGTGGACGCGGGCGGTTTCAAGGGCTATCAGCAAAAGGGGATTCAGGTCTTTGCTGATGCCGCGGTAAAGGTTACCGCCGCGCTTGAAGTCGGTGCGTCCGCGGTGACCGTCGAAGTCAACGCCGACGCGGTTCCACAGCTCAAGACGGATCGCGCTGACGTGTCGACAAATTTCGAAGCGAGGCAGATTGAGGATCTCCCAATTCCCGGCCGGAACTTCACGGGCCTGGCGCTGTTGCTGCCCGGCGCGCAGCAGCTTGGATGGAGTCACGCCGCCAGCGAGAATCCGCAAGGCAGCTTACAGATCATGGTCGACGGGCAAGCCTTCGCTGGCACCGCCTACGAGTTAGACGGAACCGATAACCAGGATCCGATCCTCGGCATCATCGTCGTCAATCCAAACTTCGATTCGCTGGCAGAGTCAAAGATCGCGACGCAGAACTATGACGCGGAGTTCGGTAAAGCCGTCTCCTCCTTCGTGACAGCGCAGACGAAATCGGGCTCAAACAATTTCCACGGTTCCGCGTTTGACTATCGCCAAAGCGGTGCCAATCTGGCGAAGGATCCGTTCACGCAAGGGCCGGGGCGTTCCGCTATTCCCGGCCAGCTCAAGAACCAGTTCGGCGGCTCCATCGGCGGACCGATTCTCAAAAACAAGCTCTTCTTCTTTGGCGATTATCAGGGTGTGCGTCAGAAAGTCGGAACCGCCAACGTCCAAACGGTTCCATCGTCGCGGCTGGTGGAGACATGTCTCGGCAAGCAGCCGGCGACTGGCGGAATCCCCGGCTGCGACTTCAGCGAGTATGCCGCGAATGTGACTCCTATAGGTACGGGCATTATCTATCAGACCAACGGCCAGCCATACCCTAATAATGTTATTCCTGCATCGCAAGTGTCTACGCAGGCGAAGAACTTTTTCGCGCTTCTCGAGCCATACGCGCCGAACACACCTGGTTCGTTCAACGGTCTTAAAAATAACTATGCAGGCTCGGGCACGGGCGGTCTGAATAGCGATCAGTGGGACATACGCGGCGACTTCACTATGAATGACAAGGTCCACTTCTTCGGCCGGTTTAGCCGATTTACCGATGTCCTGAGCGGAACGGTCATGTTCGGTCCCGCCGGAGGGGCCGGCTTCGGTCTCGGCGGGTACGGTGGCACCTCAAAGGGAGCAAATGACAGCGCTGCGCTTGGAACCGACATCGCAATCAACGCGAAGCTGGTGACCGACGTACGCCTCGGCTACTTCCGTTACAACATCAACACCAGCAAGTATGACCAGGGCACCAACCTGGCCAACCAACTTGGTATTCCCGGGATGAATACGGGTACTTCGATCACCAGCGGCGCTCCGAGCTTCCAGCTTGAGGAGGTTGGTTCACTGGGCGGAGCGTCCCCCGCTAACGCACAGGCCACGGGACCGCAGTATGGCGCAGGCCTGAACGTGGATCGCTGCAACTGTCCCTTGATCGAGAGGGAAGACCAGTATCAGATTGTGAACAACTGGACCAAGCTTTTCGGCAACCACGCGCTGAAGGTCGGAGCCGACCTTCGTTATGCGCGTAATCTGCGCGTCCCGAGCGACAACGACCGCACCGGCATCCTTTACTTCAGCAACAACTACACCTCTAACCCGGGCAATGCAAATCTCGCCGTCCCTCTCCCAATTGGCGGATTGGGCTTCGCGACCTTCGCTCTAGGCCAGGTGACCAACTTCCTGCGCTACGTCAGCACTTCAACCAACGCTAAGGAGTTCCAGAAGCGCATGTTCTTCTATGCGCAGGATACCTGGAGGGCGTCCCCGAAACTGAGCGTCAACTACGGGCTTCGTTATGAGTTTTACTTCCCGGAGACAATCAACGGCCCAGGGAACGGAGCGCTGTTGAACCCGGACACCGGCTATCTGTACGTCGCTGGTATCGGCGGCGTCGGCAGCAACATGAACTGGCAAAGGACCACCAACACGTGGAGTCCACGAATCGGAATAGCCTACCAAGTGCGTCCGGAGACGGTCATTCGAGCCGGTTATGGGCGGAGCTTCGATATCGGCGTATTCGGTTCGATCTTTGGACACGCTGCGACTCAGAATTTGCCGGTTCTCTCCAGCCAGCAGGTGACACAGACCGGCGGGAATTATACTTCGGCCTTCACACTGGCTCAGGGGCCTCCCGCACCGACCCCCACGCCAGTTCCTGCAAGCGGTCTACTGCCCAATCCTGGTGCTTTGGTAAACTCGCGCGCCAGACCCAACCCGCTGCGTCTTCCGACCCTCGATGCATGGAACGCGAGCCTCCAGCAGTCCCTGACGCCAACGCTCTCGTTGACCATTGCCTACGTAGGCAACAAGGGCACCCACACGCTTGGCGACGGGAGCGGCAATACGACCAATCCCATGGAGGCCGCGATCACGCTGCCGGCGCAATACAGCATTACCGGACAGCAGCTGCACTTTGATCCCTCCGTGAGTGCGACAACAAACTTCGGTGTCAAAGCGTTGAACGGTCAACCAGTCCCTGGCATCTCACCCTCTGGAGGAACGAACAATCAGACCTATCTGACGCGTTATTACGGAGGAAAGCTTCCTGCATGCGCAGACCCCAACTATCACATCACTGATCCGCTCATCGGACCTGGTCAGTGCGGCTGGACCAACGGGATCACCGACTACAGCGATGACTTCAATACCCATTACAACTCGCTTCAGGTCACGCTCGCCAAAACGTTCACCCGTGGCTTTTCGATGAATGCAAATTATGCCTGGCAGCACGCGATCAGTTGGCAAAGCGGTTACTACACCTGGAGCCACGCAGCCACTAAGGGGACCGATGGCTTCCTTCGTCGTCAACAGTTCATTATCTATGGGTTGTACGAACTTCCCTTTGGAAGAAACAAGATGTTCGGCAGCCATGTTGGAGCTGTCACCAACCAGATCATCGGAGGATGGCAATTGAGTCCGGTCTTGAATTACTCCAGTGGCTTGCCGTTTACGCTGACGCTCGGAGGATGTCCGGGGATTCCGGGCTCGGCTCCTTGCTACATGAATGGAGACAAATCACGGTTCCAAAAGCAAATCACGGGCGCTCCATATACTACTCTCAGATATTTTAATGCGACGGCTCTGTCGACAGTCTTCACAACGCCCGGACTGGACCAGATCGGAACTCTGGGAAGAAATAGCCTCTATGGGCCGAACTTCTTCAATACCGATCTGTCGGTATTGAAGAGCTTCCCAATCCACGAGGCTGCTACGATTCAGTTCCGCATGGACGCGTACAACGTCATGAATTACATCAGTTTCGGCTCGCCCAGCGGAGTTGACGGAACGATCAGCAACGGACCCGGAAAGGATGGCACCGCCAATCCGCGCCAGATACAACTCTCCCTCAAGGTGCTGTTCTAATGTGGCTGTTTGCCAGGAGAGGGGAGCTCGGACTCTTCTCTTCCTTTCGATGCGCTTTTACCAGATACTCATGAGATTTCTGCGTATTACGCTTTACCTATCACTGTGCAGCATTGCCGCCACCTCGCCAGAATGGGCTATGGCCCAGGCTGGCTCGGCTGACGGATCCAGCGGTCAAACTCCTCAATTCCCTAAGCCTCCTATCTCCGGCGAAGCTCCGACGAATCTTATGCAGCTGCGTCAGCTTATTGATCGTGGGCGCGCTCCTGAGGCCTTGAAACAACTTGACGATCTCTCGGCGCGGCACCCAGGAACACCTGGGATAGATCGATTGCGTGGTGTGGCTCTATATTCTCAGGGTCACTTCGCGGAAGCAGACGCGGCATTTGCTGCTGCATTAAAGCTGGACGACCAGGATGAAGAGTCAAGGCAGATGCGCGGCCTCACGCTTTTCCGGCTGGGCCGGCCGGCCGATGCGATCCCATTGCTTGAAGCAGCGCACAGCTGGACCTCAGAGACAAAAGTCGATCCAAGTTATGTCCTGGGCATTTGCTATCTGGAGACGCGGCTCTATGACAAAGCGCGAGCGGCCTTTGCCTCACAGTACGGGTTCCCACCGGATTCGGCTTCAGCATATCTTTTAGCCGCTCGAATATTGCTCCGCCGGGAATATCTCCCAGTCGCGCATGAGTTTGCCAGCAAAGCGCTCTTGCTGGATCCTCAGTTACCCCTCGCGCATGCGCTTCTCGGTGAGATTGCCATGGCAGGTGGACACCTTGACGAGGCGATTGAGCAGTTTGAGAAGGAGCGCCTCCGCAACCCTCTCGATGGCAGCGTCTATGACAGACTCGGTGATGCCTATACGCGTGCGGGAGACTACACACAAGCGCAGCAATCGTTGCAACGGGCTTTACTACTTGAGCCGAATTCTACCGGCCCATACATCCTGCTAGGTAAAGTTCTGCTCAAAAAGCAGGATCCTGTGAACGCGGTGATGTATCTGGAACGGGCGGAAGCGATGGACCCACGAAATTCGATGACTCACAGCCTCTTGGGCCAGGCTTATCGAACCCTGGGTCGCACGGACGACGCCAGCCGAGAGACACTTACAGCCCAGCAGCTGCAAGCGGCAAGCGAGCCAAAACTTGAAACCATTCATTAGCGGAGACAGCGTTGCTTTTGCGTCTTCATCCTAGATAGGCATTTGGCTCGTCATCTGCGGAGGATGCGGAATCTGTTTACTTATCGAAGGAGCCACGCAATATCTGAGGGGTTGCTTATGATCCTCGAACGTCAGGGCGGGCCCCTACACCGCTTCTTATCGCCGAAGATGTTGCGGCGCGGCTGAATGTCAGCAAGGACTGGGTCTGGAATCACTCCTCGCGGAAAGTACCTTAACTGCCGGCCATTCGAATGAGTGACGGTGCTCTCCGCGACCGTGCCAGCCGGATCGAGGAGTTCGTCAATATGACGAAACCTTGCCCGATTATGCAGGGACACAACCTGCGCCGAGCTTATACAGAGTCGAAGGCGCATCAGGTGAAAGGTGAATCATGGGATTTCATCGTTCAGTATGGGGCCTGGCACTTGAACCCGAGCGTTGCAGGAGCCTTTGACATGCAACTGCCCGCGTCTTGCATAATCTCGGGATAGTCACATGCGACAACCCCTCTTCCTCAGTCTGCTTTCGAATAGCCGTGGCCTGGTCCGATATCGCCTGGGCCATTGAACTGATTCTGTCGATAAGCTGCTCATCATCTACGCGCAACGGGGTTGCAAGTCTCTGCCAATGCCGCAATCCAATATCACGTAGCCGATATTCGTCGCCGATCTTCATTGCAAGCTTCACCTTGCTCATGTCCACAGAGGATACGGAAGGCTGCTATTAGTCCTCTGCGGACGGCCTGGATGGGATCACCTCGGATGCCAGCGGCATGACGCCTGCTGGCTTTAGGACCACATAGCCATCAAATCCTCCAATCGGTATACGGTTCAACTGGAGGTGTGCCGTGATGAGCCAGTATCCTCGATGCGGGGAAGTAGATAGTACCCGTTGTAAGAGTGTTCGCACTCGGTCGCTGCTATCTCTTCTGCGGTGTCACTTTGGATGCTTTGGACTTCTTCTTGAGTGCCGAGTTTTTGGATGGCCGGCCAAGCTTTGGCTGCGGGGCAAATGTTTCAACTTCCGATCGGAGAAGAAGGGTTCGACCTGCTATTTTGACGGTCGTCAGTCGGCCTCGCTGGATCAGATTGGCGATAGCCTGCTTGGAGACACCACGAAACCGGGCGGCCTCAGCCTGCGAAATGAATTCATCAAGCTGATGTTCGTAGAGAGGAAAACGTATTGGTGGGGAGCCGGTCTCGGCACGACGGATTGCCTGATCCCAGCCG
>Ga0206958_1052_pt1 | contig 34294 bp, 31 predicted proteins | sample Alteio_BWOrgHeat_33_FD_152968 | JGI IMG/M metagenome (GOLD analysis project Ga0206958, IMG submission 152968) | Enriched cells from forest soil in Barre Woods Harvard Forest LTER site, Petersham, Massachusetts, United States -... | ecosystem: Environmental > Terrestrial > Soil > Temperate forest >... | reverse complement strand
CGCGTTATCAGCATTCATTGCTGAATTATCTGAGTTCATTGATGAATTATCAGTAGTGGTGCCGTGGGTTTAATGTTAGCTAACACTGTCAAGGCTCAAGACGCTACCGCCAACGCCACTGACAACAGCACGACCACCACAGAAAACAGCACCACGACCACCACAAGCGGAGATAATGGTACCACGACCACCACTACTGATAATTCATCAATGAACTCAGATAATTCAGCAATGAATGCTGATAACGCGGCCAAGTAATTCTCCGTGAGAGATTGTTGATAGGAATAAAAATAGGGACGTCTCCCATTTTTAAAGCATGTTTGTAGTATTAGAAAATATTAATTTACCATTCAAAGGAGAAGTTATGAACAAGAAATTAGTTGTGATCGCAGCTCTGGTTTTTGGTGCCGTTGGTTTAATGTTAGCTAACACTGTCAAGGCTCAAGATAATGCTGCTGCTAACACTGATAACGCTGCGATGAACGCTGATAACTCAGCCATGAACGCTGATAATTCCGCGATGAATGCTGACAACGCTGCGACCGAAAACGCTGCTAAGTAATTTTAGCTAGTTTGGTCTAAAAATAGCCCCGTATATTTAAATATATACGGGGTTATTTTTTTTCGATTCCTCTAGCAGGTGGGGCATGGATATATTACACTATAGCCAATGGATGCTTGGAGAGAGATTACCTCATTAAATTATAGTCAAATCAAGGACTTACAGAATCAACGGCTGCACTCCTTTATTAATACCCACGTTTATCCGTTCAGCCCCTATTACCGCAAACTTTTTAATGACAAGAAGATCGACCCCCGCAAGATCCGTACCCGGGAAGATTTAAAACGCATTCCTTATATCATCAAGACAGATTTAATCACCAAGGACAATCCTCAGAAATTTAAAGATTTTATCCTGCAGCCGGATAAGGAAAAGATCAAGCGCTTCTGGCCTAAATCCCGTTTGCTGGAATTGGCCTTTAAGTCTTGGGTCAATGGCCGCAGTGTGGAGGATGATCTGGGTCGTGAATACCGTCCGATTTTTATGACCTTCACCACCGGCACCACCAATGCACCCGTGGCGTTTATGTACAGCCGCTATGATCTGGATAATCTGAATATTTCCGGGGCGCGCATGGTGGATCTTTTCGGTATCAAGTCAGATGAGCGGATTATGAACTTATTTCCCTTTGCGCCGCACCTGGCTTTTTGGCAGACATTTTTTGGTGCCATCGAAGCCGACATTTTTTCATTGTCCACCGGTGGCGGTAAGGTCATGGGCACGGAAGGCAATTTAACGGCGATGTTACGCATGAAGCCTTCCGGGATCCTCGGCGTGCCAAGTTATATTTACCATTTGATCCGTTATGCCCAGGAAAAGGGTCATGACCTGTCATTTTTGAAGAAAATTGTTTTAGGCGCCGCCAAGGTGACTGCGGCCTATAAGCAGAAACTTTCGGATATGCTGGCCCAGCAGGGTGCTCGGAATGTGTATATTTTTGGGACCTACGGTTTTACTGAATCGCGCACCGCGTGGGCGGAATGTCCGGCGGACAATTATCAATCCAGCGGTTATCATCTTTATCCGGACAAAGAAATTTTTGAGATCATTAATCCTACCACCGGTGAAGTTCTTGATGATACAGCCGATGGCGAATTGATCTATACCAGCCTGGATTCACGGGCAAGCGTGATGCTGCGTTACAGGACAGGAGATTTTGTCAAAGGCGGGATCACCTATGGACTATGTCCGTTTTGCAAACGCATGACCTTGAGACTTTCGTCGGATATTACCCGCTTGTCCGATAATAAGGATATTCATCTCTCCAAGGTGAAGGGCACCTTGGTTAATTTGAGTCATTTCGCCGAGGTTTTAAGCGGTATTCCCGAGATTAATGAGTGGCAGCTGGAAATCCGTAAGCATAAAAATGATCCTTATGAAGTCGATGAAATGGTCGTCTATGTGACACCTCAGAATGGGGCCAATACCGGTACGTTATCCCAGTCGATCAAGGACCAATTGACGGGTGCCACGGAAGTCGCCCCCAATGAAATCAAATTTATCGGATTAGAGGAAATGGTCAAGCGCCTGGAATTGGAAACGGCCAATAAAGAAAAAAGAATATTAGACTCAAGACCAAAAATATAACCCCGCTGCCAACCTGGGGACATGTTCAACAAGAACAACAAAACGTGTCCCCAAGCCGGCGGCCAACCAGCTAAACCGTTGAACATGAAAGCACCCCAGGGAAATCCCCTTTCGACGCACCAATATATACGGAGGTCAAAATGGAACGAGTAGCAATTGTAGATGGTATACGCACCCCATTTTGCAAGATGGGTACGAATTTTAACTACATGAGCGCCCAGGAATTGGGCCGTATCGCCACCCGCGAATTGATTGAACGCACAAGTCTGGATGTCAATCTCATTGATGAGGTGATCTTCGGATGCGTCGGCCAGCCGGCTGATGCCGCCAACATCGCCCGTGTCATTGCCTTATTGGCCGGCATTCCCAAAAATGTCCCGGCATACACGGTGCACCGTAATTGCGATTCCGGTTTAGAAGCCGTTGTCCAAGCCGCCATTAAAATCAAGGCCGGGGAAGGTCGCTTTTATTTGACCGGCGGCACCGAATCCATGAGCAATATCCCGTTTTTTGTCTCGAAAGAATATCAGGAAATCTTAATGGAAATTTCCCGTGCCAAAAGCATGCCTCAAAAATTGCAGGGCTTTTCCAAGATTCGTCCTCATCATTTTTTGATGCCGCGCATCGGCTTACAACTTGGCCTCACGGACCCTGTTTGCGGCTTAAATATGGGACAAACCGCTGAAGTCCTGGCCAAGGAATACGGCATCACCCGTCGTGAACAAGATGAGTTTGCTTTAGCCAGCCATCAAAAGGCCATCAGGTTCCGTACCTTTTTAAGAGAAGAAATTGTGCCGGTGATTCCAGGTCCCAAATATAAAGAAGCGGTGGCCGATGATAATGGCCCGCGTGATGGCCAGTCCATGGAAGCATTGGCTAAATTAAAAGCTGTTTTTGAGAGAGGTACCGGGACGGTGACTGCCGGTAATGCCAGTCAGATCACGGATGGTGCCTGCGCGCTTCTGGTCGTCAGTGAATCAAGGGCCAAAGAATTAGGCATGAAGCCTTTAGGTTATATCCGCAGTTATGCCACCGCTGGTGTTGATCCTAATCGCATGGGTATAGGGCCGGCGTACGCGATCCCAATGGCGTTAAAGAAGGCTGGGATGAAACTTGCCGATATGAAGGCCATTGAAATCAATGAAGCTTTTGCCGCCCAAGTTTTGGCTTGCACACGGGCGCTGGCTTCCGAGAAATTCCTGAAAGACATAGGCTTTGAAGGCTACGGTGGACAAATTGATCCGGCTAAATTGAATATGCACGGCGGCTCCATTGCTTTGGGCCATCCGGTGGGCACAACCGGTGCGCGGTTGATTCTGACCATGCTTAAACATTTAAATCGTACGAATGAGGATGTTGGTCTTGTATCTTTATGCGTCGGCGGCGGCCAGGGTGCAGCTATGATTTTAGAAAGATAAGTTTTCCCTCCCCCTTGTGGGGAGGGTTAGGGAGGGGGAATATGTCCGTCTTTTACAAAGAAGAAGCCAATATCGGAACGATCACCTTTGACCAGCCGGATTCCAAGGTCAATGTCTTAAATGCAGCCACCTTGATGGCCTTGGATAAAATGCTCGATGAGCTTAAAACCAAGAGCCTCACCGCATTGATCATTCAAAGTGCCAAGAAGGATATTTTTATTGCCGGTGCGGATATCAAAGAAATTGAGAATATCACCGAAGCTTCCGATGGTAAGGTCAAGGCTCAGGCCGGCCAAAGGGTGATGGATAAGATCGAAGATCTTCCCTATCCAACCATTGCGGTGATTGATGGGGCCGCACTCGGCGGCGGATGCGAGCTGGCCTTAGCCTGCCGTTACCGGATTATGACCTTTAATGATAAGATCCGTATCGGTCTTCCGGAAGTGAATTTGGGTTTTGTGCCTGGATTCGGCGGTACGTATCGTTTGCCGCGGTTGCTCGGTCTTCAACAAGCGTTGAAAATGATTGTTTCCGCCGCACCCATCAATGCCTCAGCCGCTTTTCGTTGCGGATTGGCCGACCGGCTTCATCCATCGGTAGGCTTAGAGGATCGCATCAAAGAGTTTATTAAAGTCATTTCAGTTGAACCTACCAGGCGCGTTATTAAACCTTTTACACCTAAAGGCTTTCAGGCATTCTTGGAAAAGAATTCCATAGGCCAGTCCGTGGTCTTTAAAGAAACTCATAAATCAATCCAAAAGGCCACTAAAGGATTTTATCCGGCGCCTTTTAAAGCCGTGGAAGTGATCCAAAAGACCCTGCGGCTGCCGCGGGAACAGGCGTTGGATATCGAGTCCAGTGCTTTTGCGGAACTTGCCATTACACCTATCTCCAAGAATTTGGTGAAGGTCTTTTATCTTTCTGAGAAATATAAAAAATTATCTGTCCCTGGCGCTGAAGGTGTCAAGCCCATGGTGATCGCCAAAGGTGCCGTCATCGGTGCAGGTATCATGGGAGGCGGAATCGCGCAGTTATTCAGTGACCGCGGGGTATGGGCGCGCTTGAAGGATATCAATCAAGAGGCCATTGCCAAAGGTTTGAAAGCCGCTTACGACGTTTATGCCCAAGGGATGAAAAGAAAGAAATTTAAGCCGTACCAAGTGGCGGCCAAAATGGGCATGATTTCAGGCACCGTGGATTATAGTGGATTTGCCGATGTGGATATTGTCATTGAAGCGGTGGTTGAAAATATGGACATCAAAAAGAAGGTTTTCGCGGAAGTCAGCCAAGTGTTGCCGCCAAAAGCGATTTTGGCCTCGAATACCTCGTCTTTGTCCGTCACTGAAATGGCCCGGGCTTCCAAAGACCCATCTCGGGTGATTGGTTTTCACTTTTTTAATCCCGTGCACCGTATGCCGTTGATTGAAATCATCACCACCGATATGACTTCTCAGGAAACCTTGGTGACAACCTTGGAGTTTGCCAAGAAATTGGGCAAGACGCCGGTGATTGTCAAAGATGCACCTGGCTTTTTAGTCAACCGCATTTTGCTGGCCTACATCAATGAAGCCGGACGGATTTTAGGCGAGGGTGGATCCATTGAAACCATTGACCGCTTTGCCACCAAATTCGGTATGCCCATGGGGCCTTTCACTTTGTCCGACGAGGTCGGCCTCGATGTGGGGGTGAAGGTGTTGCATATTTTAGAAGTGGGCTTAGGCCCAAGATTTAAACCTTCCAAAATTTTTGATGATGTGCTGCCTTTGAAAATCCTCGGCAAGAAATCCGGCAAAGGATTTTATATCCACGGCAAACAGCGCGTGGTTAATCCCGAAGTCCAAAGCATGGTCAAGGCTGGAGACGGCGTGAATGAACAGGATGCCGTTGAGCGCATGATGTATATCATGATTAATGAAGCCGCGATGATCATACAGGAGAAGGTTGTCGACAGCGCGGACGCGGTGGATATCGGCATGATTTTTGGGACAGGCTTTCCGCCGTTTAGAGGGGGACTGCTGCGCTACGCCGATTCCTTAGGGATGGACCATCTGGTGGCCGGCATGGAGAAGTTGGAGGCGCGTTTTAAGGACGGCCGCTTTAAACCTTGCGGGTATATTTTGGAGTTGAAATCTCAAGGTCGGAAGTTCTATAATTAATTATGGCCGATGAGTCTATATTCCTGCGCAAGAAGACACCTGCGCCTCCAGTTTTTCCCGTCAAAGTCATTCTTAAGTTCCTGGCGGTACTGCTTGGTTTGGCTTTACTGGCGGCTTTAGGGTTGTTTGTTTATTTCAAACTGCAATTTACAACCTACGCAGACAGCCAATACAAATTTTCCATCAAATACCCGAAGAGCTGGAAGGTGGTCGTTCATCCGCAACCTAATGTGGCGGTGGTTTTTTTAAGGCCTAAGGATACGGCGATGGATACCATTCAGGAGAATTTTAGCGTCACGGTTCAACCTATTCCAGCCAGCATTTTCAATCTGGCGCAATTCAGCGCCACGGTTAAGAATCAAATGACCGCTGTTTTTAGCAAGAGTATTCAAATTGCCGAAGACAAACCGTTGCATTGGGGATGGCGGGAGGGGCGTCAAATGGTTTTCAACGCGCCTAAACCCGACCATTTGAAAATGGTCAATGCCTGGGTGCTGCGCGATAATCAGTCGTATATCCTCACCTTTTTCGGCGATATGAATAAGTATGATAAGGATAAGTTTTACATCGAAGAAATCATCCATTCCCTGCAACTGGAGTAATGTCAGTGTGCGTACCGCGAAGCCATCTCATACTGATCTTGTTCATCTTAAACATTCCTTTTGTCCACGCCGAAGATACTAAAACCGCCCAAGAGCTGCTCAGCGAAGGCACGGATGAATTAAATGCCGGTAGTCTAAATAATGCCATCAGTCGTTTCACCAAGGCCATCGAAATTGACGGGCATTTATCCAAGGCGTTTAATAACCGGGGTGTGGCCTATGCCCAGCAGGGCAGTCTGGCGCGCGCCATCGACGATTTTACGATGGCTATTGCGGAGAATCCTAAAGATTTTGACGCGTATAATAACCGGGGCCTGGCCTACGCGCATAAAGGCGATTTTACCCAGGCGATTTTTGATTACACCAAATCCATTGAGCTCAATACTTTTTATGTCAGGGCTTACAACAACCGTGAAGCGGCGTATTTCAAATTAAAAGACTACGATAAGGCCTGGTCGGATGTGCACACGGTGGAGGTCATCGGCGGCAAAAACAACCCCGATTTCATCGCCGACCTCAAAAAAGCCTCCAGCAAAGAAAAATAGGGGTCTGTCCCTAATTTTGAAAATTAGGGACACCTGCCTTTACATACGTTCGGTGAGGAATTCGTGAAGATTGTTACATTGTAGGTAAGGATTGGTTTCTTTTTGGCGGCCTATGGTATCGGTAGGCGTGTTGCCGTAATTGTGGCCGGGATAGACCACGGTTTCATCTGGCAGTTTCATAATCACATTGTAGAGGCTTTGATACATCACCTTTGAATCTCCACCCGGTAAGTCACATCTGCCGCATCCGTCGATAAAAAGCGTGTCGCCACTGATCAGCTGTCCTTGGGCCAGAAAACATTGGCAGCCCGGCGTATGTCCCGGTGTATGCAGAATATCGAATTGGATTTTCCCCACCGATAGCTTGTCTTTATCCGTCACATCCACCAATCCCTGAACCCTTGGCCTGAGTGGAGGATATTCAAACTTATTAATATACACCGGCACCTGATGCACGGCCAAAAGGTCATTAAGGCCGTTGACATGGTCGGGGTGGGCGTGGGTTAGGAAGGCTTTGGTGACCTTATAGCCTAAGCGTTTGGCTTCTTGAAGCAGAAAAGGCACATCCCAGGCCGGATCGACCATGGCCATTTCCTTGGTTTCAGGGTCCCCTAAAAGATAGAGGAAATTATTCAGTGGTCCTATTTCGTATTGCTGGATAAGCAGTCTTGACATAAACAACCTCGCTTTTATAATACACTCTTTGACTCTATCTTACACAAATAGCGGAGGTTAATCAAATGGCGCTGTTAGAATCAATTAAAATTCCTTTGGGCACATCGATCCCAACGTTTGAATTAAAAGATGCTCTCGGCAAATCTTATAAATCCACCGCTCTTTTCGGCGAGCGCGGTTTACTGGTGGTGTTCACTTGTAATCATTGTCCCTATGCCTTGGCTGTTTGGCCTCGGGTCATCCGTCTGGCCCAATACGGCCGTGGCATGAGGGTCAATACCGTTGCCATTAATCCCAATATAAATCCGGATTTTCCGGATGATGCGCCCGATAAGATGGTCGTCAAGATCAAAGAATTGGGCATTGATTTTCCTTATCTGGTCGATGAAACCCAGCAGGTGGCAGACAGCTTTAAGGCCCAGTGCACGCCGGATATTTACTTGTTTGATAAAAACAAAGCGCTTGTATACCACGGTCGTATCGATGATAATTGGAAAGACGAGAGCGCTGTCACCCGCGAGGAATTAAAAGAAGCCATGAACAACATGGCCGCGGGCCGTAAAATTGATCCCAAGCAAAATCCCAGTATGGGATGTTCCATTAAGTGGAAAGATTAAAAATAAGTGGAATTTATCAATCGCATCACGGAAGCCGATCAGCCGACCCAAATCATTGCCGATCTTTTTGTACAAGTCGAGGGTGATTTTGACCTGGGGATTTTATACATTTGTCCCTGGGCGCCCTATGATCCTGTGGAATTGTTTGAGGCGATCAAAACCCGCGGGCGCATCCGTCATTTGATCTGCTGCACCTGTGCCGGCATTATCGGTACAGAACGTGAAATCGAAGGCCGTCCATCAGCGTCTTTAATGCTGATGCGTCTGCCTCAGGTTAAGATCACGCCTTTTGCTTTGAGCCAGCCGGTATTGGAGGGACTCAAGTCTAAGGAAGACTGGTATAATTTTTTGGAAGTGTATCCTAACGAGAATCCTTCCTTTATCGTTTTTGCCGATCCCTTTGCCTTTGACGGTAATGGGTTTTTGGCCGCTCTCAATCAGGTGTATCCCTCGCGGCCCATTGTCGGAGGCCTGGCGTCCGCGGCTTCTGGTCCCGGTGAAAATGTTCTCATCTTAGATGGCGAAGTGATGAAGGACGGATTAGTCGGTGTTTGTCTGACCGGAAACTTAAGAGTAGAGACGGTGGTCTCGCAAGGCTGCCGGCCTATCGGTGAAACCTTCATTGTCACCCGGGCGGTGCGTAATATCATTTATGAATTGGCTGGACGGCCTTTTTATAAGGTTTTAGAAGAGGTATTGAATAAAGGCACGGAGTACGACCGTCATTTGGCTCATGAAGCAGTGTTTGTCGGCATTGCGATGAATGAGTATAAGGACCAATTCAAACGTGGTGATTTTTTGATCCGTGGTGTGATCGGGGTCGAGCCCCAAAGTGGGGCGGGCGTGGTTGGCGACCATATGCATGTGGGTCAGACCGTGCAATTCCATTTACGGGATGCCAAGACCGCCAATGAGGATTTGCATGAATTGCTCAAGCAGTACAAGACCAAAAAACAGGCGACCAGTGCGCATGGGGCTTTTGTGTTCTCCTGCAATGGCCGGGGGGTCAATCTTTTTAATGAGCGTGACCACGATATCAGGATTATCCAACATCATTTAGGCCCTGTGCCGGCGGCCGGATTCTTTTGCGCGGGTGAGATAGGGCCGGTGGGAGGGGTGAATTTCCTGCACGGATTTACCAACAGCATGGCTTTATTTTACCCAACCTCATGAGTTCATCTGAAATTTATTTAGAGCGAATGTTAGAGTTTGCGCGTGAAGCGGGCGGCATTGCCATGGATTTAATCAGCAAAAAGCGATCCCGGCCTCAAGAAAGACCGCTCCATTATTACACTGGCGGACAAAACGATTTCCAAGCTTGCCCGTCAGAAACTTGACGATTTTCTTCAAAGCCCCCAACATATTCTGATCGACGAAGAAGATCCCAGGTCCATTGACTATATGGACCAAAAGCGCCTGGATCAAACGCCCTATATCTGGGCCGTGGACCCCATCGACGGCACGCGCCTCTATGCCAATCGTATGCCGATGTTCGGTATTTCCATGGGGCTTATCAAGGATTTGAAGCCGTGGCTGGGTGTTGTCTATTTCCCCATGCTCAAAGAGCTTTTTTATTGCGATGGAACCCATAGTTACTATGTGCGAAATGCGTTTGGTCCAGATGAAATTAAGGTACAGATTGCTCCTATAAATGAAGAGTTGTCGCCGCGTTCATTGTTTTTTTGCAATGACACCTTTTTTGATCGGTTTTATTGGAAACCTAAAGATTTTCACATTTTGATCAATGCCTGCGCGGTGGTGAATCTGTGTTGGCCGGCCATCGGGCGAGGAGTGGGCTGTTTTTTAAGATGTCATATTTGGGATTTTGCCGGAAGTTGGCCCATCATCCGTCAGGCAGGTTATGATTTCCGTCGGGTGTCAGATGGTCGAATCCTTGATAAGGTGCAGGCCGATCTGTTTGCGCGCGAGCCTTTAAGCTGGCATTTGAAAGAATATTATTTGATCTCGACTGAGCGCAATTTTCAGGAAATTTTGTCCAGAATAGCTCAACGGTAAAAGTGTCCCCTTTTTGACTTTTTTTGTTATAATACCGGGCATGTCTGAACGTTTTATCCGGACCTATAAGAAATTTTATATTGATGAGGTCAAGACGCATTTATTGACCTATGGCGCTTTGTCGGGTACCTGTGCCAATTGCAAGAAGATGGATTTGAAATTGGATGCAGCCAAATGCCCGGAATGTAATACCGAATTTAAGTACATCGCCTTTCAAAATGTCAAAGACCATATGCCGAAGTTGCTGAAGATTTCGCAGGAGAGGCCCCAGATTATTTTTGTCGATTACGAAGATTTCAAGCGCATTGAAGGTGAAGAGAAAGCTAAGAGCATTCTAGGATGATTAATAAAGACCGTCTCATTAAAATCACCACCAAACTTCTGCAAATCAACTCTTGTAACCCGCCGGGCAACGAGGTGGCGGTGGCTGATTTTGTCGCTCGGAGCCTTAAAGCCGCTGGCCTCGATATCAAGATTTATACCTTTGCCAAGAACCGTCCGAACGTGGTGGCAACCCTTCGTGGCAGCTGGCCGCGTGCCAAAGCCGCCAAAGAGGCCTTGCTCATCACACCACATTACGACACCGTACCTTTTGGCGATGGCTGGAAATTTGATCCTCTGGGAGCTACGATCAAAAACGGCCGCATTTACGGACGGGGGGCGAGCGACGATAAAGGCAATTGTGCGGTCGGCATGGAAGCCCTGATCAGCCTGGCGCAAGATGGGGTGCGCCTGCAAAGGGACTTCGTGTTTGCTGCCACCGCCGATGAGGAAACCGGCAGCAAGCTTGGCATTCTGCCCCTTTTAAAGAAACGCATTTTACGGCCTAAGGCGGCGATGATCATTGATTCCGAAGAGTTCGACAGCATCGTGGCTCAAAAAGGACTCTTCCATTGCCGTATTCAGATTTTTGGTAAAAAAGCCCATGGCGCCTACAACTGGAGGGGCATCAACGCGATTGAAATTGCTGCCCGTGTGATTGGTCGTCTTAAAAAGCATCAGTTCAAATTCAAGAAGCATTCGCTGTTGGTACCGCCAACCAAGAATATCGGTACCATCCGCGGTGGGGACAAGGTCAATATGGTGGCGGATTTTTGCGAGTTTTCGTTGGATACCCGTTTTATGCCCGGCATGAAAGCAGAGGCTGTGCTCAAAGAAATCAAGAGCATTGTGGCCCTTGAGACGAAGAATTTTAAAGTGATTGTGGATGATTCTCAGAAGCCCTACGAGATTGATCCCAAGCATCCTTTGGTCAAGATTTATGTCGATACTTGTAAGAAAATGGGATTCGAAGCCAAGCTCCTGGGCAGCCAGGGGGCGACGGTCATCACCTTCTTTCAAGATTACGGCATACCGGCCTTCTCAACGGGTTGGGGAAGTCATGGTGTCATCCATGCCAATGATGAATACGCTGTAGTGAAGAACTTATACAACGGGGCCAGGGCTTTAGAGGCCTACATAAAGGCATACGATGCTCAGTAAATTATTTTTATCGTCGATTATATTTTATTTCATGGCGGTGGGCGCTCGCGCTGAAACCATTCATTATTCCATCCGCCAAATGGGATTTGACGGACAGGCGGATATGAATATGGTCGGCCCGAAAGAGTATAAAGGGCACAAAACGTATTTGATCGTATTTAAAGCCCACGGCGTCAATTATTGGGATGAAGAGGATATTTATTTAAATCCAAAGACCTTCCGGCCGGTCTACGTGCTGCGAGATTTTAGTTTAGGTGCTTTCGGCCATGGTAAAATCTTGGAAGATTACGTCACCTCCAAGGGCGAAATCATTATCACCAAGACAGATAAAGACCGTGTCACCAAACAGATCATTCATAATACCGGGAAGGTGGACAATATTTACGGGTTGATTTACCGCTATCGCCACCAAGGCTCTTTTAAAACCGGCGATACGGTCAAAATGACCTTGCCCACCAGGGTTTTAAAAATGAAACTGGTCAAACAGACATCTCTTAAAATCGACAAAAAGACCTACGACGCTTATTTTATGCAAAGCCAGCCTCCCAAATATAAAATTTGGTTCGATGCCTCCAAGAATAAAATTCCGCTGCGCATCACCGGCACCATCGGTTTTATCAATTCCGTCATGACGATGACCAGTTATGAAGAATAAGTTCCCCGACAAAAAAGGCTATTATGGTCCTTTCGGCGGCCGCTTTGCGCCTGAAACGCTGATGGCTGTTTTGGGTCGCCTCGAGAAGGAATACGCCGCCATCCAAAAGGATAAATCCTTCCGCCAAGAATTTGAGTATTACCTCAAAGAATACGCCGGACGGCCCACCAATTTATATTTGGCCAAACGTTTGAGCGCGCATTTCAAGAAACTGAAAGTGTACTTAAAACGTGAAGATCTGCTGCACACGGGGGCCCATAAAATTAACAACACCTTGGGTCAAATCCTGGTGGCCCGCCGCATGGGCAAGACCCGTATTATCGCGGAGACCGGTGCAGGCCAGCATGGGGTGGCCACTGCCACGGCCGCGGCCTTATTTGGCCTTAAGTGTATTGTTTATATGGGCGCGGAAGATGTCGAGCGTCAGTCGCTGAATGTCGTGCGCATGAAATTAATGGGTGCGACCGTCATTCCGGTGCACAGCGGCTCTAAAACGCTTAAAGACGCGATGAATGAAGCGGTGCGCGATTGGGTGACCAACGTGGCAGATACTTTTTATATCATTGGTTCAGTGGCGGGATTCCATCCGTATCCGGCCATGGTGCGGGATTTTCAATCGGTGATAGGTCTTGAGGCCCGTCGCCAGTTTTTAGTTAAGGAAAAGAAATTGCCAGATTACCTGGTGGCCTGTGTGGGCGGCGGCAGCAATGCCATGGGATTATTCCATGCCTTTTACGAAGACCGTACGGTTCAGATGATCGGGGTGGAAGCGGCTGGTCACGGTGTCCATACCAGGGAGCATTCAGCAACCTTGACCAAGGGCAAAATAGGTGTGTTGCACGGCAGCAAAAGCATGCTGCTGCAAGACGGTGATGGCCAGGTGCAGATTGCGCATTCAGTGGCGGCAGGTTTAGATTATCCGGGTGTGGGGCCTGAACATGCCTTTTATCAGCACAGCGGCCGCGCGGAATATGTCACTGTCACGGACGTTGAGGCCATCGCAGGGCTCAAGATGCTGGCGCGCCTGGAAGGGATCATCCCGGCCTTGGAAAGCGCGCATGCCATTGCGTATTTGGAAAAGCTTGCCCGTCGCGTCAAGAAAACCTCGACCGTCATTGTCTGTTTGTCCGGCCGCGGTGACAAAGATATGAATCAAATTGCCAAGTTTGTTTAATATGAACAGAATCGAACATACATTTCAGCAATTAAAGCGTGCTAAGCGTAAAGCTTTTATCGCCTTTATCACCGCCGGTGATCCGGATTTGGACACCACCCAAAAACTGGTCTTGGGATTGGAAGCGGTGGGGGTTGATATCATTGAGCTGGGTATTCCATTTTCTGATCCTTTGGCCGATGGTCCGACCATCCAGGCGTCCTATGTGCGGGCTTTAAAGAAAAAGACCACGGTGGTCAAGATTTTGCAGACGGTGAAGAAACTGCGCACCCAGACCTCCATTCCTATTGCACTGATGAGTTCCTATGATCCCATTCTGCGTTTTGGCGAAGCAAAATTTATCCAAGCTTGCAAGCAGTCGGGAGTGGATGGCCTAATTATTCCGGATTTACCGCCGGAAGAAGCGGAGAATTTGCGCCGTCTCGCCCAACTACAAGACATTGCCACCATTTTCTTTGTAGCTCCGACGAGCAAAGATGAACGCATCAAGGCCAATACCAAGGCCTCGAGTGGTTTTGTGTACTATGTCTCCTTAACAGGCGTTACCGGCACCCGCCAAGCCGTGTCCGAAGCGGTGGTCAAGCAGATCCGGCATATCAAAGGTTTCACCAACAAGCCAATCTGTGCCGGCTTCGGCATCTCAACGCCCCAGCAAGTCAAAGACATCGGCCGGGCGGCCGACGGCATCATTGTCGGGAGTGCCATTGTCAAAGCCATTGAACAAAACAAAGGAAATAACGTAGTGTCAGCCGTCAGCCGTTATGTTCGTTTATTACTCAAAAGTTTAAATTAAGAATTTCCGTCATTCTGAGCGAAGCGAAGAATCTCCTTCGCTGGGCTCAGGATGACATAGAAAATTTCAATGCGTCAGATAACTCAATTAGCTAACCGAATTCGCATCGTCACCCAGGAATTCAAGCAACGCGACAGCGCCGCCATCGGCGTGTGGATCGCGGCCGGTGGCCGCTATGAGGCTCAAGAAAACAAAGGTGTGGCTCATTTTCTTGAACACATGGCTTTCAAAGGCTCGGATAAATACTCCTGTGATGACACTAAACAATTGATCGAGGGGGTGGGCGGCAACGTCAACGCCTTTACCGCCGAAGAAGAAACCTGCTACTACGCCAAGGTGCCGGCCAAACATTTGAAACAGACCTTTGATGTATTGTCGGACATTACATTTTTCCCTAAGATTATGCCTAAGGATGTGGAAAAAGAACGGGCGGTTATCTTGGAAGAAATTAAGATGTACCATGACCAGCCGCAATATTATGTGATGGAGCTTCTGGAGGAGCTTTTATGGCCCCATCATCCTTTAGGTCAGAATTTAGCGGGGACCATGGCGTCGGTCGGTGGGATGTCGACCGCTCAACTTAAGACATTTCAAAAGGCGTATTATCTGCCGTCCAATACCGTGATTTCCGCTTGCGGTCCGATCAAGCATGAAGATATTGTCCAGTGGGTGAGAACCAAATTGGGCCGATTAAACGGACCGCAAGGACCTGACTATATTCCTGCCCGCAAGATCCAGGAAGCACCGGCTGTTCATTTATTTCATAAATCGACGGAACAAATGCATTTGGCCTTGGGTTATTTGGCTTATGAGACTAATCATAAGGATTATTATGCGCTGGCACTTTTAAGCATCATTCTCGGCGGCAATATGTCCAGCCGTCTGTTTAATGAAGTGCGCGAAAAGCGGGGACTTGCCTATTCCATCGGCAGTGGCGTCAAAAGCATGAATGATACCGGCGCTTTCATCGTGCGTGCCGGGGTCGACAATGCCAAGATTGGTGCGGCCCTGGAATTGATCCTTAAAGTTTTAAAGTCAGTGGCCAAAAACGGCATCAAGAGCGACGAATTTAAACGGGCCCAGGAATATTACATGGGGCAGTTTTTGCTGGGTTTGGAAGATACCATGGATCAAATGCTTTGGATGGGGGCTGGCGTGATTAGTCAGGACAAGGTCAAAAGCTTGGACGATGTGATCAAAAAAATTAAGGCTGTCACTCTCGGGGATATTAAGCGTGTGGCCGCGGAGATTTTAGATCCTAAGAGGTTGAATATGGCTATTGTCGGTCCTTTGACCGATGCTCAACAGGCGCAATTACGGCGCCATTGTCAGGTCGATTAAAAGGAGAAAATTATGGAAATGGAAGCGCATCATGAGATCAAGGAACATGATTCTTTTGGTAAATTCATCGGTGTTCAGACCGCCATCCTCGCCGTGCTGTTAAGTGTTTTTACGATTTTTTCCCACCGCGAGCATACCAACACGCTTCTATACAGCAATGAGGCCAGCGATAGTTGGGCCCATTACCAGGCTAAGCGCATCCGTTCCTATCAATTAGATATGAATTCCGATTTGATTAAATTGCTGGCACCGGCCAGTACGGAAGCTGTTAAAACATTGAGTGCGTACGCCAAGCAAACGGTTAAATATGACAAAGAATTAGAAGAAATAAAAGCCGAGGCCCAGACCACGGCCAAGGCGGAGGGCGTGGCGCATCACAAAGCTGGATATTTTGATTTGGCTGAAGCTCTTTTTGAAATTGCGGTCATTTTGAGCTCGCTGTATTTTATTTCCCGCAAAAAGCTTTTTCCTTCCATAGGCATTGTGTTTGCCGGGATTGGTCTTTTGGTGGGGGTTTGCGGCTTGCTCATCCATTAGAGCCTTATTGATTAAGAAGACCAATTATGATATATTCAAATTGTATGGAACAAACCAAGACTCAACATCCTATCGTTACGTTAACCGACGCGGCCGCCGTCAAGGTCAAGTCCATGATGCTCAAAGAGGGCAAGGAAGGCTATGCCTTGCGTTTCGGTGTGGTCACGGGCGGTTGTGCTGGGCTTTCCTATGAAATGAAATTTCAGAAAACCCCCTATGAGAATGATATTACCTTCGAGCAAAAAGGTATCCATGTCATTATCAATCAGGAAAGCGTTGAATTCGTCAATGGTATTGAAATCGATTACGTGGATACCCTGAAGGAATCCGGCTTTAAATACAAAAACCCCAAAGCCAAATCCAGTTGCGGATGCGGTACTTCTTTTAGTTAGAAAGCCCTATGACCCCCCAGACTTTAAATACGTTAAAGAGCGAAAAGCTCCCCGATGCCAATCGTTTGTCCTATGAACCTTTATCCGGATCTAAAAAGATCTATGTTCAGGGTCAAACTTATAAGGATATTCGGGTGCCTTTTCGTGAAGTGGCTCTTTCAGATACCAAGGACCATAACGGCAAGATAACGCCCAATCAGCCGGTCAGGCTTTATGACACCTCAGGTCCGTATACCGATCCGTCGGTGAAGGTAGACATTACCCAAGGTTTGGCGCAATTGCGCCTGAAATGGATTTTGGAGCGGGGTGATGTTGAGTATTTGAGCCAATGCAGCTCACAGTACCGTAAACAGCGTGAGAATGACCTGGATTTGGCTCCAATCCGTTTTCCGGGCATCCGTAAGCCTTTGCGCGCCAAAGTCGGCCACAACGTCACTCAAATGCATTATGCCAGGCGCGGCATCATTACGCCTGAGATGGAATTCATCGCCGTTCGGGAGAACTGTAGTCCTGAATTTGTGCGTGAAGAAGTGGCCCGTGGCCGCGCCATCATTCCTTCGAATATCAATCATCCCGAAATTGAGCCCATGATCATCGGCCGCAATTTCTTAGTGAAGATCAATGCCAATATCGGCAATTCCGCGGTGTCATCCTCCATTGCCGAAGAAGTCGAAAAAATGGCCTGGTCCATCCGTTGGGGTGGGGATACGGTCATGGATCTATCGACGGGTAAGAACATTCACGAGACCCGGGAATGGATTTTACGTAATTCACCGGTTCCTATCGGCACCGTTCCTATTTATCAGGCTTTGGAAAAAGTCAACGGTAAGGCGGAAGATTTGACCTGGGAGATTTATCGCGATACGCTCATCGAGCAAGCTGAGCAGGGGGTTGATTATTTCACCATCCACGCCGGGGTTTTGTTACGCTACATTCCTTTGACCGCCAAACGCATGACCGGCATTGTTTCGCGTGGTGGTTCGATCTTGGCGAAATGGTGTTTGTCTCACCACAAAGAAAACTTCCTTTATACGCATTTTGAAGAAATCTGTGAAATCATGAAAGCGTATGACGTGAGCTTCTCTTTAGGTGACGGGCTGCGTCCGGGAAGCATTGCCGACGCCAATGATGCCGCCCAATTCGGTGAATTAGAAACCTTAGGCGAATTGACCAAGATCGCCTGGAAACATGATGTGCAGGTGATGATCGAAGGTCCGGGACATGTGCCCATGCATTTGATTAAAGAGAATATGGACAAGCAATTAAGCATTTGCCATGAAGCGCCTTTTTATACGCTGGGGCCTTTGACGACAGATGTGGCCCCCGGCTATGACCATATCACCTCCGCCATTGGGGCCGCCATGATCGGCTGGTTCGGTACCGCCATGCTTTGTTATGTTACCCCTAAGGAACATTTAGGTTTGCCTAATAAAAAAGATGTCAAAGACGGCATCATTGCCTATAAGATCGCGGCCCATGCCGCGGACTTGGCCAAAGGTCATCCAGGTGTGAAAGTCTGGGACGACGCGCTTTCTAAAGCCCGTTTTGAATTCCGTTGGAAAGATCAATTTCACCTGAGTCTTGACCCTGAAACCGCGGAAAGTTTTCATGACGAGACCCTGCCTGCCGAAGGGGCTAAGCTGGCGCATTTCTGCTCCATGTGCGGTCCTAATTTTTGCTCCATGAAAATCACCCAGGATGTCCGTGAATTCGCCGAAAAAGGGATGCAGGAAAAGTCTAAGGAATTTCGGGATGAGGGTGGGGAGATCTACCGATAAAGATTGAGAAAACGTTCATAAAAAAGCCCCTTCGATCGACGGGGCTTTTTTATTGGTTTTTAAAGATTTTAAGCGCTGATAAGTGCCGGATTAAACGCGTTGCTGTACTCATGGGAGAGGCGCAAAAGCTTCTGGCGGCATTCTTCCAATTCAGCGAGGGTTTTATCGCGAAATTCTTCGGTCTCATCGGACATCTGCGAGAAAAGACCTTTGTAGTAAATAATTCCTTCCAGCATATTATTTTTAAATTCCGTGAAATATTTGACCTTCTGCTCGTTTAAACCATCCATGGATTTTTCAATGTCACGGCGCAGATAATCGACATACATCCGCAGTTCCTTGATGAACATATGCGGACGCGGTGTGGTATTGAGAATGTTGGTGCGCCCGTAAATATGGTCGATCATTTCTTTCAAGGTGACAATTTTGGAAAAATAGGCCAAATTCGGGCCAGGGCAGACCGCTGGAAATCCCGGCACTCTGGTCTGGATTTTATTGGTCAAAAGGGCGGATTCACCCAAGTCATGGCAAATGCACGCCTTGGTCACAATACGGTCAAAGCGGATTTTATGCTCCTCCGGATCAAGGCCGGGCGTATTATTCAGTTGGTCGATTTTGAGCTTCTGATATTGGCGCGAAGCGGTACAAATTGGCTCCGGAGTAAACTCTGTGTTAGAAACCAGATGACCTTTAGGGCAGGCGCTGCCGGCTTTATGGTGGAACACTCGAGCGTCTTTTTCAGTATCGCTCAAAGAGCCGCGGATATTATTAAAAGGCACGCCCAACGGAGAAACGTCGCTCAGATACAAATCTTTTTCGGTGGCCTGAGCGAGTTTACGCAAGGTGACATCATCCACATTGGTCGCTTCCGGGCAAAGCAGGAAGGGAGTCGCCCAACCAGTGCCATCCAAGCCGTAATGGGTGCGTAAGAATTCGTCTTCCTTGCGCGTGCCGATACCGCCTTGGGCGGTGATCTTCATCGGATGCGGCGCATTGAAGATGGGAAGATCGCGGGAGGCCAACGCTTTGTTATAAATCGCATGCAATTGATCGGTCAATTCAACGCGTTTTTTGCGGAATTCTTCCAGGATCGGGCCCATCAAATAGCCGTCGGTGGCAAAGGCATGACCGCCGCAGTTAAGGCCGGATTCGACCCGGTATTCGGAAATCCAAATACCTTTTTGGGCGAAGAATTTGCCTTGGATGATGCTGGAGCGAAAATCGCTAACTTTTAAAATAATTCTCTTTTTGATGTTGCCGGTGGCATCGGCATAGAAATCCTTGAATTGCTCGGCATAGGAGTACAAACGACGATTGATGCCGGCGGAAAAGACAATAGCTGATTGCAAACTGCTGGTGGCATAGCCGCGCAGGGCGGAGAGGGCATCAGAAAATTCTGCGGGCAATTTTTGGCCTTTAGCGTCAAAATTATCACGGTCAAGCTTGGTCATGATATTGACGTTGATGTCTCCCGGGCGCATGTCATTGCGCAGCTCTTCCTGCAGTTTGAGCTTGAGCAGGGGATTATACGTCGCCAGCATTTTTTTTATATTTGGTTTTCAAGGGATTAACATCATCAATCATCTCGAAATATTTGGTGATTTCACTGCCAGGCTCGAAAGGCGAATGCTTGACCTTCTGAAATTGGCGCTGGACAATGCGGTTGACCAAATCCAGGTACGCGGTAATGCGTCTGGCGCGGAAATCTTCGTCATATTTGGTAATAGGGGTATAGGGCTCATGCTCTTTCTCGCAGTAAAACTTGCGCATTTGCTCAATAAGCGTGTCATCCACCAGGGAAATGACCGAGTGAATGCCGTAGCGCGCCACCTTAATAGGGGTGTCGATCGAGAAAGCAGTGCCCATGACTGGTATGTGGAAGGTGTGAATAGTGTTTTTCATATACATTAAGTATACTCTTATTAGATTAAAAAGCAAATTTTATATCTAAATTCTGTAGGGGGGTGTAATTTAGCATTTGACCTTGTTTTTTTATGATTTATAGTGCACACTTAATATAAATATGAAGCCCCCATTTATGCCTATTTTAGTCTTATTTGCCTTTCTGGTCAATAGCCTGGGACCTTTGCCCTTGGCCCAAGCGGATGGCTTGTTTCTGCCTCAGCCTGGCACCATGGTGTCTCTAAGCCCATCCTTTAATCCACCCATCCTCAAAGGCCTCAAGGTTCATCCTGATAATCCTTTCAAATTCGATTTCATTCTAGACCAAGGCGATAGTGCTCGTCATGCTGAGCGCAGCGAAGGATCTCACCAAGAACAACTTAAAATAGAATCCACCAAACTCATCAAATACTTCCTAGCTTCTTTAACGATCCCCGAAAAAGACCTCTGGGTCAATCTCAGCCCCTATGAAAAAAATCGCATTGTCCCACAAAGCTTCGGCCAAACCGAAATGGGTCGCGATCTGCTTGCGGAAGACTACATGCTCAAACAAATCACCGCGAGTCTGATCTATCCGGAAGGGGAAACAGGTAAGAAATTCTGGAAGCGTATTTATGCCGAAGCATCCAAGAAATTCGGGACCACCAACATTCCGGTGAATACATTCAACAAAGTCTGGATCGTCCCAGAAAAAGCCATAGTCTACGAAAACGCCAAAGCCGGCACAGCGTATGTTGTAGAGGCAAAATTAAAAGTCATGCTAGAAGAAGATTATCTCTCGACCCAAATCCACCAACGCCAACCCGGGGACATGTTCAAATCAGAACAACAAAGAACGTGTCCCCATGCACGTTGCCAAGCGAATCTAGCTTTGAATCCGAAAGCACCCCAGGGAAACCCCCAAACCGCCTCACCAGAAGTAAAGAACATCCTCAAGGAAATTGTACTCCCTGAATTGACCAAAGAAGTCAACCAAGGCCAAAATTTCGCCCAACTGCGCCAGGTTTACAATTCCCTTATCCTTGCCACCTGGTACAAAAAGAAAATCAAAGACAGCATCTTAGAGCAAGTGTATGCCAACAAGAACAAGGTGGCCGGTATCCTGTCATCCCCGAATGCTTTGGTCGGGGATCCACAACACATCTATCAACAATATCTCAAGGCCTTCAAAAAAGGCGTCTACAACTACATCAAAGAAGAAAACGACCCCGTCACGCAACAGCCGGTCCCCAGAAAATATTTCTCCGGCGGGGCGGATTTAGACATGTTGGAGGCAACCCATTTGGGTTTCGCTGCTTTGAAAATTACCTCTAATGCTGCCAATTTGGATTTATCTGCCCAAGGGAAAAATCTGGCCATGATAAGCGCTGTATTAAAGAGTTCACCCTTTGTAAGACTTGTTCAGAGTTTTATAATGCCGCCTAATAATTTACATTCGGAAGACCCCATTATGTTACCTCTCGGGGCTGACGTTGTGACTTCAGGAAGATTTCGTTTGACCCGATATGAGCAATTCAGGGTTCAGCAAGAAAATAACGGATTAAAAGCGCAAAGCAGTTTGGGCTGGGTGCATGAGAGCACTAGTTACAACGATCTAAATTATATTTTTAACATGATGAATCGCATTAAAGAATTGAATGCGCAACGTAAGGATACAAACCAACCCATCGTGATTGTCGACTGGGGATGCGGCACAGCATTAGCTCTACGGGGATTATTCAATGCGCTCCAACAAGCACGCATCATTAATGTCAGGCTTTACGGGTTTGCAGACGAATATTCTCCTTACTGGAGAAAGGCCAAAGGGGGAATACATTTCATATTAGATACGCCGGAGCACTTAAAAGACCATCTGGAGGAGTATAAAGGCCATGTGGGGTTGATTTACAGTGTGATGGGTTTGGAACATCTTTTTCATCAAGGGGGCGATGCGTGGGGAAAGCATTTAAAAGATTTGAAAGAGCTCTTAGACCCGCATGTCGGTAAGCTGTTAATTGCCAATATTGAACAGAGTGCCCTTTTTAAGAGTGGAACATTGTTCACGGTCAAAACCCATGCGCCATTATCCTTTATGGATGAAACCATTTACCCCACCGAGTGGACGCCTGTTTTGGATTCAGCGATGATTGTTGGCTTTCCAATGAACAGCGCAGAGACGAGGCAAGCTAAGGAAGCCCTGAGAGCGTTTACAACCCAGGCCAACGAGCTTTACGCGCAGAGAAATGGGCCATTTACTATTCAGCAGTATGTCCCGTTGACGTATCGCAAACGCGGTCTTGAACATCCCGTACCGTCAGACATTCACGGCGGAGAGGCGTTATGGTCCTTGGTTGCCGATCTGATAAACTCGCCAGCTTTCCACGAACATTTTCAGTTTCCAGACATAGAAAAAACAGAGGGCTATAAAAACCGTTTGGGTGATTTATTTTATGCCCATGGGTGGATCACGGAACAAGAGCTGCAAGAATTAAAAAAGCACACTCAAGGCCTGGATGATTTATTGGCACCCTATCGTAAGGTGGCGGGGTTTGATCGTCGTGGTATGCAAAATATAGCCGAAGACAATCTTAGATTTTTTCACACGGGACAACCCGATCTGTACCCCCTTGATGCGGATGCTTTCTATACGCAGTATTATCGACAAACTCAATATATTAATGACCTTTTGATCAAGGTTCTTGGGCAAATGACCGATGAGGCCCTGCCTTCGACCTATGGAAAACCTCAAGATTTGGATCACGGATTTACACTCCATCCGTTAGAGCAAGGTTTTTACATCGATGCTGAGCAAGGCTTTCATTTTAAGTTTCAAGGGGAAGGGGATGCGGTTTCGGTTATTGATTTTGAGGGGAAGAATATGAGCCAGACTTTTGAGGAGCATCCGGAGCTTTTGATCCAGGTTTTTCAATGGGCCGTTGAACATGAGGCGGTTATTTCGGATCACGTATGGAAGGCCATGGCCAAACGAACGGCAGCATCATCCGAAACAACCATGCCGATGCGAAGGGCGTTTTTTGAATTCTTGAAAAACCCGGGGAAGATTTCTTTAAGGCTTTTGCAAATGTACAAGATCGGTCTGTTGGGTAAGTTTTTTCCCGAGTTCGACGAACTTAAATATCATTTTGAAGTGCCTTCCCATCGTTTTTCTGTGCCTGTTCATACATTGTACTTGTTCAATTTCTTGGAAAATTTTCCCGAAGAAATGCAAGGTTACGGTATTCATGAGGCCACCTTAAAAAAACCTATAAGCACGTTCTCGAGAGTGAGGGAGGGTACAATTTAGCGATTTTAAGAATGGCTCTCTTTTTTCATGATCTCCAAAAGCAAAATGAAAGGGATGATAACAGTGAGCCGCATCCCATTCTAGGGGCCTTGAGCATGGTGCCGCGGTCTTTGGCACAGTTCGGCGTCAGCCAGGATTTTATTTCCAAGGTGCAGTGGCTAGTGTGGCATCACCAGGAATTGGCGGCCAGGACGGGCAATAGCCAGCAGGGAGTTTATTATTCAGATTTGATCGATTTGGTGGAAATGGGGAAGCAATGTCTTGGATGAGGATTTATGGAACGTTTTTTATATCTTTACCGTGGCCGACGCCAATTCCGTTGATCCCAATAAAAAATGATTTTGTCCAAAGCGGCAGGCAGGATGTGATGCTCGAGATGTTTCATAAAATTCTCGAGTATCTTAAATCGGGGCCGGAGCAGCGGCGTGTGATCAAGAATGGGTGGCAGGAACAGGCTGAACTTCAGGCGCAAAAGATCCGTAATGAGGTGAAATTAGCTTTGGATCGCCGGGAAGTTCCCTATGCGGAATCTCGTTTGGGGGAGTATTTTTCCATGTTTACTCCTTATTATTTTCGTACCAATGCCGGTAATAATGTGATTGATCAATTCAAAATGTTTGATCAGACCGCGTCTGAAGTCTCTCAGCCAGCGCTTCATGTGCATACCTTGGTGTTTTCATCCCGCACGGCCCACGGGCCAATGTTTGAGGTTTCCGTAGGCGCCAATCACGACGCCCCTGGTATGTTGTACAAAATGTCCGGTGTATTAGCGGCCTTGGGCTTTAATATTTGGGATGCCAAGGTCAACACCACCAAGGAAGGTGTCGTCTTTGATCGCTTCCGTGGTTATTTCTTACCCGTTGATTCTGATTATTGGAAAGAATTAACGGCCTTTTTAAGGGAATTCAAACCCTTTGCCGATTTGCCGGAGAATGTTGAGCTGCGCCGCAATGAGGTATTGCCCGAATTGATAAAATTGGTCGTTGAAGGATATATCAGCATTGATAAAATTTTTAGTTTTGATAAATCCTTTGATTCCTTTAAAAGATTGACTGCTCTGGGGCCGCAACCGACCAGAATACTTTTTGAAAACTATCCAGGTATGCCACATACCGTTTTGAATTTGAAGACCGATGATTGCCTTGGTTTGCTGTACATAGTTTCCCGTATCCTGTCAGAAAAATTCAAACTCAATATCCATGGTACCCCTACTTTTTCGACGTTTCATAAGGGCCCGGAAGATGAATTTGTTTTAACAGCCAATGGCCGGCCTTTGAACAGGGCCGAAAGAGAAGATATCGTCTCATCACTGGAACATTTTTTGGACCGTCCGCGTATTTCCAACGACGATATTATCAGGGAGATTTCGAGTTTCAGTGACCGGGATTGGACCAGGGCAGAAGAGGTGATCGTCAAAGAAATCACCAGTAAAGAAGAAACGGTCGTGGAATTGCCGTACTATGTTAATCAAGTGGCTGTGCGCCATGCCTTCCTAGTTTTGCTTAAGGACATCAAAGACGGCAAAATCGACGATTGGCGTGTGTTTATGGATCGGCTGAAAACCTTGCATATGATCCTGATTACAGGGACCAAGGGCAAATCAATTTATGTGCCGGCTGTTTTATCCACCATGGATAAATATCAAGAACATGCTGAAGATAGGCAGGCCATGGAGGGGATTGCCAAAAATATGGCGGGTCAGCTTAATGAAAATGACCCTTATATTCAAAAGAGACTAGAGGATATGTTTGAGAATTTAAAAGAATTTGTGGCGCCGGAATTTAATCAAAAAAATAATTTGCGCAATGCCGTGCTCCATATCGGTAATTTTTATGTCGCTTTTATGTCCGGCGGCCGCCATCTTGATCCTATGTTTGAAGGAGGAAATCACGCGCTGGCCATGAATATGGTCAATGCCATGTTGAGATTAAAAAGGTTGAATGTCATCTCCAACAGCGATCTTGATCTGCAGCTCGACCGATATTTTGGACTTCCTGGTTTCAGTGAACATGTGTTTCTTCCAGAGGTGTGGGAAGAAAATCGGGCTGATTTGGCCATGCGGGGGGATTTGCATAAAGCCATTGATTTGGCTCAACGGGCACAAGCTTTGAGTAACAATAAAGTTTTACAAATTTTTTAACAATATATCTGTCAAACTCGGACTTACCATCGAACGTTACCCTGCCCGTTTCACCGTCAATAACTATCCCACCTTCTCCCGGGAAGATGCCCATGACCCGCAAACTCAGGAACTGGTTTTTGTCCATATAGGTTATTTATTCTTTATGAAGAAAACAGCCTATGATCGTCTTGATCCCGATGGGCGTGAGAGTTTGGGGGGGGGAATGTTATTTTAGTAGAAGATGCAGCGGAAATTTTCGGAAGGATAGGGTATAGGCGGTATACCACGGGCACGATTATAGGCATGCTTCGACATGATTTGAGCGCAGGTCGCATTATTGACAGTGGTACTGGGAATGGTATTTTGGCGCTGACGGCTTATAAATTGGGGGCAACATCCTTCGAACTCGTGGATAAAAATGATTTGAGTCAGGCGCGTCAAAATATGCGCATGAATCATGTTTCTGATTTTCACACGTTTCAGGGAAATTTGGGGGATAAGAATTTTATACAATCCACGGTCCGTCAAATTCAAGCAAGGTCAACTCCTGGTGAGAAAATGATTTTAATCACCAGTATAGGCGAGTGGCCGGATTTATATGATGTGACGAATCGCGCCAGTTTTGAATTCGCGCGATTGATTCCTCAAATTTCTTTAGTTTTTAGCGGAGGTTATAATGTTGACGACGGGGCTATTAATATCCGTGTCAAAAAAGGTGATAAACAAGTTTTAAAAAGAGCTTGGATTTGGAAACTTCACGGAAGTTAAAATTTCGAATGGGGATGTCAATACCATTTCCCTAAGCGCTTGGCGTGATCGTGCCATGGCGGCTAGGAAGGGAGAGTCTGAAGCCGGCAGTGTTGTGATGGATAAAGAGGATCAAGAGCATTCGCAAAAGGAAGTAATTTACCCCTCTCAACCAGCAAAGAAACGGGTACCTGTAGTTGTTAAACCCAGCCGTGAAGCGATGAAAGAAAAGATCATCGCCTCGCGCCTTTGGCGAAAAGAAGATCTTCGCTATATTGAAAAAGTTTATGAAAATCGCAACCTATATTCAGATGAAATTTTCAGTCTGATTGCACAATTCAGCCAACCATCCATTTATGGCATTGATAAAATCCTGCGGTATTTAAGCATGAATGAGGATGCTAAGAGTGTTGCAGGCGTTATTTCTGAGCTTTTTCACGCCTCAATATTGACGTCCCAAGGTTATGAGATTTTAGGTTTCGGCCTGTTGGTCAAACAATCCCCGAGCGATGTGTTCCACCTATTGGCCGCGAAGGATGGTGAGTTTTTTATCGTGAATATTAAAAATTTAGAGGGAAATGTGACCCCGCTTGGCGTCGTGTCTGCCATCGTCGGCGAATATAGGGGCCAGAGCACATTTGTTCGTTTCAGTGACTTTTTGGATTTGATACGCCATGATAAGACTTTTGACCCGGGTTTTGATTTTTGGCTGGAAACACAAACCGCCAACCAATTAATGGCTAAATTAAGAAGCCGCCGTTACAGGCCTCATTTTATTTTTAGTTTAGCGTTAAACGAGGTTGCTTTTAAGCGTTTGTCTGAAGATGACCTCAATCAAATAGGGAATGATGTGCAGCGCCGCGCAAAGGAGCCCGTCGTTAAAGTCAAGGCAAAGATCTTTATGTCGACCTATCAAGGTGATTTGATTCAAGGGCTTTCTCTTCAAAAGATTCTTGAGGGGGACCGGGCGATGACTTGGTCTCAAGGTGTTTTAAACGGCGCCAAGGAAGGCGATAGGATTGCGTATCAGGTTGGCAATGACAAGAAAGTCCATATGGCCTTGATTGAGATGGTCAGAAAGCTGTCGGTGACTCTCAAAACCAGTGAAGGACGTGAGATTTTTTATGAATCGTCCAATCCGCAAATCAATCACATCAGAATTCTAAGGCATTTTAATGTTAGGGTCGATGCCCAAAAGAATGCCGTATTTTTTGGGCAGAAAGAATTTACCGGCAGAAAAATAGTGGCGGATGCCGTCGATTACTTAATCCAAGGCGTTCAACGATTTGCTACGCCCGAAGGCAGTACGAGCTTCTTAATTGACCGTAATTATTTCAGCATCATACCGGCTATTGCCTATGAACGCAATTCTCATGCGGGTTTGTCGTCCTTTACTGTTTCCAGGACGCTTAACAATATGCCCGGCCAGAGTACGGCGATCACGATTTTCAAGAGTGATGAAGTCATAGACTGGTTAGAAGATCTCAAAAGCTACATTTTGGATTTTGCGCAAGTCAGCCGGACGCCGGACCGCGCCATGATGGGAAAAGCGGAGCGTTCCCTCGAGGCGCATATCCAGGCGGCCAAGGCGCAGGGTGAAATAGCCGTATTGGATTTCAGTCGTGCGGGGGCCGGATTTACGAATAATTATTTGAGATCACAAGGGTATTCTTATGCGGAGCTACGCAGGAAGGACTTGCCGGAACAGCTGGATAAGCTTGAAAAGGAACCAGATTTGGGGAAAAAATTCCCCATTTTTATTGGCTATGGAAATCTGCCACTTAATCATACCCAAATGGAAAGGTTATTGAAACTTATCAAATTTCCATCCGGAGAATATAATTTTGACACCCTTCAAAAGGTGTCTGACGCCCAGTGGGAACTGCTGGCCAAACCGGGAGTAGATTTTCTGACAAAGTTATATAATCTTGAGGGATTTACAGGGGCAGCCAATCGTGCTTTGGGCAGCGAAATACGTTCAAAAGGTCGGGTTCATGTGGTTATGGGGTTCATGGATGCGGATTTTTTAAAGTCTCTCAATGATCTGTTTGGTCATGATATAGCTAATATCGTCATCAAGGGCATAGCTAATGTCATCAGGCCCCGCCGATCTACTGACCTTTCTGGACGATGGAGCGCCGGAGATGAATTCGTATTTTTATTGCCGGTTATTGAAGGTGAGGTGCATCCTAACGACAGATTAAATAGGTTTCTTGAAAGCATCCGCAACTATGATTTTAGTAAGGAGGCACCCATTTTGTATGACAGAAAGGGGATGATTAAAATACTTAAAAGCAAATTAAAGGCCGCGGAAGATAACCCTTCTTTTTATAGCGCGTTGACATTTCAATTGGCCCTTCAAAACGATATTCCCTTGAAGACATTAAGGGAACAGTTACCGACGTTCGCGCAATCGGTGAAGGCCGCGGACCATGTCTTAAAAAAAACCGGATGGTTCGGACTATGAGCTTAACAGATGGATTCCAACCGTCAGCGTAGGCTCTATTGAGATTGATCAGGAAATTAACAGATGGCCTAATGAATTTCTTGATCGGCTTTTAAAATTGGCAGAAGACAATTTGAAAGATTTTGCCAAAGAGAAAAGAAATACAGCTGCCCACAGCTTCGGACATATCAATTTTGCGATGGTTGGTAGTGTGCGGCAGCAACGCGAAGGTGGTATTGATTTGACGGCGCCGCAACATTCAATGGAAATCCGCCACTCAGGCATGGGGATTAAATTCCACATGAATCCAGCCCAACTTGCTCAATTACAAAATGCCGCCGGATTCACACCTGTTATTATCGATATTCAGCCCATCATGGATTTGAAATCCTTCCTTGGCATTGTCAACTAACTTTAAGACAGATGTTGACAATCAAATAATTTGTTATATTCTGTTCTCGATTCCCGCTTTCGCGGGAATGACAAGAGGAAAAGCATGGACCGCACATTCTACGCGCATTTAGCCTCACACAGTTTAGATGGTCAGGAACTAGACCAAGCCGCCTGTGGCCGGATTTTATCCGATAGCTCATTAGAGCTGTTGCCGCTGTTGGATGCGGCTTATCAGGTGCGTCGTCATTATTTCGGCCAAGAGGTACGGGTGCATATCCTTAATAATGCCCAGAATGGCCATTGCCCGGAAGATTGCCATTATTGCGCGCAGGCCAAATCGTCGAAGGCTGATATTGAAGAATACGGCATGAAATCCGACGATGAAATGCTTAAGGAAGCCCGCACGGCTTATGGCAAAGGCGCCTCATGTTATTGCATGGTCTTTGCGGGCCGTGGCGCATCCCAGGCACGTATTGATCGTCTTAAGCGTGTCTTGGCGCAAATCAAATCCGAATTTCCCGGCAAAGAAATTTGTGTGTCCACCGGCTTTGTCACCAATGAAGGGGCGGTGGAATTAAAGCGGGCGGGTTTGGACCGCCTGAATCATAATTTAAATACTTCTGAAGCGCATTATCCTAATATATGCACGACCCATACCTTTGCGGACCGCCTCGCTACACTTCTAGCAGCCAAGAATGCCGGGCTTAAAGTCTGCTCCGGCATGATCGTTGGCATGGGAGAGGGGCATGCGGATATTATTGACGTCGCACGCCGCCTGCGGCACTTGAAAGCCGAGTCGATTCCTGTTAATATATTGGTGCCTATTGAAGGGAATGTGTTGAGTGCTGATAGTGCGGGCCGCTTGACGCCGGACTTTATTTTAAGGGTCTTGTGCATGTTCCGGTTCTTAAATCCCACGGCCGAGATCAGGATTGCGGCAGGCCGCGAACTGCATTTACGTTCCATGGAGGTGATGGCTCTTTACCCGGCCAATTCCTTGTTCCTTCAAGGGTATTTGAACGCGAAAGGCACCACCAACGCCCGCACCTTGCAAATGATTAAGGATGCAGGTTTTAGCATAAAGTCAGAGATTGATTTAAACGAGCTTCTAGAGCAGCAGCAAGTCCCGCATCAAGACCTTGCCCGTGATGGCAAGGCCGTATTAAAGACTCTCACAGAATTGCGTCCCGCCATCTAGAGCTGTAGTTTATTAGGGTTTTCTCTTGCTAAAGCTTTTCGCAGTGCTATATTAATAAAAATACGGTATTTTTCTATAACATCAAGATAGCGTAGGAGAAAGAGGAATATTTATGTCACTCGAGAAACGTCCTGTCACCAGATTTGAGTTGCTCATGGATGCCGGTACCGGCGCCCAAAAAGCAGGGGACATTCTGCTGGGCGCCTTTGTCGGCATGGGGCAATATGTTTATGTAGAACCCATGATCCCTGCGGAAATTTCGCCGCCGGCCCGCAGCCGTCCGGCCTTGTCCGGTGTCATCATCCGTTTGGCGGATTTTGACGTCACCAATATCGGTAATGATACAGATTTGATCCTCGCGGCCCACGAGATCGTTCTCGACCGCCGCTTGGACGACAATGAATTTAATCCGGCCTGCAAGGTTTTGTTGGACATGGGCGACCAGGAAGCCAATCCGGACTCCTATGAAATGGTGCTCAAGCGCTGCACGAAGTTGGGCTTAAGTGTCATTCCGTTTCATGTGGACGCGGAATCCCAGGAAATCGTCAAGCAATTAGGCGGCAAGGGTCAGAATTTGCATTATTTAGGGATGCTGTCCTATATTTACAATATGGACGAGGAGATGGTCCAAAAGGAGATCATCAAAACTTTTGGTAAGAAACTTAAAGAAGAGATCATGGCCAAGAATATCACCCTTTACCATAACGGGTATCAACTGGCCAAGGAAAAGGTGTTCTTCCGTTATGAGGTGCAAAGCCACAAGCGTACCGGTGAGCAAATCTTGATTGACGGCAATACGTCGCTCAGTATGGGTATCATCGACGCGGGAATCAAATTATATTCCGGCTATCCTATTACACCGGCCTCATCCATTATGCATAATTTGGCTAAGAATTTTCCGGCGTATGGGGGAGTGGTGCATCAGGCGGAAGATGAGATTGCCGCTATCGGCACGGCGGTGGGTTCTTATTACGCCGGCATGCCCGCGGTCACCGCGACCTCAGGTCCCGGCTTATCGCTCAAGCAGGAATTTATCGGTTTTGCCACCGCAGCGGAGATTCCGCTTATTTTGATCGATGTTCAGCGTTCCGGTCCTTCGACGGGTATGCCCACGAAGACCGAGCAATCGGATATATTGGCGGCCCTTTGCGGCAGTCACGGCGATTACACCAAGATCATTCTGGGTGTTTCTAATATCATTGATTGTTTTTATGCGCCGCATTTGGCCCGTTATCTGACGGAAAAATTGCGCGTGCCGGTTTTTATCCTCAGTGATTTCCAGACCGCCAACAGCTATAAAGTCTTGGCTAAATTTCCTTTGGTGCAAATGAAAAATGTGGAGGAGATTCCGGATTTTGTTTTGGATCGTTTCCATATCAAGCGTTTGACCGAGCCCATTCAAATGGTGCGTAATCAACAAACCTTGCCGGGCATGGAAGGTGGTATGCGCCGCATCACCGGGCTTAATACCGACGAGAATGGTAAGATCAGTTATTTCTCCGACAATCATCAGCGCTCGCATGCCGTGCGCAATGAAAAAATCCATCATGTGCGCCGGGCTTTAACGACCCCTGAGATGTTTGGCAAAGACAGTAATGAAATTCTCATCGTGGGTTGGGGTTCAAGCCGTGGTGCGATTGAAGAGGCTATCAGCATGTGCGAAAAGAACGGCGTGCCAGCCTCGGGCATGAATTTCCGTGTGGTGTATCCATTCCCGTTGATGCTGAAGGAGATTTTTGCCAAATTTAAACGGGTCATGACGGTGGAAGTCGCCTATGGCGATATGCTTAAACCTTCACCGCTGGCCTTATTGCTTAGGGCAGAAACTTTAAAGGATATTCATCCTTTAATTGCCGATGCCACCGGACGCCCACTTCGTCCAAGAATTATCATGAATAAAATTCAGGAGGTCCTCAAATGACGACCGATACATTATCTAAATCGGCCCCTCAGCCGATTACTATTAAAGAATTAAATACCGAGAATCAGCGCTGGTGCGCCGGCTGCGGCGACTTTGGTATCATTATGGGCTTGAAGCGTTTTATCGTTGACCGCCAACTGGTGCCGTCTCAGACAGTGAATGTCTCCGGTATCGGCTGTTCGGGCCGCGCGCCGAATTATTTTAATACTTACGGCATTCACTCGATCCATGGTCGTCCTATTCCTATTGCGTTAGGGGTGGCTTTGGCGCGTCCGGATTTGAATTTATTCGTGCACGCGGGGGACGGTGATACCTTAAGTATCGGAGGCAATCACTTGATCCATGGCATCAACAAGAACTTCAAATGCGTATTTTTGATGTACGACAATGAGGTTTACGCCCTGACCAAGAACCAGACATCTCCGACGACGCGACAAAATCACCCGACCAATACCCAACCGTCGGGTTCCTATTTGAACCCGTTAAATCCCATCACGGTAGCGTTGGGTTTGGGCGCTTCCTTTGTGGCCTCGACCGCGGACTGGATTCCGGACCATTTGACCAACACCATGAAGACGGCCTTCGATCATCCGGGCTTTGCCTTTGTGCATATTTCCCAGCGTTGCCCGCATTTTGATCCGAATAATTTCGATCACAAGAATTCCAATTGGTTTTCGTTTTTGAAACATCCTAACGGTATTGAGCCGGACCGTCGTCTGGCCGATAAGGCGGAAATTCTTGAACACGACCCCTCGAATCTGGCCCAGGCCTTTCAGTATGGGGCGGCCGAACGCCGGTATTTTGGTTTATTTTTCCAGAATAAAGAAAAACCACGTTATGACAATATCCTGCATGGCCTGGTAGACAAAGCTGTCAAAAAAGATCCATCGAAGATATTAGACAGCTTTTTGGTTTAAGCAATCATCATCCACCGTCATCCTGAGCGAAGCAAAGGATCTCTAAAAGAACAACTAGGAATATATAGAGATTCTTCGCTTCGCTCAGAATGACGATGGTATTTAACCATGGAAAATTTAATCATCATCGGCTCCGGCCCGGCGGCTCATACCGCCGCTATTTATGCCGCGCGCGCGCGTCTTAATCCTTTGCTGTTTGAAGGGATGTTTGCGGCTGGTGTCGCGGCCGGTGGCCAGCTGACCACAACGACGGACGTGGAAAATTTTCCCGGATTTCAGGAAATTTCCGGGCCTGCCTTGATGGACAAGATGCGCGCCCAGTCCTTGCATTGCGGGACGCGTATTGTCACGGAAACCGTCGAAAAGGTGGATCTTCGAGCTCGGCCATTTACAGTCTGGGCCGCGGGCGAGGAATATAAAACCAAAACTTTGATTATCGCCACCGGGGCGACGGCCAAACGCATGCACCTTCCGGGTGAGGAGAAATTGTGGCAGAAGGGAATTTCCGCTTGTGCGGTTTGTGATGGCGGCTTGCCTTTTTTTCGTAATAAAGTTTTAGCTGTTGTTGGCGGTGGCGACTCGGCAGTGGAGGAGTCGGTGTATTTGACCAAGTTTGCCTCCAAGGTGTTGATGATTGTGCGCCGGGACGTGCTCAGGGCCTCCAAGGTCATGCAGGAACGTGCCAAAACCAATCCCAAGATTGAAATTTTGTTTAATACAAGTCCGCTGGAAGTCTTAGGCGAGCAGAGTGTGGCCGGCTTGAAGGTCAAAGACGCTCAAACCAATCAAGAACGGGTATTGCCTGTGGGTGGTTTATTTTATGCCATCGGGCATTTGCCTAATACGGCCTTCTTGGAAGGTCAATTGCATCTGGATGAGACCGGTTATATTAAAACTAAACCCGGTACCACTCATACGAATATCGAAGGGGTTTTTGCCGCCGGAGATGTTCAGGATAAAATTTACCGTCAAGCCGTGACTTCCGCTGGGAGCGGCTGTATGGCGGCTTTGGATGCTGAACGTCATTTGGATGGA
>Ga0206958_1058_pt1 | contig 34700 bp, 27 predicted proteins | sample Alteio_BWOrgHeat_33_FD_152968 | JGI IMG/M metagenome (GOLD analysis project Ga0206958, IMG submission 152968) | Enriched cells from forest soil in Barre Woods Harvard Forest LTER site, Petersham, Massachusetts, United States -... | ecosystem: Environmental > Terrestrial > Soil > Temperate forest >... | reverse complement strand
CCTGCTGGCTGCATTTAAAGAACCGAGAGAAGATGCCTGCGTTCCTGTCTGGATTCCGTTTTTCAGCCGGCCAATCATCAATGACTGCAGGTTCCACGCTCCTTCGGCCGAACGAACGAGGTTCAGGCTGGCTTCATCCACGCTGATGCGGTTCACTTCCAAGTTGCCCCGCCACAGGGAGGAGATAGCAATGGAAGCTACGACGGTCTGGGCAGAAAGGATCGGCTCTGCACCGAACTCTGGATCCTCACTCACTGAGAGATCGTGCAGTACGAAGCCGGGGCGCGGCAGCAGGCGTAGCTCTACCCCGGAAAGGCGTACCGGACGGCCAAGGGAACGAGAAACGAGCGCCGTAATCTGGCTCTGATAACGTCTTACGTTGATCAGCGGAGGGACCACCACCGCGGCCGCCACAATCGCGATGATCAGGGTAACCAGCGCCACCCGCTTTTTCCAGCGAGCCGTATGTGGAGCGGTTTGCTCTGTGACTTCTTCGGAGATGGAATCTGTGGAAGGCATCGCACTGAGAGATGCAGCCAAAGACTCCGAAGGATGCTCTCCCGGGAAGACTTCCCGGCTGCCTGCTCCGTCCGTCATGCTCACTTCACCAGATGGAGAGTGCGGCTCCAGCGCGTTCCGGAGAAGAAATGAAGGACTACATGTACCATCCAGCCCACGCGATCGCCGAGGCTCGTCCTCTCATACTGGTTGTCAGGCGTCTCGAAGGACCAGTAATTAAAGAGCGGGCGGCCCACTATATTGGCTCGCGGCACAAAGCCCCAGAAGCGTCCGTCATTACTGTCATGCCGGTGGTCGCCCATCATGAAGTACATTCCGGGCGGAACGACGAGGTCGTTGCCCTCGATATGATTTGGCAGATCGACAGCCCATTCGCTGGTAACACCGCCCGCCTCAGAGGGTGGAATCGAGGGGAAATCATCGATATAGGGGTAATTCACGTCCTGAGGCCAGGGCGCAGCATAAGGCTCGTTCTGCGCCACACCGTTCAGAATCACAACCCCGTTGCGAAGGTGGATATGGTCTCCTGACACGCCTATCAGTCGCTTCACCAGAAAGACATCTGGCTGACCCGGCCCGAGGAACACGACCACATCACCGCGGTTGGGCTCGCGGTAGTGCACCAGCGGCATCCATGAGCTACGAGGAGCGATGGTCATCCGGTCCACGACCAGGTGATCGCCCACCAGCAGGGTCTTCTCCATCGAGCCCGAAGGAATTACGAAGTTCTGCGCCAGAAAGGTCAGAATGAAAAGGCCGATCACTAGCACTGAACAGATGCTCGCAAGCGCCTCAAAAGGCGTCTCTTCGACACGGTTCGCGGCCTCAGCACTCGATGGCACACCCGCAGGGCCAGAGCCAGTTGTCGCCGAAGCCGGCTTCTCTGTCAAAGGGCCTTCAGCCACGAGTTTGTCTGCTACAAATTTATCTGCCTTGGCCATGGTCCTTCGTCTCAGGCTCCGAGAGAAATCGCGGAAACCTATCGCACTATGTGAAAGATACGCTTCCAGCGGGCGAAGCCCTTCAACTGCGCGGAAACATCGCTTTCGTGCCCAAGTCTATCATCCGCCACCTGTGCCACATCGGTCCGCGAAGGCCTTACCAGCGAGAAGTAGATGACCAGCGGACGGGCGACAATCTGGTCTCGCCGGACAAAACCCCAGAAGCGCGAATCGAGGCTGTGGTTGCGGTTATCGCCAAGCACAAAATACTCACCCGCGGGGATCACCAAGTCACCACCCTGCGTGTTCTGCTGCAGCAATTTCCACCAGCCGGGCTCGACTGCGGGATCGGTATAGACCTGCGTCGGGAAGTGTTCGAGGTAAGGATTGGCTGAGGTCGGCTCAAAGGTGGCATAGGGCTCATTCAGCGGCTGACCGTTAATGAGCACATGGCCGCTCTCAATGCGAAGTCGGTCACCCGGCAGACCGATTAACCGCTTGATCAGATACTCCCTGTGATTGAGCGGTGAATGAAAGGTCACAATCTCCCCACGCTCGATCCCGGAGTAGGGCAGAATCCCGCCCCACATCCCCTGCGACGCCAGGGTGGCGCGGTTCATCAGGAGAAAATCTCCTACCAGCAGCGTGTGCTCCATGCTCTCGGAGGGAATCACCATCGGCTGCGTGATAAATGTCAGAACAAAGAGGGCGACAATGATCGTTCTCAGCAAAGAAGAAACCGCCACAGGCACCTCATGCGTAATCGCATCGCGCATGGCCTTCCTGATGCTTCCAACGGGGATAGCAGCAGTGGTCGCAGGCACCGGCTGTGCCGATACAGGCAGTTTGTCCGACACCGTCCGAATCGAATCCGTGTCTGGGATGGGCTCGGTCTGCGCCGGAAGCGTGGTCATCTGGCTCATGCTTCCGTCCGTTCCTCGCGTATCGGCTGGCCTGCCAACAGGGCCAGGGCGCGACGCGCCGCCTCCTGCTCAGCCTTTTTCTTCGTGCTGCCCATGCCGTTGGCCAAGGCGTCGCCCACTTCGCCATCTCCCGATTTCAAGCGCACCTCCACTTGAAAGCGCTTTCGATGATCGGGCCCGCTTTCGCTTTCAACCAGATAGACCGGCACGCCGGCATGGCTGGCCTGCAAGTGCTCCTGCAGGGCGGATTTGTGATCGCCAAGGGCAGCTACAGAAAGCAGCTCGCGAGCCATATTGTCGCCCGCCTGCCCCAGAATATGCCGGTCTGCAAAACGTTGGACAACAGCCAATGCGTCCTTGTGGTCTTTCTGGCCAGCATCCAAATACATTGCGGCCAGTACGGCCTCCATCGCATTCGCCAGCAAAGCCGTCTTCTTACGACCGCCCGAGCGCTCCTCGCCGCGACCCAGGCGCAGATACTGACCGAGCCCGATTGTCTGGGCAACCTCGGCCATATGGCGGCGGCTTACCAGGCGGGCTCGCATGCGGGTCAGTTCTCCCTCCTGCCAGTCTGGATGCCGTCGAAATAACGCCTCAGCGACCACCAGTCCCAGTACTGCATCCCCGAGGAACTCAAGTCGCTCATTGTCTGCCCGCTCACCCTCATCCGGCCGGCCGGACGTTTCCATTGACAGCTCATAGGCCTGCGACCGGTGGGTTAGCGCATGCGCCAACAGCTCGGGACGCGAAAACTCGTGTCCCAGGACCAACTCCAGTGGGGCGAGGTCCTCGGATTGAGTCAAAAGCGTCTGCTGCATCTCTTTATGGTAGACGCAAATCGGCTTTGAAGGGCTTCTCAGATAAGAAACGGGAAGAAAGTGGCTTGCCTATTTGGGTGCTGGAGGAGCAACAGCCGGGCCAGCCGGTTTCGCGTCAGGATCCGCCGAATCGTCCGCATCGGCCTCGCATGCATGACCCTTAACCGCGTAGGCTGCCTTGACCCCACGTTCGGCAGCCAGACGAGTATCCTGCTGCCCGTCCCGAACCGCCAGAGCCGCTTGATACTCGCTCAACGCCTCATCGCGCTTACAGTCCAGGTCCATGATCCGCCCCAGATAGATATGCGACCAGGCTACAATCCGCGTCTCCTTGGCGGTAGCAGCTGCTTTCTGGAAACCGGCGATGGCCTCTTCAGGCTTGCCGGTCATAATAGCTGTTCGGGCCAGGATAAAGTTGGCACGTCCGGGGTCGCCTGCTGCTTCTGTGGTTGTCGCGTTTGCATTCGCCACTAGCGCCTGACGCGCAAGCGCCGAAGCTGTCACGTAGTCACCTGCAGAAAGCCGTGCTTCGGCCAAGTCCAGTCCGGACAGCTTGTGTGGAGCTGAACGCCGCAAGACGTCCTCATCGGCTTTGCTGTCAAAGACAATCGCACGCGCGCGGTGCTGCTCATGGTCCACGTCCATGCTGTAGACGAGTTCGCCGATCGTGTCTTTAAGGCTCGCGGGATCTTTCTCAAAGCTTCCCAATTGCTCATAGAAATACTGGCTCAGCACATACCCCTGCGCCATTTCATGCTTCAGCCGCGCTTGTCGAACCTGCTCCATCTTCTGCGCCACGGTGTTGCGCTCACGTTGGATGCGCTCAAAGTCCGACCGCCGCTCGTCCGTCGGAGTCACATACGCCGGGATGCCAGTATCCATTGTCCGAGTCTCGACGGCCTTAATCAGGCACTCGATCGTCAAATCGACGATGTCGGCGCGAAGCCGGTAATCGAGCGGCGCATCGCGTACCTCTTTGAGAAGTGGCAGAAAGCGATCTGTCGCGTTGGAGCGTGAATAAAGCAGTGGCTCGATCAGGTAATGCAGGTAAGTATGCCGCACGTCTGTCATTCGAATCTGGCCGTTGACAGGCGAAACCACCACCACGTAGTCAGTTCCATAAACGCGGGCATTTACTATATGGGGCGAGAGCTGTGGCTCCGCCACTACAACAAATCGCCTGCCGTCATACGTTGACGCGGGCATCTTGAGGTAGTAGTTGGTAGCGAGAATCATCTTGGTCAGCGGCTCGTGAATGCCGTTGACCATATCGTCGTAGTCATGGTGCGTTGTAAGCCAGATGCCATGCAGGTCGACGGCCGCCGCGAAGGCACGCAGCAGAGGCAGAATCTCGACCACCTGCGTTGAATCCGGCGGCATCTCCGGTAGCTCGACCGAGGTCTCAAGTGCTGGCGGAGGCGTGAGGTAAAGCGCGAGCGAGATGTACTGGGAGATATCGCGCTCTGTGCCCGACATACGGTGCTGGGCGATATATAGACAGAGCTTGTCGCGCTTGTCGCGAGCGTCTTCGCTCCCAGTCAGTGTCTGTCTAATCTCGTCACGAAGCTTCTGACGGATCGGGTCGCTCTCCGCGAGTCCCTCATCATAGCCGCAGACATTCAAGGCAGCGGCCATAGTGAAAAGCGTCTCCGAGGGGACCAGGGAAATCGCGGGCCCTGTCGGGTCAACCAGCGAGGGCGCCTTTTGCTGGGTAAACGCCGGCAGCGGCGAAGAGTTCTGATTGCTGGAGGAGGACGAGCCTGGCTTGTCCGTCTGGGCAGCCAGGAGAGCCGAGGAAATCAGCAGCGCCGACGCAGCGGCCAATGAAGAAAAGCGGGAAACAGTTCGCAACAACATCATCATGAAGTCTACGGCATTTCTCCCGCGTTGGGTGTCTGGGGGCCTGTGAGTAAGACGGCTTTCCGACTGTAAATGTCACCTTGGTTACTCGTAGGGCTACCGGGCAAAGGGTTCTTCCAGCGATGGGCTTTGCGGAGTAAACAGCGTCGCGCCATCCGCCGTAATGTGCATGTCGTCCTCCAGGCGAATGCCGAACTCCCCGCGCAGATAGATACCCGGCTCATCAGAAAACGTCATCCCCGTCTCCAGCAACTGGCTATTTCCACGAACAAGGTACGGCCATTCGTGCCCATCCATGCCAATACCATGGCCCACGCGATGGGTAAAATGCGCGTAGTCAGGCCCAAATTCTGCATCGTCGATGACTTTGCGAGCCGCCGCATCCACCGCCCCACAGGCTAGGCCGGGGCGGGCTGCCGCAAGGGCTGCCGCCTGTGCGCGATGAACCACGTCGAAAACACGCTTCATCCGATCTGTAGCTTTGCCAACCGTAAAGCTGCGGCTGATATCGGATTGATACCCCTCCACCGTGCAGCCATCATCAATCAGCACCAAACTGCCCTGGCGCAATACCTGCGGCTGAATCGACCCATGCGGCAGCGCTGAGTACACATCTACCTGGCAGCTCGCATCTCCCGGAAATCCGGCGCGCTCGTAACCTGCCCCGATCCACTCACTGACCTGCCTATTGGTGATTCCCGGGCCAATCGATTTCCACGCCGCTTCGTAGACCGAGAGAGTAACGTCATTGGCCAACTGCATCAGCGCGAGTTCCGACAGACTCTTCACTGCGCGGCAGCCCGCAGTCACCGGCGTCGCGCTGACGACCTCCAGCCCCGGATTCGCCCTGCGCACTCCATCAGCAAAGACAAAGGTGACGCGCTCCTCCATGCCCAACTTCCCGCCAGTGATGCCCAATTCAATCAGCCCCTTCTTCACCTGCACATAAGGGTCTTCATCCTCCTGCCACATATATACCCTCGAATTCTTACCACCCGGCGCCTCTTTCATCTGTTCTCGCGCACGTTCCTCTTCAAAAGCCGGGCAGACATAGAACGGCGCGCCCTTGCGGGGCAGAATGCAGACGAAGAGCCGTTCGCTGTTCCACCATCGAATACCTGTGAAGTAAACGAGCGAAGTACCGCCGATAAGAGCAATGGCATCGATCTGGTGCGCGCCCATCAGTTCCTGGGCATGCTGATAGCGGCGCTCTCGCTCGACGGCGGTGATCGGGACTGCTTCGCTGCGGCGATTCTTCAGGGCGGCCAAAGCAGGAGGCAGCACAGGTGCGGTTGTAGCACCGTGGGCAAAACCAGTCGTCCCGGCAAGAACAGGCAATGCGGCGGAGGTGGCGAGGAAGCGGCGGCGGCTAAGCATAGTTTCTCTTACTGTAACCTGCAATCGCTTGCGTATACTGCGACCATCATGCAATCAAGATTGCGCGCGCTGCTTTTTAGAGTTCTGCCCGGCGTTCTGCTCTGCTTTACCACTTTCACCGCTCAGGCCCGCGTCCTTCGCGTCGAAGTGCTCTCGCGCGTGCAAATCGCCGCTGATTCCGCTTCGAGCAGGCCTGCGTACGAAAAGATCAAGGCACGAGTCTACTTCGCTGTTCGCCCCTCAGATCCGCACAACAGTGTGATCGTCGACCTCGACAAAGCCCCGAGGAGCGCCGGGCATGAGGTCGAGTTCTCCGTCGATCTCTTCCTGATGCGGCCGGTAACGAAAAGCAACGGAGCGCTGCTGCTTGAGATTCCCAACCGCGGCGGCATGGGCCTGCTCTCGATAGCCGATGGCGGCAAAGCTGATCCAGCCGATGCATCGGATCTTGGCGACAGCTGGCTGCTCCGGCAAGGATTCACCTTCGCCTCGCTTGGCTGGCAATGGGATGTTGCAGAGACTCCCGGCAGCCTGCGTCTCTACGCCCCTGTCGCCCATGAAAAAGATGGTACGCATATCACCGGCCTGCTGCGCGACGACTTCACGCCCATCGAGCCTTCCAGCGACCTCCCGCTGGGCCACATTATGGGCGCCCGCCTTGGCGGCACAGAATACCCCGTCGCCACACCAGATGATCCGCGCAACACGCTCACTGTCCGCGACAGCCCGCGTGGCCCACGGCAGATGATCCCCCGTTCCCAGTGGAGCTTCGCCCACACCATTGACGGCGAGCTGACGCCGAGCAATCGCTTTCTGCATCTCGATACGGGCTTCGAAAAAGGGCGAATCTACGAGCTCGTTTACGTAGTACAGGATCCTATGGTCGCAGGCCTCGGCTTTGCCGCCGTTCGCGATTTTGTCGCGTGGCTGAAGCATTCCCCAGACGCCATCGCTCCTGTGCATGTGGCCTATGCAGCTGGAATCTCCCAATGCGGGCGTTTCCTCCGTGATTTCCTCTATCAGGGATTCAACGCAGACGAATCGGACCACATGGCCCTCGACGGCATACTCGCGCACGTCGGCGGCGCAGGGCGCGGCAGCTTCAATTACCGCTTCGCCCAACCCTCGCGTGACGCACAACCGATGTCCTCCATCGACTGGCCGACGGACATCTTTCCTTTCACCGACTTGCCGGAGACAGAGCCCGACAATCCCAGTAATAGCAAGGCGGGGCTGCTGGACGCCGCCGCCGCAAAGCACGTCTTGCCCAGGATCTTTTTCTCCCACACATCCTACGAATACTGGGGCCGTGCAGCTTCTCTGATGCACACCACAGCAGACGGCATCGCTGACATGCCTCTCAGCGGAAACGTCCGTATCTATTTCTATGCCGGTCTGCAGCACTTTTCCGTGCCCTTCCCACCGCAGAAAGGCACGGGTGACCGCGACGCCCAACAACTGCCGAGCCCTTTGCCCATCCGATGGTTCTGGCGGGCGATGATCGGCAACATGGATGCCTGGGTGCAGCACAATACCGAGCCGCCGCAGAGCCGCTATCCCCATATCGCCGACGGCACGCTGGTCCCGCTCGCCAGGGTGAACTTTCCGAAAATTCCCGGGCTGACTCTGCCTGCAACAGCAGCTCAGGGGCTCGACCCTGACTTTGGCCCGAACTGGCGCAACGGAATACTCAGCGTTCAACCGCCGGCACTGACGGCAATTTATCCCACCTTGGTGCCGCAGGTAGACGCGGATGGTAATGACATGGGCGGCATCAGCCTGCCTGAGATCACTGCGCCGCTGGCAACATACACCGGATGGAACCTGCGTTCCGCCGCGATCGGTGCAGCAGATCAGCGAACAGCCTTCCTGGGCTCTTTCATTCCCTTCCATCGCACTACGACGGAGGCTGCCACAGCTCACGATCCGCGTAAAGCTATCGAGGGTCGCTACAGCAGCTATGAGGTGTACCGCGCACGCTTTCAGAAAGCATTGGACGAGCTGGTGCATGCCCGCTATCTGCTCGCTGAAGATGCCCCCGGTCTAATGGAGCGATCAAAGCAGGAGTGGGACTGGATTACTCGTTATGACTGGAAATAGCAGGAGCGATCAGCTGCGGCCGCGCCTAGCCGTGGACTGAAACGCCAGAGAAGGAAAGCACGGCAAGGCCCCGTACCGGCTGCCCGTACGAGCGGGCCGGTTCAAAGACGCTGAACAGCAGCAGATTTTCGACCTGGGACTGAGTCTGCGCGTCAGTAGGACCAGTCACGATGCGGTAGTCATAAACACGGCCTGAGCCATCGACATACGCCTCAACCACAACGGGCCCGGTGGTCGTACCGATCTGTTCCGTATCCGGCGATGCATTGGAGTGGTACAGCAGCCGAGGCGCCGTGGCCATACCCAGTGGCTCATCCTGTGCCGAAGCATGCTCCGGACGGGCAAACATCCCCACCAGTACTGCAACTGTACCCAGCAACAATACCGCGCTGGCAAAGCCAGCCGACAACTGCAGGAGGAAGGGTCCGACTGTATTGCGCCACGTCAGATGCCACGCGACAAAGCGGCTGCGTTGCCGCCGTGCGCGCTCGCGAGAGATGGCAACACGCAGACGCAGTACCATATCGTCAGGCTCTTTCGCTGGTCCTGAAACCGGCCCCAGCGAGCCCAGAACACCCAACATTCCACGCTCAGCCTCAAATGCGCGGGCACAGTGGCCGCATTCATCGAGATGCGTAGCAATGCTCTGCATTTCGCGGCCCGTAAGGCGGCCATCCAGGTACTCCGCAAAGCCTGCGCGTGCTTCTTCGCACCCGAATCCGAGGCCTGAATCCAGTATCGACAAGCTCATCGGACCTCCTCGGCATGGGTCAGCGTGGCTCCGCTCGTCATCGCCGCATGAGCAGCCTGGTTGCGTCGATCCTCATCTGAGAGCAAAAGCTGTCGCAGGCAAGCCCGTCCTCGCACCAGGCGAGACTTGATCGTTCCCAGATTAACCCCAAGCATCTCCGCAACCTCTTCATACACAAACCCCTCAATATCACGCAGGATCAGGGTTGTGCGGAACGGTTCGGGAACCTGGCGCAGCGCTGCTTCTACGCGCTCCCGAGTCTCGGTGTGGGTGGCCATTTCATAGGGGCTTTCGCCGGGATCGACCAGCATTTCCTTAAGACGTGCCGGTTCGCCGCTTTCGCAATCAACAATTTCAGTCTCGATAGTGACTTCCTGCTGCTTGTGCCGCCGCCACCAGCGCCGTTGGTTCAGCCCCTCGTGCAGGGCAATGCGGTAAATCCACGTGCGCAGTGATGACTCGCCGTGAAAGGAGCCAATGCCACGAAATATCTTGACGAAGACTTCCTGCGTGAGGTCTGCAGCATCTGAGGGATCGCGCACGGTGCGCGCGAGCAAACTGTAGATTGGCTGATGGTAGCGGCTGATCAGCCACGCAAAAGCCTCTTCGGAACCGGCACGCAACTCTGTGATCAGAGCTGCCTCTTCGGTCTGGAGCGTGAGCGCACTGGCGAGATTTCCCAAGGTTATGTCGGCCTGCAAGTCCGTGCCCTCCAGATTAACGCAGGTTGCGGTCATTTGGCATCTTTCAACCGATCCCTGCGTTAGCCGTTCCCTGTACGCTGCCCATCAACTTCTGCGGCCTACTTCTCCATCTACTTCTTTTGACACCGGAAGCACCCAAAAGTGTTCCCGGCTTTTTATCGCTCGCTCGCCGCAAGCCCTCTTTTATCTATATCGTAAAAACGATCCGTTTCCCTTTTTCGACCTGCGTCCAGGCCTCTTCTACCTTCTCCAATGGCACAGGCTCGACCGCCACCTTGAGATGGCCGTCAGCGGCGAGCGAGAAAAGCGTTGGGATTGCCTGCATGATCTCCGCCAGCGGAACACTGCCAAAGCCGCTGCCGCACATCGTCAGATCGATGCTGCGTAATACTGCGCCGGGTAGCGCGATCGTCTTTCCCGCACTCTCACCTACTTCCACCAACCGCAAGCGTTTAGAACCCTCCGGCCGGAAGGCCTTTGCCAGCGCGACCAGCAGCAGCTCCGTCGGATGCCCCCAAAGGTAGTCGATGATGACGTCGATGCCTTCCTCCGCCTGGGCCGCGAGAGCCGCGCTCACCTCGGCGTCATCGTTCGTCAGAGGGACAATCGCGTCCGCGCCAAGCCTGCCAAGGACCTCGGCATTGCGCCCCGTAGCGATCACCTTGCCCGCGCCCAGGTAGCGTGCCGCCTGCACCGCAAGCTGCCCGGCCACGCCCGTCGCGCCATTCACCAGCACCGTCTCTCCAGCCGCCAGCGCTGCTCGCGACTTGAGCGAGAGCCACGCCGACATTCCAGGGTTGGCGATTGCTGCAGCCTGTATTGGATCCAGGCCCTCGGGTAGAGGGACACAGCTGGCGCGTACAGATGCGGTAAGCTCGGCCATCGTGCCGCGTGTTCTGTTAGCGGCGAGGCAATACGTCAGACTCCCATCCTCCAGCACACCGACACCGTCCAGGCCCGGGATTGCCGGTACCTGACCTGCGCTGGAGTAGTGCTGCCCACTGGCGATGGACTTGACAATGGGATGCAGACCGGCTGCCCGCATCTGCACAACGGCTACTCCAGCTGCGGCTATAGGATCTGCAAAGTCCTGAAACTGAGGTGCTTGTCCTAGGACGTTGACGACAGCTGCTTTCATGATTGAATGCTCCTTAACTTAGTTAATCGTTAACTTAACACTGTTAAATTGAAAATGCTACACTTTTTTCATGCCCCTTGATCGTCAAGCAATTCTGCGCTGCGCATTCCTGATTTTGAATGAATCGGGCCCTGAGAGTCTGACGCTTCGGCGTTTAGCGAAAGGGTTGGGCGTTCAAGCTCCAGCCATTTACTGGCACTTCAAGAATAAGCAGGATCTACTGGACGAAATGGGGACTCAGGTGTTGCGAGAGGCTATTGAGGAGGCTTCGGAGTCGTGGACTGCAGAGAGCTGGCAGGCATGGGCGACTGGCTACGGGTCAGGCTTGCGAAGAACTCTTTTGCGCTACCGCGAGGGCGCACGCATTTTCAGCGGAACCTATCTGACTGACACAGCCGTCTACGATGCAATGGAGGTGAGTCTGCGTATCCTCACCGACGCTGGCTTTTCTCTGCGCGATGCAGTAGCCGGGATGAGCACGCTTTACAGCTTCACCATTGGATTCGTCATCGAGGAACAAGCGGCGAAACCACTGCCAAACGAAACAGATCCGCGGTACGATCTGACGGCGCGCAATCAGCGAGTCGAGCGCCAGACTCATCCGCTGGCCTACGCTGCCGGAGAGGAGATGTTCACCAACTTCGACTCGCGTTTTCAAGCTGGACTTGAGTTCATTGTGGAGGGACTGGCGCGAAAGCTGGCGGCTCTGCCTGGCGCCTGAGCTGTAGGTTTGACGAATCGAGGCGCAGCAGCGAAAATAAGAGAGTTGTCCCACCGAAGTAGTGGGCCTGTGGCGCAGCTGGGAGCGCGCTTCCATGGCATGGAAGAGGTCATCGGTTCGATCCCGATCAGGTCCACCAATAAATCTAATAACTTAGCGCATTCGCAGAAAAACGCGATACGCCCAGCTCCCTACCACCAGCTTTCCATCTGGGCTCCCCACGTCCAGCCTTGGGTGCTGTTTGCGTAATCCGGGCCTCCGACTTGTCCCTTGAAGCCGTTGCCCCATTGCGCATAGGTCACGAAGCCTCGTACGACCGGTCTGCTCATGAAATGGCGGCCCAGGGATACCTGCGGAGCAAACGTCATCTTAAATAGGTAGTCACTGATGTTGGTGCTCTTGTTGTCGGTCCAATCAACAAACGGCTCAAGCGCCAGGCTCACATATTCGTTGAAGTGGGCTTGTGGCCGGACACCGGTGGAAAACCAATGCTGCATTCCCCCATATTGCTTATAGTCCGTCGCCTGGTAGAGCACTACGGGACTGACGGAGAAGTGCTTTCCTGTTTCAAAGATCAGATTGTCAGCCACTCGGAAGCGGTACGATCCGGGCACCTCCGGCCGTATGAAGGTTCCGCCATTCAAGGTAAAGGTCTCGAACCCTGATGTGAATGTCATGGCGGGCCCACGGCCATACTGAATGTAAAACTTGTTCAGGTTGTTTTCACCCAACCACTTTTCGGCTGTGTGAATAAAGGTGAACGAAACCCCCGTCGCATTGGGAGCGCTCTGCCCTTCTGCATCCTTCCCCGAGGTTGCCTTGGAAACATCTACACCAAATTCCCCTGTGCCGCCGAGGAGTTTGACGTCATAGAGGCGAAAATCGAAATTCGTCTTGCTGAATCCTGCCTTGTTCTGAGGATTGGGCTCTGGAATATCGCTGAATCCACTCTGCGAGCCGATTCCGATCCAGGCCAGCGCGAGCTTCCCGATGGGAATCTTGATGTCTTCGACGCCGCCACCTCCGCCGCTCATGTTGTAGAGGAAAAAGTCGTCTATATGGACATCGTGGCGCCGGTAGAATCGGTTTCCCGCCCAGACAGTCATGGAAGGCTGGCTGCTACTGAGGTTTCCAATCGCTCCCCACGCCTCCGCAAGGCCGAATTGAGTGGTGCTCGTGTCCAGGTAATTCGAATACGGGTTATACATTGACAGGCGCACCTGGAAGCGGCCGATGGGCTCCGCGGGAGTACCGTCGACACGCGGTTTAAGGCTTAAAGAAAACGCTCCCGGAAGATAGAAATTCTTGCTGATCACCAACTCTCCGTAATTCTCCGCCTCATTTCCCAGGCGTCCTTTTGCCAGGGCGCCAGGCGCCTTAAAACCTACCTGGGGACCACCCTGGTCATCGCGTCCATAGCCTGCCCTGAAATATCCGCTGATATCCACGTAATCGCGCAGCACACGTTCCATCCGTTCGCGGACTGCATTATTCTGCTGTGCGGCAAGAGCGAGATGAATCGAATCCGTTGGTTCCCCGAACGCATTCTGAATCTGCCCGGCCTGTTCGTTAGGGCTCGAGGATTTCTGCTCCACGGAACTCTGGCTGTCCTGCGGAGCAGGAACCGACATTGGGTGATGAGTTGAGACCACCAGCCCGGAACCCGTAGTAGGCGCGGGGGTGTCGATTTCCAAATGCTTCAGTCTCTCGTCCAGTTTATGGAGGCGCTGCTCGTATGCCAGTGTTAGCTGCTCATATTCCTGCTTCAGCTGTTCCATCTCCAGGCGCACCTGTCCTAATTCATTATTTGAAGGCGCTTGTCCCTGGGCACAAAGATCGATAACAGTCAGCCAGAGAACACATCCAATTCTGAATCCTCTGAAACGCATGCGCGAGCCTCCTGGACGTATCGAGGTATTTTCGGGAATTCTCCTACGATCCGAGCACAGCGTCTACTGTTAGATCTACAGTGCATGCCGATCTTACGAGTGCCAATCCCAAAGGAGACTCGATCTGAGAGCAAAGTGAAATAAATCAACGAGGACAGCCCCCAATGTGATCCAGCATTGGGCATGGCGAAACTTGCTAAGAGGTGTATACGGTATAGGCAAAACTGAGCGATGAGAAGATGCATCCGAGATGGGAATCGTCATCTACCTCATACTCACAGTTCTCGGCGGAATATGAGCTGGCAAGGGACTCGGGGAGCCACTGCGATCTTGTAAGTAATTCAAAATCCTGCTGTTTGAACTATTGAATGGAAGAGTCGTCGGTTCGATCCCGATCAGGTCCTCTGAAACGATGCCGCGCTCGTGCCATGAATAAACATTACATTCCCTTATGGGAATGTTCTAAGTACATCTCGGCCGCTGCTGCATAAGGCCAGGAGCTAAGCAGCAAAGGTATACGGGGCGAGAGTTACGAAAGGATCACGTTCGACTCAGCTGACAGCCGTGCGATACAGCAGCTTTTCCTGTTCGCGCATGAGCAGGTAAAAGACAACAGGCGTCACGATCAGTGAAAGCGCGACGGAGACCACAATTCCCCCAATCACGGCGATCGCCAGCGGTCGTAGCATTTCCGAGCCTGAGCCCAAGGCAAAAGCCAGCGGTAGCATACCGCATACCGCGGCAATAGCAGTCATCAAGATGGGCCGCAGCCGACGTTGCGCAGCATAGAGCATCGCTTCGCGAGGCGCCATGCCGATCAGACGCAGCTTTTGATCGGCATCCAGCAGCAGGATACCGTTCTTCGCTACAATGCCGATGACCATAATCAGCCCCATGAAGCTCGCCACATTGAAGCTGGTCTGAGTAATCAGCAAGGCGATCACCACTCCTGAGATCGATAGAACTGAACTTGTAAGAATTGCTATCGGTGCAGAGAAGTTGCGAAACTCCACAAGCAGTACGCCAAACACCAGCACGAACGCGAGAATCAGCACGCGGACCAGGTCGTGGAACGATTTCTGCTGTTCCTCGTAGGTGCCGCCGTACTCGACGCGAACATTCGAGGGCAAGTGCATAGCCGCAACCGTAGCACGAACCTTGGACATGGCCGTTCCCAAGTCAGAACCCTCCAGCCGTCCTGTCACCAAAATCAGCTGTTGCAAATTTTCACGGCGAATCTCGTTCTGCGGCGGCAGTTGCGTAATCTGTGCAATTGAGCCGAGTGTGGCCGTGTGGCCGCTGCTTGAATTGAAGACTGTATTCTCTATGGCTTCGAGCGATGACCGATTTTCATCAGACAGACGCACGCGAACCGTATACGGCCGGCCGTTCACAATCATCGGCGCGGTAGTAGGCAATCCATCCATGATTGCAGTTGAGTCCTCGGCAACCTCCTGCGGCGTAAACCCGAACCGCGCCGCAAGGACAGGGCTAATCTTAAAACTTGTCGCAGGTCCGCTGACCGTGTTGTCGATGCCGTTTTGTGTATCGACCACGCCAGGAATCTTGTTGATCGCATCCTGCACGCGGGGACCTAGCTGATTGAGCAGAGCCTGATCGTTGCAGAATAACTTGATCTGAATCGGTTCCGGCGCATTGGAGAGGTCGCCAATCATATCCTGCAGTACCTGCGTAAACTCAACATCAAGTTCCGGTTCGGTTTTCTTAATCTCCTCGCGAACGTCGGCAATGACGTCGTCAATCGCGCGGGAACGCTTGCTCTTGAGCTTCACCGTAAAGTCGCCGTAGTTGACTTCTGTCACCGCAGCCAGGCCCATCTGCAGGCCTGTTCGGCGCGAGGTGATTTCTACTTCAGGCGTGTCGTGCAGAATCCGTTCGACGTGTGTCAGAACGCGGTTTGTCTCTGTGAGAGAACTGCCCGAGGGCATGATGTAGTCGAGAATGAAGCCGCCTTCATCCATCTCCGGTAGCAGGTCGGTGCCCAGCGCCCTGTAGCTGAGATAGCCTCCAGCAATCAGCACGAGCGATGCGGCTCCAATGAGGATCGGCCTGCCCAGCGCCCAGTCCAGTATCCGCGCATGGATGGTAAGAACGCGCGCCATGAACTTGCCAATGTGTTCGTAGTCTTGTGGGTGCGCAGAAGATTGCTCAGGTGACGTGACCTCCTCATCCTGCGCAACTTTGTTACGCAGGAGAAAGAGCGAGAGTGCCGGAGTCCATGTGAGCGCCAGAAGCAATGAAGTGAGAAGCGCCGCGGTCATGGTCACAGCCAGCGCGCGAAAGAAGCTTCCCGTTACACCGGTGACAGCAATCAGGGGAAGAAATACAACTACCGGCGTAATCGTTGATCCTATGAGCGGGACGGTTATTTCGGTAAGGGCACTGCGCACGGCTTCGACGCGGGATTGTCCACTGTTCCGATGCACCACAACGTTTTCAACGACGACGATCGCGTCGTCAATCACCAAACCGATAGCCGCCGCCAGACCACCCAGAGTCATCAGGTTGAACGACTGGCCGATGACCCACAAAAAGAGAATCGTGATCGCGATCGTGACAGGAATTACCAGCCCTGCAACTACAGAAGAGCGCCAGTCGTGCAGAAAGAGAAAGAGAATGACGCAGGCCAGAATCAGTCCAATGAAGATAGCGTCGCGAACGCTGGCAATCGATTCGCGAACCAGCTGAGATTGATCGTAGAAAGGCTCCAGATGTACGCCGGCTGGTAATTTGCTCCGCAGGCTGGCGACCTGTAACGCAACCGCATTGGCCACCTGAACGGTATTGGAGGAGATCTGACGGGCAATGTTCAACAGCACAGCCGGCTTGCCGTTGGAAGTCACCGATGTATAGACCGGCATAACGGCGGGTTCTACAGTAGCCAGATCCGCAACACGAATTGGCACACCTGCAGGCGTAGTCTTGATCACCAGGTTCGCGAGCTCATCTGCGGAGTGCGCCTGCGCGCCGATGAGGCCAAGAATCAGCTGATGGTTCGCTTCGTAGAGACCCGGCGAATCGATAATGTTCGCGGCCTGCACGCCATTCACCAGATCCAGCAGCGTTACGCCCGAGGCCTGCATGCGCGCGAGATCTGGAATGATATGAAACTCCGGTACCTTACCGCCTTGCACCACCACTGTACTTACGCCCTCGACGCGATTGAGGGGCGGTTTCAGATCATAAGAAGCAATCTCCCAGAGCCGCGTCTGAGAAACAGTTGCAGCTCCCCGATCGTCTGCCGTCAGCGCATAGCCGAGGATCGGAAATGTGGCAAAGGTAAGGCGATTGGTAGTGATGCGTGCGGTGGCAGGCAGCGTCTGCTGTACCTTGGAGAGAGCTGCATCGGCAAGCTGCAGCGTGTGAAACATGTCTATGTTCCAGTCGAAGAATAGGCTGATCTCAGCCGAGCCTCGGCTCGTTGTGCTACGGACCGTTCTCAGGCCAGGAACGGAGTTGACCGCATCCTCGATGGGCTTGGTGATCGTGACCTGCATCTGCTCAACCGGCATCACGCCGTTATCCACGCCTATAACTACGCGGGGGAAATTCGTGTCCGGAAAAACCGAGGTAGGCACCTGCAGCGCCGCGTATACACCGGCCAGTGTTAGCGCGATCAGGAAGAAGAAGATCGGCGTAGAAAGGCGTGAAAGCCAGAAACGATTCTCCGTGGCAGGAGGTGAAATCACTTGTCGTCTCCTGCCTTTTTCTCGTCGTCCGCCTGTCCGACCTTGACCTTTGTTCCATCATCCAGCGCATAGGCTCCGGTCGTGATGACAGTGTCCTTCGCGGTAATGCCAGAGAGAATCTGAGCCTCTTTGGCCGACTGAATGCCAACTGTAACAGGATGCTTATGGGCTGTGTTATCTGCTGCAATTGCCATCACAAACTTGCTGCCGTCGGACGCGGTCTGGAGCGCCTCCGCCGGAACAACCAACGCGTTCGATACGGTATGGCCAGTAATAGACGCGTGCACCGGAGTACCCGCCTTGAGCACGTTTTTTGGATTCTCCACTCGCAGCCAAACTTCAATGGTTGTACTACCCGCATCGAGAGCCGGACTGATAAGCGACACCTTCGCATCAACCGGATCATCCAGCCCGGGCACGCTGATCTTTGCGGGAACTCCAACGAAAAGCTGTTGAGCCTGTAGCTGCGCGATATGCAGTTTGGCTATCAGCGTCGAAGTCTCCATCACCGTGATCAGCGGTGTTCCCGCCGGAGCTGTCTCACCGGCAAATAATGGCCGGTCCGTTACGAAGCCATCGATAGGGCTGCGAATCTCCGTGTAACTCAGTTGCGCTTGCGCACCAAGATATTTTCCCTTGGCCGAATCAAGCTGACCCTTGGCTGACTCGAGTGCGGCCTGGTTACTCGTCTTCTGAACAGACTCAAAGTGCTGCTTGGCGATGTCATATGCTGCCTGCGCCTGCACCAGCGCAGCCTTGGCTGTATCAAGATCGCGCCCTGGAATCGCCCCCTGCGCAAAGAGTTGTGCGCGTGAAGTCACGATGCTCTGGTTCAGATCGAGGTTCGCCTTGGCCTGCGTCAGCTCCAATTGCGCCTTGGAGTAGTCTTCCGGAACCGTCGCCCGCGTCGCAGTTTCATAGCCGGCCTTGGCAGCTGTATACGCGCCTTCATTGTCCAGGGCAGCGGCCGAGAGATCGCCATTCTCAAGCGTCGCCAGCAATTCTCCAGCTTTCACGCGCGCCCCTCGCTGCACATAAAACTTCTTCACCGGCGCGGTAATCTTGGGCGAGATCGCAGCCTGGGCAAGCGGTGTCAGCGTTGCGTCTGCCGTTATCTGCTCTGAGATACTGCCTTGACGTGGCTGCACAGCCTGCACCGTCACCTCTGGAGCAGGTGTCACCTCTGGCTTGTGGCAACCAGCCGAAAGCAGCGTAAGCGCAGCGGCAAGCAGAATAGCCAGTACACAATTGAGATTTGAGTTACGCATTCTGGAGGGCATAGTTCACATCGTTCCCGTGAGTAACTGAAGATTGGCCATCGCAGTTTGATAGCGAAGTACGCCATCCTCCTGCGCCGTCTCAGCCGCGACGAGAGCATTCTCCGCATCTACCACTTCAAGAACGGTGGACTCTCCAGCCGAATAGCGCAGACGCACCAGCCGCAGGCTTTCGCGCGCCGTCGCGGCGCTCTGATCAAGAGATTGAAGTTGGTCGCGCGCCACAGATGTCTCTCTGTAGAACTCGTCAAGCTGCACGACAAGACGCCTCTGGGTCGCAGTCAGAGCTACTTTTGTCGATTCACGTAGCGAGATCTTCTGCTTGATCTTGTCGTGTGTCGCCAGCCAATCCCACACCGGAATATCGAGCGTCGCGGTCGCTGAATAGCCAAGGTTTCGCGCACCATCCGGCCCATTCACCGCAAACTCCGGAGCGTCAATACCGTAATTGAAATTCAACCCAAGATCAGGCAGATAAGCCGCTCGCGCCGCAGTTACATCCAGTTTCGCCATACGCATTGAGGCTAGCGCGCTCTTGAGCTCTGCGTTGTTGCGCGAGGCCACCGCTTCCAGTTCTTCGCGGGAAACAAGCGGAGTTGGACCGGTAAAATCCTCCAGCGTATACGCGCTGCGCGGATCGGGAAACAGCAGAACCGCAAGATCCAAGCGGGCTTTCTCGCTCCGCAGTCTTGCATCTGCAAACTCACGCTCCCGCTGTTGCTGCTGCAATTGCGCCTTTACAACATCCGCATGCGCTGATTCGCGTGCATCTTCGCGATGTTGCGTCAGTTGGGTAAAGTCGCCAGCCTCGCTCAGCGCCCGTTGCGCCACGGCCAACTTGCGGTCCGCCGCCAGCGCACTGTAATACAAGCCAACCACAGCGGCAACCAATCCACGACGCGCTATCTCTAACTCTGCCGAAGCTAATGCGGCCGCTGCTGAAGCATGCTCAACAGCCGTCACCTGCTGCAAACCGATCGTCTCGCTTACTACACCCTGGCTCACGTACTCGTGAACGCTGTTGTTGGCAATAAATCGGGGAATGCTCGTCGCGGTCGACGCACTTGCATTTCCCGACTGATCAGCTCCATGTGCGGGCTGCGTATAGATGTACTGGTTGTGATAGACGACGCTGGGCAGCAACGCCGCGTGCGCGATCGAGTGGTCAAGCGCTGCAACTTTATTCGCAGCAACTGCAGCAGCAAATGTAGGCTCGTTCGCCTTAGCTCGCGTAATTGCATCTTCGAGCGTGACGCGATCTGATTTTGTTTCAGGTGCCGCCACCGGCATAGCCGTAAGCTGTGCCTGCTGCGCTGAAGAAGCCACAACAGGCAGTACAACCAAGCATGCGCAAAGTAACAGCAGGTGCGATCTATTCATGACCCGCTACAATCACGGTAAAGCTGCCCGGAACAATAGCCGGCCGAGGCCTAGGATTGCTCTCTGTAGCTGCAGGACGCGGACCAAACTCCGCTGTCACTACGTAGATCCTGCCCGTCGCGGAGTCGAGCGCCATCGTGCGTGCTCCCTGCTGTGTCGCAAGGTTCTGCAGTACTTTGAAGTTGCTATTGCTGGCGTCAACAACAGTCACAGTTCCTGCCCCATTGGAAGAAAATGCCAGCTTCGTCTTCGGATCATAAGCAGCGGCGTCAGGTCCGTCGCCGATGGCTGGCGTAGCGATCACCTTGCCACTGTCTGCATCTACAACGGCCATCTTCTTCTCATCGCAAACCGCAAAGAGCCTGCGTCCCTCGCGGTCGATCGCGAGTCCCGACGGAGATTCGCAAGGGCTTACGGACCACGTTGCGGTAATTTTGGGCGCCTTCGCATCCAAACGCACAATTACGTTCTTGTCCTCGATGTTGTCGAAGATTACCCCTTTCCCATCGGCCACCGGGAACTCCGGCTTGCCTGGCAGCGGCACCGTCGCAATCACCTTCTGCGTCGTTGTATCGATCACCGTGACATCCTTACTGCGGCCATTGAACGCCCATACCGTCTTCGTCACCGGCTCAAAGGCGATGCCATCTGGATTGGTGCCCGCCGGAATCGAGGTCACAGTCTGAAGGCTGCCGCGATCGAAGACAACAACTGCGTTTGCGCCTCCATCACTGATGTACCCATACTTGCCCGCATCATCCAGTGCCACTCCATGCGTGCCCTTGAGACCAGTAATGGCGCCAATTACCTTACCTGTCCCCGCATCGAGCACTTCCACACGGCCCCCGTGCGTAATGTACAGGCGGTTGGCAGCAGAGTCCACGGTGAGATAGTCCCATCCGCCTTCACCACCCACCTTCCACTTGTCCTTAACGACGAAAGATTTCTGCGCCGATGCAGACACCGCGGTGGCAAGGGCTATAGCTGCAATCGACGCGAATGTGCGGAGGTTGCGAATCGTTAACATCGATTTCATACCTGTCTCCAATACGACGCCGTGGATTAGTCGCCGCTCTCCGTACTATTCCATGCGCACCTTAAGGCGACCTGAAGAAGCGACATTTTCTGTACTTCCTACACCCAATCAAGCTACACCGGCAACTGGAAATTGGACGATCACAGTTGTGCCCGCGTTGACCTGGCTTTCGATTTCGATCGTTCCACCAAACTTATCCACGACCGCTTTGCAGATCGCCAGGCCAAGGCCCGTACCACCTGTCTTCCGGCTGCGCGATGGGTCGCTGCGGAAGAACCGCTCAAAGAGATGTGGGAGATACTCAGGCGCAATGCCATCGCCATCATCCCGTATCCGGATCGCGGCATGCGAGCCTTCCCGCCTCACATCGACCCGTATCGCAGAATCGGCCGGACTATGCTGCAGGGCATTCATCAGCAGATTTGTGCATAGCAGCTTGAACTGCTCCGGCTCAGCATCCACTCTCAATTCCTCGTCGCCATAGATCAGAATCGGAATACCGCTGGCTTCAGCCATGGTTTCCAGCTCTTGCGTTACTTCGCGCAAGCAGCGAAAAACATCGCTCGTGCCAGTCGCATCCCGACTCTCATCTGCCTCTTCCACGCGAGCCAATGTCAGCATTTGTGCAACGATGGTTTCCATCCGCTCGCAATCGGCCAGGCAGCGCGTGAGTCCGGCTTGAAACTCTTCCACGCTCCGCTGCTTCATTGCCACCAACTGCAGTGACGATTTCACCACCGCAACGCCAGTCTTCAACTCGTGCGCAGCATCGCCCACAAAACGCTTCTGCTGCTCGAACGATCGCTCCAGTCCCTTCAAAACGCTCTCCAGAGCAATCACTAATGGTGCCAGTTCGCGAGTCGCGCGTGCGTCCTCAGGTGGTACAAAGCCCCACGAAGTGACAGACACCTTCGATGCCGAGTAAGCAAGTTCGCGTAATGGACCAAGTCCGCGATTCAATAGCCACAGCATCACAATCGCAATGCAGGCCAACACCAACAGATTGCTGATCGCGTAAAAACCCACCGCCCTCAGTACAGCTCTCCACACCCGTTTCACCGACGATCCGTAATAGATCGTCACGTATCTGCGAACGCCACCGCCCTTATCCCCCGGATCGACAATGCGCAGACCCTGCATCTGTATTACGCGATAAGTCCTACCCTTAATCTCTGTCTGAAAATACATCGTTCCGTCAGGTCCAGGTGCCCCTGTCTTGATCCCTCGATTCGCTACGTTAGTAGCAGACCCTGTCCAGTTAGCCGAACGCCCCAATACTCTGCCGCTCGCATCAAGCACTTCATACAGATCGTCCGCTGGCACCGTAGTTTCGGTACCATCCAGCATCACGTTGTCGCCGGCATCTTCTGCGTCCTGCACCGCTCCCAGCATCGAGTCTGCGCGACCACGCAGCAGTACATCAAACGAACGGAAATGCGTGTGCTGCTCATATACCAGCGCCACACCCGTAACGCAAAGCGCCGCGACTAGTTCAATCAACAGGACTGTCAGGATCAGGCGCCGGGCAATCGAATAAGACTTCACTCGTCACCCGCCCTGTTCAAAAACAACCGATATCCACGCCCGCGTAGCGTCTCAATAACAGGGTCGATCCCCACCATCTGAGCCTCATCACCACCGCTCATTTTCCTGCGCAGATTGGAAACATGCACCTCGATGACATTCGAATGATGTTCCCAGTTGAAGTCGTAAAGGTGCTCCAGCAGTTCCTGCTTTGAGACGACGACGCGCGGACGATGTATCAGATACTCGAGAATTCGGTATTCCATTGGAGACAACGTGATCGACTGCCCGCCACGTGTCACCGACTGCTCCAGCGTATTCACTTCCACATCACCCGCGTGCAGCGTCGGGTGTGCGGTTCCTTTGCCACGTCGAATGAGAGCCTTGGCCCGGGCGAGCAATTCGCCGAGGTCAAATGGCTTGCTCAAATAATCATCGGCCCCGGCATTCAGCAGATCGATCGTCGAGCCGACCTCGCTTCGCGCCGTCAGAACAAGCACCGGCGTTTGATCCTTGGCCGCGCGAATACGCTTGAGAATGCCCAGCCCATCCAGTTTGGGCAGCATCAGGTCCAGAATGATCAGGTCGTAGCAGCGATTCTTTGCAAGCGCTAGTCCAACGTCGCCGTCCTCCGCGCAATCCACGGCAAAGCCCGGGCCCTCTCGCAAGGCAGAGGCTACGTTTTCTGCCAATCGGAGTTCGTCTTCAATGACAAGGACGCGCATGGAAAGATTATCCACCCAGCCAGATGAAGACACCCTTAAGGGAGTGCTGCACAGGGCAATGATTTATGCAGGCTCTGAGGCGTTCAGCTCTATCTGGTCAAAGCGGCGCCACTTGTAGATTGCGATAGATACGATCCAGCTCACTGCAAAAAGTCCAATGATGCAGTAGCCCAGCACGCCGAAGTGATCGTTCAGCGTGCCGATAGAACGCCAGAAGCTTCCCTTTGGATGGAAGCGTCCCTCAAGCAGGCCGAGTGCTTCAACGCCGCCGACAATGAAGGCTATCATCACCGACGCAAAGGTGATCGTGACGTTGTAGTAGAGCTTCCGGATCGGCTTTACGAACGCCCAGCCATATGCGCCAAGCATCAGAATATTGTCCGTCGTATCAATCAGCGACATACCCGCCGCAAAGAGCGCTGGAAATACGAGAATCGACCACAGCGACAATCCTCTCGACGCCTCCGTGGCCGAGATGCCTAGCAGCCCAATCTCTGTAGCTGTATCAAACCCAAGTCCAAACAAAAAGCCCAGCGGATACATATGCCAGCTGCGGCGGATCAGGTCAAATGCCGGCCTGAACAACCTACCCAGAAAGCCGCGATTACCCAGCAGCATGTCAAAATCCTCTTCGACATAAGGCTCGCCGCGCCTTACTCGCCTGAACGCTCGCCAGATCGAGCGCAGCACGATCAGATTGACAATCCCTATCGCAAACAGAAAAAGGCTCGACACCAGCGTGCCGATCGTCGCTCCGATATTGCGCGCTGCCTCCAACCTGTGTTGCAGTGCCATCGCAGTGCCTGCCAGCGCAACCGATCCCAATACCACCACCGTCGAGTGACCCAGCGAGAACATGAAACCTACCGCAACCGGTTTCTTTCCCTGCTGCATCAGCTTGCGCGTCACATTGTCGATAGCTGCGATGTGATCCGCATCTACCGCATGCCGAAGACCGAAGCTATAAGCAAGAAACGCCGTGCCCAGCAGCAGAGGAAAGCGATGAAATGCGATCAATGCCCAGAGCCAGGCAGAGACGTTGAATGCAATCAATACAGCGTAAATGGCAGCGACTCTCGCCCGGGTATTGCCTGCCTCGTCGCTCAACAAAACTCGCAAGATGGATGTCATCTCATCAACTCTCCGGGCTCAGTGCACTGTTCCAGCCCGGGTCGACCTCTACCCAGAGGTCATACCAACACCAGCTTCCCTGCATCTCTGGGACCTGAAGCAACCCGTGCCCCTCAGAGCAGACAAGCTCAGTCCCATTCCAGTTCAACAGGTTATATGACGGTGGTCCAACTCGGACTGGTTGGCTCAGCAGGCGCAGGCACCTTTGACAGCGCTGCTTCTGGTCGTCGAACGAGAGCCGCAAACTCGTCGTCAGCATCACCGTGGACAGCACCACATCGATCCAGTCGCCGTTATGCCCCAACACCCTCCGAACCGGAATGGACACCAGCACACAGACCAGAAAGCCCAACGTAACCGACAAGGAAACCTTCGATGCTAGAAAGAGCGTCCAACGCGTATGCTCCGGCAGCAGGCCGGAAAGGTGTCGTCGCTCCCGGTTGCACTTGCGCGGCGTACGAGGCATCGTAGCCAGAGCCACAAACGTTGCAGGCAGAGCCACCAGCATAAAACGGTCGACAAAATATCCCGCAAAGGTATGCATCAGCGAGCCCCACGACCGCTCGCAAATCAGCTCGACCACTCCGCACGCCAGGCATGCGGCCACGAGCTGATATAGACACCACTGCGCCGATCCACGCTTCTCCTGCTTCAGTGAATGAAGCCCGACCCATCCTGCATCCGCGACCAAGCCCCACGAGAGGCTAAGAACCTGTCTCACGCTCTCCGTGCGTCTGCGATCGCGCTGTTCGCCATATCGCAGATGCCAGAGCTCAGCCTGCCATTCCCTGGTCCATTCAGGCCGTTTCGGGCGAGGCACCAGGTGGCTAACGAGCGGCAGCAGTCGTTGGTCGAGAAGAGGGCTCAGGCGATCTGGAGCAGCCTGCCCTGGCCCATGGCTCATACGGTCTTCCCCCACTTGTCGGGAATGAGGCGTGTCAGCAGAGGATAGCGCTTGGTCGCAGCACCCTCCGCCTCTTTGCCCTGGCGCGTAAGCGTGTAGTAACGGCGCGCGGGCCGTTGCTCTTTCAAGGCTTGTTCCTCAGCCTCCCAGGACGAGGAGACGAGGCCGTCACGTTCCAACCGCCGCAGCGCCGGATAGACCGTGCCGCTGGGGAGGCCTGTGACCTCCATGATGTCGAAGCCGAATTGGTAGCCAAGGCTGAGGGCCTTGAGGATGATGGCGACGGTGTGGGAGAGCTTGCCGGAATTCATAAGCGTACCCAGAATCAAAATACTTGACTCTCTTTGAATAGTGTACTACATAGGGTGTAGCCACAGGAGCTTTTTCATGCTTGAAGTCAAAAACGTCACCAAACGCTACAGCACGATTCCCGCCGTCCAGAACGTCAGCTTCACCCTTGCTGAAGGCGAAATCCTCGGCTACCTCGGCCCCAACGGCTCCGGCAAATCCACCACGGTCAAGATGATTACCGGCATGATCGAGCCCTCTGACGGCAAAATTTTCTTTCGCGGCGAAAACATCCTCAGCGATCTCCCGGCCTATCGCACTCACCTTGGTTACGTTCCTGAAGAGGCGCAGGTCTACACGCATCTCTCCGGTCTTGAATATCTGCAACTTGTCGGCCGCCTGCGGGGGATGGAGGAGAAACGTATCGACTGCAAGGCCCGCGCCATGCTGCAGCTTTTTTCTCTCGAGGCCTCGCAATACTCGGCTATCTCTGACTACTCCAAGGGCATGAAACAGCGCGTTCTCATCGCCGCAGCGCTCATGCACGATCCGCAGTTGCTCATCTTCGACGAGCCGCTCTCGGGCCTCGACGCCGTTACAGCACGCCTCTTCAAAGACCTGCTCGTCCTACTGGCCCGCGAAGGCAAAGCCATCCTCTACATCTCCCACGTCCTTGAAGTCGTCGAGCGCGTCTGTGACCGCGTCATCATCCTCGCCAAAGGGAAGGTCGTCGCCGACGCCACGCCCGGTAGCCTCACCAACTTCATGAAACTGCCCGACCTCGAAAGCGTCTTCGCCCAACTCGTTCGCCAAACAAACACAGAACAGGTAGCTCGCGATCTCGTCGACGTCATGAAACTCCCCGCAGCATGAGGGCAAACTAATGCTCAGGTTCAGATCACGATCCCGCTCACGCTCCAGCGTCATCGCGCAGACACTCTACCGGCATTTCTTTCGTCGCTTCTTTGACAACGACACTCTCTCGCCGCAGGGAGACACGGAAAAAACCATCGCCCGCGCGCTCTGCTTCTGCGCTGTCCCAGGCCTCATGGTCGCCTTCTGGCTGCTGCCCTGCTACCCCAATCGTCCTGAGTGGGCGATCGTTGCAGACCGCTATTTCTTTGTCCTGTATTCGTTTGTAACCATGGGTATCGTCACCACCTTCGAGTGGGAGATGCTCTTTCCCGATCGTGCGGACTTTCTGATTCTTCTGCCTCTGCCGCTTAAGTCGCGCCAACTCTTTATCACGAAAGCGAAGGCCCTGATCGCTTTCCTCGCTTTGTTCCTCGTCTCATCCAATATATTCGCGTTGGTCTTCTTTTCCGCCGTAAGCACAGGCCGGTTTAGCTCCTACTTCCACACCGTCGCCGCTCACAGCGCAGCCGTCTTGTGCGCCGGCCTCTTCGCCGCGGGCTGCATGCTCGCTATTGAAGGCCTCTGCATCACGCTGCTTCCCGATGCCTGGCAGCGGTGGATTTCAGCCATCCTGCAAGCGCTCGTCGTCACACTGCTGCTTCTGCTCTTCTTGCTCTTTCCGCTATTCGGCGCCCACATGCAAACACTACTCGAAGGCCATGCCTCATTTACCCGTTTCATTCCGCCGCTCTGGTTCCTTGGCCTTTACGAGCAACTGGCTGCGGGTAAGGCCGCACCCGCAGGAGCGCAACCCCTTGCCACACTTGGCCTCTACGCTACAGCCGTCTCATTCGTGCTGGCCCTCGCCACCTATCCACTTGCATGGGTACGCCAGAAAAAGCGAGCCCTCGAAGGCGCATCCCGCTCCAGAAGACCAGCCGGCACATCTCTCGCCCATTTGCTACATCACACGCTGCTCCGCCGTCCGCAGGAGCGAGCCATCTTTCACTTCACCAGCCAGACCATCCGCAGAAACCAGCACTACCAGGTCTATCTTGCTATCTATAGCGGAGTGGGTCTCTCACTCGCTCTCGCCAGCGTCCTCACGCTCCAACGGTCAACGCAGCATTTGCTCACCCTAGCGATCTCCCCCCGCGGGCTGCACGCCGTGCTGCCGCTTCTTCTCTTCTGGCTAGCCGTCGGCCTTCGCGTCGCCTTTGGGTTTCCAATAGATATGCGTGCGAGATGGGTCTTTCCTATGAACATGCTGCGCGCAAGTGGTTCCGGCAGAGCAACGGCAAGCTGGGTGCTAATCTGCTGCTGGCTCCTCACCGCAGCTATGCTCTGCGTACTTTTCGCTCTGGGATGGGGTGCAGGACAACTCCTGCAGCAGGCAGTCTGGGGAACGGCATTATCTTTGCTGCTCGCAGACGTCCTCTTCAGCGAGAGCAGCAGGATACCCTTCACCTATCCGCGCTTGCCGGGACGCGCCACGTTGCCCATGACGCTCGTTCTCTACGCGGCCGCGTTTCCTGTCTTCGTGCTGCTTACGGTCTCTCTGGAACTTGCAGCCGAAGCGCAGCCTTCCATCCTCGCGCGTGTACTTCTCGGCATCGCGGCCGTGCATATTCTTCTCAAGGTAAAAGCCAGATACATGCAGCCCGATACGCCCACCAACTTCTCCAACGAAGAAAGCGACGACGAGTTCCTGACGCTGGGCCTGACTTCATAAGTGCGACTGATGCGCGAACTATTTAGGCTTCGGGGCAGCGTCCTGCTGATCTTCCCCAAGCAATTCATAGCTGACAAACGCAAGGTGGTGACTATCCGGAGCCCACGATGGAACATTGATCGTTCCGGAGCCCCCCACCAGATCCACCAGCTTGGTGATCTTTTTGTCAGCCAGCGACATTAGCCGCAGAGAAATCTCCTTGTTCGCCGGATGCCCCGTCACGCTCTTGTCATAGCTCAGAAAGACCATCCACTTACCATCCGGAGAAACATGCGGAGTCCAGTTATTCATCTCATCTGAAGTAACCTGCTCCGGTTGGCTCCCATCCGCATGCATACGCCAAATCTGCATAGTGCCGCCGCGGTCTGAGTTGAAATAGATATACTGCCCATCGGGCGAGTAATCCGGATCGTCGCTGATCCCCACCGTCGAAGTGAGCGCTGACTCATCGCCACCCTCCGCCGGAATGTTGTAGATATCTCCTCCACCCTGATGCGGACGCGTGAACGCGATCGTTTTGCCATCCGGCGACCAACTATGGAAGTAAGACGATGGATTCGCCGTCACCACCTGCGGCTTGCCTCCGCCTCCAGGGATCACATATACCCGCGATCCAGGTGCGTCCGGCATGTTGCAACTGATCGCCAGCAGCTTGCCGTCCGGAGAAAATCCATGGCTTCCATTGCACTTCGTCGCCAGGCCAATATCCAGAGCATGCACCGTTGCCGGCAGCTTTCCATCAGCCGGCACTGTCATAATCTGCCCGTCCTGATCAAAGACAAGCGAACTGCCATCTCGACTCCAATTCGGCGCCTCAAAATGGCCCTGCTTCATGTAGATCAGAGTGGACCGGCGCCCCTCAGCGTCAATGCCGATCGTCTGCAGCGCGCTGTAGAGGTTGGTCTTCGCCGGAGCGGCGGAGTCCTCGGCAAGCGTATGAAAATCCACGTTAGAAAAGACAGCCTTCTCAACCGTATTTGGATCGTGCGAGCAAACACCGATCCCAATGTAAAAGCTGCCATCCAAGTGCAGCCGTGTAGTTGCACCTGTGGAATGCAGCGGCTCCCCGTGAGTGCTCACGTACATCGTGAACAGGTCACCTCGCTTCTCGATGCGCAAGCGATTCGGCGCCTCTGCAATGGAAGCAAAGTTCATCTCTGTATCATTCGTCGTCGCGCCCGTTTCTGTGCGAAATTGCAATGCTGTCAACCCTGATCCATGTAATGCGGCATCGGCATATGCAGAGTCAGCATCGAGACTCTGGCGAATCAGCACCGCAGCCTTGCGATGCGCATTTCCTCCAGGGCTAGGGAACTGAATATCCGCGGCCAGCGAAACATCCCCAGAAACCTTCTTCCACACAAAATGGAAGGAGTCCTTTGTCATCCACATGTTATCGCCTGCGCCGGTCAGGGTGTACGTCTTCTGGCCCTTGTCGAACTGGGCGGTGCCCGGAGGATGCACATTGCCGACATCGTTCTGGCCCTCGAAGATGCCAAGGTCAACTTTGGCGGGAGCCTTCGGCTTGGGCTTCGGCTTGAAAGGAATGGTGACGCCATGCGCCGGAAGAATGAGGCCGAGAGACAACACTGCAGGAAGTGCCCGTTGCAGCCACTTATTCACAAATAGATTCCCCCGCTTACGATAGACGTGTATAGAGTGTGGCTGCACAAGCAGCCAAGTGCGCAGGTTACTCTTTCTTATATCGCCGAACTGTATGCCGCCAGACGCGGCAGTGTCAAGCCGTTCCCATCATCGCAGACAGCGGCCCCGCAAGCATTATTCGTTTATTTGTTGGAGAACTTGTCAGGCGAAAATTCGCCTTCGCAGCGCATCGCAGATGCCCGCAGTCAGCAGAACAACGATAGCCAATGTACCGATGCCGCCAAGCACAATGCTCGCGGCAAAGTTATTCCGTCGCCTCATGCAGTTTCCCCTCAACCTTGCACATGATTCTTGCCGTTCTGACTAGCTTGTTAATCAGGTAGTGGCGATCGTCAGACAACCGTGACAGCAACGGCGAACTCTAGCTATGGGGGAGGGCTTACTCAGATTGCGTAAAACCATCTGAAGCTGCCTCACACTTGCAATAATTCGATTTACTAGATATAAAGGTCGCGCCAATGAACAAGTCCTGCCAATCCCGATCTCTTCTTCGCTGCGCGTTCCTCTTCACAGCGCTCATCGCGCTTGCCAGTTCTGGGGCCGCAATTCAGAGCGCCGCCGCCCAGCCGCATCTTTCCGACGGCTCCGGCGCGTACTCCACTCGAACAAGGCCACTCTTCCAGCGAAACAGCCACAAAGATCGAGGCTGCCTACCAGCAGCTCTTCCATGGCGATCACCTCACCCAGGCGATCTTCTTCAGCGTGGGCTCCAACGCAAACGGCCCACTGGCCCACATAACCGATTGGGCTAATCACGACGCCCGCACTGAAGGCATGTCCTACGGCATGATGGTTTCCGTCCAGCTGAACCACAAGCCCGAGTTCGACGCGCTGTGGAACTGGACCAAGACTTTCATGTACATCAGCGACCCGCACCATCCCTCGTATGGCTACTTTTCCTGGTCGTTCAAGACTGATGGCACTCCCAATGAAGAAACAGCTGCGCCCGACGGTGAAGAGTACTACGTCATGGCCCTCTACTTCGCTGCAGCGCGGTGGGGCAACGGCATAGGGATTTATGACTATAAAGAGCAGGCAGCAGCACTGCTCACCACCATGCGCCATCGGGCCGTCATCTCCGGCATGACGCGCTTCGGGCCGCGTACTGTCGGCAACGAAGTCGATGAAAAGTACAAGATGATTCGCTTCGTCCCCGACGTCGATCGCGGAAACTTCACCGATCCCTCGTATCACCTGCCCGCGTTTTATGAGCTCTGGGCGCGCTGGGGACCCGTCGAGGATCGGCAGTTCTGGGCAGACGCAGCCGAAGCCAGCCGCGAATACTTCGTCAAAGCCACCAGTCCCGTGACAGGCCTGGCTCCCGATTACGCCAACTCCGATGGCTCACCCATGGCGACCCGGTTCTCGCAGTCCGCTATCTTCGGCTACGACTCCTGGCGCACTGCGAGCAACTGGTCCGTCGATTGGTCCTGGTGGGGCAAGGCTCCGCAAGAGCGCGTGCTCAGTGATCGTATTCAGGCCTTTTTTGCGGTACAGGGCATCGACAGGTTTGGCGATCAGTACACGCTGGACGGAAAAGAGATTGCCTCACGTCACTCCACCGGCCTCGCCGCAACTCATCCGCGCTCCAAGGATTTCGTTGAAGCACTCTGGAAAACGCCCGTGCCGTCAGGCGAACAGCGCTACTACGACGGACTGCTCTACTTGATGAGCATGATGCACCTGAGCGGAGAATTCCGTATCCGGGCTCCTGGAAAAACCACGCCCTGATCTCTCGTCGCGACGCCCGCTCTTAGGAAGTGAGAAAGGCCAGCAGCGCGGCATTGAACGAGGCCGCCGCCTCGACGTTGGAGAGGTGCGCCGCTCCCAGTTCCACGTAGGTGGCATCTGCAATCGCACCCGCGAGAAACTGCGCCTCATCCGGAGGAGTGACTGGGTCCTCGTTTCCCGTAATCACCAGCACGGGCACGTCAATCGTCTGCACATGCCCCCGCAAATCTGTATCGCGCAGGGCTGCGCAGCACCCGATATATCCTTGCGGGCTCATATTGCGCAGCATCGCTTCAGTCTTGGCGGTCACCTTTGATTGTGCCAGGCGAAAGCCCGCGGTAAACCAGCGTTCGATAGTGCCGGGAATCACAGAGCTCAGGCCATCTCGCTCAACCGTTGCAATACGACTGTTCCATGTCTCATCCGTGCCAATCTTGGCTGCTGTATTCGCGAGCACCAGCTTGTGCAGCCGATGCGAAGCATGTACGCCAAACCATTGGCCGACTACCCCGCCCATCGACAAGCCGCAAAAGCTCGCCTGCCTTATTTCAAGAGCATCCAGCAACGCCAGCACATCTGTTCCCAGTTCGTCGATCGAGTACTGTCCCGAGGGAACCGAAGATTCACCATGACCGCGCGTGTCATAACGCAACAGACGGAACCGCTCTGCCACAGCCGGTAGTTGCGGCTCCCACATCGCCAGGTTGACCCCAAGTGAGTGAGAAAAAACCAGCACCGGCAGATCGGCACTCCCGCTGATTTCATAATGAATGCGAATGTCATTTGCATCCAGGAAAGCCATGCGTTCCCCCTTTCCCGGTAAATGCTTCGACATTAGTCTAACTGGGCGAAGGATGGAAGTGACAGAGGTGGTCGAAATGGAAGCGAAATCCGCAAACCCCTTGATTCCTGTCTTTCAAAAAGAAAGTGGGCAGCGGAAGCCCGCTACCCACAAGGTCAAGAGACTCCTTCAGCCTACGGATCGTGCGGTTCTGTGTCTTGAGCCATACGACTTAGGCCAAGCTCATCCATTGGGTTGATGCGAAAAACACGGATCCCATTTTCCATCGAAAGTAGGATTTCCAGATCCCAACACGGTTGCATATCCCGCTGATTCCGTGTTGGATTGCTGAATATGAACTTTACTTCCCGGCACGTGCCAGCAGCCTGTATCGTCCTCACCTCAATGCTGATGGGCGCTTCGGCAGTCTGCGCTCTCGAACCGGCGACGCCGCTGGCGAGGCTGAGCCGCCAATCCTGGAGCGTCGAGAACGGTCTCCCTCAGAACTCCGTGCCGGTTCTCCTGCAAAGCCGTAGTGGTTATCTGCTCGCTGGAACCGAGCTCGGACTTGCGCGCTTTGACGGAACCACCTTCCGTATCTTCGACCACGCCACGACATCGCCATTCCCAGACGCGGAGATTCGCTGCCTTCTCGACGCCGGCCGGCAATCCGGTGAGCTCTCTGCCAGCGACCTTTGGATCGGCACCGCCGATGGGCTAATGCATTTGGCCCATGATCAGAACGACCAGCCGATACTGCTGACAACAAATGACGGCCTGCCCAGCAACTCGATGCGCGGTCTTGCCCAAACCACCGACGGCACAGTCTGGGCTTGGACCGAGGCAGGCCTCGCGCGCTGGTCCGGCATCCGCTTTGAAGCCGTGCCCCTCGACAACGGCCAGACCGGCGCCAGCATAACCTCAGTCGCCGCCGATACTAACGGCGCGCTCTGGATCGCAACCACGCAAGAGGTGGCCATTTTTCGCCAGGGCCGCTGGTCTCCCGCACCGTGGGCTACATCCACGCCAACACCGCAACAGAGACCCGCGCGATCCTCATTCGTAACAGCAACAGCCAACGGCGACATAATCGCCTCTGCACCCGCCGGCATTTTCCTAACGCACAGCGGTCACTGGACCAGCGTTCTGCCCGCTTCAGCATTACCAGCAGACGAGATCAGCTTTCTCACCCGCATTGCTGGTGGAACCATCGCGGTAGCCACCAAGAGCGCTGTGATACTGGCACAAGTCAACGACTCAGGCAGCCACATTATCGGCCAATTCACAGTCGCCAGACAGTCCTCCGGATCGCTGCCGGGCTCAAGGATTGAAACCATCTACGCCGACCGCGAAGGCTGCCTCTGGGTCGGCACGAATCGAGGCCTTGCCCGCGTCACCATAGGGCATTCCGATAGCGATCACGGCAGCGCCACACTCCAGATGCTTCCGCCCACCGATCCACTTTCCGCGAACGCCGTCCTAACATTCCTCGAGGATCGCGAAGGAAACCTCTGGGTTGGTACCGAAACCACTGGGCTTCATATCCTTCGCGACTCCCGATTCCGCACCCTCGGCGCCGGCGAAGGTCTGAGCTCAGATAACCTCACTGCCATCGTCCAAGACACAAAAGGAACACTCTGGATCGGCAGCCGCGATGCCGGTCTCAATCGGATCTCTGGGGGCCAAACTACCAGCCTCACCACCACCAACGGCCTACTCAGCAACGTTATCCTGTCACTTGCAGCCTCCGGAGACGGCAGCGTATGGGTCGGCACTCCTGACGGCCTCAACAAAATCTCAGCTGGCGCCATCGCCTCCTACACCTCGGCCGATGGTCTCCCTGACGATTTCATTCGCTCGCTCCTCGTAGCTTCCGACAGCTCACTTTGGATCGGAACTCGCCGCGGCCTCACCCACTTTGAGCATGGCAGTTTCCAGACGCTCACCCATGCTGACGGCCTCGGCAGCAACCTGGTAGGCGCACTGGCCCAGGCACCCGACGGAGATCTATGGATTGCAACTCTCAACGGACTTACCCGTCTCCATCAAGGCAAGTTGCGTAACTACACGACGGCAGACGGCCTCTCGAGTAACGTCATCACTGCACTTGAAGGCGCGGACAACGGCCTGATGTGGGTCGGAACGCAAGGTGACGGCCTCAACCTCTGGGACAGGGCGCGCTTTACCGCCATCAATGCCAAATCGTTCCCATCCCTCGGT
>Ga0206958_1057_pt1 | contig 34850 bp, 27 predicted proteins | sample Alteio_BWOrgHeat_33_FD_152968 | JGI IMG/M metagenome (GOLD analysis project Ga0206958, IMG submission 152968) | Enriched cells from forest soil in Barre Woods Harvard Forest LTER site, Petersham, Massachusetts, United States -... | ecosystem: Environmental > Terrestrial > Soil > Temperate forest >... | reverse complement strand
ACGCCTGGCGGCGAGGTTTTGGCCGCGGGCGATTTTGGCGTTGCTTTCCTGCATGACGGAGCGGTACATGTACTTGGCACCGCGAATGGCTTGCCATGCTCATACGTCAATAGCTTTCTTTTCGACGCGGCTGGCAATCTGTGGCTCTACATGGCATGCGGCCTCGCAGAACTTAGCGCGGCAGAGCTTGGGCGTTGGAGAGATAGCAATCACGTGGAACTTTCCCTACGCCTCTTCGATTCATCTGATGGGTTCAAGGTGTCTCTTCCACCATTTGAAGGAGCGGCGCGATCCGCTGATGGACGATTGTGGTTTAACAACCAGCAAGCACTATTGATGGTTGACCCAGAGCACATACATGTAAACTCCATACCTCCGCCGGTGCACATTCAGGCTATCCGCGCGGACTTCCGCGAACACGCTCTCGCAGAGAATATGAAACTTCCACCGCTGACACGCGATATCGAAATCGATCATGCGGCGTTGAGCTTTATCGCTCCCGAGAAGATTCGTTCGCGATACAGGCTCGCCGGCTTCGACCAGCAATGGCATGATGTTGGCTCGCGGAGACAGGCCGTTTATATGAACCTGAAGCCAGGGACGTATTCATTTCAGGTGATTGCCGCAAATAACGATGGTGTATGGAATCTTCAGGGCGACACATTGCGCTTCACAATTCCGCCGAAGTTCTATCAGACGGACTGGTTCTTGGCTTGTCTGATGCTGGCGGGTCTCGTGATGATCTATATCGCTTTCATCGTGCGGCTTCGCATTTCTACCAGACTGGTGGAAGGCCGAATGAACGAGAGGCTCTTAGAGCGGGACCGCATTGCTAGAGAATTGCATGACATATTGCTTCAGGGGTTTCAAGGAATTGTGCTGCGTTTGCACGGAACGGCCAGGCTATTGCCAGATTCCAACCCTGCACGAATTTCTCTTGAGCACACCATGGACCGTGCGGATCAGATTCTCATTGATGGCCGCCGGAGCCTGCTGCAATTGCGCTCAAGCGCAAATACCGCACCCGCTATAGAAGAACAGTTGCGTCAAATCGTCGCCGATCTCCGGCAGCAGAACGAAATACCTTGTGAGATTCAAATACGGGGACAGGAGCGCGCTCTGAAACCTGCAGTGCAGGAAGAGCTGGTCGCGATGGTTCGCGAATCGCTGACGAATGCATTCCGCCACTCGAGAGCGACCGAGATTTTGGTCGGGTTAAACTTCAGTGCTGCGCGAGTTACCGTTCTTTGCAGGGACAATGGAGTTGGACTCCCATCTGCAGTGTTGAAGGCTGGCGCAGCAGAAGGGCATTGGGGGCTGGTGGGACTGAGGGAACGAGCCCAGAATCTGCGTGCCCTGCTTGTTTTACGGGACAACGAGCCGCATGGAACAGTGGTTGAAATTGTGGTCCGTGCTCGTGTTGCCTATGCCGGGCAGCGAGTTGCGGCAGCTAAGACGGCTGATGTAGAGGCGTGAAATGAAGACGAAGAACATCGAAAATACCCCTTCAGCCGCATTGTTATTGCCCGCTGAGAGGACGGCATGAAACACGACGAAATCATTCGCATCCTGTGTGCCGACGATCATCCGTTGATTCGAGATGGAATCTCCTTCGCGCTCGGCACTGAAAACGGAATGGAGATTGTTGCCTATGCCGCGAATGGAAGTGAGGCTATTGACGGTTTCACACAACACGCGCCAGACGTCATTCTGATGGATTTGCAGATGCCGGAAACCAATGGCCTGCAGGCTCTGAAGGAGATCCGCCAGCTGGATCCAAGAGCAAAGTGCATCGTGCTGACGACCTACGGGGGAGATGTTCAGGCAGCTCGCGCACTGAAAGCCGGCGCAATGGGCTATCTACTTAAAACGATGATCCGGAAGCAGCTGGTAGACGCGATACGAACAGTGAATTCAGGGCGCAAATATATTCCGTATGAGATCGCAACAATGGTTGCGGAGAGCCTCGGCACAGAGGAACTCTCTCCACGAGAGCTAGATGTATTGCGCAGTATTGCGGCTGGAAATTCGAACAAGATGATCGCTGCGCGGCTCGGGATTTCGGAGAACACCGTAAAAGGTCATGTGAAGGAGGTTGTGGCAAAGCTGCAAGCCACGGACAGGGCCAACGCAGTGTTTCTGGCGATGCGTCGCGGACTGCTTAATAGATTCTGAGCGGAGACATCCTGCAGGTTCGATGGCAGCGCATCGGGTCACGGGAAGCAGATTACGGGCAATAAGTAAGCGTGATGAGCGTTTTCTTCGGTCGTGCTGTTCCGGGTGCGAACTCCTGTCCAACTATAACGCCGGAGTTCGTGGACTTGCACTGTGTGGACGATATCGACTTCTTCAAATCGGGTATAAGGCCATACAAGTAAATCTCATTGGAAGCAGAACTCGTATTTTGCCCGAGTACTCGGGGTACACCTACTGTGTCACTGGGATTAATCAGCCATAGCTGCGAGGCCGTCCCATTGCAAACGTAAATCTGCATGCCAAGCCCGGCAGTCGTCTGTCCACCAGGTACGTCCAGGCAGTAATTATTGGTACCGGACACTCTTGATTTCAGATTTACGGTGTAGGCAGGTCCAACGACTTCCCAGTTTTCGTTGCTAATGTTGTTGCACGTCCACTGCTGGACGGGCGTTCGATTAGTTGCCGAACCTCGGGCATCCAGGCAAAGCCCGCTTAGGGCATTCATCAGATGAAAATTGCCGTTTCCGACATTTATCAAGATCCACACTTGCGCGGCAGTCGCATCGCACGTCACCTGGACGATGGTCTCGCCCTGAAGCGTTGATTTATTGATTGGCTCGAGACAGTCCCTGTTCAAAGACGTGCGAATTGCAATAGGAGCGAGCAATCCCGCCGGCGGAGGAGGCACCTGGAACGCCAAGCCGGGCGCCGCTGATAACGCGACCGCAACAAAAGACATGGCGATACGAATCATTTGACTCATGATGCACCCCATCTCTAAGTGAGCTAACAGGATGGTGGCCAAAATCCACAAACTGTTTCAAGCTATCTTCGTCATGCTCTCCTTTAATTGTCGTTACGGGTCCGCCGACACGCCGGAAAAACCCAGACATAATATGGATCGTGATTTGATCCGCAGCGCTCGAGGTATGCACATCGTCAGCGACGTTGCTTTTCTCCTTGGGCTCAGCCGTCCTTCTGACTACGCTCACCCGCCATCAAACGCGCCCAGCCTGGACTCTTCAATCGCCGGCTGGAGCTTTCGTGATCGTGATTCCAGTGCGCGAATACGGCGCAAGCGCCTTCTGTTTGGTCGTAGCGGCAACGATCATGCCGTTAACTTCTCCGAGCGGGACAATGACATACGGTGAAACCGCGTTTAGTTTTTCAGGAGACGCTAAGACGATCGTTTCAGCGGCATGAGCGCATAGGGCCCTTTTCACGTGCGCTTCCTCGAAGTCGCCGGTCGTAAGACCGAATTCAGGATGGACGCCAGTCACGCCCATAAAGTAGGTGTCGGCGCGAATCCTGCCAATAGCTTCAATCGCCGACGCTCCCACCGACACGACGGAATGCTTAAATAACGTGCCGCCGATGAGAATCACTTCGATGTTCTTGTGTTCAACCAGCTCGACAGCGATGGTTGGGCTATGCGTTACGACGGTCGCGTGCAGTCCGGCAGGGAATTGTTGCGCGATCTGAACCGCGGTCGTTCCTCCGTCAAGGATCACAACCTGGCCCTTGTGAACCATACCCGCTGCGGCACGCCCGATCATTCTTTTCTCGTCCGTTGCGACGTTAAGACGAAAGGAGAAATTCCCCGTTGCGGGTGAGGCAGGGAGAGCTCCGCCGTGAACCCGTTGGAGCAGGCCCTGCGCCGCCAGTTCTCTCAGGTCGCGGCGGATCGTGTCTTCGGAGAGTCCAAGTTCCCGGCTCAGTTCTTTTGCGATGACCTCGCCCGACCGGCTAAGAACGTCGAGGATGTGTTGTTTGCGGTGGCTGGTAAGCACCTAGCCACTATCGCATACTCGTGAACGCACTTGCACGAAATTACATGATATTGCACGAAATAGCACGAACTGATATTGTGAGCATGGAGGCTCCCATGCACCGACCGAAGCCCCTGGTCATCTTGATTGCCGGTCCTTATCGTTCCGGCACGAACGGGGATTCTTCCCTGATCGCTCGAAACCTGAACCGGCTTGAATCGTTCGCTTTGTCGATCTACAAGGCAGGGCACATCCCCATGATCGGGGAATGGGTGGCGCTACCGCTCATTCGACAAGCCGGCTCGTCATCTCTTGGAGATGAGATTTCCGAGCAATATTTGTATCCAGTAGCCAGCCGGCTGTTGGAGCGATGCGATGCGGTGCTCCGCATCGAAGGAGAGTCGAAGGGCGCGGATGAGGACGTCCGAATCGCGCGCGAACGAGGGCTGCGAGTCTATTGGCGCGTGGAAGATGTGCCGGTTCTCACTGCGACGCAGGAGCAACCGTGAGCGATCTGAGCGATCGTGTACGCGTCCATTCCGTCGCGATACTTTCCGATGATTGGTATCTTCTGCAGAAGACGACATTTGATTTTCAGCGCAGCGACGGAACATGGCAGAGACAGTCTCGCGAAACCTATGATCGCGGGAATGGCGCGACGATCCTTCTTTACAACAGGGGGAAGGGGACGGTTATCCTGACGCGGCAGTTTCGCTATCCGGCATTTGTCAATGGATACAGGAATCTCCTGATCGAGACGCCAGCGGGACTGCTCGATGAACGTTCTCCGGAAGAGGCGATTCGCAAGGAAACCGCTGAAGAGACCGGATATGTGATCCACGATGTGCACAAAGTATTTGAAGCGTTCATGAGTCCAGGCTCGGTTACGGAAAAGCTCTATTTCTTTGTTGCGCAATACGATTCAGCAGAAAGGCAGCAGGATGGCGGCGGCGTACTCGAGGATGGAGAAGACATCGAGACCATCGAATTAGAGTTGGACGATGCCCTTAGCCGAATTGGGAGCGGCGAGATAAGGGACGGGAAGACTATCATGCTACTGCAATATGCAAAGCTCCACCTGTTTTCTTGAGGGATGAGCGCACGCGTCAAGTAACGTTCCCGCGGCAAGGGACAAGACAATATCCGAAGCCGATTCGTTGCCCAACCAACATTAGTGCGTGTTGCTACCGTTTGCAGACACTGTTTCTAGCCTCGGCGACGTAGAACAAGATGGCTTTCGGAGCGACAACGATTTCAGTCGGGCGCCTCTTCTGGCCGGTCATGGGCGGTAGATCTCCGTTGGCCGCGACTGCCAGGATCTTGCCATTGAGCATCACTATCCTGGAATCTGTGCCCGCTGCGCTCAGAGTAAATGCTTCGCCCGCTGGCAGACGTATCTTCAACGGCGAGTCGCCAGCGTTGATAGCTAGAACAGTCGCTGCGCCGGGATGGTTCCGCGTGCACTGCGCAAAAAGATACGCATCCTTTTGCGAAACGGTGCCGGCATCCAGCACGGTCGTGCCCATGAGCCTTCGCCACAGGATAGCCGCCCAATAATCCGCGCGGGGTTGGTAGGTTGCTTCATCGAGCAGGCCGTAGTCACTCGCAGCAAGTGTGTTATGCATTACTGTCTGAACTCCTGCCTGCGCGAGAGTGCCAAGTTGATACAGGTAACGAAACGTGTCAGCAAATGTTTGCGCATAGAGGTCGCCTCCGCACGCTGCCTGGGCCGTTTCGTTGAGCCATATAGGTTTGCCTGGCATGTACTTGTCTCGCAACGCAGCGTAGAAGTCGTATGCAGTGTTTGTGCGTTTCAGATATTCATCCGTCATGCCTTGAGTCGGATTCGCCTGAAACGGCGTGCCTGCGGTGCAACGGCGCGAGGCCGTGGGATAGGCGTGGTAGCTGAAGACGTCCCAGGCATCACCCGTCTGCTCTAACAAGCGCTCTGTCGGGAGCATGTTCGGTCCCGCGAGCTTGCCGATGACCGTACCTTCACCCACGCCCCCAGGGCCTAATAAAATTGTCTCTGGCGACACACGCTTCATCATGGCCTTCCACGTTTTCACATCGGCCGCAAACCGTTTACCGTCGTATCCCTTTTGTCCGCTTGCCCCTGGGAAAGTCGGCTCATTCATGTACTCCGCTGCGGCGATGCTGCCGCCCGCGGACTTGGTGAAGGCGATCCACTTCTCGGACAGTTCGGGTGTCCAGTTTCCCTGCGAATCGCGCGTACCGGCGCTGGTTGGCATATTGGTCACGATCCTGCCGTCGACAGCATTTGTGAAATCGATGACGCCCTTCCACTGTTGGCGCGTGAGCACGCCGCTGAAGCCTTCGGGAGGCTTCGCCGGGGCGGGTGCGTCAGAGTCTTGAAAGTAGGTCATGTTCGCCCATGACCCGCTGACACGCACGTAGGCAGGGCCCAGAGCCAAGGCCAGCTTGCGCAGCCGGGGATTCGAGAGATCAATCGGGGCGCGGTACGCAAATAGCGCGGGGTCGGTACCAACCTGTTCGGCGTTCGAGCGTTTCCTGGCCTCTTCAAGGAGTCCATAGGACTGCGCATCCATCGGCCGCCAGAAGCGGCCGCCGGTCACCTCCACCATTTCTACGTTATAGCTCTGGAAGCGTTCGTCAACGGAGCCGATTTTCTTCATTGAGGACGGATCAATCTTTACAACTTGGGCTACCGCAAACTGACACGTCACCATGCAGGCTGCCACTAATACTTTCATCGCGCCGTCTCCTTGGTATTGAGAAATCAACGCAATGATACAGGCGCATTTCCGTATTGTGCCGCGATAATGTTTGCCAAATGACATCCCGCTACGCCAAGTCGCCTGCCAATTCCGAATCCAACGGAAGGTGCCTCATCCTTCAGACTGACGTCGAGTGGTGTCCTACGTTTAGAGGGCTCTTCTGAATAGAGACTCCTCCTAACGATTCAGTTGTTTGTGCGCCTATTTCGATATGCCGTTACAATTTTGTAACTACGTTTGGGAAATAAGTGCTGAGGAGGCCTAGGATGGCTGAAAAAACAATAGTGGATAAGGCTGGAGAGACGATTGGTGTAGGGATAGCAATGGCATCAGATGTGGCAGGCGCGGTTAAAACGGCATTTGACGCAGCTGTTACTACGGTTACAGAGGTTCTAAAGAAGTCGCCTGCAAAGACGATTGCCAAGAAAGTGATAGCCAAAACGACTGCAAAGCCCACCTTGACGAAGAAGAGTGCTAAAAAGGTATCCGCGCAGAAAGGCGCGAGAAAAGCCGCGACCAAAAAGGCTGCCAAAAAGCCAGCCGCGAAGAAGGCAACTAAAAAAGTTGCAGCCAAAAAGAAGGCTACTAAGAAAGCTGTACAGAAGTCCGCGAAGAAGCTAGGGCGACGGCAGCAATAACTCGGAGGAAAAGATGGCACATGACAGGTCGAAGAAAAAGGCCGCCAAGAAGGTCGAGAAAGCGGTTAGGAAAGCTGTGAAGAAGGGTTTAACGGAGGACGCGGTAAAGAAAGCAGTAGGTGCTGGATTGACGAGAGCAACTGGGAAGAAGTCTGTCGCCAAGGCTGCTGCTGCTGAGGATGCGCAGGCGGCGAAAAGAGCATAATATTGCGTCATCCAAATCTGCCAGGAGGGTCTTTGTAAAGACTACAAAGGGCCCACGAGTCAAAGGGCGTGATCTATCTCGAAAGTGCGGGCAGCCTACGGTTGAGATTGAGAATACCTCCCCGGACAAACTCCCAGTAGATGCTGACGACGCGTAGGATGTCGGGAGGGCAGGCAGCATTGCCCGAATTGTTAAATGAGGGATATCTTTAACAGAATTGTTTGGGCGGATGCACAATGTGCTCTGCAAGTGGATTATGCATCCGCCCAATGGCTCGGCAGTGTTGATTGCCGCGTACCATCTGTTCAAACTTTTGCGTTCTACTTCATCGATTGAACTGGCATCGCAGTCATGGAGACTGTTTCTCGTAGAACGACGTCTTGAAGAAAGAATCGCAAGTAGCGGACTCTTAATCTAGAGTTGCTTCTATTCTTTGAGCAGCAACTAGCTTCTCGTAAGGCAGCAGGCGTATACTGCTGAAAACAAAGGAATCTAATAAGTATTGTTGGCAGTGTTCGTGTTTCGTATTCGCAACATCAACGCGGCGCAAGAGCAACAAGGGCGGCGTGAACGCCGGGTGCGTGAAGAATTTGCGTCTGATCAATGACACCGATGCGGACCAACCCGAAATGATTTCGAGTTGCTTGGTTGAAAAATGACTGTGTCTAAAAGCGGTGTTTTAGCTATTGCTTCTGTTGCTATGGCATCTGCGAGAATCTTAACTGGAGATATTAATGGATGGGATCGGTGTTCAACTCCGGGCGGCCCGTATTCGATTGGGATATACCTTAAGAGAAGTAGAAGAGAGAAGCGCATCCCTGGCTCAGCAATGGGGAAATTCGGCCTATCGAATCTCAGCAAGTTGGCTTGATCGTGTCGAGCGGGAAAATCGTGATTTGTCTGCGACCAAGCTGATCGTGTTGGCTTTTATCTATAACCTGACCACCGACCAAATGCTTGCCTTGTGTCCGGGTGCCAACGAGGGTCCTGCTCGGCTCGAACAGGTGTCACGCCCCAACTCGACTCTTCTGCTGGCGGATGGGCCATTAGAGCAACACGCTAGAGTTTGGCTTCCTGACAAGTTCGTGACGGAACAGCCACCTGAGAACACAATGCTGGTGCCCTCCGATCAAGGAGTGCTTCCTGTTCATTTCCGACGGGGTGTTATCGGGCGACGCGATCGCACGATGGAACCGATGATCCTTCCCGGTTCTATTGTCTTAATAGACACTCAGAAGCGCGCGATCGCAGGTCGTAAGAACTGGACCAACGAGTTCGACCGGCCGATATATTTCCTATATACCCATACGGGATATATCTGCGGCTTCTGCGAACTCGACAAAGATGCTGAGTGGTTAACTCTTGTGCCCCACATGCTTTCGTTTGAGTCCAACAAACGTTGGCGGTACAAAAAGGAAGTCGAGGTCGTTGGTACGGTAACGGGATTGTTCACTCGTCGAGTTGCGTAAAGGTCGATGAAACTGTCGGTTGAACCGCGATCTCGAAATGATTATCACAACGACCGTCGATCTTCGTCCTAGAGTGCCCTTTGAAGCTCTATCAAACCGGGAAAATTGCTTTTTTCATACAAGGCCAGGACGTTCTTGGTCATCAAATAATAAGTAGCGATCGCCCGTTGAGCATAATCAGGGAACGAATTTCGTAGCTTCCCGGTTTGGGATGCAGCGCGTAATCGACTCACGTGCCACTCGATCTCCCTCGCGTTGAGCCTCAGGCTTTCCGCAACCGCCAGTGCTTCCGGATACCATTGTTGAAGATAAAATGCTAGATCGATCAACACTGCACAATTCTGTTCAAGGACTTCAAGACCCTCCAACCCACCAATCAGGTCCCAGATGTCGGTTGCCGCGATTTGAGTACTCTCGCTGCTCTCTTGCGTATATCCGATGAGGTCAAGTGCAACAAGTTTCACATTGTTACGATCGACCGCCTCGATTCGTTTCAACAACTTGGTCCAGTCACCGTCGACCACGCCTCTCTTTCGAGAATGTCTACGAAGGGAGTAAATGGCTATTCCCAGCAATATAGCCAGGAAGATGACGATCCCGACGAGGAATATTAATTCATGGGAATTCATTGTTTTCTCCAAGCACGCAGTTTGCTGAGATCGTATTCGGTATGCTCCTGCAGGGCGTAGAGATTGGAACGCATGTCATCGGAGAGCTGCCGCGGTTCGGGAGCGGTCCGCCAGAGCATCCCTATCCAATACCCAAGACAGCAAAGATAGGCGATCATTCGAGCTTCCGAAAATATTGGCGCAATGCGAGATTCGATACCAAAAATGCTGTGACCGGCTTCAGTGAAGACACCTATCAGGGAATATAGGCCAAGACCTTGTGAAATCCTTGCGACATGCGTCTTCCAGGGAAGCCCAATTTTCGCAGAAAGCACTAACATTCCGACAAACAGTTCGCTCATGAGGACGGAGGAAAAGAAATTTCCCTTCACGACGATGGCCTTGATCCAAATCTGAGCCGCAGGGGTTGCGAGAGCCGTGAGGAGGAGGCCAGCCACAATACTGATCCCGCCGATCGAAATGAGTTTTCCCCTGGCATCGGGAGCCCAACTGCCGATCGGACGAAATACTTTGCTGGCCATCTCATAGACTACGCAGAACTGCAGAGTCACATCAATGACAGCTAGCGACCAATAGAAGTAGAAGTATTCCTGTTTGGTGCCGTACTTCAATGTGAAATAGAGCACGACGGTGCGAAATACATTCGACAGGATTAAACAGGTAAAAAAAGGAAAATCCGGAGCACGGCGCCTGGTGATCAATACCACCAGCAGGGCAAGATGGCCGAAAAAGCCGGCAACCCAGAGCACGAAATTAAGACCACTCAGCTGCATCGCTCTCCTGTCGTGGGTGCCGGCTTGACCGTGTGTGCTCCGTTATCTTACGACAAATGTAAAAAAATAAGAATGATTTGGACGGTGCCAGTATAGGTCGGCTCAGGATCTGTCCCTGTAACAACCTGCGGCGTATCGGCGGGCGAATCTGCTACTGCAACAGCAGCGGGGAGAAGGATGGAAGCAAAGAGAAAGGAACGGGCGATTTTCTTAAACATTGATAAGTCTCCTTTTGTCGGCGCTGGCTTGCGCTGTGCGGAGACTAGAGCTTTTGCGCGTGAAATTAGATCGATTTTGCGTTCACGTTGCTAAAGAGAAAAAGCCAGGTCAAGTATCCGTGTTTTACGGGTCGCCCTCGAATCCTTGATCATTTGCAAATTTAGAGACCCAGGTCTATATCTTTGGTAAAAAAATTTCGAATAAGCAACAAAGATTAATATTGATTGACTCAATAGAAAAGCGCGAAGGTCGATCCATTAGAACAGAATTCGTATGGCTCAATAGGCTCAGAGGAAGTTATGGGCTGCCGGTTTTCGACGTGGGCTCCGAATAAAAACATCGCTTTGTCGGTGTTTTATCGTTTAAACAAAGAAGACGAGCGGCGCAAAGAATCGATTCTTTGCGCCGCTCGCTTAGTTCGAAACCCGCAACCCTGGTTATTGGTTAGGAACTGTGTCGTTCGCAGCCGTGGTTTTGCCGTTGGTGACGAAGTAATAATCGTGCCAGTTCGTAACCGATGGGTCAGCACCGAGGTTGGTGAGTTCCAGCCGCAGTGCATCGTCGCTGTTTTGTGAGTTCACACCAGTTACTTGTGCGGTGATAACATTGTCCGCGCCTTCGGCATTCAGGGCAGAGGTGGGCCACTGGAAGGCGACCCACTGGGTATAGCCGCTGAGTCCTGAGCGCTGAATCGCGTCGCTATTGAAGCTCGACGGTGGGGAATAAGACAGCGAGTTGGCGCCGTTGAGGGTAACCGTTTCTCTGCCTTGCGATGCAGATAGGGCCAGGGAGAGGACTACGAAGGCTTGCGATGAGGCTCCTGCTGGAGTGGCGAAGTGAATCTGCCAGGGAGGCGTCGGCGTATTGACACCATTGGTACCGGAGTGGCCGGTCAGCGTGTTGACGTATGCGGGGATGCCGATGGCGTCGCCTAGACTGGTACATCCGACGTACTGGTATGCGTCGGTGGTGTCGTCGGAGGCATTGCAGGCGCCGCCGTAGAGTCCGGGATTGAAGCCGCCCCAGTGCGCGTAGTTCCATTTGCTGAGGTCGTTCGTCGCTGGGCCGGCAGGACCATCGGTGGCGTTGTAGATAACGGCCCCGCTGGTGGATGCGAAGTCGGCCCAGTAATTCCAGGCACCGTAGTACTCGCGGTCGTCATAACCTAATGGTCCGTCGGGGTAGTTTTGTGTGTAGTGACCATGCAGGAACTCGTGCGAGGAACGGTCCGGAGTTCCGATTGCCCAGACGGAGGTGCCGAAGTTCTCCGGAACGAAGCCTATGATCGGGAGCGCATTCATGTTGCCTGCCGTGACGACGACGTTGTCCTGCCTGTACTCGCCCCACTGCCCAAAATTCCAGATTGAGAGACGGTAGGTTCCGGGAACGACATTGGTGAAGGTTCCGGAACCGGTCGCGCTGATGTCGATCGTGTACTGGGGACTCATCGTGTTGTTTTCCTGATTGACACTGTTCTGGCTGAGGACGGCCCACGCTGTCCTGGGAGCGCCGGCGACGCCGTTTACCTGGATTGCGACCGAACCGCGGCCCGTGCTGGGAACGTAACCTTTCGATAGGAGCGTCGCTTCGTTGTCGTAAAAGTTAGTGAAGCTGGTGCCGGCTGCGACGGCGTCGTTGAACATGTCGTCGGGGGACTGAATGGTACCGCCATTGATGGAGGAACTCGTGGACATGCCGAAGTGATTGATGCGCACGTAGAACGGTCCGTAGATGCGGCTCAGTTGCGTGCCTGCGGCGATCGACGTGGTTCCGACTCCCCCGGTTCGGTAGTGATTTGAGTTGGGCTCGATGGTCAGGATGTTGCCGGTGAGGCTGAGATTCTCTTTTGTCGGGCCGTCGATCATTGTGTCGTGGCCGGGAGTGAAGACTACCCACTGGCCGTATTGGCTACCAAAAAGTCCGTGGGCCTGGTGGAGGTACTCGTAGCTGGAGAAGTCGTATTTGACACAGTAGTGACGGTGGAAGCCCTGAGGGATCTGACCGTTCGGATAGGGAGAGAAGGCATTGGTCACACCGACCTCGGGATGGAGGTCGATGGTGTCGCGACCGGTTACGTCCTGGTCGTTGCGGCCGTTGTCGGAAGAGAAGCAGTCGTCAGTGGATGGAAGCGGCGTTGTTACGCCAGTGAACATGCTGAGGTCGGTGTCTCTCTGGTAGTAGTTCGTGAATGCGTTGACGTTGCCGCGCCAGATCCACTGCACCTGGCCGCCGATGGTGCCGGAACCGTTATTGACCAGCGTGCCGCCGGAGTTCATGACCTGTGCAGGATGATTGAGGCTGAAGTAGATGTGGATGCCAGGGTCGTTGGGGGTCACGACAAAGTGTTCCTCGTATTCGGTGGTGTTGGTGGGAGAGACGCCTGAAGCTGGGTAGGCGACCCACCAGTCGAGATAGGAAGAGCTCAGGTTGTAGCCGGGTACGGCGGTCACGGTGGTGAAGCCGGAGAGATCCATGTAGAAGCCCTTAGGTTCCTTGTTCGCGAAGGTGGCAGGGAGATTCGGGATGCCGGAGGGACCGGACCAGCCCTGGGGCAACGCGGTTCCACCGATGGCGCTTTCACCATTGAGCGGGTCGAACACGCTGCCATTGATGGTGGCGTTGCCGGGGCTGAAATCGATGAGCTGGTCTTGCGTGCCAGTGGGGACGATGCTCCAGATCGCGCCAGAGGTAGCGTTGTAATCAATGGTGAGTGCGCCGTTCTTAATGACCCAATCGACGGGATTGGTGGTGTCGATGCTGAGAGTTGGGGAGGTCCCCGCAAGGACCTGAAGTGTGGAGCAAGTGCCGCTTGAGAAGCTTACGCCGCCGTTGCTGGAACCGCTCAGAGAAACATAGTAGGTCCCGGCCGCGACTGAACCGGGGATCGTGAAGGACACTTTGTCGGTCGTTCCGATGATAGTGGTAACGGTTGTGGCCACTGCGGTGGTTGGTGATCCACCGCAGCTGGTTGCGAGAGAGACGAGGACGTTTGCGGGCGCGATACCACCAGAGGGAAAGCCGGATCCGGTGACGCTAACGGTAGAGGTTCCGGCTGTGCCTGAGCTGGGACTGGTGACGGCGTTGAGCTTCACAGTCGACTGCGCGTGAGCTGACGCGGGAAGGAGCAGGACCGGTAGGCAAAGACCGAGCACGGCGCCGAACAGTCGCTTTGAGGTGAGCGCCCGGCGGCGGCCCACATGAGCAAGGATGATCATGAACAGACCGGTTGCTAGCAATAACCAGGTTGAGGGCTCCGGGGTAGTGACAGCGTTGATGATGGCGAGATCCCCGTCGGTGAGACCGCTGGGGTCGTCGATCGTCGCACTGAAGGTATAGAACACTAACTCGCTGGAGCCATCATTCAGAGTGAGGTTCTGCGTGCTGAAGATACCTGTGAGAACTGCCGAGGTTGCATCGAACAGCCCGGTTGGGGCACCTGAGAGAGTTGAGAGCTGTTTCCCGTCTAGAGAGAGTCCATCAGAGTCCAAGGTGAAGTACGAAGGGCCTAAGACGAGTGATTGACCGCCGAGATAGTTGACTGTAAGGCTTAGATCGGTCAGCGACAGAGGCGTAGAGATGGGAAAGGTCGTGTCAGGAAATGTGGATGCGTTTGCGCCGGTGAAATTGACGATATCAACCTGCGCCACATTGGCTCCGGTGACATCGTAGCTTATGAATCCAACAGGAATAGGGGTGAATGGGGCCAAATTGTCTGCATTTGCAGAAATTGATAGCGATGCGAGAACAAACATCGCGGCCAGCAGCCGTGTCAGTACCTTGTGCATGGATCCTCCGAGTCGGTCTGATTGGTAAAACGAGGCAATTTATGCACCCGCCAATCAACGTGCCTGAGTGGCAACTCGGAAAATGAATCAAGAAATTGTGTATCTATTGCATTAATTGTTCCCTGATGGAAACAATTTCAGGTGAGAAGCACGCTACACGTGCGTTTCTAAAATTGTCAAGATGCTGTCTCGATTTATTTTCGATCACACAGAAGAACACCAGGTCTACTTCAGCCAGCGCGCCGATCTGGCGTTGCAGCTCGGGATAAATCTCATCCCGCGCCGCGATGTTGGCCCATTCAATCAATCGAAGATTGAGCGGCATAACGTTCGCCGATCGAACGACGGCAATGTTTGCTCCAGCAGAGACTGAGTTCTCGTCAGCACATGTGCTCCGGTACGCAGCAAGAATCTGGCGGAGATCATGGAGAAACGACTCGAAACAGCTGCAATTTCCTGACCGTAAGCAAGCCGTTGGATGATTAGCAATCCAGTAAGCAGTTGCTAACGGGAAATCCTCTGCATGCCGATAGTGAGAAATGTGCTTGTCTCGGAAGCGCAATGCCGAGACTTTGCCGGTTTGGCGTGAATCACCCACGAATCGCCAATCAATGGCTGTTCACGCTTTCTGTTTGCAGATAGGGGTTTTGAATGACGACAAAGAGGGAACACCTTTCGCTTTGGGCCGCTAAAAGTAATATGCCAACGGCAACGACTTCCTTTTCGCTCAACAAGGAAACGCCGCACCAAGGGACGAAAACCGGGAAGCCGGCCGCGGCTATTTCAAAATTCACGAGTATGCTTTTTATCTGCTCTTGCGTTCTGCTGTTTCCTCTGGAACAGGTCTTTGCCCAGTCGGCATTTGTCTTCCCTTCCAGCGTAACGGTTGGAGGAACTCTTTCGACGAGTGCGACTGTAACGGTCGAGTCCCCCGGCAATCTTGCCTCCATCCAGGTGCTTACACAAGGAGTTGCCAATCTCGATTTCATCGCATCAGGGGGAAGTACCTGTCTGCTTGCTTCGTACACATCAGGACAGACCTGTACCGTATCGCTCACTTTTTCACCGAAATATCCCGGTCTCCGCCTTGGTGCAATCCAGTTGATTGCCGACGATGGCCACATCATGGCGACGCAATTTCTTTCCGGTGTTGGAACAGGAGGTCTGAGCGTGATGGTCCCTGGACAGATCGTCACTCTGGCAGGGGATGGGTGCCTTAGTGATGGTTCTTGCCCAACCAGTGGGAGCACGCCAGCTACTCAATCGGCTTTGAAACTCCCGCTTGGAGAGACAACTGATGCTGCAGGAATGCTTTATGTCTCGGATACAGGCGGGAACCGGATTCGAAAAATTGATCTGGCCGGCAACATCACAACGATCGCAAACATCAACGGGATCGCGGGCTTGACTGGAGATGGTGGATCCGCAGTGTTCGCACAGATTGATCAGCCATCATCAATCGCAATCGATGGGGCAGGGAACGTCATCTTTGCGGATACAGGGAATAACGTAATCCGAAAGATCAACGCTGTAACTGGGTATATTTCGACTATCGCTGGCACTCTTGGAAGCAGCGGATACACCGGAGATGGGCACTCCGCCACTTCCGCTTTGCTTTCATCCCCATTTGGAATTGCTTTTGACGCGGGTGGAAATCTATATATCGCGGATACAGGCAACAACTGTATCCGCAAGATTGATGCCTCGACCCTCAACATCACGACGATCGCCGGAAACGGAACCGCAGGATTTTCAGGGGATGGTGGCGCAGCGGCTTCAGCTCAATTCGCGCAACCATGGGGACTCACAGTTGCGTTGAATGGCAACGTCTATATTGCTGATTTTGGCAACAACCGCGTTCGCAAGATCGATATTGCAACTGGAATTGTTACTACCGTGGCGGGCAACGGGAACAGCAGTTACACAGGCGATGGGGGTGGGGCGACCGCGGCGACATTGAATAGCCCCACTGCAGTCGTGACTGATCCAGCTGGAAATCTATATATCGCTGACTCAGAAAATAATGCCATTCGTAAGGTCAATGGCGTGACAGGAGAAATCGCGACGATTGCCGGTAACGGCACTGCTCTCTTCGGTGGAGATGGCTTCAGTGCGACACTTGCCGGGCTCTATAAGCCCTATTCCCTATATCTCGATGGAGCAGGCAATCTCTTTCTCGCCGATCGCCTGGATCTCCGGATTCGTGAAATCAGCGCGACTGCAGCAAGTTTGCAATACCCAACAATGAAGGAAGGGAAGACCTCAGCTCCAATTGCTCAAAAGCTGGAAAACGACGGTAATGCGCCCCTCCAGCTTTCCGATCTGATGGCTGAACCAGCCACTAGCAACGCAGCACTGGACTCCAACCCCACTGACCCTATCACGACAACATGTTCAACATCCCAACCTCTCGCCGCGGACAGCAATTGCATTTTGGCTGTTGAGTTTACACCAGTTTCTGTAGGCGCTCCGGGTACAGGCGCTTTGTCCGTAACCTCAGACTCGGGCAACAGTCCAGTGGGAATTGATCTATCAGGTACTGTACTTTCCGTCGATCCCAGCTCTACTACTGTCATATCGAGCCTTAATCCGGCAGCCGTAGGAATGGCGGTCACTTTTACTGCTCATATTGCGAGTCCCAATCAAGTCACAGGAACAGTTCAGTTTTTCGATGGGTCCACTCCAATAGGAGTTCCTCAGCCTGTTGATTCACTTTCAAATACATCCACTATTACCACCTCATTTTCCGTCCTTCAATCTCACACCATCACAGCGATCTACAGTGGTGACAATTCGAATGCCGTCAGCAATCCCAATCACCCGCTGATCCAGGTTGTTCAACAAGCAACGAATCTCAATGTAATCCCCAGCGCGAACCCCACAGTCGAGTTCGCTTCGTTGACCTTTGCGGCAAGTGTGACGGGCTGGACAATAGCCCCGGTTGGCTTCATTTCATTTACAGACGGTTCAACTCCGCTTGGTTCGGCAACTTTGGACAGTAGTGGTATTGCCCACCTCTCGGTCCCTCAGCTCGCAGTTGGCGCACATAATATTACAGCTACGTTTGCGGGCGATGCGAACGACTTCACCAGTCAATACTCCTTTGTCCAAACGATCAGCCTGGCTCCTACATCAACTACGTTGGCTACCAGCACCGCGGTTGCGCAGTTCGCAGCTCCGATTACGATGACCGCAACGGTAAGCGGAGTTAGCGCCTCAACGCCGACTGGCAATGTCAACTTCATCGATGGGACCACCGTCATCGCCACGTTACCACTCAATGCGCTTGGCGTTGCGGTGTATGTTAACTCGTCCTTGACTGCTGGCACCCATACGATCACTGCGGCCTACCAGGGTGACGCAAACTATGGCGGTAGTACATCAACCCAGATCATTACGGAAACCATCTCTCAGACTCCGACGACGACGACACTTTCGACGAATACGACGAACTCGATCTCAGGACGGCCCGTACTCCTGTCAGCCGCCGTCACGGTCGGTGCGGGAAGCCTTCCGACTGGTTCGGTTGCTTTCATGAATGGAAATATCTTGCTCGGAAACGTGCCCCTCGCTCAAGGGCAGGCCTCTCTGAGCGTCTCCAATCTAAGTGTCGGAACAGATCAGGTCACCGCAATTTATAGTGGCGACTCAAACGACATTTCAAGCAGGTCCCAGGCGATTTCGATCACGGTCTTACAGACTCCTACGTCGACGACCGTTTCCTCCAGTCAGAGTCCGCTCCCCACCCTCACCCCAGTCGTGATTTCTGCAAAAGTCTCCAACGGAGGCTCTATCTCTCCGACGGGCTTGGTGACATTCTCAGAAGATTCCATGTCGATCGGCGTTGGCACCCTCGATGCAACAGGCAGCGCCACGATTTCAATTCCTTCGTTGCCCGCCGGATCTCACAATTTTGCTGCGAGCTATGCTGGGGATAGTCTCGACATCCCAAGCTTGTCCGCACCTTTTGTTCTGGACGTCCAGCCGCGTTCTACTACTGACGTCCTTACGACTTCGGCCTCGTCGCTCGATGGTGGGCAACAGCTCACGCTGATCTCAGTTGTACGGCCCGCGGGGAGTGCACCTGCTACCGGACCAACTGGCAATGTAACGTTTCTTTCAGGGACGACGAAATTAGCAACCGCTACTGTGGATTCAACTGGTGTTGCCACCGTCACGGTCATTCTGTCGGGATCTAACGCAACAATCGAGTCGACCTACAATGGCGACCCCAACTATTCTGCATCCTCTTCTTCCAAGGTCGAGGTTGCGATCGGTCCGGCACCTAATTTCAATCTTGACGCGACACCAACCACTTGGCAAATGCAGACCAAACAGTACTCCACGGTGAAACTCACGCTCACATCGGTGAAAAGCTTTACGGATTCTTTTTCGCTTGGATGCCTTGGTCTTCCCAAAAATGCGACTTGCACATTTTCGGAAGATCACACGGAATTGCCTGCCGGGGGGATTAAGACAGTTACAGTAACGGTCGATACCGGTTCACCACTGTTAGGTGGTACTCAAGCTCACAGTGATAACCGTTCCTCAAGCCTGATTGCAGCTTGCTCGATCCCATTCTTCTTTGTCCTAGGTCTAGTGGGATTGCGTGCCCGACGTCTTCGTTTGATCGGCCACTTCCTCATTTTGTTCGGATTGGGACTTCTGGTGTCCGGGGTCTCAGCTTGCGGAAGCATGGAAAACAACGGTACGCCCCCCGGCACATACGGCTTCATGGTTACTGCGACCGGCCGCACGGGTGTCTCGCAGTTCGTCAATTTGGACATGACCATCACCAAATAGGTGCGCCATTTCATGAAGAAGATACTTTGTATTGCTTTAGTCGTCTTCGCGGGGCTTCTTTCTGCGCGACAAGCCGCCGGCCAGGCGCTGCCTACCGCAACTGCACCTGGCGCGTACATTTCGCTTGGCACAACATATTCCTTCTTCGAGTCCGGCTACGGACAACAGAAGGTTTTCGGCGGAGGAATATACGTAGACATCAATCCGATACGGGCAATTGGTCTTGAAGCTGAAGGACGATGGCTCAAGCAAACCGCATCCCCCAGTATTCGGGAGTCTACATATCTCATTGGACCTCGAGTTCAGCTTCGCCGAGGACCCTACACGCCGTATGTCAAGACTCTAGTTGGCGGAAGCCACTTCGAGTTCCCTTATGAAACGGCACATGGCCGATATTTTGTGATCGCGCCGGGAGCAGGAGTTGACCTCATGATTGGTAACGATCTGAAAATCCGATTAATTGATGTGGAATATCAGCAGTGGCCGCAGTTCACATTTGGCACCATCAGCCCCTACGGCATTAGTTGCGGGTTTAGCTATCGCGTTTTCAACGGAAGCCGATAGGCGCGAAGATCAGTAGCCGTTTTTTGGGACGTTGTAGTTAAAGGTTATGGAGCTGATGGTTCTTGGGCTCATTGTGCTTCCGGAACTCCGCCACCTCTTGTTCAAGACAAGGCGGACAGCGTCGGCTGATTACCCAGAGCTAAGATTTCGATGTGATTTGCCGATAACAAATCAAGAAACGTGGCTGGAAATGCCGATCAATCTGTTCACCGCTCGGGTGATCAGAGGTTGCATCGAGCCCGCCAGATGGGCATTAGCTCCGATCCACAGAGAGGGATATTTCATGCGTGTCAGATTTTTCTTGATACTCTTCATAGGCTTGGCGTGGACGCTATCTGCCGAGGAAGCCACGCAAGCCCATATTGTCCAGGTTGTTCATCAGGCGCCTACGACAACCACCGTCCTGGTGAACGGGGCCCCAAACACTGGAACCAATATGGTTTCGCTTAGTATGCAGGTCGTTTCCACAAACGGCTTGGTCGTTCCTAATGGGGCTATTTCCATCTCCGATGGAGACACCGTGCTGGGGGCTTTTGGGGTTGCCAGTGGTATGGCGGGTGGAGTTGTCAGTATCGCCTCCGCTGGAACGCACTTACTCATAGGGTGTTACTTAAATACGGACAACTACGCGCCAAGCTGCAGCGCACCGGTAGCGGTTACATTGACGTCACCGTCAGGACCAGGCTCTCCGACTTCGCCTCTGCCTCCGACCTCGCCCACTGCTCCGTCCTCGCCGACTCCTCCAACTTCACCGGCGCCCCCGACCTCACCTACTCCTCCAAGTTCACCCACTCCTCCAACTTCGCCGGCGCCACCGAGTTCACCCACTCCTCCAAGTTCACCCACTCCTCCAACTTCGCCGGCGCCACCGAGTTCACCAACGGGCCTTTATCAACTTCAACAAGGGACGGCTTCTTCTGTGATCGACGCGCCACACCCGTTTATCGATAAGCTGTCAGTCATACCCAGTAAGAACTTCGTTGGCGTGGTACAGCTTTCTTGTCGAGTTTCGGCTTACAAATGTGAACTTTCCCCTTCCTCCCTCACATTCTCAGGCGATGGCAAAACGCAAACCATCCAGGTGTCGTTTATTCCATCAGCCACGGCTCTCGGGGGTCTCTTCGGTCTATCAATCTTTGGGGTAGTGGGCGTCAGATCCAAAAGATACCCCATCTCTAAAAAACTGATCCTGATAGTAGCGGTCTGTACTCTCATTGGCTTGGCAGGTTGTGGCCCTACCATCGCAGTTCCATTCGGTGCGGAAAACTACACGATGCTGGTCAGTTCATCTTCGGGAACGTACAGCCAGGCCGTCACATACCAAATACAAGTTGATACTGCCGGCACTAAGCCATAATTGATTCGTGAATGTGAATCATTTGCATTGACTCGAACGAAAAAAGGAAATGGGTCAACGGTTGGACGCGAGTGTTGAGCATCTGGCTGAGAGGGTGCATTCGGAGTTCCGCGTTACGATGACGCGCCATCTCACACAATGGCTGAATTCGCACTAGGGAATTGCAGTCCATCGAGCGGGACAATAGCAACGAGTGAGTAACCCTCGCTTTCTGTTTGCCCTGGCTCGGCACGGTGGAAACCGGTGAAAGTATTCACTCCTCGCATAAGAGAAGGGAACTGGCAGAAATCGCTCGTCCCTTGTCTATGGAGCAAATATCACGCTGATGCCGTAGTTTATTGTTGCAGAAGACTATCTCCCTTAATTTGGATGTCTAATGAGTGATGCCGCTTAAGCTTCATCCCAGCGGCAGTGAGGATAACGCGTAAAGCACGAGCGTTTCTACCCTGTTTCCCAATGACCTTTCCAGCATCTGAAGGGGCTACCTGAAGCCGATAGACTATTCCGCCTTGGCATTCAAGTCGATCAACCGTCACTTCCTCCGGCTTATCTACCAAGCAGCACGCAATGTTCTCCACTAAAGTCTTAATTTCGTCAGGTCCGTTGATCATTTTAATGAAGAGAATAGCATTTTGGGCTCGAGAGGTAATCTGCACCTTTTCCCGGCAGCAATAAATCAATTAGCAAATCCCACATCGGTGGGATGCTGGGTCTCGCAGCAATTATGCGATGATGAGATGTTGTCGGACTTATCGAAGCGGCGATCAATTGATCTTCTGATTTTCGGAGTCTGGCAACATCTTTATCCAATTCCTGCACGCAGAGATGTCTACAGCATGAGTGAGCAGTTGAGCAGTACAGCCTCTAGAATGTTGTTTTCTCGTACTACGGGAAAGCAGTCGCTCCCCCTTCCCAATCCCAATTTTGATTCGCAGCGCGGATTCCTCGACGACGAGGAACAAAATCTTTTTGCCAGAGTCTCTACAAATCAAATGGAATATCGGTTTCGTCTTCTGATCGTGGACGAAAGTCCGGAAATCCGCGGGGCCTGCGCTAAGACAGCTGAACACCTCGACTTTATTGTTGAAGAGTCATTCGATATAAGTAGCGCGAGCACGATCTTAAAGGAGAGGATATTCGATATTCTCCTTATCGACGTAACCGCCATTAACGCTCAAGATCAGGCACTTTTGGATGAAATTAGGTTGATTCAACCGCCTGTTCTAATTGTTGCGATGAGTGCCTGCGCGACGATCGCATCTGCAGTAGAAGGGATGAAACGCGGATACTGGGACTATCTATCAAAACCCATTCCCCTGCATATCCTGTCAGAGTCCCTGACCCGCGCGGCGAAGCGAAGGCACTTCGATTTAGAACGGAATGAATTGCAGAAATCGTTGTCGCCAAAGGCAAGAATGAGCGACGTCCTAGGCAGATCTCCAGAGATGGAAAAGCTCTATCACTTCTTATCGAAAGTTGCTGAGTCGAAAAATCCGGTGATGATCCTGGGCGAGCCTGGCACAGGTAGGCCCCTGCTGGCAGAATCCATCCACTCAAATAGCTCGCTCGCTGCCAAACCCTTTGTCTCAGTTGACTGTAAAATTCTCGGCTCTGCCTTGCTCGAATCTGAGCTGTTCGGTCAGGTCGTAGGGAACGGTCCGGCGAAAGGAGGCCTGCTTCAGTCTCCAGAGGGGGGAACCCTCTTTTTGGACGAGATCACGTATATGTCCTTAGATCTGCAAAAGAAGTTGGCAAGCACCCTCAAAGACAAAGTCATTTGGCCAGGTGAGGGAATAGAACGAGTGCCGACAAGCGTCAGTGTCAGGATTATAGCGGCGACAGACCGTGATCTGACTCAGCTGGTTAGGGACGGGCTGTTCCGGATGGATTTATGTCAGCTTCTTTCGGTCGTCAATCTAAGGATTCCGCCGTTGCGGGGACGACCTGATGACATTGCTTATCTCTCGCAAAGATACTTGGAAAAAATTCAACGTGAGACGGGCAAAAGGCGCACTCTGTCGAATGAAACTCTTCAAGTGTTGGAAGCCTATCAGTGGCCTGAAAACGTGGCGGAATTGGAACAATCATTGGCACGAGCTTGCTCAAGAACATCCGCAACCGAGCTCAAGACGGAACATCTTCCCCAGAATTTGCTCGATTTCCATCGAGAGAAGCAGGCTGCGCAAAACCGGCTCTCCGGCAAAGGTGAAGGCAGAACCCAATCGGAGGAACGGATTCTGCCTATCGCAGAAATCGAGCGGCGCGCGATTCTTGATGCGATAGAGAAGACAAAGGGCGACAAACGGGAAGCTGCACGACTGCTCGGTATCAGTAAGACCAGCTTGTATCGAAAATTGAATGACTATCGCCGACAGAAACTTGAAGAGGCTAATGTTCGTGCAAATCTTGTTTGCGCTTAGGTAGTTTTCAGCACTCAAGCGTTTTGAAACTATTTGGATCGAGGACAATATCCTGAAAAGGATCCCGCCCCCGTGAGGGTCGGATCTGCTTAGAAATAGTTCGTATCACCTGAATATATTGCCGTTATCGTGTGGGATCCTGCCCATAATGTGCCGATTGAGAACGTGGCTGTGCCGGACGGGTTAACGGTTGATTGCCCCAGCGTTTGGGATCCATCGAAGAACGTTACTGTACCGGTTGCTCCAGGCTGCATTTGCGTTGTAAAGACTATGTCGTTCCCGTAAATTGCGGGATTCAGGGAAGAAGTGATCGTCATGACAGATTGGATTTTTACACTTTGCGAATAAGGCGTCGAATCACTGCCGCCATAGTTACTATCGCCTGGATATGACGCAACAATTGAGTGAATCCCGACGGCCAGCGTTGACGTGGTGATCGTTGCTATTCCCCCCACAACTGTTCCAGTTCCGATAACGACCGAACCATCTTTGAAAACGACCTGGCCAGTCGGACTAATTCCCGACACTCCCGTCAGGACCGCGCCAAATGTGACCGGAGAACCCACAAGTGCCGGATTTGAAGTTGAGGTCAATGATATGGCGGCGACGGCGGGAGTTGTAGCCAAAGTCACCGGAGAAGACTGGCTGGTGATACGTAAAGAGTCTCCGGCGTAGACCGCTATAACGCTTACGTTTCCTTTTCCTGGAACCGACACTCCGTTGAAAACAAAATTAGCAACTTGTTGACCTAGTTGAACATCGAGTGATTCAGCCTCTGTGTAAGCTAAATCCGGAATACCGTCCCCGTTGAAGTCTCCAATTGCGGCAGATAGGGGAAACGATCCCGCGGAGTAGGATGCCTGAGGTTGAAAGGTTCCATCTCCATAGCCGAGGAACACAGTTATGCTCGAGCCGAGTTGGTTGGTAACTACCAAATCTTGGATCCCGTCACCATTAAGATCTCCGATCGTCACTGAAGTCGGAGAATATCCAGTCTGCAACGAGATTCCAGAACGAAACGATCCATCGCCGTTCCCGATCAACAAGGAGGCAGAGTTGCTAATCCAGTTGATCACTACCAAATCTGCCGTGCCGTCTCCATTGAAATCTCCGACCGCAATGTTGTAAGGGTTAGACTCCGGTATCGTAACTTGATTCAGAAATGTCCCATCGCCACGACCGAGCAAAATCGAGATTGTGTTGCCGTACGTGTTTGCGACCGCTATATCGGCTACACCATCTCCGTTGAAGTCGGCTGATACAAGATTGTGAGGGGAAAGTCCGACGCCAAAATTTACTTCAGCCTCAAAGGTGCCGTCCCCATTTCCGATCAGTACCGATATATCTGAGTCTTGATTGTTTGCCACGGCTAGATCGGCCATCCCATCACAATTAAAGTCTCCGACAATGATGGAGATAGGTCCTCGCCCTACCCCGGCTACCATCTGCGGTTGGAATGTTCCGTCGCCGTTGCCAATGAAAATCGACAGATCGTTATCGACAGTATTGACGACGGCCAAGTCATCGACTCCATCTCCGTTGAAATCTCCGACGACGATAGACTCGGGAGACCTGCCGGTCTGAAGCTTTAGCGGAGGGCCAAACGTTCCGTCGCCGTTGCCGAGCAGTACCGAAACCGTATTGTCAGAGATGTTGGCAGTTGCCATATCCTGGAATCCATCGCCATTGAAATCACCGATGGCAACGCTTGCCGGTTCAGCACCCTCGAGGTAAGGAATAGAGTCAGAAAAGACGAATCGCCGGTTTGAAAGCAAGGCCGAACTGATCTGGGAATTGCCGGCCGTGGTGTCGAGCAGGTTCACCGGGCCGTTGAGGGGCTGCCTTCCAAAGGCAACAATATCACCGCTCAGTGTGTAGTTGCCCGGCACTCCGGTGGCACTTAGCGTGGTGGCACTAGGCTCAATCTGGATCGCGTTGACAGTGACACTGACGGTGCTGGACTTGCTTCCCGAATTAATATTGGTTGGCAGAAAGACTGCGACGATGGCGCTGGTTCCCGTACCAAACCTGGTTCGCAGAGTTGCAGTTCCGTTCGGTGTTAGTTGCGCCGCACCATACAAACCACCGCCCGGGAGGCAACTGACCCTGGAAGCATCGCAAAACTCTACGATTCCCTTGGATACAGGATTTGGGTTGACGACCGACGCGACCATTGTGACTACCGTGCCAGCGACAACTGAACTCCCAGGGGCCACTGTAAGTGTCGTTGTAGTGAAATTGGTAGGCGCTGCTTTCAACTGTACCGTCGCGAGAACCAACAAGACGAAAGAAATTTGTCTAGCGACTAACGCAATCGATCTTCGGCTCAGGCGAAGAGAGGTAGGGGTAAATGAGATCCATCCAGAAAGAGCTGTCAACACCCCGATTGTCGTCGCCGCGTTGCGCGGGTTATTTCCACGTCTCATTGTCGCCATCCTGACTTCTGCGTTTGAAAATGTGCCGGTAGACTGCTTTTCGGCACAATACCTCTACGCTTTAGCGGATATTTTGCGAGCTGGAAGATCGCACAAGCACGGCGCCATATCGTCGGCTTCCCTTCGAAGTGCGAAGAGCTCACGGCTCCTCACGCTCTCGGCCGTTCACGGATCGTCTATTTCGGACGACATGAAAGTATCATCGGGACGAGGCATCCCTTGGGCGGGATCTTCTCTGCAGTGTCTATTGTTGACGCTCTCGGAGCGTTCTCTACCAATCGCGGTTGTGATGTGAATTGAAGTCGAACATGTAATTCCAGCCGATGGAGATGACCAAAGGACTGATGCTGCCAGAAGGCACAGTAGGCACATTCCAATTTTGATATTGGAGATCTGCCTTGAACGCAAGATGATGTGTGGCGATGTAATTCAACCCGAGACCTGGAGAGTAAACGAACGTACTCGAACTGATGTATCTTTCGTTGCCGAAAACATAGCCATCGCCGAGATATCTAACCGCACCGCGACCCACAAGAAAATCAGCATAAGGTCGAAATCGGCCGATCGGATATTCGACTGTCGGGCCCGCCACGAAACTCTTTTGCTTGTTTACGCTTCCGTCAGCAATGGGGTAGGTTCCGCGAATCTCAAGGGCAGATCTGTACTTGCGAAGACCAACGAATATTATGTCTGCGCCAGCTGTGACAGCGATGTTCTTGCCACCGCCAAGGCTAGTCAAAACTGGCGTCACAGCTCCAAATGCCGATATTTGAATTTGTTGGGTCGCGATGGGAATGCTTTGGCCGCGGGCCAGTTCGCTGGTGCCAATTATCAAGGCAGCTGTTGATAATATTTTTTGGATTTGCATCCGAAACCTCACATCAAAGTGACGGCCGTTCTGTCGTTTACTTCATCGGCAAGTGGTCTGTCTTACTTGAAGACAGTGATCACTCTGAGTTGTGAGTTTTAGAACTAATCGCTGGGCCTCGAGGTCGCATTGTCTTTTAGGAACGGCGATCGGAGGCGATCTTAGCGGACGAAAACGACCACGCTTAAATCAGGCGTTTATCTTCAGAATGTGATTTAGGAGAAAATTCATTCGCAGATTTATGCGGCCTCGATGCGAGTCCATCGAGATCGAGCAACAGCGACATATCCCTTTTTGATGATGTCTTCCGAGCGCAACGCTGAGAATGCGGAAAAATATGGCGGCGCAGAGGCTGGACATTGAATCGCCTTTAGATGAAACTCCGAGCCTTTCCGAAAGACTTCGAAGGTAATTTGAGCCTCACGGTAAACATGGCCTTGAATACATTGAAGCTCGTAGGACACCAGCTCAAAGACGGCGTCTGCACTTCTCCCGGTTTCTAGTTCGAGGATGAGCGCACCGTGAGGCGGATTTGACAAAATCAGAGTCGTTCCAGCTCTGACACTCCCCGCTGATGCAGCGATGCCGAGGATCTGTGACAACGCGGGACAATCAGATTGCCTTTGATCCGAATTTCCCTGATTGATGTGAAAATAACTGTCGAGCTGGCTAGCTACCTCTAGGTGGAAGTGGTCCTTCCGATTGCCAAATCCGCTGAAGCGACCCAGGAAAACAACAAGCAGGGAATAGCTCACTATTCCAATTACGATATAGGAGCCAATCGCCAAGATATGCATAGCAGCGGACACTCGAAGTGATCCTCCAGACAATTTAACGGCAGATCTCGCCGAAACATAAGCCTGAGAGAGTGAAAGTCATTCAAGGGTAAGGGCCGGATTGCGATTAGAAATATGGCGTCTCAGATCGTCTGAACTTCGGACTGTCGAAGATCGTTCTGAACGCCGATATGGGAAACCGAGAGGACGTGCTCCATGATCCTTATGTTAGGTATTGCTGTGGGAATAGTATCAGTTTCGCCTATTATAGGTCGCGGAATGGCAAAGATTTGGATTAGAAAGCATCATTTGCCAGTCCAACACAGGGTGAGTCTAAGTCTCCTCGTCGGAACGAAATATCACGAATAGACAGCCCCGTGCTTAACGACTCGGCATTCGAGACTCACCAAAACGGCAGTGTTCGCGTCGAAGCAAATTTGCTAACGTGCGCTAGGGGAACGATGCCCGCGGAAATTTGACTAAGCGGGATTTATTCGCGTCGCTAGAGATCGAATGGTTGCGTCGAGAGGTCGAAGATTGTCAAAGGAAAGAAGAGTTCCAATTGAAGTCAAGGAAGACAGCGATATCTCTACCGTAATTCGCATAAGGGCTTGGCTCAGGCTTCCACAATTGAAAGTGCCGGCACACGCGGTTCGCAGTGGGCCAATATTTAACGACGAGTATCGTTCAAACATCTCGTCGGTCCCGAAATCCGGATCAAGTTCTTCATTATGCATTTCGACGAACGTTGCAACGATCCATTTCTGTGCCGAAGAAGATACGCTGTCTAATGTTCGGGCAAAATCCGAGAATAAATACCATTTTCGCTCTCGGCTTAAGTGATTTAAAGGGAAATCAAGAAGCAGCACAAGAGCCTGCCCCTTTTCTGAGACTTCCGTGGCATGGCAACTCAAAACAATGTAGCGATAATCTGGCATCCAAACAGTCATCTTGCGAAAGTTTAAAAAATTTCATTCGTCGTGCCTTTTCCTCGGAGAGGAGGGCCCTGAGCATACTCAGCCGCTGGATCAAGGAATCCGCAACTCGTTCTATGTCTCCACCGTACCAAAACCTCGGGACATTTTGGGTGATCTGAAAAACTAAAGAAAAATCGATTGATTCAAAACGGGATATCCACCCTTCTACGATCCCTTCGTTCCATTCGTTTAAGTTGAAGCGCTTGTCCAGATGTGCGGATTCGCAGTATCTTCTTTGTTGCTTCCATTCTGGGCCGCCGAATAAATGGCCGTTATCTACAAACACTGCCTGGAAAGAGATATTTTCATCTTTAGTCAGGAACAGGGATTGACGGTTGTCGCAATGATTGGCCCATATATCGAAAATATAAATTCCAACAAAGTCACCACGGTTACTCAGTCGATTAGCAAATCCGCCTGGAAGCCATTCGTAGATTTGCCCGGTCTTTTCTGCTCCGAGAAATTCAACACCGAAATGTAATCCGACTTCAACGGAAGAAGTTCCGGAAGAAGTCTCGAAAGCCGCCTCGGGGTTTTCTTTCACAAATGAGCTCGAGATGGAGACAATCTTCCACCTCGGTATCGGAAAGCCGAAAATGTTTAAGAGTTCATTTCCTAAAACCTCGTTCGCAAGAACATTCGAGCCCTGCGGGTTGTTAAAGAATTTAACGACATAGAGTCTGTCGTCGCTACACCGGATAAGAGCTGGCTGGGAACCGCCACCCATCTTCCTAATGAACTGAACTGCATGGACAACCAATCCGGGAGAAACCGGTGGGAGAGAAAAACGCGCAACCGACGAAGGCATTGGACCTCAGCAGAAGAAAGATGAATCGTAAAGTGACGCAAGTGGTTTGATCTGTACCAAAGTAACTTTTGGTGTTTGGCTCGTCAACAATGTAACCACTATCTTGCCTCGGAGTGCATCTTTAGTAATCTCTTCGATCCGGCACAGAAAGTTAAACCTTGGCGGATCAGCCGTACGCGGGGAAGTCCTGCAATTGGCTATGTAGACGTGTCACGACGAAGGCTCACGTCGTGCGAGTAATGTTGCTGCGCGATGAATCCAGCAGCCGCGCATTAACTCCGCGTCAATTCTCAGTCCACACTAACAATAAAGCTCGCCCTTCTCAGCTTTTCAATACACGGCAACAGCTTCACTACTCACCCTGCGTTCGGCAGTTGCCCGGACTACAGGACAGATTCGACTGAGGAGAAAACAAATGTTGAAGGTCATGATGTGGTGGACGCTTGCGGCCATCTTGCTCGGCGGTTTATGCGAGCTCAGCTACAGTCAGTCCGCCGTAGATGGCGCTATTGGAGGGACCGTGCTAGATCAGAGCGGCGCGGCCGTCACAAACGCGACCGTCGTTATCCACTCCAACTCCACGAAGCCGATTGGGATCGAAGTGTTTAATGCTCGACGAGTGATTGGGTGAGTAATTAGCCGCCGAGAAAACCAACCACACCTTCACAGCCACCCCAACGTAGCTGGCAGGTATAACTCAAGCGGCTGGTTGCGGACCTGAGCCTGGATCGCGCGATGCTAAACATCGGCGCAGCCTCATCGCGCTTAAGGTGGGGCATCGCGCGAGGACGATTGACTCTTCTTCGTCGGAGCCGGGGTATTTGACCACCGGCTTCGTCGAGAGATAATGCCGATAGCTGCACCATCGCCGATTTTACTGCTCTCAGCGTCGAAGGTCCGCCAAGCAGCGCTGCTCTGCGCTCGATTCGCACTCAGTTTATCGGTTAAGACTGCAATGCATGGTCCTAGGTGTCATCCGCTAACTTGCATGCTAATTGAAACTGCGCTTGGGTGATGATTCGGGTCCCGCCTCAGATGCCAGAAAATCAGACACTTATAAGCACTCCAATAACAACTTTAACGAATCGCTATGAACCTTTCATTGCGATCTCGGCCCATATTCTGCGACGGCGCGGTAAACCCTTGAGACGCAGACGCGTGCTGTCGATGAAATCAACAATCACTGAATATCAGGTACATATGTACCATTGCCAACCTCGGGAGGCGCTCCCTATAGTTCGGGACGCGCAGTAAAGAGAAATATGAATACAACGCGCGAACGCTCCCCTTGTAATTTATTGAAAAATGCAGATGTTCTCTCCCAAAGCAAGTTCTTGGTTCTATTAATTTTTGACAAAAATAAATAGCTGGCTTTCCTGCACGCAGCCAGCGACTGCACGGCCGCCGTGGTGCCGAGGGTTCAACGCTGCCAAACCGAACTTCAGTCTTGAACGATTCAAACCAGCTGAAAAAAGAGGAGAAGCCCATGTGTATGTTTCTCAAGAATTTGTCTCTCATCCGGATATCTTTTGGACTGACAGCAGGATTGCTTCTTTGTGCTGCCGCCAATTCACCGGCCCAGGGACAACAACCCCCACTGGTCTATAACGTTGAGAATACCGGCGCAAGCTTTCCGGCTCCGATTCTCCCCGATTTCGCTCATACACCGATCAACCGGCAATTGCCAGACCCGTTTGTATTTTTTGACGGGACACGCGATACCACTTGGGCCGCTTTCGAGCAACATCGTAACGAATGGATGAACGCGATTGAACAAAATGAGATTGGCGTAAAACCTGACTGCCATGACTGCACCGTCACGGGGTCCTTCGCGTTGAACAGTGGGAGCACCACGAACGGCGTGCTGACGATCACCGTGGTCAGGAATGGAAAGACACTGACGTTTACCTCGGCAATTGTTCTTCCAACTCCGTCAGCAACGTGTATCCAACCAGCCACTGGTTGGCCGTACGTGATTGGTATGGGATCGGCCACTGGAAGTTGGCCAGCCTCCGCGTTCAATGCATCTGTTGCATCACCGTCTGGAGTTACGGTAAAACCAACCGGCTGTGCGGCAACGGTCGTTTACAGCTTGAACAGCATCACAAGGTACACAGGGGGTGGTAACGCTGGCAGTCCTTCTGGGAGCCACGTTGCTGATCCGTTCTACGTGCTTTATCCCGAATACTGCGCCGGATATTGCAATGCATCGAATGGTTACCCCAATGGTAGTAACCATGGGCAATATGCCTCATGGAGTTGGGGAATCAGCCGCTTGATTGATGCCATACAACTCGCTTCGCAATCGACGACCAATCCGCTCCCGCTGGATACCGGACACTCGGCGGTAACAGGTTGCTCGTATGCCGGGAAGATGGCAATGTGGGGCGGCGCTCTCGACGAGAGGATTGCTCTCTCCATTGCTCAGGAAAACGGTGGTGGTGGCGCTCCCTCATGGCGTGTTTCGCATGAGGTCCAGGTTCAAGGCAGCGTTGAGAACATCAATGACACGTCATATGAATGGTTTGGGTCCCAGATGCATCAATTTGACAGTGCCGGTGTCTACAAAATGCCGACCGACCATTTTCAGTTGATGGCATTGATGGCGCCCAGAGCCATGCTGCAAACGGGCGACAGCGAGTATTACTGGCTGGGAGATCTATCCGCTACTTTCGATTCAATGGCAACCCAGAAAATTTACGAGAACTATGGAATTGGAGACCGGTTTAACTACTATATCGATACCGTTCACTTCCACTGCGTTGTACCTGCCTACCAGCAAAATGCCACGCAGCCTGTTATCAACAGATTCATGTTCGGTTCGAATGTCGATTCCAATATCAAGGTCTCAGAGCAATTTATCGGCGCTCTTACACCTGGCGCTCAACCCACATGGGATCCCAATATGTGGACTGCATGGTGGGGAACAGGCAATCCTCCGGCATTTCCGAATGGAGAGGTCTGGAACAGCGGCGGAGACGTCATGTTGCCGTTGAACCAGAACATAACTGTCAATACCGGCGATACCATCACAACGAGTTACAGTTTGACGATGCCCGGCACTCACGCTGCGGCAACAGTCACGGTGCCAACCGCGTTTACGGAGGTTGACATCGCTTGTACCGATGGCACTTCCTACTCGCTCGTGGTTCCGGCCCCCGGCAATCCGCCCTATCAAACAAACAACCAGGTCTATACGATCGCAGCCAACGACAACTCGACACAAACTTCCAATGTTTACTCGGTGACGAATCCCGGTTGTAGCGACGGGGGGCCTGGTCATACAACGGGGAATTACTTCTTCGCCCTCGGGAAATCAAACCCCGGGGCTGGTAACCCAGGATTAGCCGGTTACATGACGACCAATGGCCTGTCTGCGGCCGGGATCACAGACCCAATCAATGTGACGTTCAACGTGGCTGACAGCAATAACAGCCAGGGCGGCGCATGGGCACCGTGGACCACCTTAAACTGGCACAACCCGTACTCGTGCACCCCTCCGGGATGCCCGTTGACACCAACCATCACGTGGCCGGCGCCAACCACTGCAATTTATGGTGTGCCGCTGAGTTCCGACCAGTTGAATGCGACGGCTTCATCCACGCTGCTTTCAGGGCTTACCACTACCGGAACCACCGGCTTGTTAACAACGGCGCCGGTCCCGGGCACGTGGAGCTACAATCCCCCCGCAGGAGCGGTGCTTAGTCCTGGTATGAATACGCTAACGGCGACCTTCACGCCGACTAACGTCATCACGTCGAGCACAACGGCCGCAAATGCGTACAAAACCTACACAATTGCGACGGCATCGGTACCGATTCTTGTTGGTACAGTGACCATCACGACCACCGGAGCCTTGAGCAAGGTCGCCGGCGGATATCAGATGGTTGTCACTGTCAATAACACTGGCAATGTCACCGCGTCGAACGTTCAACTGACCCAAGCAACGCTGGGCTCAGCGAGCGGCGCAACTGTACCGACAACCCTTGGCGATATTGCAAGCGGTGCCTCGGCATCCGTTACTCTAACCTTCCCGTCTTCGGCAGGAGCAGATGGAGCGACTGTTGCGGAGAGGCTGGCAGGTACTTACACTGGCGGAACATTTGGTAGCTCTTTCCGCGCGGTCCTGCCCTAACTCACAGCTAGTAACCATAACCTTTAGTCAATCACGGAGGAAATGATGAATATCAAAACAAAACTAGCTGTAGCGGCGCTGCTGGCGGTAGGTTTATCGTCGGCAGCGGCGTACGCCGACAGCGTAACTTTCACCCTAACCAACCCGACCGGGTACATTAATGTGACTGGAGGAAGCGTAACGTTCGATGCAACTGTATCCGCTGCGGCTGGTAACAGTGGCGCGATCTTTTTGAACGGAGACAGCTTCAATGCCACTGCTCCACTCACGCTCGACGACAGCGATTTCTTCAGTGACTTTCCGCTTTCCTTGGCACCGGGAGCGAGCTTTACCGGTCCCCTGTTTGAGCTAACACTGCCTCCCGGCTCACCGTTCGGGACTTTTCTTGGCACGTTTAGCTTGTTGGGCGGAGCCAACGGCAGCGCCAGCAATACGCTGGACACGGCCGACTTCACCCTTATCACCACTCCCGAGCCGTCGAGCGTTGTACTGCTGCTGACTGGCCTGGTCATGCTCCTTTGGGTTGGATTCAAACGGAACGTCTACAACTGGGCGCGCTAGCCGGTTGCGTAATAAATCTGTGGTCGGCATCCGGTTCGTGTAACGACCGGATGCTGACACAGACACCGCCAATGTGCTCCTGAGCGATCGATTTCAGGAGCAGCTTGCCAATTACCTCGAAGCGTCATTTTGTTGGGCGTGACGGACGGCGGAAAAGGGAATAGCTACATGAACAATCGCGCCAGGCTTTCAGCGGCTCTGCTCTCGAGCGTGGCTGTTGCTGCTTGTTTCGTCATTTACGCCAAAAATCCTGTGGAGGCAAAGACCCGACCACAGGAGGCCAGGAAATATTCAGCGATCTCTGAGCAGACGTCGACTCGCGACAAATCTGCGTCCGCTGAGCCTGAGAGCGTGTATGGTTTCAGCTTCTCTTACCTCGCTTGGAACCTCTTCCTGCAAGCCATGGCACCTGTCGATGGTTCCTTGACCTTCGAGACCTGGACGGAGCAGTGCCAACTAAGTCCCAATATGGTTGGGTGTCCCAGCGCAGCGAGTATGGCGGCCGCGGCCAAAGCCGCAGGCAATCGCAAGGTGCGCATACTGCACGGAAATGCGATGGCCCGGTTTAGGAAGATTTCAGGTAGTGACTGCGGCGCAATGACAACGACCGCAATTGGGGGATATCCCGCACCTTCCAATTTGGCACCAGTTGCCATTTACTGCGAAGAGGTTTTCGTAAGCCCGGTGGAAGCGACTTTCGTGAA
>Ga0206958_1054_pt1 | contig 35735 bp, 29 predicted proteins | sample Alteio_BWOrgHeat_33_FD_152968 | JGI IMG/M metagenome (GOLD analysis project Ga0206958, IMG submission 152968) | Enriched cells from forest soil in Barre Woods Harvard Forest LTER site, Petersham, Massachusetts, United States -... | ecosystem: Environmental > Terrestrial > Soil > Temperate forest >... | reverse complement strand
TTAAAGATTTTAAAGAATTACTGACTAATGATTTGAGGGCGAACAAGAAAATGGTCTTTATCCCCAAACAGTTGGAAGTCTTCGGTGAAGATAAACCTAAACAAGACAAGCCCAAGGGCAAATATGTCCACATCATCTTCGACAACGGCAAGACCACCTTCAAAGAACAATAACTTTTCGCCCTTCGATTTTTAATTTCCCGCGGACAAACAGATCAATGGCTTTAGGGTAAATGCGGTGCTCGGCTTCGTGGATTTTGAGCTTGAGCGTCTCGTAGGTGTCCTTGGATTCAACGGCCACCGGCTCCTGCAGGATGAGCGCCCCTTCGTCCATTTGCTCGACGACAAAATGGACGGTCGGACCCGTGACCTTAGCGCCATATTCAAAGGCGTCTTTGATGGCGTGCATGCCTTTGAAAGATGGTAGAAGTGAGGGATGAATATTAAGGATTTTATCCGGGTACTGCTCGACAAAATAACCGCTCACCAGCCGCATGTAGCCGGCCAACACCACGAAATCAATCTTAGCACGACGCAGGTGCTTGACAATTTCACGGTCAAAAGTCTCACGGGTCTCGAATTCCTTGGGATTCAAATGCAAGGTGGCAATGCCCTCCTTGGTGGCGTATTCCAACGCATAGGCATCCTTTTTGTCCGAGAACACGAGCGCCAGGCGTGCCTTGATTTTGCCGCTTTTGACGGCTTTATGGATGGCCTGTAAATTCCCACCCCGGCCGGAAGCAAATACCGCGAAATTCATCATATGTGTTCCTCTGGTTTGAACCTCAGTAAGCCAACAATACCCACCCCTGTAAATATACCACCTACATCGACTAAAATCCAAAAACGCGCGACATGGATGGATAAAAATGAACTGATCATCATGGCCAATAAAAAAGCGCCATACACCACAAATTCCATGGCCGCGAAGACCTTGCCCGACATGTCCCGCGGACAAATTTTATTGATCACGGTTTGAGGTGCCACCATCACTGGTCCCAAAATAAGACCGAGAATAAAAGAAAGCCCCAATGCGACCATACGGCTATGGGTCGCCTCAATCAGGACCGTAAAAATAATGACCATCACGCCACCTAGAATCAGTGACCAAAAAATGACCTTGTAGGCCTCAACTTGCTTGCCCCAGCGGCCATACGCTAAACTGCCTAAGAATAAACCTACCGTCGTTGATACGGCCAAGAAGCCCAAATCCTGGGTGACGCTGTGAAAGGCCTGTTGGATAAAGACAATGATCACCACATAAATAGCCCCCACCGCCGCCAGCAGAATGAACATCATCCAAAAAATGAAACGGACTTGCTTTTGGGTCTGGATGTAGCGAATCCCGTCGATGATTTCGTGCCAGATGCTTTTCTGGGCGGTGATGATTTCCTTGGTTCCCCCGAGAATGGCCTTTTTATCAACCCTATAGCGCAAGGCTGTGATCGAGAAGACGAGTGCGGCGGACAATAAATAACAACTGGCATCCCAGCAGAATCCTGCAAAAAAACCGGTGCGGTCCACGATCCAGCTGCCTAATAAAATCCCCAGGCCTCCGGCGATCATACCGGTGATGGTCGACAGAGAGTTTGCGATGTGCAAATCATCGAACTGCACGATTTCAGGCAAAAAGGCCATTTTCGCGGGGACATAAAAACGGCTCAGGCAGGCAATGATAAAGACGACCCCATACATGGGCCAGATTACCGGCAGACGGACAAAATAAAAAGCAGCCAATAAAATCAACACGCCCTGAATAAAATAGGTGATAAAAAGTACGGTGCGCCTATCCCAGCGGTCGATGTAAACTCCAGCGATGGGCCCTAGACAAAAGGCCGGGACCATGGCAAAGGCAAAAAGCTTGGACATCTCCATGACTGATCCGGGATGTAGGGCCGTCATCATACCGACGAGGGCCATCTGGTAGACCCTGTCACCGAATTGAGATGTTAACTGGGCGAACCAGAAGCGGAAAAAATCCCCGCTTTTTTTATCGGTGATGAATTTCCACATAGGCTAAATGCTGCGTCGCAAAATCCCTTTGAAAATCTGTAATGTCATGAAGGGTTAGTAATTTTTGATAAGCATCCTGGGCCGCCGGCCAATTGTGATCCGCTTCATATAACGAACCTAAATTAAACCAGGCATCCGGCTGAACAGGATTCAATTGAACAGTATTCAGAAAGGCAGCAATGGCCTGCTTATTTTGACCTATCTTAGCATAATAAATGCCGATTGCGAGCCAGCCTCGTGCATTAAAATTCTTGCCCCCTGCCAACTGCGCTTGAATGTGACGGATGGTTATTTTCTCCTGACGTTCAACTGAGGCCTTGTCTTTCTCGATGGGTTCAAAAGCCACAAACTGCTCCATCCCCTCGATCCACCGCCCCTGCTGGCAAAGCGTCGTGCCTAAACCGGCGTGGAATTTAGGATTAAGGGGCTCGGCCAGCGTCGCTGCCCGAAAATGCTTTTCAGCATCCAAAATATCATGCCTCGAGACACTCAGCATGGCCATTTCAGCCTGCAAACGGGCATTGTAAGGCTCGTAGGACAGTGAGCGACTAATCATAGTATATTCATTCGAGGCGTAGATGCTCTGTTCGATCGAAATTAATAATAAGAATGCCAGGAATCCACCCACCGCCAATTTCCATAAAACCGGATTTAAGAAATTCTTTTCATAACACCAGCGAGCTGCCATGACGAGGCCCGTGAAGACCGGAATGCTGGCCAGGTATAAAAAATGTTCGGCGGTGGAAATATGCCCCGCCCCGACACCGATGCTGGCCACCAACTGGGATACCGGTAAAAGCTCGAGGATAAACCAGGCCATTAAAAATATAACAAACAAAGGAATTCGACGGATATAGGCCATGATAAACCCCAGCGCGATGATCCAAAAAATAGCGGTCGCCAAAGCTTCCGGCTGCCGCAAGGACATCATAAACGGCAGGGAACGATCATAGTGCAAATCCACCGGCAGTATAAACAAACGCAAATCCGTGATCACCGAACGTAAAAAGGTCATAAACCCTAAGATCACTAGCATCGGCTGACTGGACTGATGCAAGTGTGTAATGCCAAAATATTGCCGCAATCCCATGTAAGCCATGATCGCCGCCGCAAACGGCCAAAGGCTTTGAAGTTTTTGCCCCCAGGATTTGCCCTGATCTAAAGCCAGATAGGCCATGATCACCAATGGCAAAACCCCCGCGGATTCCTTGCATAATAAACTTAAGAAGAATGCTCCCAGAACCAACGGCAGCAACATCCACTGACGCCGTCGGTTAAATTCTAGAAATAAGACAAAGCTGCTTAATTCAAAAAAAGCACTTAACAAAATAGCCCGGCCCGGTACATTACACACAGCCTCCCATTGCACCGGATGCATGACAAACAAAAATCCCGTCCAGAAACCGATCTGCAGATTATTGGTCAGCCGGCTCACCAACAGAACAACCAGAAAAGCATTAAGGATATGCAGGATCAAATTATCAAGATTATAAAAGAAGGATTTCAAACCGAATAGATGGTATTCGGCCATAAAACTGAGATTAATCAAAGGCCTGTAATACGAACGGTCATGAAAATAACCTTCCCTAAACAATTCGGGGAGATTAGCGGTCGATTTAATCAGGGGGTTTTCAACAATAGAGAGCCGATCATCCATGAACCTGAAGGGCGAGGTCAACATGGACCCAAAAGCAATGAATCCAAGGACTACAATGAGGGCGGCGCGAAGCATAGAAAAAAGCCGACGAGAGGAATTGCACCCCCGGCCTGCTGTTTACGAAACAGCTGCTCTACTAAACTGAGCTACGTCGGCATGGTTTGATATTATAACTGATACGGCAAAAAAATCCAGCTAGACTTCTACCGGATGAGGGTGGCACCAAGAATGTATTTTTCTTCTGATCTGCATCAAGTATTATCAGGGCCAGCGAAGAGCTGTTCGATCTTTTCCTTGATCTGTGAAGTCACATAAATGCTGCTGCCCCAAATCGAAAACCAGACGATCTTGTAACCATCTCCTTCAGGGGCGAGCGTCAGGTCGAAATTCATTTCGGCATTGTCAAACTTCACATCAAAGGTGTAGCGCTTCAATTGTTGAGGTGTGATGTGCAGGGGAATGAAATTTTGCTCTCCCACCCGGCGGTGAAAGGGCATGACCACGGTCTCATCGGTCACCACCCGTCCCCATTGCTGACGGATGGTATCCATAAACTGGTCGAATTGATCAAAAGACACGCGTTGAGAAAGGCCCTTACCCAACAGATGGTACGCCTCATCCTTTTTAGAGCGCTGCAAATCATCAAAAAATGCCTGGGCGGTCTGCTCCGCGTTCATTGGCGCGTTGACCTGCATGGTGGCACAGCCGGACAAAAGGCCCATCATCAACAGGATACAAATCAAAGATTTCATAACCCTCCCTATACGTTAGACGTCACTCGAAACATACTTTGAGGCAGCTCATCGCGATCAATGACCGATTGGTCAATGCTGCCGCGACGGGCAAAGATGATAACATAATCATCCACAAACACCGGCGCCCACGCGGGGTCCTTGATCCGGTTGATCATAAAATTCTGCCCCCAAGGGGTCAAATCGTGGCGATAAAAATATACCACATTAAAGCCATATTTGGACATCTGCTGTTGCCACACCACTTCGTTCTCTTGCATGGGAATATATTCCTTCTCAAAGAAATCCGGCGGGAAAGCCTCCTGGCGATTATCCACAAAGACCTTCTCCTGCTGTGCTAGATGATAAATCAAATAACCACCGATATCGTAATTACTGAAAATGGGCCCTTTTAAACCGCTCTCTTTGAAAAATTGCGCGGACCTATTCACATAAGGCATCAGCCCGATTTGAGCTTGGACAGGCATCAAGCTGATCCCGACGAGTCCCACGACTGTCAACAGCACCACGATCCGGCGGATGGCGTCTTTTTTAACATAGGATCCATAGAAATACGCGGCCAAAGGAATAAATAAAAAACTAAATGGCATAAATAAGCGCACCGCACGGAATCCGGCCAGCGTTATAAATACGGCTAAGATGACCATCGGCAAGGCTTTCATTTTTTCCCGCCATAAGGCCAAAATGATACCGACCACAAGGATCAATGCCGTCCAAGGATAATATTTATAAATCAGGTTGTCGCCAAAACGGTGGATCATGAAGAACACGGTTTGATTCTCCGCTAAGGCATAGCCAAATTTCTTAAACCCATTGAGGGGCGTCAACATCCCCCCTATGCCGGAGGGATTGATCAGATTGACGGCCATGGATACGGCCAATAATCGCTGCAAGGTCTTAAGGCAAGCTTGCTGGGCATTCAAGGAGGCTTGCCATAGAAAAATCATGACCAGCAATGGTCCGATAAAGAAAAAAATATGCGTATTGACCCAAATGATCTGGGTGGCGATAAGTATGCCCCAAAGCACGGGGGCTTTAAGCGTGCCTTGCACAAAACGCTGCAGCAGCCAAAAATCCAGGGCCGTAAAAAAGACACTCATCCCCTCAGGGCGGATCTCCGGCCGGCTGATTAACAGCAAGAAGGCCGCCACCGACAGCAAAAGACTTAAATGAAAATTGGAATACCGTCGGGCAGAATCGAAGGACAAAAGGAAGGTCGCGAGCAAAAGTAAAATATAAAAAACCGACAGCCCGTTAAAACCGACGACGCGAAAAAGCACATAAGATATCACCCCAAAAAACCAATGGTGATTGATAAAAGGATAATCCGGATGGGTGAAGGAATAAAAATTCTTATAAAGCACATCGTATTGGCCCTGCAGCACCAATTCGCCGTTTTTGATATGGCGACCGATGTCGACGGCGGTTAAATTGATGGGCACGGACAAATGAAGGCCCAGCAAAATCAAAAAAATCAATAATAGGAGGCTCTTGAGGAGTTGATTACGCAGGGTAATGAACATTGTCGAGTATTTGCGCGATGCGGCTGATTTGACTTTGAGCCAAAACTTCCTTGGTCAATTTTTCACATTCCTTAGTGGATACCTGGCGCAGGCGCTCATGCATGCGCGGCAAATAACGCGCGTCCATGCTAAAGCACCGGATGCCCAGCCCCAAAAGAAGGCTTAAGTATTTGGGATCATTAGCCATGTCGCCGCAGACCGAAACATCTTTACTGTACTTAAGACCGGTCTCCACCACTTTTTTTAATGCCCGCAGCACCGCCGGATGATGTGGCAAATACAATTGCGACACCCTGTCATTGGTGCGGTCGACCGCCAGCATGTATTGGATCAAATCATTGGTGCCGATCGAAAAGAAATCCGCCTCCTGAGCCATATCGTCGATAATCTCGATAATGGAAGGAAGCTCCACCATCACACCCAAGGCAGGGTCGGAAATACACTCGCGGCGTTCGATGCCGAGCTGATGAATGCATTCCTGCACAATGCTCTTGGCCTGCAGAAATTCATCCATGGATGAAACCATCGGAAAAAGGATCCGGATGCGGCGGCCCGCCCCGGCGCGCAAAATGGCCCGCAGCTGGGCTATAAACACATCGACATACTTCAAGGATAAACGGATAGAACGCAGCCCCAGAAAAGGATTTTCTTCCTTGCCGAAATCCGAATGGGCAATGACCTTGTCTCCGCCGATATCCAGCGTCCGCAAGGTGATTTCCTTGCCCGGCATGCCTTCAATCAGGCGGCGGTAGATCAAATACTGTTCTTCTTCGGAGGGAAAATTGCTGCGGATCATAAAAGGAAATTCCGTACGGTATAAGCCGATGCCGTCCGCTTTAAATTCATTGGCGGCCTTAAGATCTCCCAGCAAATTAATATTGGCCATAAGCTTGACGGGCACCCCGTCGCTAGTCCTGGGATTCTCCTGGACCATCTTTTTAAGGCCGCTGATATTCTGATTGAGTTCTTCACGCTGCAGCACCTTGGCTTTGACCAAGGGGTCGGGATTAACATGGATATAGCCCATGTTGCCGTCCAACAGCACCTCCGCCGATGGATCGAGCTTCAAGAGTCCCTGTTCACTGCTGATGACCAAGGGGATATTCAACGAACGCGCCAAAATCGCCACATGCGAGGTCGCCCCTCCGCTTAAAAGAATGATCCCTTTGACCTTTTGAGAAAAAAGTTTAATTGCGTCCGATGGAAAAAGTTCGCGCGCGATAACAATTTTGTCCTGGCAGTTATGGTGATGGTCATGGGCACTCCCGGTCAAATTCTCCAAAAGACGCCGCCCCACATCCTTGACGTCATGCGCCTTCTCACGCAGATACGCGTCTTCGATGCGGTTGAATTTCATGGCATAATCCTGCACCACGTCCACGACCGCCTGGGGCGCAGCGACGCCTCCTCTAATCAAGGTCAACATGGAATCGGTAAAACCCTTATCCTTGAGCATCAAAATTTGGGCCGTAAAAATCAGGGCCGTCACATCCGGCAGGATGGATTCCATTTCCACTTGCAGACGACTGAGCTGGTGCTCCGTTTCTTCCAAAGCCCGTTGCAAATCGGCTTCGGTGTATGTCTTGGTCGTATCAAAGACCGCTTGCTGCATATCGGTCAGAGACTCGCTGATGACCATGGTGGTGGCGCATGCAACACCCTCGCAGCCGCTACGCCCTTGAATAAATTTTAAATCCTGGGGAATATGCGGGGATTTTTCCTTCTTATCATTTAAGGTGATCAACAGCCGCGCGGTTTCGATGGTGGCGGCCAGCTGGGTCGTGATGGCGCGAAAGACCTGGATATCTTCCGTCGAGAAATAATCTTTCTTCTCACTTTGGATGACCATGACGCCGATTTCCACACTGCCCCGGAGAATCGGCACGGCCAAAAAGGATTCAAATCGTTCTTCACCGATGCCCGGAAAGAAACGGAAATTGGGATTGTGTTTGGCTTGACCCTCACAGATAGGACGCCGTTCTTTCAGGGAAAGCCCGGTCAAACCTTCACCAATCTTCATCTTAACTTGATTGACAGAATTGGGGTTGAGACCTTGGGTGGCTTTGAGGACGAGTTCGTGGTGGGCGGCGTAATAAAGATAGATGGAGCAGACTTCGCAACCCATGTGGCGGGTGACCAGGGCCGCGATCTTTTGCAGAAACTCCTCCATGCTGAGCGCATCATGGAAAAGCGCCGTAATTTCACCGACATCACAAATCAGTTTGGTATGGTCGCGTTTGATGAACATGAGTGGTCTTCAAAAGAAATCGGGAAGCCGGGATTTGAACCCGGGACCTCCTGCTCCCAAAGCAGGCGCGCTAGCCAACTGCGCTACTCCCCGTCAATGTCCAAAGGGAAGACTATTATATACAGTTAACAAAAGCTGTCGAGTTAAAAAGGCTCGATCAGATGATCCAGGTTGCCGAAATACCGGAGGGTTTCTTCGCGGGTGAGATGGTAGACCACAAAAAAGCCTGAGGCGAAAAGCAACAAAAATGACTGCCATATGACAGGAGTCAAATGAATGCGCGCGCAATACTTTGCATAAAGACTGGCCTTAAAAAGCATAAGACCTAAAGACACTCCCAGAAAGGCAGCCATAGTCGCACCGATCGCGACCAAACCGAAAAAAAGAATCTTCCAGCAGAGTTGACTGTAGTAAAGAAGACCTATGCCTACCGTCACACAAGCCGCGGCTAAGACCACTGAACAAATAATCCCGATCGACGCGGATACGTGGTCGGTCGAAACCAAATTATTACAGAAAACCGTATTGGCCATCATGGACAAAGCCAGGAGGGCCAGAAAAAAACAATAAATTGAAAGAAATATAATACGTAAGGGTCTCGTTTCCATATTACTATGGATATTAACATCAACACAAATTGAAATCAAGAGTATACGGTGTATAATAAATAATCTATGAAAATTCCAAGATGGCTGATTGTACTCTGCGCCGTATTATTTTTTGGGGCAGCATTGACTTTTTATCTCAACCGGGTGTTATTCCCCCAGTTGATCAAAAAGATCGCCGTTGAGCGCGCCCAAGAACAACTCAAACGTAAGGTGGAGATCGGCAGCATCCATTTCAATTGGGTCAAAGGCTTCATCATTGACGGGATCAAAATTTACGACAAAGATTCGACAGATAGCGTCTTCGCCCAGGCGGAAGAAGTCTCCTTCGGCATTGTCATCTTCCCGGGATGGAAACACTACCGGGTCACCATTCCCTTTATCAATGTCCGTTCCCCTTCGATACATCTGGTGCGTACCGGCAGTGACACCTGGAATTTCACGGACCTGTATTCTTCTTCCGTGGCCCCGGCAGAGCCTCCGGCCGCATCATCGACCGCCCCTGCCAAGAAATCAAAATTGCCGAGCTTTGAGCTGGCCTGGGGAGGCGTCACCATATCCGATGGAAAATTGATGGTCGATGACCTTTCCGGCACGCAGCCATGGAATGAATTCTTTGATAATATCAATTTAAAGTTGGCCCTCTCCTATCAGGGCATCAGCTATAATTTCACCGCCGAAATCCCCCGCAAACAGGGCTTTGTGGGCGCGATTGTCTACTACCAACCCCTGACCCAGAACACTCAGGCCCAAATCCGTCTTAAGAATATCGATACGGCTTCCTATTTATCGCTGGTCCATATTCCGGATGTGCACTTGGGCCACGGCATGATGAAGGACATTAATTTAAATATCAGTCACAACCAGGAAAAAACCTCCGCCCAGGGCGATATTGTCATGGAAAATATAGATATCACCAACCAAGACCAGGGTTTCAAAGGTGATATTGAAATCCATGACTTGGACGCGCAATATCAGAATGGCGACATCATGGCGCGTGGCCGCATGAATTTAAGCCATATGCAGACCAAGGCCCCAGGGCTCTCTGCCGGTGGCAATGTGCAGATGAATGTGGCAGATTTTGCTTTGACCCGTGACACCGTCAAATTCATGGGTTCGATGAACGCTCAGGATATTTCTTTGAATCTTAAAGACCGCCAGGTTGAAATCCATGATGTGACCATGGATAATTTCCGGATCTATAAGAACGCGCAAGGTATTCAATCCACCGGCAACATCAATACCAAGAATCTCGTGGTCCAATGGCCGGATCAAAAAATTCAAGGAGACTTTTCATTCAAATCTATTGTGCTTGGCATGCAAGACGAAAATAATATCACCTTGGAAGGAGCACTGGTGGCCGACCATTTTTCCAGCCGTCTGCCTGATGGCCGGGGTGCCGACAGCCGTCATATCAGCCTCGATAGCATTAAAATGGACTTCAAACAGCAAGCCAATGTTCATCTGACCGGCAAATTGGCCGCGGATGATCTGAGCGTTGCTTTAGGTCCTGCCATGTCCGCTTCGGCATCAAGTCTTAAAGCCGATCAATTGACCTTTGACCTGGATGACGGGATCGTCAAGTTGACGACTTCGCTCAATACCACCGGTGGAGAATTCATCCTGGCGGATAAAACCATCGAGGCTTCTCCCCAAATGGAACTTAATTTGCAGATGCCGCTCAAAAACATCCAGCAAATGGTTTATAAGGGGTCCATCACCCTTTCCGGAGGCCGGATCACAGGACTCAAACCGATCGCCTCTCTCGATAATCTCGAATTCGATATAGACTTCCAGAATGATCAGGCGACCATCAATGCCCTGAGCGCGAATGTCCTTAATACCAATGTGCGCCTGAGCGGAACGGTGAGCAATTTCAAAAATCCGGCGCTGAATGTGACGGGTGAGACCGAAGAAATGGATTTAGACAAATTAAAAAATCTATTTCCCCAAATTTTCAACGAGTACGGATTAAGTTTGGATGGCACAACCTCCGTCAAGGTCCAATATAAAGGCTCAGCCACTCATCCCTCGGATGCGACGATGCTGGCCACGGCCTCCTTCAAACATGTCAATGCCCTCAGCAGCAAACTGAATCAACGGCTTAAAAACATTTCCGGCACATTGAAAGCCACCCCAGACTCAATTCAATGGGACCAAATCACCGCCTCCTTCCAAAACCAAACCTACACATTGACCGGCAACCTCAACAATTTTAAATCTCCGAGGATCACGACGACCTTAAGCGGGGGGAATTTACAATTAAAAGCGGACCTGGTTAAAAATAATGATGTCATCACCATCAACGCCATGACCGGCAAATATTTAAATACCGCTTTTGATACCAAGGGGACCATTGCCTTGGACCCTCAGGGTCCCACCTTTAATTTAAACAGCAATGCCACCCTGCTTTTAGAGGACATGGTCAAATTACTTCCCCCCGCTCAAAAGAAAAGCCTTGAGCCTTTAAATTGTTCGGGGATGGTAAATTTGTCTTCACAAATCCAGGGCACCGGTCGTGATTGGAAAAATTATACGACGCATGCGACCATCTCGAGTCCGGGTGTCAATCTTTTGACCTATAAACTCTCCAATATCAAAATCAATATCGACCAAAATAATGGCAAGATCAAAAATGTGACCTTCGACAGTAATTTATACGATGGCGCCGTCCATGGCGTGGGGTCTTTGGACCTCTCGGGTGCCATGCCTTATGACCTGGCCCTTAACATCGATGGCACGGATTTGCATAAGTTAAAAATGGATTCGCCTTTAAAAATGGAAGAAATTAACGGCAAGTTTTACTTAACGACCCTTGCCAAAGGAACGGTCGCGGATTTCAAGAATAAACTGCACGCCACCGGTTCAACGGCCATACGGGACGGTTTCTTGGGAGAGTTTAATCTGTTTAAAGGCTTGCTTGGTATTCTCAATGATGTCTTGCGCATCGGGCAGGTGGAGATCACCGATGTTCAAGGCAATTTCACCATCGATAATCAAAAGTTCCAAACCGACAATTTGCGCCTGCAGGGTCCGACCATTGTGCTGTTAAGTAAGGGTTGGGTCAATTTCGATAAAATGTGTGATTTGGATGTGACGGTGGATTTAAGTTCGGGGGTGGTGCCAACAATCGCCCATGACGTTCTCAATACGCTCGATATCCGCATCTACGACAACATTGAAAATCCCAAGTTTAAAAAGAAGATTTCCGTCCCGCAGGTTATTAATTCCTTGATCAAGAATTTTCTACAACCGGTCCAGCAATAAACGTAACTTTTTAATAGCCCGCGCCCGGTGGGAAATCCTGGCCTTCACCTCAGGCGGCAACTCTCCGAAAGTCTTGCCATAGCGCTTAAGCCAAAATAAGGGATCAAAGCCGAAACCATTCTTGCCCCGTGCCTCGGTGGCAATAAAACCGCTACAGATGCCTTGCACCACCCCCAGTTCGCGGCCCTGCTCATCCACCAGGGCGATCAGGCAACGGTAACGGGCCTGGCGACGGGCAAAAGGCACGTTTTCAAGCATCTTAAAAAGTTTTTTGTTCTTGGCCTTCTCACTGGCCCCTTTGCCGGCAAAGCGGGCGGAATAAATACCGGGAGCCCCCTTCAACGCCTTAACCTCAAGACCGGAATCATCGGAAATGGCCATTTTACCGGTGGCGCGGGCCACTTCACGGGCTTTCTTGAGCGCATTGCCGCGATAGGTTTTTGCGTCTTCGATGACTTCAGGAATATGGGGATAATCAGATAGGCAGGTGATTTTGAAAGGCAGGCCGTTTAAGACCTCCATGATCTCACGGACCTTGCCTTCATTACGGGAGGCAACAACAATCTCTTTCATATTAGGACACTTTAAGGCCGGGTAAATACTTTTTTTGCAGGGCCAATAATTCGTTGATACCCTTCTTGGCCAATTTCAAGAGTTCGCGCATTTGGACCTCTGAGAATGTGCCGCCTTCGCCGGTGCCCTGCACTTCCACAAATTCTCCGCGGCCAACCATCACCACATTCATATCCACATCGGCTTTAGAATCCTCGATATAATTCAAATCTAAAACAGGAGTGCCTTGATAAACACCAACGCTGATCGCGGCGACCATGTCTTTCAGAGGAATGCGGGTAATCATGTTTTGCTTCTTCATCCACAGGATGGCATCGGCCAGGGCAATGAATCCGCCGGTAATCGAAGCTGTCCGTGTCCCGCCGTCGCCTTGCACCACATCACAATCGATGCGGATGGTGCGCTCGCCTAATTGGTCCATCTCAACAACGGACCGCAAGCTACGGCCGACCAACCGTTGGATTTCTTCGGTACGGCCGGAAGTTTTTTCACGGCGGATACGGCTGGTGCAGGAGCGGGGCAACATCCCATATTCCGCAGTGACCCATCCTTTGCCTGTACCTTTCAAAAACGGCGGCACACCCTCTTCTACGGAGGCCGTGCAAATGACCTTGGTTGAGCCGAATTCAATGAGGCAGGAGCCCTCGGCATTTTTCATGTAATTTTTGGTGACTTTGATGGGGCGCAGCTGGTTGGGACGACGGCCGTCAGGTCTTTTCATGTTTTCTTATACTCCGCGCTAACAGTTGTACCAATCCCGCCGCGGGGATTCATAATAACCTCGACACGCATCCAACGTGGCCGGCAAGATTTGACAAAATCATCGAGGAATTTATTGACCAAATGTTCGTGAAAAATACCCACATTGCGGTATTCCACCAGATATAGCTTTAAAGACTTTAACTCCAAGCACACCTTGGCCGGCTTATAGCTGACCTTGATCAGAGCAAAATCCGGCAAAGCCGTTTTAGGACAAATGCAGGTGAATTCCGGAATGGTCAAATCAACGACGTAATCCCGGTCGGCATACTGATTCTCCCAAACTTCAATCTCCGGCATCTTCAGATTCCGGACATCCTTCTGACGACCTTCGTATGAGCTCATTTTTTTCATAGTATTTGTGCGGTGGGTTGGAGTAGGGAATTGCTCTTTACAAAACAATCAGGGATTTTTTTCCAAAAGTCTGCGAGGCTTTACAAAAATCTTTTTCCAAATACAGAGAGTCTTTAGAAAAAGATTTTTGTAAACCGAAGCAGACGGAAAAAATATCCCGTTTTGTAAAGAGCAATTCCCTACTCCAACCCACCCTAGCGTAATTTCATAAATTTATGCGTCTGCGGCAATATTCTAACGTCTTTAAGGATTTTTGCACATGATTTTTGGTGCGCTACACATTGCTCAATCACGCCCTTTTTCATGTCCAAGTAGTTCGGCTGAAGAATAAAAACAATCTTCGGATCAACGACAGCGACAATTTTGGCTGCCTTGAGAACTTCCGTCTCTACCGTATCCAGGGAAATGACGACCTTAATAAACACTTCTTTGCGACGGGCAATTTTTAAAAATGCTTCATGTTCTTTCCAAAAAGACCTTTGCTTGGTCGACGAAGGCAATTTGATATCCATGGCAATGATATCAATATCTTTAATGATAGCCTCCAACGCCTCCGGCAAGGTGGCATTGGTATCTAAATAGGTTGTCTTGCCTTCTTTCTTCAGCGCACGGCAAAAATCTTTCAGAAAATCCACCTGCAGCAAAGGCTCCCCTCCGGTGATACTCACCGAATGGGCCTGATCGTAGATACGATCCACCTCAGCCAGAACCTGCTGCAGGCTCAATTCCTTATACTCCCGCTTGCCGTCGCCGATGGACGCTGGTGTGTCGCACCAGACGCAATGCATATTGCATTCAAACAGGCGCACAAAGACCTGCGGCACACCGGCATACGTGCCCTCGCCTTGGATGGAACGGAATATTTCTAAAATTTTGGCCTTCATCAATGCCCACCTTTTGCAAAACAGAATTGATACAGTAAATAGAGATTAAGGACTATGATCACGGCCGTCGCAAACCACGCTAATGCCTGCAGCATCCTGTTGTTGACAAATCGTCCCATTTTGGACGTGTCTCCGGTAAAAATCACCAGAGGCACCACCGCAAAGCCCAACTGAAGCGAGAGAATCACCTGGCTTAGAATCAATAAATCGGAAATGCCCTTTTCCCCGGCGATGGCCACGACAATAATCGAGGGAACAATGGCGATCAGCCGCGTGATTAGGCGTCTTAACCAAGGTCTCAGGCGGATATCCAAAAATCCTTCCATGACAATTTGCCCGGCCAAGGTGCCGGTCAATGTTGAATTTTGTCCGGAAGCCAATAAAGCGATGGCAAATAAAAGGGCCGCGACATGAGTATTTAATAAAGGTGCCAATAACTTATAGGCCGTGCTGATATCCGCCACGTCTTTATGTCCGCTCCAATGAAAGGTCGCGGCAGCCAGCACCAAAATCGCCGCGTTGATAAAAAAAGCCCCGCATAACGCTACCGTCGAATCAAAACTGGCATAACGGATGGCCATGGCACGGCCTTTATCATTGCGTTCATACGCCCTGGTCTGGGCAATACTGGAATGCAAATATAGATTATGCGGCATGACGGTCGCCCCAAGAATTCCCAAGGCGATGTACAACATGTCCTTATTGGTTACAATCTCCGTCGTGGGCCATAAATTCGCGGCAACCATACTCCAGGCTGGATGAGAAAAAATAAGTTCAAACGCATAACAGCCGGCCAGGGTGGCCATCAGCACCATGACAATCGACTCCAGGATCCGGAAGCCTTTGTTCTGTAGAAATAAGACCAGCAGCACATCCAAGCTGGTGACGATAACCCCAATTAAGAGCGGCAGACCAAACAGCAGATTAAGCGCGATGGCCGAACCCACCACCTCCGCCAGATCGCAGGCCGCAATCGCGATCTCTGAAATAAGCCATAAAAAAATCACCACCGGTTTGGCATAATGGTCACGGCAAGCCTGGGCCAGGTCACGGCCCGTGGCAATACCCAGTTTTAAAGCCAAGAATTGCAATAAAATCGCCAAGAGATTAGAAATCAAAATCACCGACAAAAGCGTATAACCGAACTGGGCCCCTCCAGCGATGTCGGTGGCCCAATTGCCGGGATCCATGTAACCCACCGCCACCATAAAGCCGGGGCCTATAAAGGCCAGTACCTTCTTCCAGACGCCGTTCTTAGGCACGGGTATGGAGGCATGGGCTTCGCCCAGACTCAGATGGGAGACTTCTTTGTTCCAAGCTTTCTTCAAAGGCTTATTCATGAGATACTATCTCAAAATCGTTTTAAAAAAATTTAAGATTCCTTGTTCCCACAGGCCTTGCAAATGCCGTAAAAATGCATTTCATGACCCAAGATCTTAAAGCCCTGTTTTTCCAAAAAAGGGTGATAGACTTCATCCTCTTTGCGGTCGGGAAATTCGATAAACCCGTGGCAGCGCACGCACTGGGCGTGATGATGGGGCTTCTCGTCGTAGACATGTTCAAAATGCCGGTGCTTGTCCCCAAAGGCGGTTTCCCGGATGATACCGGCCTCCAAGAGATCATGCAGCACCCGGAAAACCGTAGGCCTTGAGACATCGAGTTTTTTCTGCGCGCAGGCCTTCACCAGCTCTTCAGCAGTGAAATGCCCGTGCGAACGCATCACCTGGTTAAAGATGACTTCCCGACCCTGACTGACTCGTTTACCGGACTTGGCTAAAAACCCAGAAAACCGGGCCCGTTCACGGTCAATGGTATGCGCATTGCTCTTACCCATATGAGATAGTGTATCATTTTATACATATAAATCAAGCGCTCTTAGATGGAATGGAAAGAATAAGGGGGGTTTAAACTATCTCTAGGACGAAGGCTGGGAACAGGATTCGCGGACGATCAAATCGGGACTTAAGACTTTGTGCACACGGTCTTTTTGCTTGGAGGTCATGATCTCATGGATGACCTTGACTGCCTCTTCCGCCATTTCAAACAGCGGCTGTTTGATGGTTGTCAGGGCTACAGGACCAAAAAGACCGGCCGGGTTATCATCAAAACCGATGATGGAAATATCATCCGGCACCCTGATGCCGTTTTCCATGGCCACAGAGATGATCTCAAGGGCCATATCATCACTGGCGGCGAAAACGGCGGAGGGCGGATTCTCCAAAGCAAAGAAACGCTCCGCGGCCTGACGGGCACAACGCCGGGAATAGTCCCCTTTAAAAACATACTCGGGTGGACAATTGATCCCATGCTGCTTTAAGGCCTTGTGGAAGCCCTCAAAACGATCAATCCCTGCCTGGGTCTGCATATTGCCGGTGACGGTGGCAATGCGCTTATGACCTAAATGAATCAAGTATTCCGTGGCTGTAAAACCACCTTTAACATTATCCACCGCGATATAACTGACATCCAGATCTTTAACAATGTGGTTAATAACGAGGCACGGCATATCTTCTTGAAGTGCCGCCTCCACCTGAGGCTTATTTTCAATGATATCGGCAAAGATAAGTCCCCCGGCATAATTGGACCTCAAGGCATTGCTGCCGTCGGTGATATGAAAAATCAAATCAAGCCTTAATGTCTCGCAGCCATGGCCGATGCCACGCATCAATTCAACGGCATAGAACGAATGGAAAATACCGGGATATCCGGGAATAACAAAACCCACGGCCGTGTTTTGGGTGCCTTTGGCCAGACGCTGGGCGGTTGGATTAGGACGGAATTTTAAATCAAGGATAACGCGTTCGACGCGTTCGGCAATTTCTTTGTTAACGGTGGGGACTTTGTTAAGGACGCGCGAAACGGTGGTGATGGAAACATTGGCACGGCGTGCCACATCAGTTATGCTTATCTTTTTATCAGCCACGGAATCTTACCGTATCGCCCACTTTAAGCTGGGCGGATTTGTCCTTGATATCAGCGGCACAAATGTCGCGACGGACCTGAATAACATCCAAAAGAGCAACGTTCTGTCCGTTACGATAAACTTCCAAAGGAGTGCCGATACTCACAGGACTGTTGTCTTTACCAAAATCGACAATCACAAAATTATTGGATTCATTAATACTGATGATGGTGCCTTGAGTTTTACCGGATGATGTCGCCACCGACGTGTCAGCTGCCGGGGCAGCCTGAGGCTGGGCCTCAGCCGGTGCGGCTTGTGCTTGCGGCTGATTCGGCGCATTCACAATGATCGGGGGTAAATCCATACTGCCTTGCCCTGAAGATGCGGGAGCATTTTCAGCCAATCTCTTATCCAGCGAAGATTTGATTTTCCAAATATCATCAATGCGGCTTTGAATGACGCTCTCGGTCTCAACCAATTTCTTTTGCATCCCGTCTTTTTCATCCGTGAGGCGGGAAACAGTTCTTTCCAGTTCAAGCTTGGTGGAATTCAAATCGCGTATCTGAGACAAAAGCTGCATATTTTGTTGACGGACTTTTTCAGCCCGGTCCGTGACCGACTGTTGGTCATTACGGGCACGTGCCAAATCAATGGACAGATTGTCCGCCAAATCCTGACCATACTTGATCTTCTGGACGATATCATCCTTATCATTGCTTATTTGCTTGACCTGAAGCTCCAAATCGGAATTTTGTTTCTTCAAGGAAACCACCTGAAGGGCGGCCTGGTCTAATTCGACTTTTTCTTTCTGCAGTTCGATTTGCAGGGCTGCTTTTTGTTTCAAGACAGAGGCCCAATATTCATCATTGCCGGCAGCGGCCGTGCTTGGCGCGGTGCCTGTGGCGGCCGTTGCGGAGGCATCGTTGGCGGCATCATGCACGATCTTCGTTTTATACACAATCTTAGTCGGCTGATTCTTAAGCTTCTGCATCAGATCGTCGCGCTCGCGGCTGATGGTCTCCACGCGATTTTTCCAATCATCGCGATCACTACCGGCCTGCTCAACCTGATGTTGCAAATCATCGGTCTTGGTTTTTAATTCGTCGAATTGGCTTTGAAGCTGGGATTTATCTTGCTGAGCTTGGGTGATTTTAGCATTGAGCTCATCGCTTTGATCTTGAAGGGTTTTGGCTTTGGAGGTCAACTCCGTGATGTGGGACTGGGCATCGGTCAGCTGATTATGCAGCGCCTGGTTCTGGCCTTGCAGGGTTTGTTTTTGCATCAGGGCCATGACGGCGACAGCGGCGCTGACGACAACCAACATACCCAGAATCCAGACGCTCACGCGTACAGCAATAGACATGATCTCTCCAAAAAAATACTGATTTTTATATTACAAAGAATATAACAAACAGCTCGTCTCAATACAAGGAATTTCCTAAATTATTTTTTAAATTTAAATTTAAAGACGGACCTACTCGTAGCGGATATTGTCCAGATAGAACGTGCAGAAGGTGGGGTTGTCATCAACGTTGGCGATCCAGGCAAAGCCTCCGCTGATATAACTCAAATCTTTACCGCGTAAATCAATATCATATTCTTTCCACTGTTTGGAAAGGATCACAGGACCGATCGATGCCGTGTCGGAGTCCGGATAATCCCGGCCTTGCCCGACGCCGCCGATCCTAAATTCCGCGATCCTCTCTCCCCCGTTTTCACCGCGGGCCCAGAAGATCAATTTCTTCGCACCCTTTAAATTATAGCCGCCCTTGCGATCGCCCCAGTTATCGGCAGGATTAAGCCAGTAAATACCTGCCCAATGACGGCTCTGGGCAGAACAGGCCACGTCGTATTGGACCTTGACGCAGCTTTCGCCCTCATAGCAATTCTGTTGCCAGGCGTCATTCATTTTAATGCATTCGCCCGTCGGCATATACCCTGAAGGCACAAAACGGTTCATCGAACCTTTATCTTTGTAAACAAAAAAAGGCTTAAACGGTTTGGGTTGATCTTCGCTGGGAATATCATTATCTTGAGCGAAGCAAAGGCCGACCCCAAGGCAAAATAAACAGAAGAAAAAACTTTTTAATTTCATAGGGTTAAGGAGAATTTCAGAATTATAGTGAAAAGAAGGACGAACGTCTAGTGATAAAAAAACTCCCGGGGATGCGCGGTTTTCAGCACATTCCCCGGGAGTATGGTGGTATTAATTATACATTATCTAATTCGCCTATTTTCTGTTGGGCCGCTTCGGCAGGTTTCCAGAACCAGCCACCCGGATCCCAGCATTGGGCGTAGAAGAATTCGTTAATGACACGCTTATACGTACTGGTCGCCTGATCTTTCTTACCGGCATTCTGGTAAGCTTCGCCTAAAATAAACAAGGCAGTACCCACATCGTTCAGGGCCCAGTTGCTGAAAATCTTATCCTTAGATTCCCAAGGATATTCTTTCAAGGCCGCCTGCATATCCTTGGCCTTGCCGCCGTACATATCTACGGCTTTGTTAACGTAGGCTTCGACACCTTTAACATCATTGGCAGCAAGGGCAGCCCATGCCTTTTGCACCAAGGTGCTCGAGGTATAGTCGCCGAAATCCCAATTTTGGCCGGAGGCCATCATTTGGATTTTTTCCTTGGCGCCTTCAGCCGGTTTCCAGAACCAGCCTTTGGTGTCCCAAGCCTGACCGAAAGAATAAGTATTGATGATTTGATTATAAGCATCTTTAGCCTTATCCTTCATGCCTGCCGCGCGATACGCTTCTGCTTCAACATAGTAGATGGTCGCTACGTCATTCAAGGCCCAATTTTTAAAGATATCATTATTGGAGCCGGTAGCATAATCTTTAAGACTGGCCTGCATGTCCTTGGCTTTGGCACCATAAAGTTCAACGCACTTATTGGTGTAAGCTTCCACAGCCTTCACATCATTAGCCTTGAGGGCATCCCAAGCTTTATTGACCAGGGTCGCTGAGGTGTAATCACCAAAGTCGATATTGGAACCGGAAGCGATCATGTCCAATTTTTCTTGGGCCGCGGCAGCAGGTTTCCAGAACCAACCCTTGGTGTCCCAAGCCTGACCGAAAGAATAATCTTTGATCACTTTGTTAAAAGCTTCCTTAGCCTCATCCTTCATATTCGCCGTGCGGTAAGCCTCACCTTGAACATAATAGGCAGTGGCCACGTCATTCAGGGCCCAATTCTTGAAGATCACGTCATTGGAACCAGTGGCGTAATCTTTCAAACTCGCCTGCATCTTGGCGGCTTGAGCACCATACAGCGAGATACATTTATTGGTATAGGCCAACACAGATTCGATATCATGTTGGTTCAATGCCTTCCAGGCCTTGGTCACCAAGGTTGTGGAACGGTAATCACCGAAATCAATCGGAGCCTTCACACTGCCGGCTGAAGCGTCCACCGCATCCGCAGCTTGGGCGTCGCCTTGCGGGACAGGCACCGGTTGGGATTGTGAGGCCATTTTAGCGGCACTAACGGCACCCTGATCTTCGGCGAAACTATTCATGCCGAGACCAAATACCGCCACCATTAATAAACTTAACCATTTTCTCATTACACTCCTCCTGTGTTGAACTTCACCCAAATGCGGGCACTTAACAAGTGTTGCTTGACTTGAATTCTAGGGTGTTCAAAAGTTCTTAGTAAGTATAGAACATTTTACTAAGTTTTTGCCAATTGGGGGTCTTTGGACTGCAGCGTTCTGGGGAATTACTGCGGTGCAACAAAGCTATTCCAAAGTTGTATACAAGTATAATATATTTTAGAGACTTGTGCAAGTGCTACAACCTTATGAGTTCCAAAGCTCTTTGTACGTGTAAAAAACCTTTCTGGGCTCGCGTAAGTAGGGACTGTGAGTGCCATTGCCCTGTCCTAAGATACCAAACCACTCTTCAAAATAATATCCGCCGGGAAAAGGTCCTACGGCATCCGCCTTGGTGTCATGCAAGGCCGGCGAATAATCTTTCCACCATTCATCCAGCCATTCAAAGGCCATGCCGCCCACGGAATTGCCGGCCCCATCCTCGTAACCCGCACTATTATAGAGAATGTCGAGCCAATTACCCTTATGATAATCCGCCTGCGCTTGCTGGCCTTCTTGATAATTCATAACTACCCCTCCATAAGAGGGACAACCGTATTCCGTGATAAATGCTGGCTTTCCAGCCAATTCCTTGACCTCATCCCAAAAGGAACCAAATCCGTAATTGCCGCGATACACATTAGCACCAAAAGCATCCACATCCGGCGCGTCATGGCCAAATTTATCCAAATACAAGGTGTCTCCATTACAGACAGCCACCGGATGATTAGGATCGATCGATTTGATCATTTTGGCAACATCATTCACAAATTTATAGTAGGCATCCGGTTTTTTATCCGCGTTAGAGGCCACCCCATAATTATTTTCATTACCCAGAATCCACATGAGAATATAGGGCTCATCCTTGAATTCCATGACCATCTCGCGCACATACGCCATCATGGCTTTGCGGTGCGCGGGATTTTCATAATCCGTCCCCTCAGACCAGGTGGCGCCTGAACCAATGGCGTATTTGCCTAAAAAGTTGCTCATCGCCACTTTTAATCCGTACTCTTTATACATTTTTTCAAGCAGCGCCTTATCATCCTTCATATAGGTTTGATAATAGATGCGTAGCGTATTGACGCCCATTTCCTTCATCAACTGAAAATCACCGACCACGGGTTCATCAGAATGGTATTTATTGTCCCCGCGTGTGTCCATCCAGGCCTGATACGGCGCGTCAATCCGGCCGTCATGGTCATCATCTTCCTTCATCCAGTCGACCATGGTTCCTTCATCGGGGCTTTGACCCACCTTGGTCGGCATATAGGCCATGCCCTTGATAAAGAACGGTCTATTGTCCACCAACAGCCGCCACTGGCCGCCGGCATATTTGACAAAACGCACCTGGCCCTGTCCGGAATAAAAAACCGCCCTGCCTAAAGGCATTTTCCCTAAGATTTTTAATTTCTTTTTCATCACTTCAATCATGCTTAATTTGCGTAGCGTCCCCGGAGTCGTAAAGGCCCGGAAGTTATGAGGATCATCGGCATGCAAAATACGAATATTGGAATCTTTAAATTCTAAATTCAATTCCGGATGAAGACGGATAATATATTTGATTTTAGCAACGGCAGCCTGGCCCGGATACCAAGGCGTCTGCCAGTAGGTCCAGGCCATGGTCGAGGGAAAATTCACGATCAAGGAATCATAGGCTTTGACGGCTTCCATCAGCATACCGGCTTTCTCAAAGGTCTCGCCGATATAGAACATGCGCACACCCCAGGCTTCCTGCGTGGAAAACCATTTATAAAAAGCCGCCTGTAAATCGGTGGTATTAACAAAATCCCAACGGCTGCCTTTCAGCCGGCCTGATTTGAGGGCTTGGCCATAACCGGGGTCTTTGTAAATCGACGAAATATTAGGATAAATCCCCTCGCCCACCGCCGCCTCGAGCCCCTCTTCATCCGTGATTTGATAATGATAGCTTTCCGTGCCGGTATTCAGAAACCTACCATACTTAGCCCAGTCAATCACATCTTGTGTGCCGCGAAATTTCAAGACCGGACGGGTTTTAGGCGCCATTTTAGCGATCTGTGGCGTCACGGGGGCCTTGCCTTCCATAATATTAATACTGTCCTGGGCTTTTTCGGCAATGGACCAATACGAACCGCGGCTGGGGTCAAAATTCTGGGCCCAAGGATATTGGGCGATGACATTCTTAAATCCGCGGATGGCTTCATCATTTTTGCCCTGATGCATCAAGGCTTCTGATTGGACGAAAAGGACGGTGGCCACGTCACTCATGATTTTATAATCACTATACCTGTCACGCGAAGGGAACCCCTGCAGTTGGGAAGCCTGTGACTTGGCTTGGGCCTGATAGCCTTGAAGGATTTCATTAACCAAGGCCGCGAGGCTCTTGGTGTCGCTGTCTTGGGAGGCTTTCCAGGACAAACGCACGATCTCATCCGCCGAGCGTTGTTCGGCCCGGGAAGGCAATACAAAAGTCGATAAAACAAAAATCCCCGCCACAAGCAGGCAAAAAATTTTACGCATTAGCCGACCACCGCTCCGGAAGAAAGACCCTTAACAATATGTTTTTGCATAAATAAGTATATCACGATAATAGGCACCGCAGCCATCGTTAAACCTGCCATGAGCACCGGATAATCGGTACTGTTGGCGCCCTGAAAAACCATTAATCCTCTTTGTAGAGGCATCAGATTGGTATCGCCCAGCAGCAGGAACGCCAGGATATACTCGTTCCAAACGTTGAGTGAATTGAAAATAATGATAACCGCGATGGCCGGCCGTGCCAGGGGCAGCGCCACATTCCACCAAATCCCAATCTTGCTGCACCCGTCGATGCGCGCGGCATCCTCCAAATCGTGGGGCATTTTATCAAAAAATGTTTTCAGTAACAAGATGCTCATGGACAACCCCACGTTAATCATACACAAAATGTAACCGAAACGGGTGTTAATCAAATGCAGTTTATTCATGAGCACAAACAAAGCCACGAAAGAGCCCGGCAAAGGGATCATCATGGCGGCGATGAACAAATAGAAAATGATATTCTTGCCGGGAAATTTCAGACGGGAAAAAGAAAAGGCGGCCAAGGACGAAATCAGCACAATCCCTCCCACCACACAGACGGTGTAGATGACACTGTTGAGAAAATAAACCGCGAAATTGCCTTGGGTCCAGGCGGTCTTGAAATTGCTGAAAATCAAATGATGCGGAATGATCGACTGGTCGACAAACACCGTCTGATTGGTCATCAGCGCAGAACGCACCATCCAGAAAATGGGAAACAGACATGTGGCCGCCACACTCATCAGAAAAATATGGATGAGGGTGGATTTGCTCATGCCCCACAAAATATGCCGGTTGAATTTCACGCGTTTTTGACCTTATCAGATAATTTCTTAGTGATAAATGAAATACATACCAGGATCATCCCGAAATTCACCGCCTCAGCACAGGCATAACCGAAGCGATTGGTAGCCGACATGGACGATAAAATACGTAATACCGGCACATCCGTATGATTGACCAAACCTTCATTGACCATGCTGAGGATGAGCACGAAAACCTGCATGCAGCCAAGAATTGTTAAGATCACAACCACCAGCATCACCGGCAGCATCAAAGGAATGATCACATTGGTGAACGTTTTCCAGGGGCCTGCCCCGTCGATCATGGCCGCTTCGTATAATTGCCGATCAATGGTTTGTAAGCCGGCCAGGAGCATGATAAAGCCCCAGCCGAACCCTTTCCAACTGTTGACAATGGCGATGGTCGTCAGCGCAGTCTTGGGGTCACCCAACCAATTGTGCACGAGTTGAGGAAAACCGGAGGCATATAACACATGATTCAAAAGTCCGATGTACTGGCCGTTTTGCATTTCCGGATTCAAGATCCAGTTCCAGATAAGGCCGACCACGACCTCTGACAAGACCGGCGGGATGAAAAACACCAGCCGGTAAAAACGCTTCATGCGGATTTCACGGTCGCAGGCCAGCGCCAAGGCAAAGGCCAGGGCATTTTGAAAAATAAGCGCAATGAGCGTGATGTAACCGGCATGCCATAACGAAGACCACCAAAGCTTATCCTTCATCAATTCGGTATAATTGCTGAGGCCAATAAAACGCATAGGACCGATCCCCGGCCATTCATGGAAAGACAAAAGGATCATATTCATGAACGGGTAAATATAGAAGACACAAAAAATCGCAAAGGCCGGGAGAATAAAAAAGAAATTCTCGCAATTGTCTTTGAAGATGGTGGCGGCTTTAAGTTTTGGGTTCATGATCGTCTTTGACTTTTTGGACCTCGAGGGCCACCTGCTCAGGCGTTTTCTCGCCGATAATAATCGCTTGAATGCCGCGGTCCAGCGCTTCGCTGACCAGAGGATCTTCGTTCAAAGGCCACACGTTGGGATGGGTTGACTGGTCCATGCCCTTGGCAAATTCTCCCAACACCGGCGATATCACCGCCAGCGCCTCTTTATTGGAAGGCAAATTGTGGGTCTCTTCGGATAAAATCACCTGCTGGTCACGGGAGGTCAGCCATTTTAGAAAAGCAACGGCTTTGTCTTCGTTAGGGGAATGACCGTTGACCACAAAGGTCGAACCGGCAGAGCCCCAAATCTTTAAAGGATAGGCGGCCGTGCTCACCGGCGGCGGCGGAATGACCCCATAATCCAAATTTGGATTCATGTCATGGTACACATTCACACACCAGGAACCGTTGAAGGCAAAGGCAACGCGTTCCAACGCAAAATCCTGCTCCGCGTATTTATTGCCCTTGGTCACAATCCCGTCCATAAACACACCCTTGTCGCGCATGTCGGCAAAAAGACTAAACACTTTAATCCAATCGGGGTCCGTGTATTTGACTTTACCGCGGAAGGTATCGAAGACTTTGTCCTGCCCCATGATATTAAACGCGTAATTGGATGCAAAACAATCCAGCATCCACAACTCTCCCCAACCGGAAACAAAAGGTGTGATCCCCACGCGCTTGAGCATTTGGGCGTCCTTGATAAATTCTTCGTAGGTTTTGGGAGGGGCTGCAATACCGGCCTTGCTTAACAGTTTTTTATTATAAAGCATCTGCAGATTGGTCACATCGATGGGAACGCCGTAAATCCCCGGTTTAACATCATAGCTGTTGCCGGGATCAAATCTTTTGTCCGCCAGGGCTTTATCGAACAAACTGTTCTGCCAGCGGGCATTATCCGCCTCCATGTCAGCGGTCAAATCCACGACCAGGCCCGCTTTGATGAAGAATGAGACAATGGATTTCTTATCAAGGACGCCATAGATTTCAGGCAAGGCATCAGCCTGGCCGGCAGCGATGATTTTCTGGGAATAGGCATCCGAAGGGGCAAAGAGTTGCACCTCGACCTCAATGCCGGTTTCTTGCTTGTATTCTTGGGCCAATTTCTGCAAGGTATCGTTACGGTCGGTCATCCAGTGCCAAAGGACGATTCTATTGCTGGGTTGTGGGGGCTTGGAACATCCGATAAAGATCGAAGTCAGGGCGCATAAGCATATAATACTTAAATGACGCATCCGAAAAATGTAACACAGAGACAAGAGGCGGTCAATTGAAAATATCAGCTCTTACCCCGCCGTTGCTCCAATTGCTTGCGGATGTCGTAAGCCTTATCTTCCGTGATGTCAAAACTCAGGATGACAAAAATGGCAATCAGAGAAGCCACAATCGGAATGCCGATATCGCAGAGCCTCATATACAGCAGGGTGTGCGCGGTTTGGTGGGCGCCTAAGGCAATATTGAATCCGGTGGCATTTAACAGCAGACCCGAAGCCAACGACGCGCCGGCCTGCCCCAGCTTGATCATCCACCAGTAAATGGCACTGAAGATCCCTTCCCGGCGGGTGCCCGTCTGCAATTCATCTACGTCGCAAACATCCGCCAGCATCGAGGTGACCACCGTAAAAATGGACCCCAAACTAAAGGCGATCAACGGTGCGGCGAACAACAAAAGATAGGGATGCTGCTGATTATATCCCCACCATTTCATGGCATAACCCACCATGGACAAGGGGATGGTGATGAGCAAGGTATTGCGTTTACCGAATTTGGTGGCCATCTTGGTGATGAGCGGAAAAATAATAAAGAAACTGACCACCGCCGCGCACATGCCGTTCCAACCCAGCAAATCCCCGCCCTTGCCGTAATCGCCGCCGAAATCATAAAAGAAAATGACATAGGCCGTAAACGATGAGGCCAGCATGAAGCCGTTAAAGACCAGAAACGTGATGACGCAGAGCTTCACAAAGGGACGGTTTTTCAAGGCAATGCTGCAGCCTGAAAAAAAGTCCTTCATGACCGCCCCTAATTTCTTTTTTTGGGGCTTGGGCAGGTCCGAAAAATATTCTTTATTAAAAAAGGCCGGCATCAAGCCGCCCACGACGATGAAAACACCGAAGATAATCGCCAGGTCCCGCACACCATGGACTAAATCTTTGCTGGTGTACATGAATTTAAACAGCCACGGGGAAATCATCCAGGCGATCTGTCCCACCGTGTTGCTCCAGCCCTGCAGGCGGGTGCGTTCATGGTAATCAGGAGTCATCTCAAAACCCAACGCAATGAACGGAATGGCAAAAAAGGCAAAGACCACCACAAACAAACATTGGATAATCAAAAAATACCAGAAATTAAAACTCTCGCCGTTTTCTTTATGCAGCTGGAACAAGAGCATGAACAAAATACCGGCGATCAAAGCGCCCCAGAAGATGAACGGCCGGCGGCGGCCATAACGGGAACGGTAATTGTCAGAGGTAAACCCGATCAAAGGATCGGTAAAAGCATCGATGAGACGGGGAACGGTGCCGATGAGGCCGACACTGGCCGGATTCATACCCAAACCTAAATTCAACACCAGGACCATGGCGGTGATGGCCGCCGCCTGCATCTGGTTGACGAGGGCGCCTACGGCATAGGTGGCTTTGTGAAAAACAGAAATCTTATCTTCAGGGGCAGTAACGTGGGACGAGCGCTCAATGGCTTCTGCCATTAATTTGATCTCCTTAATTTATGAAGAATAAAGAACGCATTATAACAAACGATACCCTTTAAGCACAACACTATTTATCCCAAAATGACTTTGATCACAGCGTCTTTGGTGATGGAAGACCTGCGGATGCGGGCTTGGGCGGGTGCCAAGGATTGAAAGGTCACGAGCTTGGCGTTGATATTGATGCTCTTGATCACATAGCTTCCGGCATCCAAACGCCGGGGATTATGATATTCCACCTTCAGGCGCTTGCCGGCGAACTGGCAGCTCACCGAAGCGAGGCCCTGTTGATCAAATTCTTGGGGCGTCAATTGAGGCGCCAGGATCAAATCTCCCAGCCAACCGCGCACGCCGAACACCTGGGTCAATTGCGTCAAAACGAGCCAACTGGCAGAGCCGGTCAAATAATGGTACATGCCGCGGCCTTCGGAATCGAAGTATTCTGGGATGCCCGGATAAATCTTACTGCGCTCACCGTCAACGGCCATGCGATAAATGGATTGCAGGACTTGATGACCGGCCGCGGCAAACCCCCGTTGATAAAGGGCCGCGCCATACATCACATTCATATGACTGAAAAAAGCGCCGTTTTCCTTGGTACCATAGGCGAATCCGAAGGCGCGCCCTAGGTCCAAATAATGACGCAAACCGAAATCCGTGTTCAGACGGTAACCACCTAAATCCTTGTCCTTTAAAAATTCATTGACGCTATCGACGATCCTCGGCACATCTTCGACGGTCGCCATCCCGCTCATAATCGCAAAAACCTGCCCTGTCAACGTCATGCGGACCGCTTCCTTGCCCGGGAAAGTGGCAGCTTTACCTTCGACGCGATGACCTTTATTATCGTAATAGCCATTAAACCAGCTGAATGTTTTGGTCCCTTTTTTCACCTGGATTTTTTCCTGACGACGCAGGTGTTTAAATATCCACTGGCCTTTGGCGCGCAAATCCGCGGCGACCTGTTGAATGGACAACTCCACCTTCTCACCGCTAATCACCGGCTGCACCGCTTGAAAATATTTTTCAAAAAGACGCGCGCGCTTGGCTTTATGGTCCTCATAATTAACCCTTGGCCCGAGCGTATCTAATAAAATCAAAAGTTCCTTAAAGACCTGGATTTTGTCGAGCCTTTTGATGACCGCCACCTCTTCCATCAAATCCGCCAAGGCCAATAAATTCCCCGCGTAAAACGACGTGAAGGCCACCGATTCCCCTTGCCCAAAAGCCATGTCCAGACCGTCGTTCCAATCGGCGTTTTCTAACCGCATCACATTATGCTTGCCCACATTGAAAAACTGGGTCAAATGCTGCACCAGAAGATGTTCAAGGATGGTCCCTTCGTAAATCTTGGCCTTCTTGTCGAGCAAACGATGGCCGTATTGGGGCGTCCAGTTCAGATCTTTATAGTAGGTGCGCGATAATTGCGGATCGCGAAAATAGGTTTGCTTCTCCAGGAGAATATCCACATCCCCGCTCTGGTCGATGTACAATTTCAGGGTCAACAACGGCCAGGCCCCGTGATCCATCCAAATACGGGTGATGGCATTGCGGTCCGCAACAAATTCTCCGGGCCGGCTGCCGATAATGGTGGCATTGCTGCCGTCGACGCGGATGCCGGCACAGTTATTGATCAAATCTGCGCGCACCAAATGAGGTTCGATCAAAATCAAGGACAACAAATCCTGCCAAATGTCACGCCAGCCGCGGCCGCCTTTGCCATAATCATGGTCCGGCAAAAATGAACAGCCGTAAATGCGGCGCAAGACCGGCTGCAAGGTGACCCATTTCATCCAGGAATTAAAATCCGCATTTCCTGAATTGAACTCAATGGAAGCCATTTTTGCCGACCAGAATTTTTGATTGGCCACGAGGGCCTGATCGAAGTTTTTAATGGTCTTAAAACGATTGAATGTTTTTAGGCTTTGCGCTTGGTCCGCATCCGTGCCTGCCGCAATGATAAATGAGCGGCTCTCATTGGGCTTTAAGGTCATCTCTTTAAATCTTAATGCGCCGACAGCTTCCTTGCCGTTAAGCGCATCATTCTCAAGTTTGACCGGTTGATAATTTTCAAAAACCGCCTGCGGCCGAAGCAGGGACCCGGTGTCGCCATAAAAGCTGTCCACCGTCGCAAAAGAGCCTGTGAGGGCGCCTTTGTCCTGAGCCCCATACACATAATAGACGCCGTGCGCTTCTTTGTGCCCTTCTTCATTAAAAGCCATGGTGGTTTCAAGCAACACGCCGTCAGCCACCTGCCGGGGACGATTGAGAAGTGCCGTGACATGTTCATGGTCGTGTTTATTGCTCAACGCACGGCCGAAAAGGGCAATAGCGGCCGTCGGTACACACAAAATATTTTTCTTGGAAATATTCTTAACGGTGACCTTCATCAGTTCCACTGTCTCGCCGCTGACCGGAACAAAATTGACAGCCGTCAATTCCAAGCCCGCAGCCTTATGACGGCGCGTGACTTTATGCCATAACGGCCCCATCTCAACGCAAGAAGCATTGCCGGACGCTTCCTGAAACAAACTCACCACACCTTTGCCTTTGATAAAAATAAAAAATTCCCGCAAAGGTTGACGCAGGTCCTCGCGTGAGGCGGGTTTGGTCAGGTAATGCAATTTATCAATCTTGATGTCGCCGCTTAAGAACGGTGAGATGGCGGATTTGATGCTTAGAGCGTCTGTACCGCATAACGGCGCGTAAATAGTTTTGATCTTTGCAGCAGCTTTAGAGCTAAAGCTCACTCTATCGGGTAAATAATTAAAAAATTTTTCAGGGGGCATAATAAAACGGCTGGTTTTTACACTTACGGTTGTTCGATAGATTCGGCGAGTTTAAAAAGACGTTGCATGCGGAACAAATCGACTTCATTAAACTGAATACCCGTCTCCCATAAAGATAAATTCACTGATTTAACCCATACCACGAATCCGCTGAGCGTCATGGGCAAACCACCATCGGGCAATTCCACATCCACGGCAATTTGATCGCCCCAAAAAAAGCGCTCCTTGGTCACAATCCGGATGCCTTGAGCGGACGCATCCCTCAAAAAAACATCTGTCCCGTAATTTTCCCGCGTATCCTTGAATTTAGCAGGAAAACGGGCTGAAAAACGTTCAAATATGCGCCGTTCGGAGGCGTTTTGGAGATCGGTTGGCATAGCTTTTTAGCGTTTTGATGCTAAATACTTATCGAGGCGGCTGGAAGAGCCTGAAATAACCTCTGCAAAAGACATGCCAACACGGTATTGATCGGAGTCCCCAAGCCTGCGGACCCATTTCACAACCCCAATAACCATAATGGGTTCCGTGTTTGGCTTAAGGACAATTTCGAGGGCTATTTTCTGATTCACACCTATGGCTTGAGATGAAACTAAACCTATGCCGTGGCGGCTGATATCCAGCGTTTTGGTTTGGTCAAACGCGGAACCTTCCTTACCTTCGATCGGAACTAGGCAACTTAATCTTGCTTCTGAACGTTGATTGCTAGCCGCGCACATGGATGAACCTGACTTTCTAAACAATGGGGTTGAGGAGATTTCTGAAAGCGCTTTCTTTCTAATAGTTTAAAACATATTCGCCAAAAAGCAACCCAAAATGAAGAATTTTTCTCAATGCCTTAACGCATTGACCTCACAGGTGTTAAGTCATAATATAATTTTTTCGTAAAAAAATTATAAATAATTAAAAACATCCTCAACTTTTTTTATGATATACTCGCCATATGGCTGTTAATACGAACAAAACCAAACAACTCTCTTTAGCGGAATACGCCAAGATCAAGGATAAAGTGGTGAAATCCAAACTTAAACTCACTTTTCCTTTGATTATCAAAATTGCCTTGGCCCTACCTATCGCGTACTGCTTGTTTCTCATCATTTATTTTTTCTCTCAACTGCGTTTCGTCGCAGAGCATTAAATGGCCTTTACAGACATTCTGACGTTTGTTTTAAGCTTCTTCTTCCTTGCCCGGGGCGCTTCCCGCGGATTCATGCGCTCGCTAACCGGACCTTTCTCTATAATCGTCGGCACATTAATCAGTATGATTTACTATCGCCAAACAGGACATATGGCCATGAGCGTGACCATTGGACTTTTAGCTCCATTACTGCTCAGTTTGGTTTTAAAACTTTTTCTGAACATGCAGATCAATCCTCTGGAGGGGCACCTTCCTATTATCAGCCGTTTGAGCGGAGCCGTGATTACGCTCAGTTGGGGATGGGCCTTTATTGCTTTTACGCTTGTTTTATTATCCTTGATTCCCCCTTTATCGCCGCCGTTGACGGCGGTGCGGGATGATGTTACCAAATCTATTTCTTATGCCATGGTCAAACCTTGGAGCGATCTCGTCTTCCCTTTGCCGCAACCCAACATGGAGACGACAAAAAATCAAAAACCCTCCCCCGCCGGTGGAGCGGCCGCGGCCCAATCTTTGGCGCAGGACCCGCGCTTCCAAAAAGTTCTCCAAGACCCCGAAGTCCAAAAAGAAATCCAGTCTCATGACATCATGGAGCTCATGAAAAATTCCAAAATGATGGACTTGGTCCAACAAATCATGAGCGACCCCGCGACGATGAAAAAAGTCCTGTCGGTCTACAGCAGTCAAACCGCCGCAAATCATTAGTCTCTAATCAAATAATTTTATCTGCTTGTCTTGAATATTCCGGAATGAAGCTGCGGATAAATGGATGCGTCCCTCAGGAAACTGCGCGCGTTTACAACCCATATGGAACATGCTGCGGATATGGTCGGCAAACAGGCCGCTGCCTTTCATCCGGGTTCCCCAGCCGGAATCATAAAGCGCGCCGTCGCGCAATTCGCGGATGCGGTTGAGCACTTTGTCTTTGCGGTCAGGAAAATATTCGCTCAGCCAACGGTCGAAAATTTCTTTGACCGCATACGGTAGGCGCACAACGGTGTAGCCCGCCCCTCGGGCGCCGGCTAGGGCTGCGGCTTTGAGAATGGCGGGAATTTCATGATCCGTCAAGCCTGGAACAATGGGCGCCACATTCACGATCACCGGCACACCGGCCCGTGATAATTCTTCGATGGCTTTCAGGCGATTGGCCGGTGTGGAGGCACGCGGTTCCATCTTGCGGGCCACATGAGGATCCAAACTTGTCATGGAAACCATCACAGAAATGCCGTGATACTCAGCCATGGCTTTAAACAAATCAATATCCCGCGTGACCAATCTGTTTTTCGTGATAATGGCGGCAGGGTTTCGAAAATCCAAAAACACCTCCATGCATTGACGCGTGATTTGAAACTTGCGCTCAAAGGGTTGATAGCAATCCGTCACACCACTGACAACGACCGTCTGTGGTTTCCATTTGGGATGAGCCAATTCTTTACGCAACAAGGCCGGCGCCTCGGTCTTCACAAAAATAATTGATTCAAAATCCTGACCTGATGAAAGCCCAAAATACTCATGGGTCGGCCGTGCGTAGCAATAAACACAACCATGCTCGCAACCGCGATAAGGATTGAGGCTGGTCTCAAAACCAAGGTCCGGGCTGTCGTTATAACTGATGATCGACTTCGACGTATCTTTATAAAATTCCGTCTTAGGCGAAGGATAATCCTCGTCTGAAATCTCCTCATCCCGCGCGAAGGAAATCTTCTCGAAACGATTGGCCGGATTCACCAACGCCCCTCGGTTGTGCAGTTCTTTGTCCATATCTATCTCCCTCAGCGCAAGTCTTAAGGGATAGATGTGTTCTTTTTTGCTCCACACATCGATTTTTTAACGCCGACGGTCTTCGCGCACTCGGCGCCTCGCAACTCGCGTTGAATTTCTCTGGAAATTCAACGCTCAAACAAGCTCGGCGTGTCTCGCCCTTCGGCTCGACATTCCCTCGTTTGCTCAGCTGCGTCGGCTAAAATCGAAGTGGAGCAAAAAAGAACACATCTATCCCTTAAGACACGCAATGATAGCCAAATTCATGCGTGCTCTTATTATAGCACTACTTGCCAATACAGAATTCGGAGAATATGCGATCGAGCAGATCTTCGTCGATGTTACGGCCGGTGATGGCATCTAGTTGGTTGATGGCGGATTTGATGTCTTCGGAAATGAATTCGAGTGAGGTCTCTTCTTGCATGAGGCGGGTTGCGTCTTGCAGATTTTTTTGGGCTTCTTCCAAGGCTTTCATGTGGCGGATATTGTTGACTAAGATGCCGTCTGTATCCAAATTTTTTCCCTTGGCAATGATGTCCACGATTTTATCCTCGAGCGCCTGGATAGATGATGCATTCAAGGCGGAGACTTTGACCATGTGTTCTTGACTAAATAACTTTTCAGGCACGGAGGTCTCCAGCTTGGATGGCAAATCCATCTTATTGATGACAAGCAAAACAGGCGCTGTCTTTAATTGCTCGATGAGCAGTTGGTCTTGCGCTTCGAGTTGTCGGCTCTGGTCTAAGACCAAAAGAACGAGGTCCGCGCTCTTGATATATAAATGGCTGCGCGCGATGGCTTCTTTTTCGATGAGATCGCGCGGCTCGAGGATACCGGCGGTGTCAACGAGTGAAATGGGAATGCCTTTGATTTGGGCGGACTCCTCCAATACATCCCTTGTCGTGCCGGCGATGTCGGTGACAATGGCGCGTTCCTGTTTGAGCAGGGCGTTTAATAAGGATGATTTGCCCACATTGGGCTTGCCGCACAACACAATGCGGATGCCTTCTTTTAACAGGCGTCCACTTTGGCCTGAGGCCAATAAAGCGTCCACTTCTTTTTCTTGAAGGCGGATACGGGCCGTGATCTGTTGACGACCTTGCGCATCAATGCCATCTTCTGGAAAATTGATCAAGGCTTCAACCATGGTATAAATTTTGATGAGTTCTTCGCGGATGGCATTTAACTTGGTTGATAATTCGCCTTTTAATTGATGCTGGCTTTGACGCAAAAAATTGGATGTCTTGGCCTGGATAATATCAATCACCGCCTCAGCTTGGGTCAAATCCATGCGGCCATTGAGAAAGGCGCGCTTGGTGAATTCCCCGGGTCCGGCCAGACGGGCACCAGCTGCTAAAATCGTTTGAAGCACAGCCCTTAGAACCGTCATGCCGCCGTGACCGCTGATTTCAACCACATCTTCCCCGGTGTAACTCTTCGGCCCCCGCATCAAGGTCACCAGCACTTCATCAATCACATGAGCTTTGTCCATGACAACACCATAGTGCACGGTATGGCTTGCACAGTCCTGCACGCGTTTATTGGAGCGCAGCCGCACCATCTGACTGGCGATCGCCATGGCATCCTTGCCGCTGATGCGCACAATGCCAATGCCGCCCTGCCCTGCCGGTGTGGCAATGGCTGCGATCGTGTCTTCTATGCCTTTGTATTGGTACATAAATAATCCCTGGCCTCGGCCACGATAAAAATTGAACCTGTGACGACAATCACATCTTGAGCTTCGGCCATCTTCATGGCCTTGTCTAAAGCTTCTTTTAAATTGGCGGTGATTTCAAAAGATTTGTCACCGAAATATTGTTGGGCCTCTTGGCGCGTAAAAATATGAGCGCGGGGATGCTGGGCGCGGGTCAACAATATTTGAATGGCATCATCCTTAAGGGCATTGCAGACAGCTTCC